>Ga0209210_1000087_pt1 | contig 112224 bp, 170 predicted proteins | sample RifGroA1_FD_183991 | JGI IMG/M metagenome (GOLD analysis project Ga0209210, IMG submission 183991) | Contaminated groundwater microbial communities from Rifle, Colorado, USA - Rifle Groundwater A1 (SPAdes) (version 2) | ecosystem: Environmental > Aquatic > Deep subsurface > Groundwater >... | reverse complement strand
GTATCCTCAAGTATTTTTTCTATCTTTTTTTTCATAATTTAAACAAAGATAAACATAATATTTGAAAAAGTCAAATTATTTAACTAAAATAAATTCTTTTTCTGTTATATTCCATAACATTACTATTTTCATAATAATCAATATTATATTGAGAAATAACGTTTTCACACATTAACTTTGGTTCTAATAAATCAATATTGTCTCTTATTGATTCAGAAAATAATAAAATTGAACGATTAACCTCTTCAAGTGTTGAATTTACACCACAAAAAACTGCTTCACTTTTTTCTGATATTATCATCCCAGTATAAAAACAATCTTTTAAATTGTGGGTTTTAATAAATTGGTCAGCATTACACCAAATATAAACATTGTTTTTCTTTTGTCTTAAATAAAAAACATGTCTTTTATCAATAAGAAATCCTGGATTAACTGGGTTAAATAATCCATTGGGAGAACCATGGCCCATTATTATAATTCTATCATGTTGCTTAATTTGTTCTGTTAATTCATCATTGGATATATTACAATCATTTATAATTGTCCAATTTTTTTTATCCTTATAGATAAGGGAAAGAACATCAGTGGTATAATCTTGGGGATGTATAACAAGTGTTTTCATCAAAAATTATTTTTATTAAATATTAAATTTGACAAATAGTACCAAAAATAATCAAAAAAATCTTTATCAAAAGGAAATCTTCTATGTTTTACCATTCCATAAAATATAATCCAGTTTCTCTTAAGACGATATAATTTATCTGTTTCTAATCTATCAAGCTCCTCTGGTGTTCTTGTCCAACCAGTAAAATCTACTTCATACATTTTTTTTAAGTTTTAAATTAATTAGAATACAAAGGTAAGTAAAATAATTGAAATAAACAAGAAAAAAGTGAACTATTTTAGGTGGATAGTCTTAATTAATTCTCTATTTATATGGTGTACTTTTTTACCTTTAATTCTTTTTATTTCTGTTGAAATTGTTTTATAGATTTTTGCTTCACTTCTAGTTAAAGTTGGATTTAATTTCATAAATAATTTTATTGATTCTTCCGCTTCCTTTAAAGTTTGGGCTTGCCATTGGTTTACATTATTTTTTATAGCAGTAATAAAAATTGAAAAACTACCACCATTATCAAGTAATTCAGAAAATCTATCTTTATCATTCATTTTAATTAATTTTTTAAAGGGTTAATAATTTAAGTTAATTAATCACAAAGGTAAGTAAAATAATTGACATTTCCAAATAAAAAATGAATTATTTTTAAAATAAATAGATATTTATATATAAGAATATGAAAATAATAATCACAGAAAGTCAATTTAAAAGATTAATTGAAAACATTATTTCAGAATCAGATTCAAGGAGACAAGAATTTATTGATATTTTAAATAAGGAAAAATTTCCTTATGAAATAAAAGATAGTAAACAACCATCCGCAGGGATGGGTAAAATTATTATTGGTGGATATATTATAGATTCTGATTTAATAACATATATTCCAGATAATGTTGAGTTTAATAATAATAGTCATGTAGAGTTATATTCTGTTAATAAAATGGGAAATAACATTGAATTTAATAATGATGGTGATGTTGGTTTATATTCTCTTGAAAAAATAGGAAATAACATTGAATTTAATAATGATGGTACTGTATGGTTAGATTCTCTTAAAAAAATGGGAGATAATATTAAGTTTAATAATAATGGTAATGTAAATTTAGAATCAATTATATGGTTTGATACATTTTCTGTTAATTTTACAAATAATGTTGATGATGTACATTTTGGACAAGAAACATTCTGGATGGGTTTATTTCCTTATGAATTATATAATATTAAAGGAGATTTTTATATATTAAATAAAGAAGATAAATATGAAATAATAAAATAACAACTATTTATATAAAAAAACCATTGACTTTTTAATTAATTTTGATTATCTTTGTTTTTAATTTATAAGTTTTTTAAATTGTGAAAGATTTCATAGAAATTTTTTTAGAAGGAAAGGATCCACAAAAGTACATAACTTCTGTTGAGGGAGACTATTATACCAATTCAGTTACATTATTTATTGATGATCCGGTAAAGGGTAAATATACTGAAAAACATCATTATACTCCCTATCTTTTTATGAAAGATTTAAAACAAAATAAAATTCAACTATATCAATCCAAAGATATAAGAGATAAAGCAATAGAATATTACGGAATTAAAATAGAAAAATTAAGAACTGATAATAATTTAAGATTGGAAAATGGATTTAAATATTTAGTTACCAGTACTAAATCTGTTGGAGCATTAATTAATTTTTTTAAAAAAGGAGGATATGACCCATTTGAAAGAAAAGATTTATTTATAATAAACAGACCAGAGGAACAATTTTTAATTCAAACAGGAAAAAGATTATTTAAAGGTTTTGAATATTATAAAGATGTTCATAAATTATATTTTGACCTTGAAACAACTGGAATTGATCCAAAAACACAAAAAATATTTTTAATTGGAATAAAAGATAATAGAGGTTTTCAACATGTTATTGAAATTGATGATAATGATGATTCCGAAATAGAAGGAATAGAAATGTTTTTTAGAATAATAAATGAAATAAAACCCTCAATTATAAGTGGATACAATAGTGAAAATTTTGATTTTCCTTTTATAATTGAAAGATGTAACAGATTGGGTATTGATTTAAATAATTGTGAGTTTCCAACTTCTTTGGATAAGAAAAAACCAATAAGAAAGAAAAAAGGATTTTTAAAAATGGCATCAGAAACAGAAGAATATTTTCAAACAATAATGTATGGATACAATGTAACGGATGTTGCTCATTCTGTTAGACGAACAATGGCAATAAATTCTGATATAAAAACATGGGGATTAAAATATATTACAAAATATGCAAAGAAAAATAAGCCAAATAGAATGTATGTTGATGGTGATAAAATTTATCAAATATATAAAGAGAATAAAAGATATAAAATTGATAGAAAAACTAATAATTATCAGTTAATTAAAGATAATGAATATGTTTCTTCAACAGAAGACACAATAACAGGAAAAGAAATAGTACGTCAATATCTTTTGGATGACTTATGGGAAACAGAACAAGTAGATGAAATATTTAATCAGGCATCTTTTTTATTATCTTCATTGATACCATCTTCTTTGGGAAGAACATCGACAATGGGAACCGCAGTTACTTGGAAAATTCTTATGATGGCATATTCTTATGAAAATAAAATATCAATACCAAACAATGATAAAAAAAGAGATATGGTTGGTGGACTATCAAGATTATTTAAAATAGGATATGGAGAAAATATAGTAAAACTTGATTTTGCTAGTCTTTATCCTTCAATTATGATTGAACATGATGTATTTCCAGATTGTGATATTGATCATGTTATGAAAAAATTGATAACTTATTTTAGTAAAACAAGAAATAAATATAAACATTTAAAAGAAAAATATAAAAAAGAAAATAATGAAGAATTATCAAATTATTATAATGTCAGACAATTACCACTTAAAATATTAAATAATGGATTTTTTGGTTCTTTAAGCGCTCCAGAAGTTTTCAATTGGGGTGATATGGATTGTGGGGAAAGAATAACTTGTACTGGAAGACAATATCTTAGAAAAATGATAAAATATTTTGTAGATAATGATTTTATTTTATTACAAACAGATACAGATGGGGGTAATTATTCAGTACCGGACAGTCATAAAAATAAAATTGAAGAATTGGTTGAATATTTTAATAAAACTTATATGAAAGGATTCATGAATTTGGATATTGACAAAAAATGGAAATCTTCAATTAATATGAAAAGAAAAAATTATGTTAATTTGACTTATGAAGGAAAATCTGAAATTACAGGGAATACGTTAAAATCAAATAAGATACAAAGATATTTGGAAGAATTTATTGATAAAAGTGTTAATTTATTATTAAACAACAAACCAAAAGAGTTTGTTGAATATTATTATGAGTATATAGAAAAAATATATAATAAACAATTACCATTAAATTATATGGCAAATAAGGCTAAAGTTAAAATATCAAAACAAGATTATAAAAAAAGATTACAAAAAACAAATAAAAATGGAAAACCACTTCCAAGGTTCGCCTATATGGAATTATTGGTGGAAAAAAACATTGATAAGAACTTGGGGGAAATTGTCTATTATGTTAATAATGGAAATAAAGTTTCAGACCAGGATGTTGGAAATTCAATATTAATTGATCCAGAAAAGGAAGAATATGGACATTATAATTTTTTAAGATATGTTAATATTTTAAATAACAGGATAAAACAATTGCTGACTTGTTTTCAAAAAGAAGTCAGAGATACATTATTAGTAAAAAATCCAAAAGATAAACAATATTATACTGAGAAACAATTAAAACTCCAAATGGAAGATTTGGACACAATTGAAGAGACAATGAATATAGACCAACGTGAGTTAGATTTTTGGAATAAAATAGGGAAAAATCCAAGAGAAATATTTGATGGATTTACCACAAACAATTGTATCAGGCAACTTGATATAACAAGATATGATAATATAATATCAGATTTAAAAGGAAAATTTAAAAAAGAAGGGGTAAATATAAAATCATATAAAGAAAATTATAATAACGGAGAATTTGTTATACTACCTAAAATTGAAAATGGAGAAGAAAAATGGATTTTAAGTGAGGTAGTCGGGGGGGAATTTAAAGAAATTGATGAAATGGAAGTTATAAAACAATAGACTCTTTTATTTCTTTAAATTTCCAGGATTTTGATGTATAAGTAATCTGCTCGCTATGAAAAAAATTAACAGTTTCTATTTTATATTTTCTTAAAAAATGACCAATATATTCTAAGAAATATTTTGACATATTAATTTTATTTTTTTCAAATTTGTTTTCCATATTTTTTTTTACACCATTTTTTGAGTATATGATTATTGTGCTTAAAAAAGAGGTATTAGAACCACCAAACAATTTAACACTATGAGGAAATATCCAATCTTTTAATGTGAGATAATCTATAATTTCTTTTCTACATTCTTCTGTCATAGTTATTTAAATAATTCCATTTTTAAATTATAAATTTTAACAGAATCGAAATTATTTATGGCAGTACTCTATCCTGTTGAGTTACGGGGCCATTTTCAATTTCACTGATATTTTTAATGGGAAAGTTTGATTTCCATTTGTGTAACATTAATTCTTTTTCCCCCACTTTACTAAACTGAATTATATATTCATCATCAATTTCAAATTTTAATAAATGCTTATATCTTTCTGTTTTAAATTTGGAATTATTAAAATTTCCATCCATTACTCTTGATTTTATCCAATCCAGATTAAATGAAAAATATTTACGTTTTTTGTCAAAGGCAAAATCATTATGTTCAAGAGTTAAGTCCCTTTCTTTTTTAGACATTGCCCTATATACAATCATAATTTTATTTTTTGTGCCAGAGGCAGGGTTCGAACCTGCATGAGCAAATAATGCTCAATGGGTTTTAAAATATTTACAAAATAAATCCCCCACCTTTTAGGATATTGAAATAAATTTTGTTTATTGGTATATTTATTTATATTATGAGAGCTTATAAATATAGAATTTATCCTACCCCCAAACAGAAAAAAGTTTTGCAAGATACTTTGTTTTCTTGCTTCAAACTCTATAATACAGCATTGGAGCATCGCAGAGAAGCATATCGTATTGCTCAAAAATCTATTTCTTATAATGAACAACAAAATGAATTGCCATCGATTAAAGATGAATTCCCTGAATATAATAAAATTCATAGCCAAGTATTGCAGAATGTAATTAAACGGGTTGATTTGGCTTATCAAAATTTCTTTCGCAGAATAAAACAAAAAGGAGAAAAATCTGGTTTTCCTCGTTATAAAAGTTTTGATAGATATGATAGTTTTACTTATCCTCAAAGTGGATTTGATATTATTAATAAAAAAGTTAGACTTTCTAAAATAGGATCTATAAAAATTAAACTTCACAGGCAAATTCCTTTGAATAGTGAAATAAAAACTTGCACAATTAAGAGAGAAGGCAATCAATGGTATGTTATTTTCTCTTGTAAACTTTCTAATCCTATTCCAGAAAAGAAAGTTATTACTAATGTAATTGGGATTGATTTGGGACTTACTAATTTTGCAGTACTTTCCAATGGAGAAGAAATTGCCAATCCAAAATATTTGAAACAATCTGAAGATAAACTTAAAGAAATTCAGAGCAAATACTCTAAAGGGAAAAGTAAAAAAATTAAAAAACAACTTACCAATCTTCATAGAAAAATTGCAAGACAGAGAAATCATTTTCAGCATAAACTTTCTTATAGGTTGGTAAATACTTTTGACCTTATTGCTTATGAAGATTTGAAAATTAAACAAATGATTGAAGATAATAAATATAATCTTCAAAAACATATTTCTGATGCCTCTTGGAGTACATTTATTTTTATGCTGAAGTACAAAGCGGAAGATGCTGGTACTTATTGTATAGCAGTAAATCCAAAAGGCACAACAATAAAATGCAGTAATTGTGGTACTCTCGAACCTAAAACCCTCTATGAACGCTCTCATAAGTGTACTACTTGTGGGTTTGAAACTACGAGAGACCATAATGCTGCTATTAATATTCATAAGTTGGGTATCAACTTGGTTGGTAATCATAATCATTTATGCTTATTTTCCGAATCTTCTTTGCCCCTTGGCAAGAAGTAGTTCACGTCCATTATGTCTACCGTTTCCATCACTCTGGTATAATTTTTTTTATATTATTAAATTTCCATTCTGTAGAAGTATATCTATCATTATGCGCAAATTCAATATTATTAATTTTATATTTTCTTAATATATGACCAATAAATTCTAAAAACCATTTATCTAAAGTAACCCATTCATAATCAAGTCCAAACCTATCTGCAAATTTTCTTTTTATACCTTTCTGTGAATCAATATAATACCCCCTGCAAATTTTATCATCTTCAAATAACGAGAATTTTCCTCCAATAATATCAAATCCTTTTGAATCTACATAACTTTTGATTTCCTCTTTACATTTTTTTGGTAATCTCATAATAATTTTTCAATTTTTTCAATAGTTTCTTTTAATAATTTATTATTAAATCCATTTTTAAATTCGGTTTTTATACAATGTTTTTTATCAATGTATTGAATAATATCATAATTAATATCATCATCAATAACCATGTAAATTGAATTTTCTTTATCATTATCTTTTAACCATTGTAAAATTTCCTTCCCCCTGGGGCTGTCATGTAATCTAACTCTGTCTGTTTTTCCAATAATATTTGTTAAATATAGACCTTTGATATTGAATAAATCTTTTAATTCTTCAATTGTTCTTCCTATTCTCCACGTACTTGAAATAACATAATTAACAATATATCCCTGTTCGTGGAAATATAATTGTAATTTATGGATGTTTGAAATACAATTTCTATCAAAGGGCCAATATTTCATAGACGTATTAATGAACGGTAAATTTTTTCTCTTTAATATTTCATTGAACTTGGTGGTTGGTTTTTCACCCATGTATTCTTTCCATAAATCATAAATGGAATTATTTGTTGCAATAACCCCATCAATATCCAAAAATATTATAATTTCTTTTTTCATTTTTTGTATAAATCGTGAGTATCTATATCCGTATAAGTTTTAACTAATTTTCTGACATCTTGACCAACCTTTTCAACCATGTTTATTCTATCTTGAATATCCATTTTTTCATCGGATTGCAATTCCCAGATTTTATCCATTAAAACGGACATAAATATTTTAATTCCTGCTCTAAATCCATCTATTGTATATTCTGGTTTTATTCTTGAATTTAGTTCAAATTCCCAAAGAGTGTCCTCTATTTCAGATAAAATCGGACTTAATTTTTTTCCTATCATGCTATTTTTTATTTATTAATAATACAAAGGTAAGTAAAATAATTGAAATAAACAAATATTTTATCAATTTTTTTAATATAAGTAAATATTTATATAAAAATATGAAAATAGTAATCACAGAAAGTCAATTAAAACGAGTTATTGAAAATATTATAAATGAAGTTTATGATGATATTAATGAACCAGCAAAATTGAAAAATGTTAATATAGAAAAAAGTGATGAAAAACAATTAATTATTAAATTTTCAACAATATCTGGAAATAATTATGCTATTGAAGCATATGTTGATAATTTTGATAGTAAAGTGGGGGAAACAACAATAAAAACAATACAACAATATAATGAAAATAAACCAGTATATTTTATAAGATTTGGAACTTATGAAAATAATAAAATAGATGTAAAACCATTAACACAGAATAAAGAATCATTAACTATTTTAAGAACAGTTTTTCATTATTTAAATGAATACATTAATAAATATGATGTAAGAGTTATATATTTTACGGCAGATTCGGATAGTAGAATAGTTGCATATAAAAGATTTATAGATAAATTTGGTAAAGATTTTCTATTATTTAGTGAAAAAGATAGATTAGTTGGCAATATTGGTTTTGTTATTAAAAAGGAAGATTATGAAAAAGCAATACAAAAATAAATTATTAAAACTTAAAAATAATCATAAATTAACTTATAATGAATGTTATATAGTTTTAAAAGATATTTTATTTAAAGAATTAAATATAAAGAATATAATAAAAGGTGATTTTCTTAATATTTATGAATTATATTATCAAATTGAAAAAATATTAAATATTCATATATGGGACGATGTGGCAGAAGAAATAAAAACAGTTAATGATTTAAGTTTAATCGTTTTTAATGAATTATTAAATAAGAAGATAATAAAATAATATGAATATATTAATAACAGAATCCCAGTTTAAAAGATTAATTGAAAATATTATTGATGAAAATATTAATCCAAAATATTTAACAGTTGATTATTTTAAAGAGAGAATTCCTTTTTTAAAAGAATACAAAATTATACATAGTCCAGATATTAATCCTCATCAAACCATAAAAGATAGAATTGAAATGAGACTGGAATCATATAATAAAAATATTGATTCATATGTTGGTGATACCATTTATACTTTTCCCCAGTTTAATATAATATCAGAATTTATGTATTATTCTTATAAAATTCGTGATAACATTTTTTATATATTTTTGATAAAAAATAGATTTTATATTATTAAACCAAAAAATATGGATGATTTATTATATCGAGTATTTTTAGAGGGAGGTAAAATGAAAGAAAAAGAATTTTCAAAAACACATGAAATTATTTTAAAGGGGGGAGAAAAAATACCAGAACAAAAATTAAATGAAATAGTTAATGATATTAATAGTAGATTATTCAAAATAGAAGAGTTTAGCAATAAATTAGGCATACCTTTATTTAATTTTTAGATATTTATTAATAAAAATATAATCAATGGGAATTTATAAAACATTTTTTAGTGCTTCAACAGCAATTCAAAGAAATAAACTAACTAATATTAGTTTGAATCCAGTTTATGAACTATATTATGGTGGGGGGTCAGTTACAGCATCAACTAAATATACCAGATTTATATTTAGATTTGATACGTCAAAAATAAGAAAAAAGTATTCTGATAAAGAAATAATGAGTGGAAATGTTATTTCTCATAAAATAAAGATGACGAATAGTTCTTCATTTGATGAAAGATTATTAGGAAACGAATTAGTAAAAGGTAGAACAAGAGCAAATGACATACCATTAATTTTATGGCAAGTTCCAACAGGAGAAACGTGGAATTCTGGGATTGGCTGGGAATATGATTTTGCAAATAAAAATGCAGATTTTGGACTTACGCAAAAAATAACAGAAGATTCACCTAATTGGTTTGATAGAAATAAAACAACTAAATGGTTACAATCTGGAATTTATTCTGGAAATACACCTACAGATTTAATTGGTTCACAACACTTTTCATTAGGAAATGAAAATTTGGAAATTGATTGTACAGAAATTGTTGAAAAATGGATAAGCGGGGGGACAGCAAATAATGGCCTGGGACTATCCTTGTCAGGAAATTTTGAAACTCTCACCTCAACTACAATTAATACAATTGGTTTTTTTAGCCGTCATACAAATACAATTTATGAACCTTATTTGGAAACAATATGGAGTGGAGATACAATAAATGATAATAGAAACAGGTTTTTTATTGATAAAACTAATAGATTATTTTTATATACAAATAAAGGAAAAGACCCCACTAATTTAGATTCAATTCCTTCACAAGTAACTATAAGAGATTACGATGATAATATTTTCAGTGCAATAACTGGCACAAATGTTAATCAATTAACTAAAGGAGTTTATTATGTTGATGTATTAGTACCCAATTCTGCCAATACAATGAATAATTATACATTAACTCAATGGCTAGATGTATGGAGTGGAATTACAATTGACAAAATTTCCCTTCCAGCCATAGAAATGAATTTTATTTTAAAAGATAATAAAGAATATTATAATTTTGGAAATAATAGTGAAGAACCAGATAAATTTGGTTTTTCTTTCTATGGAATTCTTCGTGGAGAACGAATTCTTAGGGGTGATATTAAAAAATTATTTGTTATTGCCAAAAAAGAATTTAATCCAGAAGATGAGGTTGTAATTGGCGGTTTACAATACCGTTTGTATATAAAACAGGGCCGGGAACAAATTGATATAATTTCATGGACCGATGTTCATAGAACATTCAATAATAATTATTTAACCATTGACACATCGTTTTTATTGGAACATGAATATTTTATTCAATTAAAATTAAAAAGTAATAATACTGAAGTAACGATTAATGAGAATTTAAATTTTTTTGTTGTTGAAAATTTAAATTAAGTTTTTTATCAAAAAATAGATATTTATAAATAATATGACTAGTAAATATTTATTTTATCCTTTTACAGGACAATATGAAAATGATAATAGTTTTAATGTTGCATTAATTAATTGTTGTGTTTATAAACAAATAGAAGTTCCATTATTAATCAATGTTGATAAAAATAAAGAAGAATATTTAAAAAAATTAAATCTTAAAAATGGGAATAACCTAAATAAGTTATTTCAATATGGGGGAATTGTTATAATAAATCATCCTTTATTAAATATTAATCATTCTTTTTTAATGATAAAAGATGAAGATAATACTTATGTTTTGATTAATTCATTTATGGGCCCAAGGATATTATCTGGAATATCAAAAGAAAGAATAGAAAATACTTTTAATATCGTTGATGGATATTATTTTTCAAAGTGAATGCTATTGACTTTTTAAAATATTATGTTTATCTTTGTATTATATATTAAAAAAATAACGTTTTAAGGGTTTATGAAGTTGGGGTTTAAAAATTCAAATGATATTAATGAAAACATAATGTAAAAAAATATTTTCCTGGACGGATTTGAACCGACATCTTCCTCTCAGTCTCGTAGTATCTTTTAAAAAGGATATTATTAAAATTAAACAAAGAGGTGTTTTATCCGGTTAAACTACAGGAAAATATTTTTTTATTTCACAAAGATAACTGTTTAAAATGAAATTGTCAACCCCAATTTCATAAACCCTTTGTTATCACACGTTTTAAAATCTTTTTTGTCAATCGGGATGATATTATTTACAGAAATTCAATATCAATTCTTTTAGTTCAATGAAAAATTTGTATATTTCATATCTGTTAACAATAATCGCAATAATAATCGCAATAATCGCAAATAACTGTGTTGGTTTTTGTTTATGTAGTTTTGTTATTGGATTAAATATAGTTGATTTTTTTAGTAGTTCAGATTCAGACGAATAGTCGGGGTTAACTGGTTTAATATTATTTCTGAATTTATTCCTTATACTTTCCAGAAATTTGTAATAAATGTCAAGTTGATTCATTTTTGTCAGTCGGGATATTTATAAGTATATGAAAATACATTCAATATCATATTCACCAAAATTAATAAAACTTATTAAGATTTTTTATGATTATTTTAAAAAAGAAAATAAAATATGTAACTTATCCTAACTCTGTACCTGGAAAGAAAATCATAACTTATTATCTGTTTTTTGTACCAGTTTTAAGATTAACAGTAGAACATCAAAAACCAGATAATTATGATTTTAGAATACTATTAGATTCACCTAGATTTTAAGGTTTTATTTATTTCTTTGAGTTCTTTACCAATTGTCTCAAGTGTAGTCAAAATGTGTTCATTTACTCTGGAATTAAAATAATGAATATACTCATTCATTTTTTCTTCTGGTATTAGTCCTCCAGTATCTTTTTCAAATGATTTCTTCCAAAGTTCAAAATAATTTGGTGGTTTGTAAGTCATACCACAAAGATATAACTTTATATTCTAAAATCAAATTTATTTAATTTGTATAATACTAAAATCTTTATCTATTAATTTTTTATTTAAATACCAAACCAAAAATACTATTGTAAGTGAAAGTGTCAATAATATAACTGTCCCAAAATAAAGAATTGTTATCACACTTTATTTTTGTCCGATTAAATCCTTATCAGGATCTAGATAATTGTCCTCAAGTATTGATTTGTCAATTTTAATAACAAATTGGTCTTTAATATTTTGAAATGGTATCCCACCAGTTTTAACTATATTTATTCTAAATTCTTTTATGTCCTCATTTTTGTCCTCTATTTCATAATATACTTTACTGTTTATGATTTTCATTCTTTCAAGTTCTAATTTTAAGGTCTTGTACCCTTGAATCCCTTGTGTGTTTCTTATTATCTCTTCTGTCCGTTTCAAATGTTTTTTTGACATTATTTTCTGTCTTTTACAACCACCGTCAAGATGAAAACTTATTTTTAATTGTTCATAAATATTATTGTAAAGATTAATAGATTCGTCTTCATCTACAAGATAACATATTATTGGTAATTTATAATAATTAAGATGATCAAGAGTCATAAAATTGAATTCAAGATAGTATGTTTGTAATTGATTTTCTAAAACTTTCTTTAATGTCTTAATAAACATAAGTCGTAATTTATTTGATGTTTTTTTAAAATATTCTACTGTTCTTTTAAAATGTGTGATAACTTGTTTATATAAAAATAATTTGGTTTTTAATATAATTTTACATACCTTTGTAAAGTAAAAGGGGGAAATATTCCGGGGAAATGGTGAGGATTTATCCAATCCACTGACCATACGGTGATCCCCCTTTTTATTATATCTACTGTCTTTTTTAAAATGTGTGATAACTAACAATAAATGAAGTTTTTTGGTCAAAAACATTCCAATTTTATTTAATATATTTTTCATAATTTATTTAATCTTAAAAGTTATAAAATAGCAATAAAAATTTCATTTTATTGTTTTTTATTTTTTGGTTTGATAATTGTATAGAGACATTTTTTACATGATAATCCTTTTTCATCATAAAATGTTGTTTCTCTAAATTCGTGTTCACATTTGATTTGTTCAATTATACCCTTGAATGCCCAATAAATTTTTTCTTTGGAAAAATTATCAAGTTCTTTCCACCATTTATTAACTTTTTTTCTATGTTTTAAAACATCTTGTTTTGTCAATAATCTCACCATAATTATTAAATATAAGTATATAAATTATAAAAGTAAATATTATTTTTTATTAAAATAATTATTAATTCTTTCTTTGGTTTTTAATCTCATTGCTCTTAATTCTCCAACAGTAATATTATGTCTTCTGGATAACCAGTTATCATAATATTCGTTATCATCTGTAAAATAAATATCATCAAGTGGAACCCAAATTTTTAATATATCTTTTGTAATAAACCCAGAAATTCTTCCATCAGATTCAAGAATTTCATCATTATATGTTAAATCTTTTATCTGCTGTTTAGTAAATTTAATCAATATCTTCTTTATTTTTCCTAAATTTTTTTACTTTTTTATTAGAAACATCATCAACATCATTTTCATATATGTGTACGATTTTTTTACAATCTGGGCACTCTACAAATTCAGTTCCCAAATTGTCTATTTTAACATTGCATTCTTTAAATTTTTCACATTTATCACAATGCCATTCTTCTTTGTCTATAATTCTCGTTTCAATCATACTCATTAATTAAAGGTTTTAATAATAAAAACGTTAAATAACAAATAAAACTACCCATAAATCCATAATTTATTAACTCTCCCAAATTAATATTAATAATAGGTATAATATAAGTTATTTTATATAAAAAATAAATAATAAATCCTGAATAAATTCCAGTACATTGACTACAACTGGTTAAATATCCCAATAATTTATTTTTTCTTTTACACCATTCTCTAAACGGTTTAAATAATTTAGATTGAGTTAAAATAAATGTCAACCCAATGGTAGATAATAAAAATTTAATTAAATCTAACAATTTTCTTCTATTATAAATTTCATTATTGAATCGCTTAATGGATTATTAAATGATTTAGGTAAAGGAATTTTTTTAAATCCAGGTGATAAAGAAATATCTTTATTTTCTTCATATGTATTTTTTTTATATACCCACTCTTTCAATTCTTTTTCAAATTGATTTAATAATTTATTAAATACTTCATTTTTTTGTTCTATTGTATTTAATTTAGATATATCTGGACATTCAAATCCATATTTATAATATTCCATTTTATTTACGATATTTACTCAATATTTCAGCAGTTTCTTCACCAATTCTCTGCCAATCTTCTTCTGTTAAAGGTATTGGAACAAACTCTTTTTCACTTTCCTTTATTTCTTGTTTTGTTTTTTCAACAAATTTCCAGAATTTTCTTCCTGTTAATTTATTTATTCCTTGTTCATCAATATTATATCCGTTTTTTAATATTAATTCAATTATATTTTCAATCCTTTTTAAACTTTCTCCTTCTAAATCTTCATATAATTCAATAAAAAATATGTCTGGCTTTTCCATTTCTATTAATTTTTTAAACATTTCATTTATTTTTGATACAAATATCCTTTGATTTTGTAATTGTTTTGGTATATATTGTTTTGCTTCATCTCTTTTATAAATAGTTTTTACTGTTTTATTATTAACATCAGAAACAAGAAAATAATATATTAATTCATTATATCCTTTACTTTTATCAAATCGTATAATCAAATCTAAATAATGAGTTTCATTATCATCTGGATCTTCCCCAATTGTAATAAAGGATATTTTATGCTCTTTATCCACTTTAGAATCATTACTAAATTCTGGAGAAACTTGCATTTCTTCTAATAATAATTTAGGATAATAAATTAATTCTTTAATCCTTTTTAATTGACTTTTCATTTTTAAATTTTTCTCTCCAATACTCTAATCTTTCTTTACCAATATCAACATATTCTTGATTTATTTCACAAGCATAAATATTTTCTTCCTTATATCCAGATTTTATTGCACCGATTACTTCACTCATTACCCCAGCAAAGGGAATATATAATTTTTGATCACACTCTTTAGGCAATTTAAACAAATTCAAAATTCTATAATTTAATGATATTGGTTTTAAACAAATATGTTTATTTTTTTCTTCATTTAATCCTGCATTTTTTTCTTCTCCAGATACTTTTTTACAATAATTCAATAAATCATGTTCTCCTTCTTCATATCGACTTATTGGGTTTAACCACTCAAAAAAATCATATAATAAATACTTATTTGACCCATAAATAGAATGAAAAATTTTATGACAATTTTCACATAATGTTATTCCATTATTTATATATAATCTATATTCAGGATAAGTTGAATAAGGTAAAATATGATGAGCAACTAAATCACCTTCGGATTTTTTATAACATTTTTGACAAATATATTTATCTCTATAGAATATTTCTTTTCTCCAAATATTATATTCATAGCCTTCTCTTTTTTTTATTCTATCTTCTTCTAATTTTTCTGAATTCCAATTTGGGCTAGTTTCACCAGTTAATCCAAACATAGGATTTTTATCACCAGATCTAAATAATTTCTTTTCACAAGAATTACACCTAAATAGTTCTTCTTTTTTTATAAAAAATCTCCATTGGGGGGTATCAATTTTATTACAATATTTACACATATATTTTATTCTAATTGAAGAATTTTCAGGTAAGTCCCAAACCTCTATCCAAATTTTAGTATTAAATGGAACTCTTATTCCATTACTTTTTGTTTTTCTTTTTGGTATAATGTATCCATTTTTAATATATTCTTCTATTTTTCTACATCCTCTGTCTATTCTAATTTCCACTTGCTTAGAAATTAAAAATTCTTCATCATTTTTATCACATTTATGTAACACTCTTGAACATCCACCACTATCTCCATAAGTTTCTAAAAGATATTTATTGTCAAACTTACCGTATATTCCTCTATCACTTTGATATTCCCCCTGTGTTTTATTTCTTTTATGTTTATCTGGAGACATATATCCAGATTTTAATATTCCAGACTGGGTATTAAGAATTTGGGAAGTGCCATTATCCACAAATACTTGAGCTGGATATCTTCCAGATTCATGTAATTTTATATCTTTACCTTCATATCCACCCTCATATACATTTTTTGCTGCCTTATCTGTTTTCCAGCTACCTTTTCCACCTAATCTTGGATCATCAACTTCTGGGTTAATTGGTACACGGTTTTCATTAATATTTACAACACTAGGAGATATTGTTGAATCTTCGTTAAAAGATAATAAATCATTTAAAACAGAACCATTTTTACATGGTTTATGAAAAATCATAATTGTCTCAACACATTGTTTAAATGGGGCAACCCCATATTTAAATGAATCAAAACATTTTGCTAAATCACTAGCTGGTAAAGTTATATCAAATTCTTCTTCACCAGAAAATGACCACACATTTCCTTTTGTTAATCCTGCCTTACCCCTTCCAATTATTTCCCTTTCAAGTTCTTCAATATTATCAAATGGGGCACTTAATAATTCACATAATTTATTAAATTGTTCTATTGTTGGGGTAGTTTTTCCTGTTATCCAATTATGAACTCGTCCAGTCAATCCATCAGTTTTAGAAAGAAAATGTTTTGATATATCATTTTGATTTAAATTTAATTCTTTCATTCTTTTTTCCATCCACTTTCCAAACCAAACATAATTTTTTCCTCCTCTTTTATCAATCATTTTTCCAGCATCAACCCCTTTTGGCATTGAATTTATAAAATACCAATATAGTGATTGTTGAATTTCAAATCCATTTTTAACAGCATAATATTGAAATGCTGGGAGTTGTCTATCAATTCCATAAATTATTGTAAACCCTCCATGTTTTAATATTCTAAAACTTTCTTTAAAAAATAAATCAAGTGTATTTTCATCAAACCCATCCCATTTATTCATGAAATCTTTTGGTTTCCCTTCTATAATAAATCTTCCTGTTTCTTTATCTATGATCCATTTTGAAGATAAATTATAAGGTACATCACTAAATATAGTATTAAAATAAAAATCTGGATATGTTTTTATATCATCAAAAACATTATCACATTTAATATTAACAGATTTATTTATTTTTTTAAATACAGGAATATTACCATGTTCTAATTCATATTCTTTATTATCTTTTAAATTTTTCAACAAATACTTATCATTATCTAATTTTTTTAAATATTGCCCCTCATTACCTTTTTTAGTAATAAATAAATCACCTTCATTGAGGTCTTTTAATAAAACTTGACTTTCCATAATAGTTTAATAATGTATTATAGTTTTGAATATTTCTTTTGACTCTTCTATAATTACATATTTATTTATATAATCTATTTGTGTCTGTGCTTCATCTTTTGTAGAATACCTTTCACAATTAAACCAAGGAATATCAATATGATAAATACAACAATTTTCTCTTATATAATCATTTGTTGATCTCCACCAATGCCAATATAAAAATGATTCTTTATATTGTGGAATAAAATAATGTTCTCCAGAATATAATATTATTTCTTTTATTCTTGTTTCCATAACTATTAATAATTATTAGTTGAAAATATAAAAACAAATATAAACATAATATTTTAAAAAATCAATAAAATTAACCACATTTGGAAAATTTGCATTGTAAACATCGTAAACACCCCTCTTCTCTTATCAAACTATCTTGTTTACATTCTGGACATTTTTTATCACTTAATTCTTCATTATTATCAATATATCTTCTTAACGTTCTTGATATTGCTTTTCCAAAAGAAACAATCGTACCTTCTGACTTATCCAGTTGTTCAACAACATATTTTATGTCAGCGCCATGTCTTAATCCAGTTGAAATCATTCTGGTTAATGTTTCATGTTCATCTTTATCAAAGTGGGAGGTTAAATCTTCCAATATAAATCCATTGTCCAATTCCAGATCATAATATCCTTTTTTTATTTTTATTAATTTTCCTTTTTTAACAGTTTGTGGAATATGAATTTTCTTTAATTTTAAACCAAAAACTTCATATGGATCTCCTTCATATAATCCAACAATTACTAACCATTTTTTTCCAAGTGCAGTAACATTATAAATATCGCATTCAAGTTCCTTTGGTCTTTTAGGTGCTTGAGTTTTATTAATTTTATTATTATTTTTTTTAACTTCTGATAATACTGTTGTCATTGTCCCTGCACGATATGTTGTACATCCTTTTATTGTTCCTGTTTCATATGCATTTAAATATACTTTTTTAAAATTTTCATAACTATAATCATTAGGTAAGTTTATAGTTTTTGAAATTGATGAATCTATGTATTTAGCAAATATTGCCATGGGGTTAATGTGTTCATCAATAGTTAATTCAGTAGTTGTTGCAGCCCATTTTGCATTTGGATCCCATTCATTTTTTTCTTCTAAATATCTTACAGCATAATCTTTTACTTTAGTTTCTTTTGTTAATCCTCTATTTTTATCATATTTCCAAATATTATTATTAAACTCTGTAAATAAAATACTTTCATCCCCTTCTTTTTTCCATTTCCAAATTGTACCATTTGTATTAAATTTTTTATTATCCCAATCAATATTTTTCGGTTCTAACACTCCTTCTGGTGGAAACGGTTGCATTGTTGTTCTAATATATTCTGGCATAAATATTGGTTCTAACCCACCAGAAACATTATTAACATAAACTGAAGAATTACCAGTTGGTTGAATTGATAATAAATGTGAGTTTCTTATTCCATATTTTTCAATTAATTCTTTTGTTTCTTTAAATAATACTTTAACAAATTTGCTTTTTAAATATTTTTCTTTATCAAATAATAGAAAATGCCCTTTTTCTTTAGATAATAAAGCAGATGATTCATATGCACAATTACTAATAAAAGTCATTAATTTTTCTGTTAATTTTAATGCTTTATCAGAACCATATCTAATTTTCATCATCATAAGTGCAGATCCATAACCTAAAATACCCAACCCTATTCTTCGTTTATTTTGTAAATTTTCTTTTTGAATATCTAAAGGGACGTATGTTATATCATTAACATTATCAAGAAATCTAACCGATATTGGAATAATTTTTTTTAATTTATTATAATCCCAATCATTATTTTCTTTATTAATAAATTGAGTTAAATTTAAAGAGCCCAATAAACAAACTGCACCAATAGGAAGACATTGTTCACCACAAGGATTCACTGCATCAATATTTTCACAATAATACAAATTATTCAACCTATTAATCGTATCAATAAAAATTATTCCTGGTTCATTTCTATTATATGTAGATTTCATTATAAGATCCAAAAGTTCATTAGCATTTTTATATTCTTTATAAACTTTAACAGGATATCCTTTTTGTTTCCAGTTATCTAAATTACCTTCCCATTCTTTTTTATATTTTTCTTTTATCTCATCAGAATACTCATAATCTGGAAATTCTAATTTCCATTCTTTATTTTCTTTAACTGAATTCATAAAATTATCAGTTATCAATACTGACATATTAAATTTAGTTAATCTTCCTGGAGTTTGTTTTGCAATTATAAATTCTTCAATATCTGGGTGCCAACAATACATTGTTACCATCTGGGCTCCTTTTCTTATTTTAACTTTAGCTTTTCTATTTATATTGTTTTTCCCGCTGCCTTCTGTAATTACAGCACTTTGTGTATCCCACATATCTAACATCTTAACTGAACCAGGAGATTCATTTCCAATTCCGCCAATAAATGAACCCCTCGGTCTCATTGTACTAGCACAAAAACCATAACCCCCTTCTGATTTTAAAATCAACGCTTGTCTTCTTAATTCAGCTAAAATTCCTTCCATTGAATCATTATCTTCTCCTTGAAAACCTGATACAAAACAATTGATCAAACTAGTTCCTTTTAATCCTGTTCCAGCATTTGATGTAATTCTACCCCCAGGAACAAATTTAAAATCATGTAGAATATCTAAAAACTTTTCAGTCCAATATTCTTTATCTTTTTCAACAGAAGCAATATTTTTAGCAACTCTTAAAAACGTATCATTTATTATTTCGTCCCCATATTTATAAGTTTGTTCATAAATTTCTTTGCTAAAATCATCTATAAATTTAGTTTCTCTTTCTATTAACACTTCTTCCATTTATTAATGTTTAATAAAATAATGATTATTTTCAAACTGTAAATCAATCAAATATTGAACCTCATCAGGATTAACTGTAGTAGTTTCTTTTCTCACGTTTTAATTATTTATTTCTTTTTGTTTCATTCTTTCTATTGCACTCAAAACTCTTTCTCTGTTTGTTGAAGATTCACTATCAGATTTTTCATTTTCATAATTAAATGTTGTGATAATTTTTTTTGATGCAGTGTCAATATAAACTCTTGAATTATCAAAAGTACAATCCTGAAATATAACTCCGTCTCTTCCAAATCTTGATTTAAGTATGGCAATAGTTGCTAAACCAAGTTCTTTTTGTTGTAAACTTTTAGCAATAGAAATTACTAAATGTCCCACTTGAGCTCTTTTAATTGAGCCCCCCATTTGGTCCAATTTAACAATATCACCTGATGTGGATGATCTATTTCCTTGTAACCCGCACCAACCCACCATATCCAAATCATATAACATTGATTCAAATGATCTAATAACTGATCCCTCTGCAACATTAATATCATCTATTCTTTTATCTGGTAATACACAATCCAAATAATCTAAAATTACAATATCTGGTTTAAACCCTATTGATATTAATCTTTTAATAAAATTTTTAATTTTATTCATAGATACAGTACCAGAAGGAAATCTTTTTATTTGTAATATACCATCACTAAATTTAGGATTTTCTTTTTTTATTTCATCTAGTATCTTAATTACTTTCTCTTTATTTTTTGATAATTCGTTTAATTCAATTCCAGTCCAACAAGATAAATGTTTTCTTCTTATTTGTATATCACTATCCTCAAAAATTAATTGTAAAACATTATATCCCATATTCTTTCCTGTATTGGCTATTTTAGTAAGTATTGTGGTTTTTCCGGCACCAGTCCCAGCAAAAATAACACCCAATTCTCCTTTTGATAACCCACCATCTATTGTTTTATCAATTCCTTTTATTCCTGTTGGAATTGGTCTTCTAAAATTTTCTGCCAAAACATCTTCTAACCCTGACATAACATCAATTCCATCATCATTTTCTTCACCAATATTTAGAGTTTCCCTTAATTTTTCTTCTAACTTATCATAATTTTCAAACTCACCCCTTTCCAATACATTATTACAATATTGTAGTGCTTTTTTCAATGATTGTTGTTTGCAAAATTTAAGTGATTTATCTTGAATAAATTTACTATCTTCTAATGATTGATTTTTAATTAATTTAATTAAAGAATGTAAATATTCTTTTTGAATGTCATCCTTAATCTCAATTGAAATCATTTGCATTATATTATCATATGTAGGAATATTCTCATATTTTTCATAATAATCTTTTATAAAGACAACAATTTGTCTATAATTCATATTATCAAAATATTTTGTCTTAATTACATTAAGAATTCTATCTGCAAATTTACGATCTGAAAATATCTGAGTCAATAATTTTAATTGAAATGTTTGACCTAAAAAACTAAATGATTGTATGTTTTTTTGTTGCATGGTTATCTTATTTTAAAAATGTTATGTATAACTTATAAATATTAATATTAGATAAAAAAACTAAAATATTTTTATTAAAATTTTTTTGAATATTGAGATATTTAGTTACTGGATTCCTCTTGTCCGTTGCCAGTGGAGTACCAAAATTTTGGTCTAAGATCATATTCTTGCCACATATATCTTATATCTCTTTTTTTCAATGTCTCTTGTATTATTTCAACAATTTCATCCACCATATATCTTATATCTACAGAATTACGAACCTGTGGATTATAAACATCTGCTGAAAAATATCTAGATATCACAATATTGTTATTAATCTTTAACTGAAACTCAAACTTATTTTCCATTTTTATTTGTTTTTAATATTTTATTTTTCACTTTTTTTACAAATTAAACAGGAACCATAACATCCACTTTCTCCACAAAATTTACATTTATGAATAGGTATTTTTGTATTGGTATCAATCACATGCACAGGTCTCATTCCAATATCATAAATACGTCCATAATTATTTTTAAAAATAACATTCTTTTTTGATTTATATTTAAGTTCTGAAACTTCTTTTTGATATATATTAATTTCTTCAACAATCAATTTGTATTTTGGGTGTTTCTCAAGTTGTTCTTTAAGTGCGGTTTCTCTACTACCTTCATTTGGATATGTTTTTTTATTTTGTGAATCCCAAATAACTTGTTTATATTCCAATTCAATTAAATCTTTTTGTTCTATTAACTTACTTATTTTTATATTTAATTTATCAATTGTTTTTTCAATATCCAGATTTTCAAGTTCAATACATGTTATCTGGGCTGATAAACCTAATGGAGATAAAGTATCATCTTTTTCATCTGGTGGATATTTTTCTAATACTTTTTTAACCTCATCATCTGGTAATCCCTTACTTAATATTTCTTTAGCTTCTTTCGATGGTAAACCAGTGGATTTATTTAATATTTCTTCAATTTCCTTATCTGATAAAGTATTTATATATTTATCAAAATTTATTTTTTCAGATATTTTATTTTCTTTTGTTTCCATAATCATTTAATTTTTTTAAATATAAGATATAATTCAAAAAATGTAAATAGTTATTATTTATTTTTTTTATTGTCTTTATTAATTATTATTTTTTTACCTTTAATAACTTTATTAACACTATTCATAAATTCAAGTGTTGTCATTTCTCCATATTTAACACACAAAGAATCACAACCAAAATTATTTCTATATTTTTTAATTGACATTTTTTCAATCTTTTTAAGTTTATTTTTATTTTCTTGTAATTGTGCATATCTCATTACAACCAATTCATCAAAAATATTTATTGGTAATACATCTGATGATAAATGAATACTATCATTATCTTTATCGTCAGTACCGACCCAAGTATAATATCTGCCCCTTATATAACTCATAATTTTTTAAATTTTATTATTTATAAATCCATTCTTTTAATTGTTCTTGAAAACTATTTAAAATTTTATTATAAATTTCATCTTTCTGTTCTTTTGTTATTAAATTATTAATATCTGGACATTCAAATCCCCAGGTATAATATTTTAATTCTGGTTTGTTATCCAAACCATTAGTTAATTCTTTATATATTCCTTGTTCAAATGAATTCATTTCATCTGAATATATATGATAATAAAAATTATTATGCCCATCTTTAAATTTTGACCATTTTAACAGACCTTTTTTATCATATGATAGTTCATATTCGATTGCAACAATATCATCTAGTTTCAATTCATTAATCTCTCCAAATATTCTTTTAACATATTCTTTATCAAACTCACCATTCACTTTAACTGTTACTTTATCATTCATAATTTTTCAAATAATCCTTCTCGCTATTTACGATTCGAATAAATGGTTCCAAATAATCAACATAATCTTGATTCCAGATTACATTAATGAATCCAGAATCTGTCATGAGTTTCAAAAGATTTTTTGACCCTCTGTTTTCATCGTCCAAAGGCAATGTGTGTATGTCTTTTACCATTTCTATAGCTTCATCTGTTATAAATGGTTTAGATAAGTCAACTAATTTTAAATTTCTTTCATATATATCTCTACCATTTAATAAATTATTTAAACTTTTTAATGGTTTATTTTTATTTTTTATTCTTTCTTCTTGAATTAATTTTGTTTTATCTATTATTTCATTAAAAGTAATGGTTTTCTTTTTTATTTCTGGAAAATATTTTAAAAGTGTTTTTTCTTTGATCATTTTTATGCCTGATATATTATCGCTAGTATCGCCTTCGATTGCCTTAACTAATACTGTATTAGATAAATGATGTTTAAAAAATAAAAAATAATTATTTTTTGTAATTATTGTTTTTTTATTAGCTAAATATAAACTGACTCTATTATTTATTAATTGTAACAAATCTCTATCATTAGTATATATTACCACTTCTTCATTTTCTAATAAATTTTGACAATAATAAGAAATCATATCATCTGCTTCTGTTTCATCATCTTCTACCTGCCTAAAAAACAATTCTTCTGCAAATTTTTTTATGTTTATTCTTTGTATTAAAATAGATTTATCTTTCTCTAATTCCTTTTTTATTTCTTTATCGGTTAATTCTAATGGATTTGAATACCACGATTTACCTATACGATTAGATTTATATTCTGAAAATATACGATATCGTAATATTCCAGAATGAATCCCATCAAAAAATAATATGATTCTATCTGGATTAATGATCGGTAATAATTTTCTTATTATAGTAAAAAAACCAAATAACCCCCCAATATGATTATCTGCAAAATATAAATCTTTCCAAGCATTTATTGATTGTTTTAATAAATATTGTGCATCTACACAAAGAGTTTTCATATTCTTATTTTAAATTATTATTTGCCAACTCTCAATAACTTACTGTATAATTTTATATATTTTCTTTTACTATTTTTATTGCATTTGGTGGAACATTAACTAAAATATAATATCCCATATTTTTATAATTTGGATCATCAAATACTCTCAAATGTTTTATTTGTTTTGGATCTATCTCCAATAAAGTATATTTCTGATCCTTTTTTCCTTTTAGCCCTGCCTGTTTTTTAAATATATCAACTAATGATAATGTTTCATTATAATCTATCCCAAAATATATTCTTTCTGGATGTTTTGATAATTTTGATTCTGCTCTTGGTGTTAATCCTATTTTTTTAATTTTGTGTAAAACATCTTGTCTTGTAATATGATACAATTTATCTGATATTTTATCTTTATCCAATTCAACATCAAATTTTGCTTCAATAGTGACATCAAATTGTTCCAGAAAATCATATTTTTTTATTAATTCAAATAAAAATTCTTCATTATATGATACTTTTTTTAAATTTAATTTTCTTTTTTCTTTATAATCTATTACAGTTAGAAAATATCCAAGATTATTTATATAAGCTAATATATGTTTTGCATCTTCTATATCATTTCTTAACGGTAAAAAACTAACAATTAGTGTTCCATCTGGATGAGTTTCTATTTTTGGTTGGGTTGTAACTGGACCTATTTTTAATCTGGTACTAAATATATTTTTACCATATCCTACTGTTAAAAACATTCTTTCTAATAAATTTTTTGCTAATTTTGGTGATTGAGTTTTTATTAGTCCTTCATAAATAACAAAATAATCATCTTCATAATAATCCCCACTATTATAATTAATTAAATCAACCATTCTCTCCAGTTGTTCATATAAATTTTTAAAATTACTCACTTTTATAATTCCGCTTTAACTGGTTGATTTGTATTTAATATTTCTCCTGTTTCCGTATCAACACTCAAATCTTGTTCATTGTCAAATTTTCCTACTCTCTCTTCCCAACTACTTTTCATTTTTTCTTTATATCTATCAATTTCAGATTTATCATTTTTTAAAAATCCATGTGGTGTTAAAAATACTTTTTCTTCCAAAATTGTAAATTCATCTTCATGATTTTTTTCTATTGCTATTTTAGTAACATCACCAACTTTAACTTTTTTTCCACTTACAATACAACTAATTTTATTTAAACCAGAATCAGTAATCCCACCGCATCTGAAAATATAAGTTGATGAATATGTCATTGCCTCACCACCTTTTGGAATAAGTTTTGGTTGCCCCATCGGAACCATAGCAGGTTTTATATATCCTTGATTTACTGCCAATATAGTATTTGTATATGGTGAATCAACTTTTCTTGACATTCCAATTCTACTTTTCATTCCCTTACCCATAAGGGAAGAATACACTACAGCATCTTGCATATTTCCCCCCTTAAGTGATCCGTCTTCATTTATCTGTGCATTCATTCTACCTGATATTGAACCAAAACTATCAATAACGAATACAATATCAAATGGAATTTCTCCCTTATCCTGAAGATCTAATATTTTATTTATTTCCAAAAATAAATCTTCAATATTTTTAAATCCGTCTTTATATAAGAAAAATCCATCATATATTGGTAATCCATTTTCGTCTGTATCAACAACATTTCCTTTATCAAATCCAATTAATTGAAGATGATTCCAATCAAATTTATTTTCTGTTATAATAAAAACTGGTAAAATACCCCGCTTTTGAGCTGCAGTGGCGCACTCAAAAAGTAGAGTTGTTTTTCCTGCCCCGCTATGTCCAATAATTTGATGAACATATCCCACAGGAATTCCTTCCATTCTCAGTGCATCTTTAATAGCATAAGAAAAAGGAATATATTTATCATCTTTATATGCTGTTACCGTTTCAACTTTCTTTTTTAAATCAAGAATATTAAATTCTTTCTTTTTAATTGTTTTTTTTTCTAACATATTATTTGTTTTTTAATTTTTCTCTATTTTTTAAAAATGTTTTATATTGTTCTACGGTCAAATATTGTTTATCACCATTATCTATTTGAATAATAACTCCATAAGGTTCTTTAAACCCATCACCTACAACCCATTGTAATACTGTGTGTTCCCACATATTATTTTTGTATTTTTAATTAGTTAAAAAAACAGATAGGTAACATAGGCATTGAATATTCTATTTTGGATAGATTGGATATGTATATTACTAGTCTATCATCTCCAACTTCTATCTGTTGTATTATTTTTTTAATTAAAATGGGAGATCGTTTGATTCCTCTTCTCCATCATCAGAACCATCAGAAACATCTGAAGTTTCAAAAACATCTTCAGTTTGTTTTTTCAACTTTTTACTTGATTTAGTATTATCTACTTCTTTACCATTTGTTCGTGGTGAAGTAGTTTCTGTTTTTGTTTCAATAGTAATATCATTCTTAATAACAGAATCAACAACTTTCAATGTTTTTTTACTAGCTCCACCTGGAGTTATCATTTTCTTCTGAGATTCATCCCAATAGGGTGCTTTCCCTTCAACAACTGCTTGAAGATATTCAACATCTTTTGGTTTATAAACATCTTTCCATGTTAATTTATCATTAACCAACTCTTTTAATTGTTCATCATCATCAGATAATCTTGACACATCTTCTGGCATAATTGAAGAAACTGTTGTATATACAATATTATTTGTACCTGTTGTTTCAGTAGCTGTAATTATTATATCCCTTCCATTAATAGGATCTGTTATATCACCTTTTTTTGTAAAAACTGGTAATATCTTATCAAAAATTCCATTTTGTTTCCAATTATGTTTAAATCTCCAAAATTTAACTCCATCTTCAACTTTTTCTCTATCAATTCCTTTTACAATATAAAAAAGAGATGATTGATATGTTCTAGATAATTCAAAGTCCCCCTCTTTCCCAGTTGATTTTAATGCATCTTCTGCTTCACACAAAGGACATTTTTCTTTATCATTTTTTTGTGGACAAGATAATTTATTCCATTTACCATTTACTTTTATGTGATGAAAATATCCCTCTTTAAATGGTGAACTGTCATCATTAGTTGGAAGAATTCTAAAAATATATTCTCCAGGGTTTGCTGTATTAAAATATTTTTTTAAAAATTCTTCTCTCTGCTCAGCAGTGAATTTTTGTTTTTTTGGTTTTGGTTGATTCTTAGTATATTGGCTTTTAATTCTTTCAAGAATTTCATTTGTTTTTGTTGTACTCATTTTTTTAATTTTTTAATTGTTAATAATTATGGTGATTTATCACCTTGATTTAATTTTATAACACAAAGATAAATATAATGAAATGAAAAGTAAATATTAAATTAAAAAATATTTTTTTTAAAAAACACTAGTACCCCATTTTTCTTCTAGTTGCCATGGATTCTTCTTCATCTTTATCACCAGTGCTAAATAAAGAATTTTTAATTTCGTTTTGATCGTAATTTATAATGTCACTTTTATCAAGAGTCAATTTTTCTGGTTCTTTTTCAGATTCTTCATTATCATCTGCCCCCCAATAATCAGATAATGTTTGATTAAATGGGCCACTTTTAAGTGAAATCATTTCAAGTTGATCCTTATAAGATGGTGGTTTCATTTCACCAACATCAGATGATAATTTATCAACTTTTTGAGATAATTGATCAACACCCCCTAATTTAGATGTTAAATCTTGTATTGATGCCAATATTTCAGCTTGCTGTGTCATTACCTTTTTTGAATAATCTCCAACAGATTCAATATCTTTTTCAACATCTTTAACATCACTTTTTGATGCTGTTTCTGGTTCTTTTTTCTCTTCTTCTGGTGGTGTTTCTGGCATAGGTGGGGGTGTTGTAGTATCAACAGGAGTTTCTTCACCAGGAGCACCCGGTGCAACTCCAACAGGCGGTTCTTGTTTATTGTCAATTGGAGGTAATTCTGGTACTTCGCCAGCTGATGGAGCTGCGGCTGGTTCTTTTTTTGGTGGTCTTCCAACAGGTTTTTTCCCAGCTGGTTGCTCATCAATCATATATTCATTTTCATATTGATGATTGGCAGGATATCCTTTTTCATTTTCTTTCTCTATTTTTGAATACTCAATTTCTTGTTGATCATAGTAATTTTCTTTTATAATTTTTGGTGGATTATTAAGATTATAATTTGAAATAAATAATATTCTTTTTATTTCTTCTTGTAATAATTTATTATTTTTATTCATTAATTTATTATTTTTTATAATAAGAGACACATTGTTCTTTATTTAGAACAAATTACTTTTTAACAATTTCTTTTGATTTTAATGGTTTTTCTTCGTTAAGTTTCTTTTTTACGGATTCATAAATTAATTCAGGATTTTTTGAACCATACTTTTTTGCCAGATTAATAACTTCTTCTTTTAAATCATTTTTAACTTCTTTAACAATTTCTTTTTTAATTATTTGTTCTGATTTTGGTTGTTCTTCTTCCTTTATAACCATTTTTTCTTTTATTTCTTCACTATTAGCTGGAGTTTCAACAAATCCATATCCTTTAGGTTGAAAATTATAATTAACCAGTTCTTTAAATCTATTAACTGTTTCTTTAAGTAATTGTTCTTTTATTTTTTCCATAATTTTTGTTTTTTTAAATTTATTAATTATTTAGTCTGTTAACAACTGACGACCATCAGAAGTAATAAATACTTTATTTACTCTTTCTATAATTGAATCTTTATTTTTCATACGACACTCCTCCGTAGTACATTTTTCCTGGACAATTTTATTTTCCTGTTTTTCTTTTTCAGAAAGAAAATCATCAACTGTTGTATTTAATTTTTCCAGATTTTTATCTTTTTCCATAATATTGTTATTTTTTTATATAAATATCACGTAAAATAAAAAAAGACTAATTATAAATTATTTTTTATGAATATACGCTTAGTGCTATTTTTTATCAATTCTCCATTTTTAAGAATTATACACATATTTCTATATTTGGACCAATCTATGCTAACCGATTTATAATCAATATTTCCTTCATTTAAACCAGATTCTTTTTCAATTAATTTATTTAAAGAGTTAATAGTAAAAATTACATTATTTTGTTTATCTTTTTGAATTGGTATCGTCCCAGGATATATTGAATTAAAATTTATTTTATTATTAACATCATATTCAAATATATAAGTAATTAAATATTGTTGTTTATTGGTAAGATTTTTTATAATAAATATTTTTTCTTTGGGGATAGAATATTCCTGATTTAACTTATCAATAAAATCATTAATTTTTTCTTTATAATCATCTTCTTCTTTTATGTCTAAAAAAGAACATAATAGTAATTTTTTATCTTGCACTGCTAAACATTAAATTTTATTTTGAAAAGTTATCCATCAAATATGGTAGGTATATATAATAATTATCTATTTTTTTAAAAACCTTTTCTATATTTTTATTAATTTCAGTTATAAATAGTTGAGAATTATTTTTTATCTCATTTATTAATAAATATCTATCCCAACCTAAAAAATCAATCACATTTAGATTAATTGAAAAAATTTTATTATTTTTTTCAGTTTTACTATTTACTTTTGAAAAATATATCGTATTGTTGCTTGCAACATAGCAATTTATTTTTTTATCTTCTTTTTTAAATATATAATATAATAATTGATCTAGAGAATTAAGCTTAATAATTAAAGGATCAATATGTTCAAATTTTATATTTTTTATAAAATCTTCTGGTAATTGATTTATAAATTTTTCAACATCTTCATTATAATCAATTTGTTTTTCCTTTTTTGAAAATGTCCAAAATAAATTATCTTTTATTTTTTTATTTAAGATGGTAACATTTTCCTCTCCAAATATATTTTTAGTTAGTTTCCATCCTATTATCAGTGTTGGAAGATTATTATTTTTTTCTTCAATATTATTATAATAATTAATAATATTTTCTTTATTTATTATTTCTTGTTGGAAAATAATATTTCCAAGTTTGATATTCATTATTTTTTGCTGGGTTTTTAATTAAAAAACTTATAATAATTATAAATATAAACTATTATTATTAAAAGTAAATAATTAAGCATTATTATAATCTATACCATCACCAATTCCATCATCACCAGTACCACTATCTATTATTTGTTGATTAAATTTATCCTTTGAAGTAGGTTTACTATCAAATGGAAAACTATATAATAATGCTAATTCTTTTTGTTTTGTTGGTACTTTTATTCCTAATTTTTTTATTTTATCTTTGTTATTATTGCTAAAAAATTGTTCCATTTTATTGTCTTTAATTTCAAAATGATGTATTTCATCTATTCTTACTGATAATGATTCTGTTATTTTTTCTTGTCTTCCATTTTTAAAATGTCCACCCCATTTAATTAAATCTTTATATTTTGAATCAGTAAGAACAAACTGATTTATTTTTATCATAAGATTTTTATTTTTTACTAGTTCTTTATTAGCTAATGGCCATCCCAAATCTTTGTAATTTACATCATCAGTACTAATTAATAAATCAATTGCTAATCCTGCCCCATGTTTAGAGGTTTTACTTCTACTAGGGCCACCAGCAACAACTGATTCTAAATCCCTTGTAATACCATTATTACCAAGAGTTGCAGAATTTCCTAAAAATTTTTGTAAATCTTTCATAAATTCCAATAACTTATCTCCTGCAACACCTTTATTCATATCTATAACATAATATTTACCAACAGAACCAGATTGTACATATAATCCATTCGAATTATTAATTTTATTAATATCAATAACACCCTTAACTGGACTTTCCCCTGTACTACTCCCTTCTCCAAAAACTGAGTCATCGCATAAATCAAATCCAATTGCTGTTGCATAATCTGTTACAATTGGTAATCTGTTTGTTGCAATTCTAACACCCTTGAATTTTGTTATCATATGATTTGGAACAATACTATGATTTACTTGAATTATCATATATGCGCCATGAAACATTGGTATATTTTCAAGATTAAAATATTGTGTCGGTTGAATCATTACATTTCCCAACATTTCAACTTCACATGAATAGCTTCTTTGTTCATATGTGTTAAATAAATTTTGACCTTGAAGTTGAGTTTTAGCATCAACATCGCTTGAACCTAATTGTGAAATATTATCTAATATTTTAATAGATTCTATGGTTTCTTTAAATTCTGCCTGGTCAAGAGCAATATCTTTAAACATACTTTGATTTGGATCACCATATTTAACACTAAACGCATTAACTTGAAGACCAGAGTTAGGGTCCTTTTGATCTTCTCTGAAATCATCTGGTAATGTCGTATCTTTAAAATTAAAACCACTATCTTTATACAAATCATCAGATTCATTTAATTTTAAATCTAAAAAAGATGATGTACTATCAATATAGACACATAAAAACATCGGTGCTTGTTTAATATCTCCTATTATATTTGTATTAATTCCAAATATACTTTGTATGTCCCAATTACCGGAATCAAACAACATAAAATTTTGTAATGGAAAAAATTGAAAACCATTGTTTACTAATAATAACTCTATAAGTGTTAATAAACTCATACTAGCGTTATCATTAATGTTTTCAATTTTATTAAAATTAATAATCATACTTTCATTATTATTTTCAGTTCCAGTATTAAATTTTCCAGATTCTGGCTTCACTCCAACATCTCTCATTACTCTATCAACAAATCTAAATCTGGATATCAATTTATCATCTGATAAATTTGATTTTTTTGTTCTTCTGCCAAAAGGAGCGAAATCACCAGACAACCACCTATCATATATTGATTTGAATGATAAATAAAGTGATAGTTTAGCTTTATTGTCATTTAATCTTGATAATATATCTTTTTTTGTTTTTTCAAGTTCCTCTATTTTTGTTTTAGAATTATCTTTAACGTATTGTAATGCAGATTTTATAATTAATTTAAGTAATTTTTTATCAGTATCAAATTTATTTTTGTTTAATAATAATTGGCCATTATCATCAAAAAAATATTTATTCTCTATTTCTTTCCTAGTAGTAAATGCTAGTGGAGTTCCAATAAAAACATATCTTTGTTCATAAATATTGTCCCATATATCTGTTCCTTCTTTAATTTTCCCCCACTCTTCAAAATCATCTAATGTTAAATCTTCATTTTTTTTATCATCTGGTTCCGTTATAAAAAATTCTGGATCTAATTCCCAAATAGAATTATTTGGATCTAATATAATTTTATTTCTAACCAGATCCTCAAAATTATTTTTAAAATCTATAAATTGGTCTCTAAACACTTTTTTTGTTATTTCTGGTAAATCCTTTAATTCATTTTCTTTTATGTTTAAATGTTTAAAAAATATATTTCTATCAATATTAAAATCATTTAATAACGTAGAAACTGGATCATTATCTATAATTGAAATAATCCAACCCCAACCAGCACAAACAATAAACGGAATTTCCATTATACCTGGTAAAGTTTTATATTTATCTGTAATTTTAAATGAGTTTGTATTTTTATTCAAGAATAATGTATTGGTTCTGGAGCCAGCAAAAAACTTATCCGTAATTTCTGCTCTTATTTTTTCATCAACTGTTACAGACCCGGTAGCTCTTGTGCCTAGTACAGTACCACCATAACTATAAAATAAAAATGTTTCAGCATTTTGTAAAATTTTATGTAAAAAAATAGAATAAAAATTTATTCTACCTTGTTTTAATAATTCTTTTGTATCGCTAATATTTAATTTTTTATTGACTTTATCTTCTACTGATAATATTGATGGAAGTCCAAAAGATTTAATTGATTTTTCTTTAGTAAAAAAATCACTTTCTCCTTCTTCATCTTTTCTTCTCATATCTGGGAAATAAAATTCATTTCTCTCTGTTACTTGAATATTTCCTTTGCTAAAAAAATCAAAAATACCCTCAAGCCAATCTGAAATGTTTAATATTTTAATAAATTCATTGGTTGGTTCTTCTGGAGTTCTATTAAGTCCATTTTTAATTTCAATTACAGATTTTGTTAATCCAGAAATTGAAAATAAATAATTACCCCCATGTCTAAAATTTATTTCTTGTATATTAATATCATTTAATATATCAAAAGCGGTATCATCAAAACCTAAAGTAATATCTTGATCTACTTCATCTTCTTTAAGTATTTTATCAATATCATCTAAATTTAAACCTTTAAAATATCCTAATATTTTTTCATCTCTAATTCTATCAATAATATTTCTTCCTTCTAATTTACCATAAGATTCTATTTGATTTTCAGTCATAAACATTTGATCTATAAATCCTTGAAATATAATAGTTCTTTTTACTAATGCCCCCAATATATCAGATATTTGTGTTACATCATAATCTGTTGATATCGTTAAATCTTCAAATGGTCCCAGAGGAAACCATATTTGTTTTCCCGCCTCATCTTTAGATTCATCAATAAATGTTTGAGTCAAATCCAGTTGTGCAATATCAATTGAAGATTCAATAAATGTTTCAACAAAATCTATTTCTGGCATCTCATCTCTTGAAAATAACTCACCCGGATAAACTTTAGTAGTTTTATTTCCAGTACTTTTTATTACTTCTGGCCATGCAAATCTTATATTACTTTTATCTGATATTTTAGTATCTTTTGCATTTCTTTCAAGCTTTGGATTTTTTAATAATTTACCCTCGTCATTTTGTGCTCTTTCTGAATATTGTATTAATAAATCAATAAAAATATCAGTATTATCACAAATTATTTTAAAAATATTATATATTGAAGGTAAAAATCCAAGAGTTTTTCCTAATTTTCCTTTTATTTCATTTTGAACATTTCTACATTTTTTATTTCTTAAATTCCTATATTTAGTTAATTCTCCCATAATAGAATTAATTCTTTTTTTAACATTTATAAATGCAATCCAATATGAAGATTTTCTTTCTGACAATTCGAGAAGAGTCCCAGACTTAGCATTAATAGTTATATTTTTAGATATATCTTCTCCAATTATAAAACTCAATTCTTTTTTAAGTTTAGAACCAAATTCTGGAATATTTTTAGTTTCACCAGTCGATAAAAAATCTGTTGTTAATTTATATATACCAGAGGAATCATCAAACCCTACATCAGTTATTGTTATTTTAGTTTTTTCAATATTAAAACTTTGTTCTTCAAATAAATTTTTTAAATTTTTTAATGTATTTAATTCTCTATTCAATTTATCTATTTTATCTTTATGTTCAATAAGACTTTTATAATCGGGGCTTTCTTGTTTTATTTTTTGTACTTCTTTATTTAATGATTTTGAAGCAATAATTAACTCGTAAATAGTATCTATATTATTACTATCCTGGGGATTAGGAACATCTTTTATTGTTTTAGATCTCCTTGCCATAAAGGGGGCAGCCTTAATATACGCAACAGGAATATCAGCAAGTGGTGCAAATGTAACAGCAATAAATTCAGCAGTTATTTCAAAATTACCTGATTTACTATTGAATTTTGTATTTTGTTTTAATAAATGTAATAAATAAGTTAAACTTTTCCCAAAATAACCTTTAATGGTTAATTCAAATTCTGGTGGTGGGAATTGAAATAATACTGCATATTTTGAATTTGCTCCAACATTAAATAAACTTGACCCTCTTATATCAACAAAACTAATTGTTACTTTTGGTATATAACTTGTATTAACATCAATATTTATACTTGTAATTCCAAAACCCTCTGGTTCATTACCTGATGTATGTGGGCCACTTATTTCTGACCAGTTCGTTGTAAATGCTTTTGTTTTTTCATCAAAACCTAAAAAATTAACTTCAACCCCTTCAACCCCTTTTCTACTTTCTATTGTAAGACCACCACCTTCTTTATCTTCAATAATACTTCTTCCTCTTGTTTTAACTCTAAGATTTACATAAATATTGGTTTCTTCCATCTTAGGAATACCACCATCAAATGCTTTTAATGGATCAATTAATGCCATTGAAAATATATTTTTTTATATAAATATTTGAGAATGATTTTTAATAAAAAACAATATTATAACTTTAAATAATTATTTAATACTTGATGATATTGTTCAATTGTTTGTTTAAAAGGAAATGGAATTCGTATAATAGTACCATCTGGAATATCTCCATCCAGTGACCATTGAGGATTTGCAAGTAAAATTAGAAATCCATGTGTGGATGTTCCATAATATTTTTGACTTAATTTATCCATTCTACTAAAACCTAATCTCCAAACTTCTTTTTTATCTGATAGTTTTCCTGGAATTGGAATAAACGGTACATTTTTAACCTGTCCGTTTTCTCTCAAAAGTTGATATCTGTCATAATATTCTGCCATAATTAATTATTTTTATATTTATCATATAACAATTCATGAGTAACAATTAATGTTAAATCACCAATTGTTTTTAATAGTTCTAAATCTTCATCCCAAATATTAATATCCAAATCGCTCTCAACTTCACATAAATAAGCCAAAATTTCTCCGAATTCATCACCTTCTAATTTATCTGATTTTTTAAATTTTTTATTTTTACTTATAAAATATTTTTTTAAATATTCATAACACTCATCATAAGTTAAATTATCTATTTTTTTTAATTCCGATAAAATTTTATTTAATTGATCTATCATAATCTTCTTTTTTAATCATAAAACTTATATTACCCACTAACCTATCTTTTTCATTAAAAAGATAAAAATCATAAAAATGTTTATTAATTATATATTTATATACTTCAATTTTTTTTTCTCCTTCTGATATAAAATAAATAATTCTTACATCATATTTATCAATATATTTTTTTAAATAATGAAAAACAACTCTAAATATTAAAAATTGTTCATGTTCATTTGTTATTATTCTGGCATCAATTTTACCATCTTTATAAATTCCAAATCTTACTTTATATACTGGTTTATTCCCATTATATTGTTGTATTGTTTTTATTGTTGTTTCTCCAAGTTTACTATCAAAATTATCAATAATTGCCTCTAAAACATAATTATTCATATTTGTAGAAAATGTTATAACTATTTCTTTTCCATTATCCTTTAATATTTTTACATTTTTTATATCATTTTCTGAAACATTAAGATCAGAAAATATTTCTGATAATATTATATTTTCATCAATAATATTCTCTATTAATCTTTTAAATTGATTTTCTGTTAATTTTATTTTCATTTTATATAAATAGATTGTATAATCTAAATAATTTTCTTTTTAATTTTTCTCCTTGTTTATTAATAAATAGTTGATATTTTTTCATTAATGAATTAACTTGGTCTGGTGTTAACAACATAACATTTCTATCTGATTTTAGGTATTTATTTATGTTTTCTTTTTGTTTTGAAATTAGTTTATTAAATAATGTAAAATAAACTATTTTTTCATATTCATCTATCCCTTTTAATCTATTATTAAAATCTTTAAAAATATTATAATTAATCATTTTCCATGACAATCCATATCCATTTGTATTTTTAATATTTATAGTAAACCAATTTCTCATAGTTTCATCATTTTTTAACATTTTTCTTTTAAATCCTTTTTCTCCAAGCTTATGTTTTAGTATACTATAAGTTCCTGCCACTGTTGCATTAATTTCTGATTCTTTTGATCTATCCATTAAATCTTTAAAATAATCAATTATATTTTCATTTCTTTTAACAACTTTTTTTGATATATCTGATGCAATTAAATAATCTATCATTTTTTCTGACCTTTCTTTTCCAAGAACAAAAAATTGTAAGGCATGATTCATTTCATGATAAACATCTTCTTTAATATCTCCATTTATAATTGTAAAATATAAAACAGCCCCTTGATTTGTTGTTTGAGATTTTTTAATATCAAAATAACTTACATTTTCTTTATTTGTATAATTAACTATAATTTTATCTATTTTAACCTTATTTAATTTGGGTAATTGGTTTTCAGTAAAAGTATATATATCATAATGTTTATCTTTTATATAATTTATAATATAATCAGATAAATTATTAACATCATTATGAATCCCCAATTCTTCTTTTATTAATTGTTTTAATTCTTGTTCGGTTATTTTGATAGTTTCATTCATTTTATTATAACTTATAATTTATATTTACTTTACTATCTTTTAAATCATCCTGCAGTGGAATATTACCAGTTAAACTATTACCACTATCCACACTAATTAATTTTCCCTCACTACTTTTCATATTATTATAATTATTATTTAATGTGGTAACAGAATTACTCATTGACGTGAAAGAAGTTCCTGTTGTAAATAAAACATATCTATCATCTATATTATCTGATTGAACTTTTAATAAGTTCCCCCAGACATCATCAAAATCCCTTTTATACTTTTTTAATCTTCTGTTATATAAACTTATAACACTTCTTTTGTCATCCAATTCTCTGGAAATAATAAAACAAGTATTTGTTTCACCAGTATTTGGTGTATTATCTGCACAATTATATGTGTCATTTATTTCTTTAAATAAATCATATACATGATTTAAATCAAATGTTCCCCATTTATTTAAATCAAATAGATCTCCTTTTAATTTACTTACAAATGTTTTTATAGTATTATCATTGTTATATTTATTAAAAAAATTATTACTTTCAAGTTGTTGTTTAATTTTTATTATATCACTGGACCAATTGATTAAAATATCTTTAACATTATTGAGAACTTGTTCATAATCAATTGATTTACTATCAATTAAATCACCAACAACCTGAGTATTTCTAACTGACTGTTGATTTTGAGTTCTATGTAAATCTGAAAAAATTGACATTTTATATGATTACCTTTTTTTATTTCTTATCAATTCATGAGTAACAATTAATGTCAAATCATTAATTGTTTTTAATCCTTTTAAATCTTCATCCCAAATATTAATATTTAAATCTTTCTCCAACATACAAAATAACCATAAAATACCATATCCGTCTCCATCTTTTAATTTATTTGATTTTTTAAAATTCATAATTTCTGACATTATTTCTTTTAAAATATCATAACATTTATTATATGTTAAATTATCTATTTTTTTTAATTTTAATATTTTATTTTTTATTTGTTGATCTGTCATAATCTTCTTTTTTAATCATAAAACTTATATTACCTATTAATCTATCTTTTTCATTAAAAAAATAAAAATTTTTAAAGTGTTCATTAATTATGTATTGGTACAATCTAATTTTTTGCTCTCCTTCAGATATAAAATAAATAATTCTTATATCATATTTATCAATATATTTTTTTAAATAATTAAAAACAACTTTTAATATTAAATATATTTCATTATAATTTGTTATAGTTCTGGCATCAATTTTACCATTCTTATAAATTCCAAATCTTACTTTATAAACTGGTTTATTTTCATTATATTGTTGTATTGTTTTTATTGTTGTTTTTCCAACTTTACTATCAAAATTATCTATAACTCCTTCTAAAACATAATTATCTATATTCGTAGAAAAAGTTATAACTATTTCATTTTCATTATCTTTTAATATTTTTACATTTTGTATTTCGTTTTTAGAGATGTTAAGGTCAGAAAATATTTCTGATATTATTATATTTTCAATTAATCTTTTAAATTGGGATTCTGTTATTAATATTTTCATAATATTTATATATGAATATTCTATTTTTATATAGCAATAAATCTATTATCTGTTGTACGTTTAATGGTTCCTCTCTCTATTAATTCACTTATTAACGTGTCTCTTGTACTAGTTGGATTAGTTTCCAATTCTTTATCAATTCTCCATTCTGCAAGTTCAAAAGAATTTTCTTGATGATTAGCATAAAATTTACTTGAAATTGCATTTTGTAATTGAGTAATTGGTTCTTTTAAACTTGCTCCGCCTATAATATTACAGTTTATGTTAACATTACATAACATTGGTTGTACTCCACTTCCTTCTGGATTTAAATCCCATATTAAAGGATCATAAGAAAAACCAATATTATTAATTATAATTCTACAATTAAAAAAATCACCAATTCTTAATACACAAACTGGCATCCTACCAAATACACTATTTTTTGGTAAATCTTCATCTTTTCCATTACTTGATGTTGTAAATGGTTTTCCTTGTCTTGTACATTGATGTAAAAATGTTAATCTTTTATTAAAATCTTCTGGAGTTTGAGAGTGAAATCCGGGATGAAAATAATCAATTTTTTGTTTATATGAATTAAATACAAATGGGTCATTTTCTTTTAATTCTTTAAAATATAAACACTCACCACCTATAAAATTGCCAGCTCTTTGTTCATTTAATTGTTTTTCAATATTATCAAGTTTATCTATAAGTAATTTTTTTTCTGTTTGATTTAATTCTTCAGGATCAACATTTGGATTTATTTCTAACCAAACTTTAACAAATCTTTCTTTTATTTGGTTTTCAGTATTTTTATTTTCTTTTAATTCATCACCCCCCTTACCTAAATTACTTTCTATAATCGTATTAATATTTGAATCATCTTGTTTTGTTTTACTATATTCTTTAAATGTGTCGCCTCGTTCCTCTAAAAATTTTTTAACAGCGTTTATTCTACTTTTTGCTAATTTATTATTAAAATCATCGCTTCCAACTTTACTTGTATGGCCTTCCAATTTTAAATCATAATTTTTGGCATCACTACTATTATTTAAAAATGTAACTAAATCTGAAGCATCATTTTCTATATTTTTATTTAAATCTAATGATGGAATTCCATTATATGATGAATCAAAAGTATCTTGAGATTCTTTATCAGAATGATCAAAATAAAATTTAATCGAATCTGATTCTGATTTTCCTGGTCCTGTATATTTCTCAAGTTCAATATTTGTTTCTGGTTGTTCCAGCGATTTAGATATTTCTTCTTTTTTAACATCCAGTTTATTAATATCTTCTTGAGATAACGGCCTTGCTTGGGTTTTTGATGGTTCATCGGATCCAGCAAAAAAAGTATCAGCATCATTTCTATTTGAATCAATATTTGATCTTAAATTTGATGGATAATCAACAATCAATTTAAATTGAAAGTTTAATGTTCTTTCAGAATTATTATAAGTATAAACTGGTTCACCACGAGCAATAAAATCCGTTCTTTCCCAACTTGCATTTATGTTTTCATCCAATCCGATATCATAAGGTGGAAACCACATAATTCTTCCTTTATTTGGGCCAATTTCACATAATGGTAAACTCTGTAAATCATCAATATCCCATGCGAGATTTTCAATTGAAAACATCATCGGTTTCATATTTACATCTATCTTTTTGTCCTTATTGATTCCATTAAAAGGTCCAACTGGATGTATTCTTGGTATTCCTATATTATTTAATACAGAATTAGTTTTTAAATTACTTAAATTACCTTCTCTTATTAGATAATGGTTGGAACTTCTTATTGCTTTTTTATATGAATCATATTGATCCGTTTTAATCCATGATCTGGTAATAACAACTTTACCATCTTTTAATTTTAAAAGTTTTCTACCTTTCGTTTCTTGTTTATCGTCTAATTCCATCTCTCCATGACCGAATTTATGGCTTATTCTTTTGCCAACAGCATGTCCACTATCAACAATATCTTGTGTAAATTTTAATAATCCTCTCCAACCAGTACCAGCAAGTTCTTCACCTCTACCTTGTTCCCACCCTCTTAAATCATCTGATGATTGTTGTAAAGAATCTTTTAAATTTTGTTTAAAAAAATTATCAACTTGTTTTTCTGTTGGAAACCCTAAAGAATCTTCTAATCTTTGTTGTGGGGATAAAGCATTTCCAATTCCTTTATATTTTGGATCATTAATTACTACATGTTTTCCTGTAACATCTGTTGGAACATAATTTACAGGGTCATAACTATGAGGTAGTGTTGTTTGAGTATCGCTTGTTTCATTTTTATTTGGAAATAACCATTTATTTATTTTACCAATAACTTTTGTTAAAAATCCGCCAACACCAAATCCCTCAATTCCTTGTGGACTATATATATTTTGTTCAATATTTTGTTTTAATAAACTAATTTGCCCAGAACCAGTTCTTTTAATTAATTCTTCTGGTGTAACAAATGATTTTTGACCATATATATCTTCCAAGGGATTTTTATTTGATTCAAAACCAGTAAATAAATTAACATAATATTCAGTATCTCTTTCACCAGAGGGTAATTTTGTAATAATAAATTCTTGAGCTGGTCTAATAAGAGGTTCTTTTGGTCCTAATCCTATTTTTCCAGCAATAAATCCACCAAGATTAATTGTTGGCAATAAATTTTTTGTTAATTGACCAGCAACTCTTCTTGTAAATTCCAATACCAATCTTGAATTGGCAATCTGAATCATTGGTGTTTTTGGTCCAACCCCCAAAAATCTACCTAAAACAGTATTTTCAAAATTAACCAAACTTCCCAAACCTATCTGACTTACCACATCTTTTAATATTGGGGGGGATTGTTGTTCCATTGTGAATAAATCATATTCATTTGTAGGCTTCCATAAAACATTTTTTGATAATTGTTCATTTGCTAGAGTTTCCAAATTACTTCCTGCCAATTCTGTATTTAGTTGAACAGTAGTCTGATCTGAATTAATTGTATCATACTCATTACTTTTTGTAAACTTATTTACATTGGTTACACTTGAACCGTGAGGATTAAGTTTTGTTGAATCTTGTTGTATTTGTGAACCGTGTGGCATTAAAAGTATTTTTATATAAATATTTGTTTTTTTAATTTATTTTACTTATCTTTGTATTATTAAAATGTAAAACATGGAATCAAAAAGAAAATGGTATAAAAATAAAAAAAATCACTTGGGGCTTGACTTTGTCATTTATTATGTTTATCTTTGTATTTTAAAATTAAATAATTTATTAACTAAAACAAAAAATAATAAAATGACAGCAACAATCAAAAGAGTGCCAAAAGAAACAAAATTGGCAAGAATTATTGGAAAAAATCTTCCAGATGATGTTCTCACATATTTGAGAAAGAACCCTAAACAAGTTTACACAAACTTTAGAAGGGGGACTTCCATATTTGGAAGAAGAACACCTGATGTTTCTCCAGTAACAGTAAAGAGGGTTTTAAAGGATAGAAAAACTATCCGTAAAGAGTGGGAATCTCTTTATACCCCAACACAACTTAGAACGTTTTCACTTTATAATTAATTTTTTAAGTTTCATGGTTTTTAAGTTGGTTAGACCCCCACTCTTTAATTAGTTTGGGGGTTTAATTTTTTATTAATAGAATATTTGGAAATGTGATTTATTTTACTTATCTTTGTAATTAATTAACTAAAAACACAAAAAATATGAAAACAATACAAATTTCAACAGTGGAAAATATTCTTCTTAATATGCAAGGAGGATTATTACCAAAAGATTTAACAAAAAAAGAAATTAATCTTTTAAAAAAAGAGTATGGTGAAAATTGGTTTGAAGAATTGGGATATAATGAACCAGAATATAAAAAACCAAAATATTAGATAACACTATGAAATGGATATTATTTATCTTATCAATAATTATTTTTGGAAGTTTATTATCACTTTACCAATCATTTATTATATTGGAGATTTCAAGGTATTTTTCCATTGGTTTTATCTCACAATTCACAATTTTTCAAATTTTTGCTATTTTATGTTTAATTAATATAATAAATTACAAACATAAAGATAAAGAAACAAAACCATTTACTGGGCAAGTTCAAATGGCCATTAAAGACCTTACTGAAAAATTTATAAATCTTTCAGTAGGTTGGCTAATTATATATGTGATATCATTAATAATATTATAAAAAATGAAAGAGTTTTACTATACATATTCGAGAAAACATAAATTATCTGTGGTAGGATATGTCAATAAAAAAGAAAATAACTTCCAAATTGGAATTTCCAAATGTTCAGATAAAGATGAATATAATAAAAAATTTGGTAGAGAGATAGCAAAAGGAAGATCAATAAAAAATCCTTTTTCAATATTTAGTTTGGATAATAAAGAACAACCTGAACTTCTTCAAATACTTTTTGATACAAGGGATACAATAATTGGAAAATCTGATAAATATATTGAAACATGGAAAAAATATAAACTTTTAAGTAAAATAATATGAAATTATTAGATAAAATAAAAAAATTAAAAGAGGGGGGTTTAATTACAGAAAAGGAATATAATGAGATTAAACAAACCCTTAAAAATCAAGGTCTTCAGGATTTAACAAAAAATGATTCTTATAATGTTGATAATCATGAACTACCAGAACAAGGGAAATTAACAAATCACGAACAAAAAATAATTAATAAATATAAAGATAAAGGAATTGATTTTACAAATCTTGTATTAATCTTAAATCAATTTGAAAAAGAATACAAGGAAAAATATAATAAGAAATGAAAATAATTCTTTGGATAATTGTTTTTATTTTGATTATAGTTCTGTTATTTGGACGTGATGATGATTTCATGGGTTATTCTTAACCTACTAACCTTTATTTATTATAATAAACTCTTTCAAATTGAACTTCTGCAACGGTAGATGCTGTTTTTTTACCAACTACAGTTGAATCCATCTCCGCAGTAAAATCTATATTTAATGCAACATTTTTATCCTTAAATTCAACCTGAAGAGGTCTTGAACCAAATAATTCACCCAAACCACCAAAAGCACTTGCTGCAATTGCCATATTTCTTAATGATTCTGCAGTTTGTCTTATTTCTTTTAATTTACTTGAATCTATTGCATTTACTGATGTTTTAATTGTATCAAAACCCTTACCAATATTTGGAATGTTTGCCTCAGATAATGTTTTCATTGCACCCCCAACAACCCATAACGAAGCACCCATCGCTGCCAGACCAGCAACTCCAGCACCAAATATAAGAGCACCAATTCCACCAGTCGCAGTGAATGTTAAACCCAAACCATAAATTGCAGATGTTAATCCTAAAATTGCAGTACCAGCAATTCCCAATGTTTCCCAACTTATACCTTCAAATTGTTGTAATGCTAAACCAACTAATGATAATCCGCCGGCAGCAATAGAAAGTATTGCTGCCCCTTTAACTATTCCACCAAAACCAATTCCACCAAATAAATTTCCAATAATGCCACCTTTAGGCATACCTTTTGACATTGCTGAAAATTTACCCATATTCTTACCCATTATACTCATTTGTAAATTCATTTTTCCCAAAGAGATTAAAGAACTTAATATTGTTCCTCCAAACATTGTAAATGCACCCATTGCAACAGTACCAAACATAATAAATCCTTTACCTAAACCACTAACACCTTCTGTTACTTTTTGAATCCAATTTGTTACTTTATTTAATCCACTTAATAATGGTAAAAATGCACTTTTTATTGTGTTTGTTAAATTAATCCAAACCGCTTGAAAATCTTGGGTATCTTTTGCCCTTTGTTCTATTGATACTCCAGCAGATTTAAATGAATCAAGTTCTGTTTTTGATATTTTACGAATATCTATTGCTCTTTTTGGATTGAACGGATCAACAATTTCAAATATTTTTAAATCTTTATTCCACTCAGCCTGACCTTCAATTAAATTTTTATATTCTTTATTTGTTCTAGCAAATCCAGGAATACTTTTTTGCATAATATTAATTTGTGCTGTTCTTCTGGCTTGCTCTGCAAGTTTTTCAATAGGAATTGATGTTGCTTCTGAAATTATTTTTAATCTATCAAATCCAGTGCTAAGAATCTCAAATTCTCCTTCTTTATTTAAAATAGAAATATCTTTTGTCATTTCTTTTATCATTTCGGCAAACTGTTTAGGAGAATTCCTTGCAGCAAAAAGAAGCTTAAATGGATCAGCAACAGCACTTGCGGCACCACCTGCAAGACGAAGTTGGGCTGAAAGTTCTACGACTGATCCAAGATATCTTCCTTTTTCCATTGAGCTTAAAGTATCAGAAACATCCATTTTAAATTTGGTTGAAAATACAACAAGTTCAGATAATTCTTTTATTCCTCTTTTAAAATGAAATTTTGATAATGCTGAAAAATTATTTGATATTGATTTTAAAATTTTATCAGCATTTAATGCCATTCTTTCTGAAGTATTTAATACATTTTCTATTTCTTTATTTGCTCCCATTGCATTAACGCCAATTTCAGAAAATTTTGCAGCCAATCTTCCAGCCTCAACATTCCCAAGAGACGTTCCAGCTGCGAGTTCTGCAATAAATTTTTGAGACTGCTGTGTCATTAATCTGGCACGGCCACTTTCATCCGCATAAGAGGTTATCATTTCAGTAATATCTTTAAGTCCCTTTCCTAAATTTCGAACTTCAAAGGTGGTATTAGCAACAGATTCCTGTAATATTTTTGATTTTTGACCTGATATTGCAAGTTGAAGATTTGTTTGTTTTACTGCTTTTTGTTGTTCAATTAAATGACTTAATATATATTTTACTGAAAGTTCTTTTTCTATATCAAGACCAGATAATTCTTTAGTTACTAACCACATAGAATTTAATCCAGCCCCAATTAACTTTCCTAATGTTACTTGTTTACTTAAAGAAGATAATCTTGTATTATCATACCGTATAAGATATGATACAGTATCAAGTTCTTTCTCTAAATTTTCTAATTTTTTAGTTTGAGTTTTTAATTCTTTACCTTTTAATCCTTTTAATTTTTCTTGTTGTTTATTTGCTTGTTCGTTTAATGACACCCATAACTTTTGTTGTATATTAATTTGTTCATTTAATTTAGATATATTTTTTTGAGTGTTAAAATATTGATTTAAATTCATAGCAATATCTTTTGAATATTCATTTTCTTGTTTTAATAAATCAAGTTTTATTTTTAACTCCCTTATATTTTTTTCATCTGCCATAATATAAAACTATTTTTTATATAAATATTTTGTTAAATTTTTTTTATAAAAATTGGTTTTTTTCTATTTTACGATATATTTATAATATACAGTTAAATAACTATAAAAACATATATTAAGATGAATAAATATAAAACAAAGAAAAGAATTAATTTAACAATTGATAAAGAAATATGGAAAATATTTAATATATTATCAGAAGAAAAATCAATTAACAAGAGTAAATTTTTTCAAAATTGTTGTAAAATATTTATTGAAAAAAATAAGAACTATGATATTAACAAAAAAAGTTGAAGTAAAAATTAATAATAGTGCAATAAATTATTATAAAAATTTAGGATATAATGTTAAAACGGGGCAAGTAATTACCATTCCAATCAAACATTTATCAAAAGGCAGTAATATAAAAATAAAAGTACAATGCCAAGAATGTGATAAAATAAACACAACTGGATATAGTAGTTATAACAGACAGATTAAAAAACATGGATATTATACTTGTAAAGGCATATGTAGTACAAAAAAAATTATAAAAACGAGTCTTGAAAAATATGGAACAAAAAATCCAGCGCAATCTGACAAAGTTAAAAATATAACAAAAAAAAATAATATGAAAAAATACAATGTTGAATATATAATGCAAATAGATGAATTTAAAAATAAAATGATTAATACAATGTTTAATAGATATGGGGTTAGTAGTTTTACACAAACAGAAGAATATATTATAAAAACCAATGAAACTAATATGAAAAAATATGGAGTACCTTGGTCACTTCAATCTGAAAATAATAAAACAAAATCTAAACAGACTAAAAAAGAACTGTATGGCAATGAAAATTATAATAATCCAGAAAAAAGAGATCAAACAAATATAGAAAGATATGGAGTAAATACCCCATTACAAAATAAAGATATTAAAAATAAAATAGAAATTTCTAATATAAAAAAATATGGTTCCAAATATCCAATAACCACGCCAGAAATCAAACAAAAATCAAAAAATACACTATTTAAAAATTTTGGCGTTAAAAATACTTGGGATTCAAAAGAAATTAGTGATAAAGGAAGAAAAACTAAAAAAGAACTGTATGGGGATGAAAATTATAATAATCCAGAAAAAATATCAAAAACACTTCTTAATAAAACAGAAGAAGAAAAACAAATATCAGTAAAAAAAAGAAAAAAAACTAAAGAAAAATTATATGGAGATCCTAACTATAGTAACAGAAAGCAATCAGAAAAAACTTGTTTAAAAAAATATGGAGTAAAAAATGTGTCTCAAGATATAATAATATATAAAAAAATATTATCTAAATTATTTACAACAAAAAATTACATTTTACCCTCTGGCAAAATTGTTAAAATTCAAGGATATGAAAACATAGCATTAGATTTATTGTTAAAAATTTATAATGAAAATGTTCTGGTAGTTGAAGATAAAAAAATTGAAGATATTATAGGAAAAATATATTATATAAAAGAAAACAATAAAAAAGGAAGATATTTTCCAGACATTTATATTATTTCAGAAAATAAAATAATTGAAGTTAAAAGTGATTATATTTTTAAACTTGATAAAAATAATAATTTATTAAAAAAACAAAAATGTTTGGAAATGGGAATAAATTTTGAATTTATGATTTTTAATGGTAAAAAACAACTATTAACTGAACAAGAGGTTAATAGTTTAATTAATACTTAAATAGACAATTTTCTTCCCAACAATCTTTCAAGCCTTTTATCCCCCGCAGCCCTTCCTGTTAATTCAGTAATTAAATCATCAACCACATCAGACATATTTTTATTTGATTGTTGGGATATTTTAGGACGATTTGCAATCTCATCAATAGTTGGGGCATCATCATAATAATCAGGACCTTTTTCTGATTTTTCTTTTCTTATTGCTGATAGTTCTTTTGCATGATTTTCCATTTGAATATCCTCAGAATTCAAAATTTTTACATTTTCATCAGAAGATTTCAATATTTCTTCTTTAAGACCGTCAAATTCCTGTTGGGTAATAACTTTATCCTTTAAAAGTTGTCCCAGCTCCGTTAATTGTTCAATTTTTTTCATTGTTTTTATGTTTTAATTATTAAATAAATATCATTTTATAGTACAAAGGTAAGTAAAATAATTGACATTTCCAAGTAAAAAGTGAATTATTTTTAAAATAAATAGATATTTATATAAGAATATGAATATTTTAACAAGAGACTATTTAAAGAAATTTCATAAATTATCAAATTATGATCTTTCAGGTGAAATTATAAAAGAAGAAAAGGAATTGCTTGAAGAAGGCTGGCTGGGAAGAATTGCTGGTCTTTTGGGTATTACCGTTGCCTCATTTAGTTCAGCAATATCTCAAAAGGTGGATGTGCAACAATTATCAAATAAAGTTGATTCAGAAACATTAAATAAAATTGAAATGGCAATGAAAGATCCATCAGTTGAACAAAAACTCAATCAACTGGGTGTTCCTGATAATAATATTCAAAGAGTAATTAATAGATTAGAAAAAACAAGAAAAGTTAGTGGAGTTAAAGAAAAACAAGTTTTAAGTGATCAGGAATTAGTAAACTTATTAAAACGAGAGTGGAATTTAACTGGGGTACAAACTGATACAATAATTGATACTTTAAAAGTAATAGCACCAGATACCACATCCTCTCAATACTTATTAAATTTTGGAGATTCTACATTTTTTGAAAGTGGTGGATATAATTTAAATAATCAAGAAATACAAAAAATAAATAATGTTGTTGATTTTATACAACAAGAAGGGAATGTTCTATTAAATATAACAATAGAAACTTCAACCGATAAACAAGGATTATCTATTAATTTACAAAATAAATTAGAAGATCTAGGTTATTCAAAAAATAATAATGGTCTTTCTCAAGCAAGAAATAATCAAATAAAACAAATATTAATTAAGCAAGGGATTAATGATAGTTTAATTGGACAGGTAATATTATCAGAACAAGGAACTCAAACAATTGATCAAAATGCAAGATATGTTAAGGTTAGATTTAATATTATTAATATTAAAAAAGATATAACATTTAAAGAGAAAGAAGAAATAAAAACAACATATAAAAATACTTATAATCTAATATATTTTTATGCCAAATCAAAACAAATAAAAGAAAAACCTAAAATTAAATTACCTTCTTGCAAAATAAAAATAAAATTGTTTAAAAAGGAAAGTTATTGCCCAGCATATCAATAAAATTATTAATTTTTATTAAAAACGTGCTCAGCATTATTTGTTGTTTTTTCACATATCCCATTAAATGTTGACCAATACATTTTAACTGATGAAGTAATTATTTTATTATTAAAATTTATTATGTATTTTTTTTCTATAATGCTACATGCGCCATATATTAGATTTTTATCTAATAAAAATTCATTATGTCCCCTTGAAGTTTTCCATCCATCCATAATTTTTTCTATAATATAAAACATATCACGGATATTAGTATCATAAGTCCCAAAGTAAAAATTTTCACCCCAGCACATAATATCATTTTTATTTTTTACATATTTATTAAATCTATCTTTTAATGTTTTCAATTGTAAAAAATTATCTTTTTGATTTTCTTTATGCCCAGCATATGCAATTATAGAATCTTTATCATCTATTATTGAATCGGTTTGTAGTGATAAATATGTTGAATGATGGACAGACATATTATATACTTCTTCGTTCCAAATAAGTTCATTTAGTCCATTTGATACTCTGTATTCATTAATTTTTTCAAATAATAGAGAATCATATTTGGTTTGTGAGAATAAATTAAACCAAATAAAAGTTAAAAATAATATCATTATAAGTTTTTTCATTGTTTTTATGTTTTAATTATCAAATAAATATCATTTCATAATACAAAGGTAAGTATAATTTTTGACATATCCAAATTATTTCAAAGAAAAATCAATTATATTAACTAATTCATTATCTAGAAATTCTTTGTTTATAGTACCGTCAGATAATTTTTTAGATACCCTATCAAAAAATCCCCTTACTAAAGGTATTAATCCCTCAATGTTAATATTTTCTTTTGAAACTAATCCTTCTTTTTTAATCATTGCTATCTCTATCCATTTTTCAAAATTTTCTTCTTCTGGTTCTACTGGTCCAGTATATAATAAATCAAAGTAGATTTCTTTTTTTAATCTTTTGTTATTAGGCTTTGTTCTATATATATTTAATTGAAGTAGTTTTCCTACTATTTCTTTTTTCCAGTGATTTACATTTTCTTTTTCATGTGGAAAAGTTATAATATAAAATATATGATTCAAAATATCATCAGAAATATTATTTAAAAGAATTTCCAGTCTTTTCCTCTCAACTGCCAATTCAGTCATAAGAATTGATTCGTATATGGACATTAATTTCATTTTCTTTAAATTTAATATTTTTAATTGTTAATTAGAATACAAAGGTAAGTATAATTTTTGACATTTCCAAATATAAAGTGAATTATTTTAATAGTTAATTAATGTTTTCATTCTATTCAATTGTTCATATAAACCAGACCCATAATAAATTTTTTTATTTATTTCTTCTAATATTTTTTTAAAATTAGTCCAATATTTTTTATCTTGTGGTTTAGATTTTTTTATTACTACTTCTAATTTTTCAATTAAACATTGATTAATATCGTATTTATTACTTTCTTTCCAACACATATTATAAGCTTTTGTTTTTTCAAATTCTTTCATTTGAGCCGTATAAGTATCCTCACGAATTCCAAACCTTTTTAAAATTTCTAGTATATCAGAATTATCTAATGTTTTTTTATCAAAATAAGTCCCACTCCCACCAAGTTCTCTTGATAATTTTTCTGCTGTACTTGCGGCTCTTATTAATGGCTCAAATTCATGTGGTTGTTTTTCTGGCATCTTAAATATATTTTTATATAAATATCACTTAAATATAAAAAATTAATTATTTTTGCTATTGACTTTTTCAAATATTATGTTTATCTTTGTATTATATATTAAAAAAATAAAGAACAATAAAATGAAATTTTTATTGCTATTCTATAATCTTTAGAATTAAATAAATTATGAAAAATATATTAAATAAAATTGGAATGTTTTTGATCAAAAAACTTCATTTATTGTTAGTTATCACACATTTTAAAAAAGGGGAATTTATAACAGAAGAATCCATACAAATATTAAAAGAATGTGTATTAGACCTCAAAAAATGTAATCAAACATTAGACAGAATAGACAAGGGACTTGAAGATTATGAAATGAAATTAATAGAGGACGATTTTAATAATAAAATAAACTACAATTAATATTACCAAATATGTTCTCTTTTTAAACTACCCATTTTTTCTATTGACTTATTATGATAATCTCTTAATTTTTCAACACGTTCCTCAATTTTATTTAGTTTCTCACTTAATACTTTGACTTCTTTTTGAAGTTCCTGAACTATTTTATTGATATTGTTTTCCATAGACATTTTTGTTGGTGTTTACAAATTTACAACATTTTACTCTTTACAAAAATAAAAATTAGATTATATTTATAAAAAAAATAAAATTATGAAAAAAATAATTTACTTCTTTATACAAGTTATCACACATTTTAAAAAAACATTTCAGTATTTTGACAGACATTTTAAAAAAAGACGACAGAAAAGTGAATTTAGAAAAATGACATTAGACCATCTTGACACACTTAAAAGTTTACCAAAACAAAATAGAAAAGAATATTTAAAAAGATTGGATTATATGGAAAATACATTAGGATTTCTTGGACGAGATTTTGTAGCCAGAAAACGTTTCTTCAACAGACTTCAAAATTTCTTCAATTGAAATATAATCCATTAAAATTATGTTTTGGAATTCATATAAGTTTTTAGGTTTTATTTGTTCTTCAAAACGTCTCATAACATCACCGTTACGTGAAGATAAAATATTATAATACATATCATCAGTTATGACTGTAAATTTATTAGGGTTGTTTCTTTTGACAATATCAAAAATTTTATATGAATATGTGTCAAAATTTTTATTTTCAAACAAATTTCTTAACTCTTTGACTTGACTTTTATTAAAATATTTAATACCAAATAAAAAACGATATTGTTTACTTGATTTAATTTTGTTAAACATATTAAAAAAATTAAAGGGGTGTTTTATCCGATTAAACTACAGGGACATTTTATTCATTATCAAATTCATTAAAAAATTCCTCAAATGTAATATTCAAATATTTACAAATCAAATCCAATGTTATTATCCCAATATTTCTGTTTGCCAGTTCAATTCTTCCTATGTTTATTCCAGTATCAAAAAAAAATACTTCCTGTGTTATTTTTCTTTCCTCTCTTAACTGTTTTATTCTCAAACCTATTTTCTTCAACAATATCTCATTTTTCCTCTTTCCCATGATAAAAAATTTGTGGGAAAGAACAGATTAAATAAAAAAATTATTAAATACCATTTGGTATTTTCAATAATTATGTTTTTCTTTGTCGGTTTAAAAATGAGAAAAAAAAGTCAAAATATATTTTTTCATATTATTTTTCCTTTATTTGTTGGGGGAATGATATATATTCTGTTTCGTAATGAAAATCTATTAATGTTCAGATGGTTTGAATTTTGGGGACTAAATGATTTAATATTGAATATAAGAAGATTGGTTAATGGTATTCAATTATTTGAATGGGTTTTATATTCTTTACCAAATGGTTTATGGATTTATTCTTTAATATCATTTATGATAATATTATGGAATAAGAAAATAAATTTGGATAATATTTTATGGTTTATTATAATAATATCATTGGGGATTTTTTGGGAAATATGTCAGGGAATTGAAATTATAAGTGGTACATTTGATTGGATTGATTTGATTTTTTGTTTTGTTTTATCCGTTATTTCTTTATTTCAAATTAAAATTATTAACCTTAAAAAAATATAAAATTATGAAAACAATAAAACATTTAATTTCGGTATTGATTATTGGGTTTTTTATTATTATAGGAGTAGGAAGTAATAATGATAATAATACAACCAAAACAGAGGAAAAAGAATATAATTATGTACAATGTTGTAAAAATTGTAAAGGTAAGGGTACTGTTAGAGAATTTAGTAACAAAACTTATGATTGGGTGTACAGTTCTTGTCCAAATTGTAATGGTACGGGAGAAAATATTTATAAAGAAAAAGGTCAATGGAGATGTTTGTAACTAGAAATTATAAATTCTCCTTTGTTATAAAATCTATAAATTATGAAAACAATAAGACACATTTTATCAGGGTTATCTATTATATTTTATATTTTTCTAGGATTTGGAAGTGATGATTCTACTTCATCAACTGATGAAACAAAAGATAACTCAACAAGAGAAAAAAAATCAACATGTTGTTGTCATTGTTATGGGTTGGGTAAAAGATTAAATGAAATAACAGGTGAATATGGAATATGTAATTCTTGTGATGGAACTGGTAAAGATATATATAATGTAACTGGTAGATGTAATTGTAACTAGTAAATATAATTATCATTAAAAATTATGAAAAATTTATTTTTAATAGGATTTCTTATAATACAAATAATAAATACATATTCACAAACATATTCAGTGGAATATATTCGGTCTGAAACAACGAAATACTTGGAAAGATGTAAAGGAAGTATGTTATATCTTTATGGAGATAAAACTCCTTCTATGTGTAAAAACTCTCCTTACTGGGGTAAGAAAAAAATATACGAGCCAGAGATGATTGACGAAACCACCTATTCAGGTAAAATGATCAGATATTTTGAGGGGACAAATAATATTTGTACAATTTCCTATTACTCAACTGGAAAAGAAACCAAAGATATTTTATTTCATCCAGATGGGACGATTTATTCAATAATAAAATATCAATATGGGAAAAAAGAAGGGGAAGTAACTTTTGTTGACAGAAAAGGGAAAATAATATTAATAGGTAACTATGAAAATGACGACCCTGTTGGTAATTGGTATACTCCTACTTGGTGGGATAATGGTTTTCCTATTACAAGTTCTTATGCCCGTAATCAATTTCCAGGTGCCATAGATGAAATGGTTCAAATAATACAATTTTATAAAAATAGTCATTATAGATTTATAGGTAATTTAGATATTCAAAATTGTGAATAAATTATTTCTTTTCATCATTTTATTATTCTCGTTAAAATCAGACAGAATATTTATTAACACTGACTGTTCTTTCAAAGGTCATAAACTATACGGAAAAATACAATATGTTGACAAATTCCCTGACGTTAAAGTACAGGTAGTTGATAATTTTCCAGATTTAAAAGTACAAATAGTTGACAATTTCCCAGACAAGTGTGGAAAATGGAAGATTGTTAAAGAATTCCCAGACCTTAAAGTTCAAATTGTAAAATCTTTCCCAGATATTAAAATTCAGTATGTTGACAAATTTCCAGGGTTAAACAAAAATTAAATCTTTGTCTCTAAAAAAAGAACAAGTCAAAGAATTGTCTGAATTATTAACAGATGAGGATATTTTTATAGTTTTTATAAAACTTGTAGAATTTTTACAGTCAGAAATTAATGAGTTTATTGGTTCCAATAAAAATGAAATTGTTAAAGATTTTATGAACTCTAGTTTTGTTAAACATGATTATTCTGAAATATCAAATGAAAATAAAGAAGAAATTTTAAAATTGACCTATTATCACTTAAAACAATACTTTCTAAAAAAACTAGATAGAACAACTTAATTTTTTCAATCTATCATTAACGTCTTTAATTATCCAAGAAATTGTTAACATATCATAAAGTATTTTTGATTTTTCCATCTCACATTTGACACCTTTTGTTTTCCATAAATAACATGGATGAACTAACATTTTTTCAATAGTATCAGTTTTACAATAATCTATTTTTGGTTTTTCATTTTTCATACACCTATAAATATACAGACAAGGAATTTTTTAATATTCTGACAATAACGGAGGACATTAAAACGTGTGATAACAAAGGGTTTAAGAAATGGTTTAGGATTGTGTGTGAGGTTATTTTGAATTATTCACTTACTTTTGTGTTTATATGACAGTTTTGTAATTTTTTAAACCACCACTTCTCAAACCCTTAAAACGTTATTTTTTGTTAAATATTATTTACTTTTATTATTTTATTAGTATTTTTGTATTAAATAAGTAATAAAATGAAAAAAAATAAACAAACATTAAGTCAGAGAAGAAGAAAGGCAACAAAACAAAAGAAAAAACATGATAAGGATTCTAAAAATAGGCCCAAAAGATTATTAAGTTTTAAAAGGGGACGAGCACAAATGGCATATACTTTCAATAAAAAAAGAATTGAGGAAATTCAAAAGATTCTTAAAGAACAATCAGAAGGGAAAGAAAGTATTATTGAAAATAAATGAAAGGTCAATAAATAAATGATTTTTTTGAAATTAACTGATATTTATATAAATAAAATAATTATTTTTAATTAAAAATGAAAGGAGTAAAAATTATGAAAAAACTGTTTAAAATATTTCTTGGTATTGTAATGTTTATGTTTGTTACAATACAAGTGAAAGGACAAGATTCAATAGTTGATAATAAATCAATTTCTAATCTTAATGGGGTAATTACTTCATTAAAAGAGTTAAACGATAATAATTTAGTAAATATTATTAATACTTTAGAAAAATTATCTACTGAAACATTGGGAGTTTGTCAATTTCAAGAATTATCTTCAAGGGAAAAGGAAGAAGTTGTTTTTGTTATAGATAATGTTAATTTTACTTTGAGTAAAATTAATTATGGTTCCTATGATAGTGTTATTGTAAATTTGGAAGAAATATTAAAAGAATATAGCTCATATGGAAATTTGAAAAACAGTATTGTAAAATAAAGTATTGCGTCTCAGGGGTGAATGTTATCAAGGTTAGATATTAATTTATCTAACCTTTTTTTATGCGTTTTTTTGGGAAATAATTGGGTTTTTTTGATTTAATAGATATTTATAATATGAAAAATAATACATCAGTTAATTACTGACATATTCTTTTAATTAAGAATACATATTATTAATAATGAAACTTGTAGAACGACATATTAGATTAAATGATAAAGCAATAAAAGATATTTGTTTTAAATCAGCTCGTCTTTATAATTTCTGCAATTATTATAAACGACAGGCATATTTTGGTAAAATAAGTAAATTCGGGGAATATGAATTATCAAAATTACTTGGTGAATTTAATCAGGAAGATTATAGAAATTTACCAGCACAAACATCACAACAAATAATAAAATTACTTTTTAAAAACTGGAAATCATATTTTAAAGCATTAAAAGAATATAAGAAGTATCCAAGTAAATTTAAAGGAAAACCCAAGCCACCAAAATATAAAAAGAAAGATGGATATTTTATTTGTATTTTTACCAATCAGCAAATAAAATTAAAAGATAAGAATATTCATTTTCCAAAACAAACAAATATTAAACCATTAAAAACTAAAGTAAATAATATACAACAAGTTAGGATAATTCCACAAGCAACTTGTTTTATAATAGAAATAATTTATAATAAAAAGGAGGTAAAACATGAAAACATAAAAGAAGAAAATATTTTAAGCATTGATCTGGGAGTAAATAATCTTATCACAGCAATAGATAATGTCGGTAATTACCCTTTCATTATTAACGGTAAAGGATTAAAATCTATAAATCAATATTTTAATAAAAAGAAAGCTAAGCTAATGAGTTATGTTGGAGACAAAGGTACTTCAAACAAAATAAAAAAATTGACATTTGACAGAAATAATAAGATTGAAAATGCCCTACACCAGGTGAGCAGTTTTATACTTAAATACTGTTTAAAGAATAATATTGGGACAGTTATTATTGGCAAAAATGAACAATGGAAACAGAAAATAAATATTGGAACAAAAAACAATCAGAATTTTGTTTTTATTCCCCATTCTAAACTTATTAATAAAATAAAATATAAGTTGGAACTAAATAATATTAAACTTATTGAGCAGGAAGAAAGTTATACAAGCAAATGCGATAATCTAGTATTAGAACCAATACAAAAACAAAAAGTATATCTTGGCAAAAGAATAAAACGAGGCTTGTTTTTAAGCAGCATAGGTAAGGTAATAAATGCAGATGTTAATGGTGCAATTGGAATAATGTTAAAATCAAAAGTAATTCCTGAGTGTGAAAGATTTATTCAGAACATAAGGAATACGGGGTTGGGGTTTAATCCATATAGAATTAATTCTATAAAATCATTTGAACTCAAATGTAATGTTTGATGTAAAAATGAATAACCTCTAACATGTTCTTTTTAATTAAAGAACACATATTATAAATATAAATGGGTTATATAACTAAAATAGATGCGGTCCGCCAACTTAAACAATTTTCCGGTACAACAATAGTTTTAAGTGGTTCCACTAATATTAAAGAAAATTTAACTGTTATTGGGAATTTCTCAGGTGGGACAATCTCTGGTGGGACATTATTTTCTGGATCATCAGATATAGATACATTATTTATTCATAAAGGAGTTTATGAGGATTTTTATATTGATGCTATTGGGTTTACTGAATTACAAAATAGTGGAGCAACCCAGAATTCTGAAGAATATACAGGAACATCATTAAATACAGATAATTTGATTTCTGATTATTTTTCATTTACAGCCCAAACTAGGGACGAAGCAATACAGGCGAGATTAAAATTTCCAGATATCTGGGATTTGGGAACAATAAAAGCTAAAATATATTGGGATACGGATGTTGGTTCAAGAGTAGGCGATGGAGTTACATGGGGAGTTAAGGGTGGGTCATTATCAAATAGTGATGTTTTAAGTGGAGAAACAATATATGGTACTGAAGTTAATGTTTCTGATACAATAATTAATCCAAAAACTTTACATATTTCATCTGCTAGTACAACAATAGCAATAGGGGGGAATCCCATACTGAATGATCTTATTTATTTACAGGTAAGCAGAAAAGTAAATGATGGAAATGATATATCAACAAAAAGTGCAAAATTTCTGGGAATGTCTATACAATATAAACAAAAATTAACAGGAACAACTCAGTGGTAAAAAAAAATATAAATTAACTTAAATTATGGCATTTACGGTAGCAAAAGGAAAATCATTTAGCTTTAGATATAAAAACAATTACTCTTATTTATTTGATGGGGTTAATGAACGGATAAATATTAATTCTGTTAGAACTGCTCTAGCGGCAACAACTGTAGGAACTTGGAGTTGTTGGGTTAAACTTGTTGATGCAACACCTGCGGACTTTAGTGTATTTATTTCATTTGCAAATGGGGATACAACAGATATGATACAAATTTTAATTAATATTACTACTGGACTATTAAGAGTAATGGGTGTTAATAACGGAATAATTTTGTGGGATTTAAATACGGATGTTGCTCCATTTTCTGATAATGTTTGGGCGCACGTTGCAATAGTTCAAAATGGGGTTTCGCCCGTATTATATGTTAATGGGGTTGCCCCGGCTCAAACATTTAGTGTTACAACTGATAAAACAATATGGTTTAATAATTTGGTTTTAAATAATGGAAGAATCGGGGCCAGGTTTTGGGCTGCTGCGGCAGGCGATGGACAATATCCTTTTAACGGAAATATTGATGAGGTAGGATTTTGGAACACAAATTTAACCTCAACACAGATAAGTGAGATATACAATAATGGAAAACCAAAAAATTTATTAAAACATTCAGCAAACCAAAATTTGGTTTCTTATTTCGGAATGGGAGATAAAGATACATTTGACGGAACAAATTGGACCTTAATAGATAAAAAAGGAACAAATAATGGGACAAGTGTAAATATGGAAGAAAGTGACCGTAAGCAAGACGTACCTGGTTAAAAATAATAATTTAATAAATAAGTTTTTTAGTTAATATTTATATAAAAAAATAATATAAATGAATAGTAAATTAGATTTTGAAGAATACTTTGATATTGAACTGGCAAATTCAGATGATTATGATAAAAATATTATTAATCGTACAACTCATATTGAAGATGATTTGGCAATATATTTTGATACAAATGATTCAAGGTGCTTCTCAGGTTTTAATAGTAATAATTTAACAACTCTTCTTTCTTTAAGTGCCTGGACTGGTGCCAATATTACAAATAATTTTACTCTTTATGATGTAGGATTAACAGGTATTGATAATGGTAGATTTAAATCATTAACAGGAGAAACTTTAAATATTAATACAGTAGATACAAAAATTCAATTATTTCAAATTACAGGGAAAACAGGTTCCACATCTTATAATATAACATCAGCAACAACAAACGGATATATATATATATCACTTTCAGGGGGTGGAGGTTTTCAAGGATTTTATAAATTAGCAGGATATGACCAGTATAATATTTTCCCAAATAGAACAGAACTTGGATGGTATGTAGAACAATGGATAAAATATTCTGGTGTTTCAAATAATACAAATTCTAATTTCTTTTTTTATATGGGAGCAAAACAAGAGAATAAATTTTGGAATATTTTCAGTGGCGAGACGGGCCTCACCACAACTTCTGGAATTTCTATAAGTCCTTCTGTAAGCGCCAATACAGATCTGGATTTAAATGGAAATTGTATTGGATTTAGGTTTTCTGGTTCATCTTTAGGTGTCCGTTGGCTAAGCGGTACAACCGATTGTAATAATAATATAACAGGAATCACAATGCAAGAATCATATTCAAAACATGGCATATTTGATAATTTTTCTGGAAATTCCGATTCAACAGATTGGATAAATATTGGAATAAGATTTAGAAGATATAATTTAATTGATGATTGTGCAATAAAAAGTGGAACAACCGCATATAAAGGAGATTTAACATTTTATTTAAATGCCAGGCCAATATATGAAGTTAAAAATTTTGAAGAACCAATATTTAAATCATTAAACACACATAAAACAAAACAGCAGGGTGTCCCATTTAATTTATCATGGGGTTTTGGAAGTATTGGTTTAAAGGAATCTCAAACTTTTTCTGGTCCAGATAATTCTGATTCTGGTTTAACAATATCAAATAATTTTGATGGAAATTTAACTGGCGGATTAAGTCAATTAAGATTTTATGTGAAACCCTTATCATTAGATAAAATCATTCATAATTTTGAGTTAGAAAAATCAAGATATAATCGTAATGAGAATTTCGGGTCAAGAGTTGTGAGAATAAATCGGGGGATATCCACATAAATGGAAAATTTGAAAGAACAAATATCCAGAATGAAAGAATTGATTAATTATAATATTAATTATGGATATATAAATGAAGAAATGCAGATTTCTGATGATTTTAATGAAGAAAATTTTATTTTAGAAAAAGAAAATAGAAGAGTTTATATAGATGTTGGAATTGATATACAAAATGAAAAAGAACATAAATCGTACTTAATTGTACTTTTTACTAATAAGCAAGGGTTTGAAGAACTAATGTTTTATTTCATGGTTTTAGATAAGAATGATCGAGCAGTTCCTGGATTAGAAACTATTTATGATAGAAAAATAGCAAATAAATATATTCCAGATGAATTAAAGGGAACTGGAAAACTTAAAGATAAAATAATAAAAATGACACAAAAATTATTAAATATGGAAAATCCAGCAAGATTTATTGTTCAAACATATGAGGATTATAAAGATGAAAAACAATTAGATTGGCATCAGCCAATAATTGATTTATTATTAAAAAATGGATATATGCTAAAAAATAAAGGATTAACTTATGATAAAAAAAATTACTACTGGGAATTTGTTCAAGCAACTAAAGAAACATTACCAGAAGGATATGAGCCAATTAAATGGAAACCAAGAGATAAAGAATTTTATGATAATATTCGTGGGATATCGGAATCTATTGCCAAAAATATAAGAGAAAGAAATAAAAAAATTATTTAACAATAAAAAATGAAAATAAGATTAACCGAAAGTCAATTAAGACAATTAATAGAGAATATTATTAAAGAGGAGGATAAAGAATTTTCAACTAAATTACTAAGTATTGATCCAATAACTGGTGAAAGGTCTTGGGATGTAAAATATAAAACAAATTTAAATACTATATATAAAGATATTGATGATATTGTAAATAAAATAGAAAAATTGGTTGTTAAAAATAGAAATGATTTGGAAGCAAAAGAATTATTGAAAATATCCAAATTATTGAGAAATAAATTTTCAAGGTATATATTAAAATAAAAATTATGCTATTTACAATTAGAAAAAACAGTACATTACCAATACTTAGAATGAAAATAATTGAAGATTCCAATGTTGATTATAATAAATTTATGACTATGTTAGAAAATAGTGCTATCACTTTTTCAATGAGAGATAAATTAACAGGAATTTATAAAATAGCCAATAAAAAAGGAAATATTGTTTTAAGGAAAAAAAGAGTTAATAATGCCCAACCAGATGAATATTATATTTATTATAAATGGGCAAAAAAAGATGTTGATAAAGCAGGTGTGTTCGAAGGACAGTTCTCAATTGATTTTGTTGGTTCAGAAACCGGGAATTTGGTTGTACCAATAAATGAAGAATTAATAATTCATGTTTTAGATTCTTTTACTTTAACAACAGTTACATCAGTTTAAAAAAATGAAAAAATAAGTAATTTTTCTAATATTTAAACTATTTATATAAAAAAATCTTGTCCTAAATATAGTATATGAATGGGACAAATAAATAATTTAATAAAATTAAAAAATATATTATGAGTAAAATTGAAGATATAGGTAATGAACAAAGACCTAAGAATACCAGTATTAATAAGGCGAATCAGAATAATGAATATGATTCAAATAATCCTGATGCCATTTCAGATGGAGATGAACCAGGAAAAGGGTTAAATAATGGTCAAGCTGGTGGAAAAACCGACATTAAAAGAAGAGAGGAATTAAAGAAAATTAATTTATTTTCTGGTGCCAATGAGTATCCTCTAGCGTAATAATGTAACTTTAGTCAATTATTGAGATAAATTGACGTTTGTTACATTTTATAAATATTTAAAAAATGATGCTATTAGAGGATATATTTAAGGAGATAATTACTGAAACGGTTGCTAGAGATAAAATAAATAGAGCAATTGATGAACGTGATGTTGTAACTATATATTATAATGATCCTTCTGATGAGGTGTTAAATGGATATAGACGATGTGAAATTTGGTGCTATGGGCGTAATCATTACAATAATGATGTTATTAGGGTATGGATATTACCAAAAAGTGTTTCAAAATCATACCCTCCAGGTAAACCATATGACCCGCTCACATTTAAACCTGGCTGGCGAATGATGAGGACTGACAGGATCAATAGTATTAGGCGCATAGGGTTGAAGATAAAACAACAAAGACCAAAATTTAATGCTCAAGATAAGGACATGCAAGTTGTATATAATTATATGAAAATATAATATTTTTTTATTATGGAAAAAACAAAAATATGTATTAAATGTAATATTGAGAAATCAGTAGAAGAGTTCTATATTGATAAAAAACTTAAAGATGGATATCGTAGTTATTGTAAGGTATGTGTAAAAGAAAGTAGTAAAAAATGGAAAGAAAATAATCCTGATAAAGTTAAAGAAATAAGTAAAAAAAGTAGTAAAAAATGGAAAGAAAATAATCCTGATAAAGTTAAAGAAAGTAAAAGAAAATATAGAGAAAATAATCCTGATAAAGTTAAAGAAAATAATAAAAAATGGAAAGAAAATAATCCTGATAAAGTTAAAGAAATAAGTAAAAAAAGTAGTAAAAAATGGAAAGAAAATAATCCTGAAAAAGTAAAAAAAATTAAAAAGATTTGGTATAAAAATAATCCTAAAAAAGTAAAAGAAAATCGTAAAAAATGGAAAGAAAATAATCCTGAAAAAGTAAAAGAAATAAATAAAAATTACATTAAAGGAAGAAAGAAAATTGATATCAACTTTAAAATATTAATAAATTTAAGGAGTAGATTAATACACGCATTAAGGGGAAAACTTAAAGCTGATACTACAAAAAAATTACTGGGCTGTTCAATTGAAATATTAAAACTACATTTGGAAAATCAATTTGATGATAATATGAACTGGGAAAATTATGGAATATATTGGGAGATTGATCATATTTTACCCTGCAGTTCGTTTGTTTTAACGGATGAAATAAATCAAGAAAAATGTTTTAATTGGGCAAACTTGCAACCATTAACCGTTAAAGATAATAGAGAAAAAAGTGATAAATTAAATTGGAAGAAAATGTAAAATATAAAAAATATTTAAAAAATGAAGTAGTTGAAGAATATGATAAAACAATAATTAAACAATAATAAACTATTTATAAAGACAACAAAAATTAAAAAAAATTAAATTATGGCAACAATACCAGTACCAATAGAACAATTAGCCCAAAGATTAAACATTGAAGCAATAAGAAAAATAACAGGAAAAGTAGAGAAAAAAGAAGTTAAAGATTTTAAAATAGATAATAAAACACTTTTAGAATCAATAAGGACAAGAAGAAAACCAATGAATGCATCAATCACAAAAATGCCAATAGCATTTTATGAAAATATGATGCCATCATTATCAGAAGAAAGAGAGCCACCTCAAGATAAATTTGAAACCATGAGATTAATCAATGAAAGATTAAGTAATAAAACCTATCCAACATCAGAACCAATTAATAATTATAATGGAAACGGAAACGGAAAACAACAACAATCTTTACCTATTTCAGAAGAAAGAATAAGAGAACTCATCAGAGAAGAAATATATAACGTATTAGAGAAAATAGTAAAAAAGGAAAATGAAAATAGATTAAATGAAGAGACTATTCAAATAAGGGTGGGGGAATCGTTATTCAGTGGTAAATTAACACCATTAATTAAATTAAATAAAAAATAAATAATTATGAATATAGAAAATTTAAATCAAAAAATTGAAGAAGGAATTAAAAAACTGGTCAAAGAGAGGGCTAAATCAAAAAGTCAAAGGAAGTTATTTGCTTTGGCAAAATCAGTAAAATCTGGTGAAACACTAAGAAGTGAAGTATCAAAAGATGTATTGGATATTGCAGATAAAGTATCTGGAAAAGAAATTGATAAATTTGCAAGTACAAAAGAAAAAGGATTACCAGAGAAAGTAAAAAAAGATAAAGTAGAAGAAACAAGTAATGACAATCTTGCACAGGCATATGGTGGAGACAGTAATTCTTGGCCATCTGGAACTGGGGAATGGAATAATTTAGAAGAAGAAAGTGAAATTCCAACATTAAATCTTGATGATGTTGATTTAACAGAAGATGACAAATAAAATTATAAAAATTAAAGAATCAGAACTAGTTCAATTATTAGTAGAAAGTTTAGGAGTTAATATTGATGTTGACATATTGTCAAAATTTTTAATAGATTATTTAAAAGATAAAAAATATGACCAACATATAATTAATAAGAATCAATTACTTGAACTAAATAAAGTTAATATAAATAAAATTATTATTGATTATAGTGATAAAAATCAGGTAGATTATTTTGATATTAAAAAATCAAGGAAAACAAATGATGGTGAAGTTCTTTATTTTCATTTTGACGATTTAAATCCTAATTCCATATATCATGAAATAAATCATGCATTGCAATTTTTTATTATGGGTAAAGAAAGAAATAAAGAACAATTAACATCAATAAAGGCATCAAGAATATCCAGAATTTTTATTGATAAAAATAATGAAGTAATTAAAAGATTTTCTGATTTAATATATAAATCTACCGAGCAAGAAATTAATTCAGAGGTATCTGGTTTATATGGTGAACTAATAACACATCTTAGAAATAAAGGATGGAAAAAAGGTCAATTTAAAAATGATGAACATTTTAAATTAATATTTGAACAATATGTTAATAATAGTGAAGCATATAATATTGCATTAAATATGATTAATTATAATATTTTTGAAGAGTTTGATATTAAAAATTTAATAGGTATTGATGATTATGATAAAAGAGTTTATTTCACTATCATGCAAGATGTGATTAAATCAAAACCTTTTTATAGTGGAATATTAGATTTGTTTAGATTATTTAAAGAATTATTGACATATAAATATAATCAAATGTTTAATGTGAATATTTTAACAGAAGAACAAGTTAATTCCTTAATGAAAAAATATCAATTATTTATTAATAAACAGGGAGAAAAATTAAAAAGAAAATTATTTAGACTATATTATTTATTTTTATAATTTAACTGATATTTATAATAAAATAAATTATGAAAAATAAAAAAATAATAAGATTAACAGAAAGTCAATTAAAATATTAGATAATGAAAACTAAAGATAAAAAACAAATAATAAAAGAGGAAGCAAGTCCAAGATATTTACCACAATTATCAGCCCCATTCACAGATATTGTTAATGGGTTGGAACAAGAAAATATTTCTTGGAGACCTGTAATTGTCAGAGTTGGACAACTTAAACCACTTCAAAATACGGTTGAAGTTTCAAAAATGAAAGATATTTCTCAAGAATTTAAAAACGCTGGTGAATATAATATGGATCCCGTTTTCATTTCTAATGATGACTATATTTTGGACGGTCACCATCGGACTGCTGGGCTTATTAATTCCCTTGGAAAAGATGCAAAAGTCAAATGTATAAGAATAGATTTGGATGAAAAAGAAGCAGTAAGAACAATGAATAAAATAGAGGACATATACGAATATAAACAAAAAAATAATAAAAATGTTAAAAGATTAAAAAAATCTGATTTGGAAGAATATGCAAAAAAAGTTATTGAGCAAAATTTGGAAGAAATTGATTTAAATGATGATGATACTATGAATCATGTTGATTTGTTAGATGAATATGTGGCTTATGCTGAAACCCATCATGAAGATGTAACTATTTACAATTTTATTGATTTTACTGATAGAGAGTATCCAGATATAGATCCAAAAATAGTACGTCTGGCAATGAAAGATGTGGAAATAATAGAAAGAGAAAATGAAGATAATCTTGGAAGAATTTCTGAAAATGATTTGGAAGAAGGTCCAAGAACCCATTCTTCTTTAAGAACACAAAGATTGAAATCTCAACCGGAAAAACAATATGCCAAATCACGCATAAGACCAGCAGAAAGAGATTTATCAGAAGAAAATATTGAACAAGAGAAAAATTATGTTGTAAGTGCATTTAATAGAAATACTAATCAAAGAGAAATTTTAAATAATCCATCAACAAGAGAAGAAGCGGAGGGATTTAAAAGAGATTATGGAAAAATGGGAATGGGAAAGTATAGTGATTTTCAAGTTGAACCAAGAGCAGTTTATGATGCCAAAATGGAAAGGCATAGAGGATTTGAAGATTTTTATTCATTAAATGAAAAAGATATTTCAGAAGACAAAATTAATAAATATTTAAAATTAAAGGAGAAATATGATATAAAAGGTTTACCTTCTGAAGAACTTGATTTGAATGAGCAAGAAAGATTTATGGAAGAATTTAATTTAGGTGATAATGAAGATAATGTAAATAATCCTGGAAGAAGTGATGAAATAAATAAAAAAAATACTGTAAGATTGTCAGAAATACAATTAAAAGAAATAGTTGAAAAATTAAAAAAAGAGTATGCAACCCCATCAGTACCTATTGCTAATGAAATGCCTTCTATGTAAAACTATATGATTAAAAAAATAAAATATTTTATTATTATATTTTTAATATTTTTATTTATTACTAATGGTTGTAGGGTAACTAAATCTGGATCTGGCCCAAAGTTCCCAGGGATTGAACAAAAAAATAAGTTTTAAGGCATTCATTACTATTTATCATTATAAAAGAAATAGTAAATGAAAAATTTATCCCAAAACTGGTTTTTTGATAGACCAATAGACCTTGAACATAAAACTTATGTTCTTCTTGATTACCTTCAACAAGTTAATAAATTTTATGAACAAAATAAGTTATATCCATATTTAAAGGAACTTATTTTTCATTATAACAATATTAATATTTTTTTAAATAATAAAGAAAATTTTAAAAATAAACTTAAAAAAGATTTAATAGAATTTGATTTTGATAATTATTTTTTAAAATATTGTGATTTGGAAGATATTAATGAATTAAAAGAGGTTGATAATATTTTGAATTATTCTTTTTCAAAACTTAAAGATTATATAGATCAAGGAAAAGAAATTTATAATTTTATTGAAAAAAATTTAATAATTGAACCTGTTGGTATTATCCCTATCAATAAACGAGAAGGTTATATACTTATAAAAAATGATAAAAATATTTATGTTTTTAAATATGATAATTTTGTTTTGAGAGAAGATAAAGATAACACTATTATTATAAAAACCGAATTTTATAAAATGTTTAATATTAAAATATTTGAAAAGGTAAAAGAAAAATTGTTGGAGATAAATAAAGAATTACCAAATCCAATGGTTTTTGGGATTGAATCAAAAATTAAATTTCCTTTAATGGAAAGTGTCTTACCTATTGTGAAAAGAAGAATGTTTAAATTATTGGATATTTAATTTTAAAAGTTAATAAGGGAATTATTTTCTCGTATCATAATGTTTATTAATTATTTTAAACGATCCATTTTTGTGTTTTATAACAACCCCTTCAAATGGTATTTCATCAATTTTTGTAATTACTGAAGAATAGTTTTCAATTAATTCTTTTGATAACATAACATTTTCTTTCAATAAAGGAACAATTTCAATGTCTAATTCCTTACAAACATCAATATAATAAAATTTTGATCCCTTATTTTCATATTTTTTTTCTTTTAAATTATAAACAGAAAAACATGCAAAGGATTTTTGTAATTTTGAATGTGGGTTATATTCTCCTTTTTGTATTCCTTGTCCATAACATTCACCCCTTAATGCTAAACTAACCTTATGTTTTTCACAAAAATTGATTAATTTATCTTTTATTTTTGGAATGTGCAAAGTATAATTATTTATTGATTCTGGTTTAATTTCAAGATTTCTTCCACAAACACCAAAAACTTTATCGTCAAAATTATAATAAAATGTACAACTTGTTCCATCAATTTTTAATGTAACATCAACAATTTCTAAAAAAGGTATATTTTCAATATTTTCGTAACGTTCTTCATCTGTTGGTCCAAGACCAAAAGGTAAATAACCTTTTGCTTGTAAATCTTGTGGTATTGGTGGTTCATATTTTATAACTCCAAGTTCTTTTGAATAATCTTTCCCCATTTCTAAATTTGATGGTAATAAATCTTTAATTAAATCAAGAGGAACAATAATCCCTTCTGACCACTCATTTCTTAATTTTATTGCCTTAACTCTTTTGGGGGAATATTTTTTATATGTTTCAGCCCATTTGGAATCCGGTAAAATTGTATCTGGCTGAATAAATATAATTTCATTTCCAGATTTATATTGTTCTTTTGGAATGATACATTGAAATCCAAGAACAGTTGCAATTTCCAATTTATCAGCATTTGGATGCTCTGATATTTTTTGAATTAGCTCAAGAGATGATAATTTTTTCATATTTAAATAATTATTTAAATTAGTCATTAAAAAATATTTTAACTAAAATTACAAAACAAACAACAATTAGAATAAGTTGAATTCCCATTAAAAAATATAATCCAAGACCCATTAAAATAAGTTCTTGCCAAAACCCCTCTGGTTGAAATAGTGTTCTTGTTAATAGATATAACCACGTTGGGATAAATGTTAACCCTATAGTTAATAGAGCAGTTCCTATTTTAATTAAGAAATTTGTTATTTTTTTCATTGTTTTTAATGTTTTAAGTTAATAAATTAATTTTTATTGTTTTAATTTCCTCAAATATTTTAAAAAATTCTTCTGGTTCTTGTAGGTCAAGATTTATTCCAAATGGAGTTCTTCTTAAATTTTCATATTTTATATGAATTAATAATTAATTATTTTCATATTCAACTAATTGTTCTCTATCATATAGTTCTTTCCAAATTTTCATATTGGTATCAATTCCCTGATATGTATTTGATACTATATTATGTCTGCCAAATACATATTTTTTCTTTTTATAATTTTTATAAACTTGATGTGGATTTTTTCTCATATATTTTGAAACTTTATTAGATAATTTATATTCAAATAAAATATTAAGTTTTTGTTCTTTATTTGTTAAATCTGGGACCAATTCAAATTTGTTTGAATGTATTTTATTAAAATGAATTAATATTCTTTTTATGGAGGATAACAAATCATTGAAACTAAATTTATCTACATGGTCTTTTTGGTCTGGATAAAGTTTAATCATAAAATCAGATAATGATTGTTTATTGGTTAAATCAGGTATGTTAATTTTTGTTTTCATTTTATTCATCGTTAAATTTTATATTTTTAATTACTTTATCCCATTTTTTAAAAAAACTTTCTTCTTTAATGTTTTCTTTTGATTTCTTTTTAGATTTTGAATTGTTTTTATTTTTTCTGACTATTACCTTAGTAGATTTGAGTTTTTTATTGATGAGCATTTTCAATTCAATAAGTTCTGCAATTGACATATTTTTGATTAAGTTTTCCATGATTTTTAAGGTTTTGACAGTTAATTATGACACAAAGGTAAGTAAAATAATTGATATATCCAAATAAAAAATGAATTATTTTTAAAAAAATATTGGATTTTTTCTATTTAAGATATATTTATATCATATAAGATAATAATATATTGAATATTTGATGAATAATTTTAAAAATTTGTATGAACAACTGGAGAGAATGGTTGATTTGATTAATTATAATAGTGGGGATTATATTGAAGAAGATAATGTTGCCATATTATATGAAGGATTAATAAGAACAGTTTCTTTAGGATTGGCAAAAGTAATGTTGAATAGATGGTATAAAACATATAATATCCCCGATTATCATGGCGAAGCACTTCAATATAGAAATGTAAATATAAGACAAGACGATACTTTAAGTATGTACATATTAGATGTGGTGGGTGATAAAGAGAAGATAGAAGATTTATTATCGTATATTAATAATTTAGGATATGAAGTTTCTTTAATTTTAACTAAAAAAATAAATGGTAATAAAAATGAAACAAAATTTACAAAAGATAATTTATATTCTTTTGCGGGCCAAAGTAATAATCTAGAATACATATATATTGTTTTGGAAGCAAAATTTGATTTAGAAATAGATGAAAAAGATTGGCCAGATAAGTTATATCATGTTACAAGACAAGATGTTTTACATAAAATAAAAAAAATAGGAATAACTCCACGAACAGAATCAAAAAAATCAACACATACAGAAAGAGTTTATTTTGCAAAAAATTATAATTCTGCTAAAATTATTTATCATCAATTTAAAAAAGATTATTCAAATCAGAAATTTGCCATATTAGAAATTAATCCAAAATTGGTTAATTATTTAAGATTATTTGACGATCCAAATTTTAAAGGATATGGTTATTATGGGTTGGTGAATGTGCCACCGGATGCAATAAAAATAGTAAAAGAAAATATATGAAAAATACACAATTTAATTTTAAATTACCCATTGAGTTGTATGATTATTTAAAACATATTTCAGAGAAAGAGTTTACAAATATGACCAGATATATAGTCCAACTTATTTTAGAAGATAAGAAAAAGAAAGTTAAAGATTTTATTGATTTAAATAAATAATATAAAATATACATAATCTTGTCGTAAATTTGGTATATATTTACGACAGAAAATAACATAAAATAATAATTATGATAAGACAAGAACAGGACAAAGAGAATGTTAAAAATATTGTTGCCAAAGATAAAAAAGGTGAAAAATTAACATTTGCCGAGAGAAATATTTTAAATATTTTTAATAAAAGAAATAAAAAAAGAAGAAAATAATTTTAATATTTACTTTTTTTAAAAATTAGTTATATTTAAAAAATATGGAAATACCAGAAACTACATTTATATATACTTTATCTGATCCAAGAAACAATAATGTAAGATATGTGGGTAAAACAGATAGGATTAATAAAAGATTGTGGTATCATATAACACCCACTAAACTAAATAAAAATACTCATAAGAATAATTGGATCAAGAAATTATTAAAGGAGAATATAAAACCAGATATTAAGGTTATTGATAAAGTTCCATATAAAGAATGGAAATATTGGGAAACATATTGGATTTCGCAAATGAAGTCATGGGGATTTAATCTAACCAATTCAACCAGTGGGGGTGATGGTTTCGGGTCTGGGAAAGACAATCCGATGTATGGGAAGAAAAGACCAGACTTATTAGCAATGAATAAAAGCGATAATCATCCAGCCAAAGGGGCAAAAAGAAGTGATGAATATAAAGAAAATTTAAGTAAAGTACAATCTAAAATATTATTTAAACAATATACTATAGACGGTGAATTTATAAAACAATGGAAAGGATTTACTAGAAGTGGCCTGGAGTTAAACATATGTGGTAGTGACATTGCTAGATGTTGTTATGGGGAAAGAAAAAGCGCAGGAGGATTTCAATGGTGTCTTATTGGGGATGAAGATAAAATAATTGAAAATTATGATCCTATTTTGTATAAATTAAAAAAAGTTATTCAATATGATTTAGAAGGAAGTTTCATAAAAGAATGGGATTCAATAATAGAAGCAAAGGAGAGATTAGGAAACCATGTTAATATTTGTGCTGTTGCATCTGGTAAGAGAGGAACTGCTGGTGGTTATCAATGGAGATATAAAGAAAATGATGATTTTTCTTTAAAAATAGAACCGATAAAATATAAAATAATTTCTAATAAAGCAAAACCAATAATACAGTATGATTTAAATGGCAATTTTATTAAAGAGTGGCCAAGTATAGAAAAGGCGCAAAAGGAACTTTATATTCATAGCAATTGCATCCGTGCAGTTTGTTATGGAAGATCTAAAACTATTGGCGGATTTATTTGGAAGTTTAAAGGGGATGAATTAAAATTAAAAGACCATGTAAACTTAAATTTTAAACCTATAGTACAATATGATTTAAAAGGTAATAAAATTAAAGAATGGAATTCTATTAAAGAGGCAGCAAATAAATTTGATGTTAGTCATTCTTGTATTAGTACTGCTATAAGTGGATATAGAGGAAAAAAGAACGCTGCTGGATTTGTTTGGAAGTTTAAAAATAAAATTTAAAAATATGAGTAAAAAAAATATAATGGTATTAAGGTCTGATAATTCGGGGGTTGGATTTTTTAGGTCGCTTCAACCGCATATAAATTTGGAAAAATTATACCCAGATGAGTTTCACTGCGAGATGTATACACCAAATGAAGTTAATTGGAATGATGATGATTTTCTAAAAAGATTTGATTTAATTCATTATCATAGAACAATGTGTGATTATGAACAAATGCCCCCATTACTAGATAAATTAAAAAAAATGGGAACTCATTCAATAATGGATTTGGATGACTTTTTTTTTTTCCACACAGATTTCATCCAATCTATCACGTAATTAAAGAAAGTAAACTTGGAGAAAAGATATTAAATAATGTTAAATCGGCAGAATACGTAACAACCACAACTCCTATTTTTGCAGATTTAATTAAACCACATAATAAAAATGTTTTTGTTTTACCTAATACAATAGATCCGACTATGGATCAATTTATCCCTAAAAATATAGAAAGAGAAAAAGTTGCTGTTGGATATCTTGCAGGTTCATGCTTAGATGATCAAACCGAAATATTAACAGAAAATGGTTGGAAATTATTTGAGAATTTAGAAAAAGAAACAGAAAAAGTAGTAACACTAAATCCAGAAACTAATGAAATAGAGTATCATTTACCAAAAAGATATATTAAAGAAAAATATAACGGTAAATTACATTACATTGAAAACAAAAATGTATGTTATGCTGTTACTCCAAATCATAATATGTATGCTTCAATACATAAACCAGGATTAAATAATAATATGTCACATAAAAAATTAAATTTACAATTAATTAAGTCAGAAAATCTTTTTGGTAAGTATTTTCATTGTAAAAAAGATGCTATTTGGAAAGGTGAAGAAAAAGAATATTTTGTATTACCTAAAATTGAATATATTATGTCTAATGGAAATAGTTCTAGAATTATTGTTTGTGAAGAAAGAAAATTTAAAATGGATGATTGGCTAAAATTTTTTGGTTTTTGGTTGGCCGAAGGGTGGATATCTAAAACTAAAAATTTATATCAAGTTGGTGTATCGCAAAAAAAAGATAATGATTATCTTAATATAATGAAAAAAATATTTAAAGAATTTGGATTTAATCCCCTATATAGTAACGATAAGATACAGTTAAGAGTAATAAATAAACAATTGTGGGCATATTTGAAACAATTTGGTGGAGCTAAGGAAAAATATATTCCAAAAGAAATATTAAAATTATCTACAAGGCAACTTAATATTTTATTAGATTGGTATATAAAGGGTGATGGGAATACATCAAGAGGTGATCAATATAAAAATAAATTTCAGAGAAAACATGCTTGGACGGTTTCAAAAAAATTGGCAGACGATTTAATGGAAATTTCACTAAAAACAGAAATTGCTGCATCTATTAAAAATAGAGGCAAAAGAAATTCTAGAATGTCAGATGGGAGAGAGATTAGTGCAACTACAGATTGTTATACAATAAGTTTTTATTCACATCCACTAGATAGTAAGAAAAATAAATTAACCCCACCAATTAGACCTGAACACCAAAAAGAAATTAAATATAGTGGGTATGTTTATTGTGTTGAAGTTGATAATCATTTAATATATGTGAGAAGAAAAAATAGTAAAAATACTGAAATGGGACTTTGGGTGGGTAATTCCCATTTGATCGATGTAGAAGAAATAAGGGGACTATTTCAAAGACTAAGAGTTGATGATACTTTGAAAAATAAATTTCAAGTAGCTTTATGCGGATTCGATTTGAGGGGGACACATACGGATGTTGATACAAGAACAGGAGAAAAAAGAACAAGAAATATAGAACCTAAAGAAACCAGCTGGTATCAATATGAACGCATTTTTACAGATGATTATAGAATGATTGAAGATAAAAAATATTTAGATTTTTTAATGAAATTTAAAAGAGAAGATTATCCAAATGAAGAAAATATGATTTATAGACGTGTCTGGACAAAGTTATTGAAAAAATATGCAACTAATTATAATTTAATGGATATTTCTCTTGCTCCCCTATCATTGAAAGGGAAAGAATTTAATTTAGCAAAAAGCCAGCTTAAATTAATTGAATCCTCTTTTCATAAGAAAGCTGTGATTTGCACATCTTATGCTCCAAAAATTGGTCCTTATGATATTGATGGGAGGCATGAAAAAAATTGTATATTAATTCCAGAGAGAAAAAATCATAAAGATTGGTTCAAATATGCAAAAAAACTAATTGAATCAAAAAATATGAGGGAGGACTTAGGAAATCAACTATATGAAGATTTTCATATAAAATATCATATAGATACTGATAGTAAATTAAGAAGAGAGTTTTATCTTTCAATTTTAAAATAAAAATTATTTTTTCTTTCCGCTATTGACAATTTAAATTATTTTATTTATTTTTGTTTTTGAATTATATTATTAATATAAATTAAAATTAAATATTATGAAAAAATTATTTTTTTTAATTATTATAGTTAGTTTATTGGGTTGTCAAAATAATGATATTATTATTGATGATAACAACAATGTGAATTATGAAATAATCGATACGTTTCGTATTTCAAGGAATGGATTTGATTATATAATGGGATATGAATTAATAATAAAAATAGATTCTTCTTATTATTCTTGTTATTATGATGGAGAAAGAATAACAACGATTTATAAAAAATTGAATATAAAAGAATTATGAATGAAAAAAAATTAAGAGAAAAAATAATTAATGAATATTTAGAATGGGTTGACAATTATAATTGTAATGGTAGTGATTATGATAGTAATGATCTACAAACACAAGAATTTGATTTTAATAGATTTTTAGATGATATTAAAAATATTAAAAATAATCCTTTATTATATGAATATATAAAACGACAATTTGTAAAAAATGGCTTTATTAATTTTAATATTGAAAGGTATGTTGTTAAAGTTCCTTATAACACATTAAGTAATGAATTAAAAACAGAAAAACATTATACCTACTTACCAAAAATACATAATAGTTTAATTGATGCTGAGAATTATGCAATAGATTTAAGTAAAAAAGATTATATTATGTTTGATCATATAAAATTTAATCCATACGTTATAGATATAATTTAAATTATGAAAAAAAATATAGAAGTATCTTACGAATTATTAAAAGAACTTAATAATATCCGATAATCTAAATTTAAATTATTTAAAAATTGATAAAATCATATTAAAAACTAATAATGATATATTTGAAGTTACTATTAATAAAAAGAAAAAATATAAAATATCTGTTGAACAAATAATTTATAACTCTAAACAATTTAAAAAATGAAAGTAAAAGAAACATCATCAAAATATGGGGCTGTTATTATAAATTGTAATTGTATCCACGAATTTCAAGATAGAACATATGGAAAGGGAAAGCGTGTTGCATCCTTATGTTCCAAGGGAAAAACTAAACGTTGTACTGTTTGTAATAAAGAACAATAAAATAATTAATTTAAAAATATAATAAAATTATGGCAAAGAAATTTTTAAAACAATTCACATTATCAAAAGAAAATTTTGATAAAAATCTTGATAAATTTAAAGAAATTCAAGAAAAATATAAACCATTCACTGAAGAATTATTGGAATATTTAACTGAAAATGGTTTTTTTTCTTGTCCAGCAACCACAACATTAACATTATATAATTGTTTTGAGGGGGGGTTGATAGATCACATTTTAAGAGTTGGAAAGTATGCAACACAATTAAATAAATTATTGCCTGTTGATTTACAACAAGAAATTAGTTCAATCATAAAAGTTGTTTTTAATCATTCAATAGGTAAAGTTGGACTATATGAGGATAATGATTCAAAATGGCATAAAGAAAATTTATCCCAATATTACAAATATAAAGAAAATCAAGAAGATGCTGCAATGAGAGTTAATGAAAAAAGTGCATATTTGGCTATGAATTATGGTGTGAAATTAACGGACTATGAATATCAGGCAACTTTAGGATGGGCCAAGCCAGATGAGGACAAACAGGCTAAATTTTTCTCTGACCCGTTAACTATTATATTAAAACAAGCAATTCAATTATCAATATTGGAAGAACAATTGATTTTTAATAAATTTCAGAATGAATAAAATTACATTTGAAGATAAATATGTGGATGAATTGATTGAGTTAAGGAAGAAAGCCAGAACAGATAAAGATTATAAGTTATCTGATGAAATCCGTGATTATCTGGATAGTAAATTAATTTTTATTTTTGATATACCTGATGGAGAACAAAATACTTGGTTTATGCCGGAAACATATTTTAAAAGAATGGAATGTGAGTATTTTAAAGATAAAGGAATAAGATTTGAAAATAAAAGAAAATATGTTGAATATAGAATTGAAGATGATAGAAAAACAGAAAAGAGTTTTGAATCCTGGCTATTTTCACAATTTAAATCAATGGGATATTCTGATGAATATTCAAAAGATGCCATTAAAATAATTTGGTTAAAATAAATAATTATGGGAAAATCAAAAGAGTTATTCATGGAACAAAGAGAAAATGAATTATTAGATGATGAAAAAGAACAAATTCCAATATTAAATATTGATGATATTGAAATTGAAGAAGATATAAAAGAAAATGGAAATAAAACTTAAAATTATGAAAAAAGTAAATATAATCAAAATAGATTGCGGAACTTTGTCAATTAATAAGACAAAAAAATTATTAAAAAGAATCTCTTTTTCTAGTGATATTATAAAGAATCAGAAATGGATTCCGGTTAAATTAAAATGAGCGATTTTAAAAAATAGAGAAAAATCAAATGACATTTAAAGAATATCAGGAAAAATCAAAAGAAACTGCAATATATCTGGACAGATTAAAAAGTAAATATCCAGATTTGCCAAAAGAAATATATAAAATATTATCCTTATCTTATCTGGGAAATGGATTGGGTGAAGTTGGAGAAATTCAAGGAAAAATTAAAAAAATAATAAGAGATAATGGTGGTTCAATAACTAAAGATATGAAAAAAGAAATATCTAAAGAATGTGGAGATTGCTTATGGTATTTAAGTCAATTAGCAACTGAGTTGGAATTAGATTTGGGGGAAATTGCAGGACAAAATTTAGAAAAATTAAATTCAAGAAAACAAAGAAATGTTCTTGGTGGTTCTGGAGATAATAGATAAAATGAAAATAATTATTAACCTAAAACTATAAAATTAAAAATTATGGAAAAAAACACTAAAAAACTTTATAGGATAACTTTAAATGGTATGACTTTTAATAGTACAGGGACCAGATATGGAATAAGCTATGTGGTTGCCGATGATTCTGATCAAGCATATAAAAAAGTTAAAAAATTTCTTGATGATAACGATATTGGGTTTTCAAACGAAAGAGGTCTTGATAAAATTGAGCTAATTGCTGAAGAGTATGAATATACCAATACACAATATATGTTATTTTTATAAGAATTAACTTAAAATATTATATAAATGACGTATAGAGGTAAAAATTATCATACCATTGAAGAATTAGAAGAAAGTATAGATGAGTTATTGGAAGAAAAATATTTAAGAAAACAAGATGATGAAAATAATAAAATATTATTAGATAAATTATCAGAGTTAATTAAAGAAATATATAATTCGTTTAAAGTAGAACTTGAAGATAAAGATAGTGATTTAAGTAAAGAGCGAATAATAAAAAATTTGATAAAATATATTGAAAATTTTTCAAGAGACAATAATTTTAGATTATGAAAAATAAAGCAAAAAAATATACTTCCCCTTTAATTCAAAAAATACTAAAAAGTATCCCACTAAAAACTAGAGTATTTACTATTCTTCAAATGGAAGATTATGATAACTGGGAAAACGGGGAATATAAAGGTAATAATAAAAGATTGATAAAATTAACTAAATGGATATTAGAAGACGTATTTCAATGGATTAAAGATGGAAAATCCGGAGGGGAAGATATAGATTTAACTAAATATGAAAAATAATCAAAAAAATGAAAATATATAAAGGACAGAAATTAAAACCCATTCATGATGAAACTGATTGGGAAGATTCTATTGCAGAAGTTGTTAGATATTCTAAAAAACAAAATAAATGGTATATTTTTGAAGATGGTAATTTCGGTAGATGGTGCGATGAAAAAACAATATTAAAAGAATATATAGAAATAAATGAAAAATAATAAAATTATGGATAAAGAATCAATTGAACCATTTCAAGATGTTAAATGTAAAAATTGTAATTGGGTGGGAAAAGAAAATGAATTAGAAGAATATACGTTTGATGATGATAGATATTCTGAATTTTATTGTCCAGAATGTGATACAAAATATAATTTTGATGAATAATAAAACAGGTAGAAAGAAATTACCAGATATTGAGAAAATGCCAAAAATAGGCATTTCTATTAGTAGAGAAAATTATGACCATCTTAAAAAAGAAGATGAATTACGTTCAAGAATTATTAATAGGTTATTAACAAAATATTTTAAAAATAAATATAAAAAAGTGTAACTTTTTCTTTTTTCTGACTATTTATATAGAAAAGAGATGAAAAAAATAAAATGGAATTATGAAACAGCAAAGAAAGAATCTTTAAAATATAAATCAAGAGGAGAATTTTATTATAATAAACAAGGAGCATATAAACGAGCGTTAATAAACGGATGGTTAAATGAGTTTTTTCCAAAAAAAATACCAGAAGGGTATGGAAAATGTAGTAATAAGGATTGTCAGTGTCCAGTGAAGTTGATTTCTGAATTTTATACGTTTAAAAATAAGAATGGCAAAATAAAAAGAAGGTCAGAGTGTAAAATATGTAGTAGGAAAAAAAGAACTGGAATACCAGAAGATCATAGAAAGTGTCTAATATGTAAAGAGATTAAATTGATAAGTGATTTTGATAGAAATAATGTAAAATGTAATAAATGTCATGAAAATAGTATTGATTATAGAATAATTGCTAATTTGAGGACAAGATTATGGCAGTTATTAAAAGAAAAAAACAAATGTGCAAGCACTATGGAGTTAATAGATTGTACTGTTGAATTTTTAAAACAATATTTGGAAAAATTTTTTTATGATGGTATGAGTTGGAAAAATTATGGAAAATATTGGCATGTTGATCATATTATTCCTTGTATATCATTTGATTTAACTGATCCTGAACAACAAAAAAAATGTTTTCATTGGACAAATTTACAACCATTAACTGTGAAACATAATATGGAAAAAGGTTCAAAGTTGAATTGGAGTAAATCTTAATTAATTATATTTTAAAATATGAAAGATAATAAAATTAAAATTTTAACAACAACATATAATAGCGGTAAATACTTTGATTTATGCATGAATTCAATATTATCTCAAAAATATAATAATTTTATATGGTGTATAATTGATGATTGTTCAATAGATAATACATTTGATAAAATACCTAATAAAAAAAATATTATTAAAATGAGAAATAATATTCATAATGGTGGAGCTTTGCCAAATCTTCATAATATGTATTTAAATTATTGTGAATCAGATGATATATCAATAGTATGCGATGGAGATGATTGGTTAGTAAATAAAAATGTTTTATCTTATATAAATGATTTTTATAATAAATATAACTGCATGATGATGTATGGTCAATGTAGGTGGTATAATCCAGAATCTCAATTTAAAAGATTTGAAGAAAAGGGTTTGGCATATCCAATATCTCAAGAACAATTTAAAAATTTAAGAAATAGTTTAAGTTGGCCATTCTCTCATATAAGAACATTTAGAGCAAAAGCATATCATGAAATTGAAAAACAAGACCCTAATTATGATTGTTTAAAAGATGAAAATGGGAAAATGTATACAATAGGCGCTGGTGATTTTGCTGTATTTCTTCCTGTTGCTGAAATTGTTGGATATGAAAATATAAAATACAATGACAAAGTTTTATATGTCTATAACAGAGAAACTAAATTAAATGAAGATAAAGTTTATTCTTTTGATTTACAAACTAAAAATCATTTGGAAGTAAATTCTAAACCTAAATTCAAACAAATATTTTAATTATGAAAAAATCTAAAAATAAAAAAAGTGAATATAGTAATAAAAGGGGCCCAAATTGTAAACAAATATTGTGTCCAGAAATTATAAAACAATATAACATTAATGCCGAAGAAGAATTGTTGAAAATTTTCTATTCAGAAATGAATGAATCAGAACAAGATTTTTATAAAAGAATAAAAGATACGCTTAACATAGAATCCTTTATGAAAGCAACTAATAATAATTTAGAAATGTTGTTTAATTATATGTATTCACCAACAATTGGAATTAGATTATCAAATATTGCTGTTGGTAAATTTATAAAAGATAATTATGATGATGATTTCTATTATAGACGAGAAGTGTTACGTTGTGAAGAATATAAAAAACATAAAAATTAAAAATGAAATAATTATGGAAGAAAAAAAATGGTTTATATCAAAAGATAGTGAAACACGATGGGTTAAAGTTTTTATAAACAAAAATATTAAATGGGATCATTGTGGTACGCATTTAGTTGTTTCTATGGATAGTGATTTAAATGAGGCACATAAATTAAATGATGTAAGGGTAGAATCGATAGATATTAAAAACTTTTTTAATACTAAAGAAGAATCACAAATGGAAATAATAAGGCGTGAAAGATTTGAAAAATAATTTATATAATGAAATGAAAAAATTTAAAACCATAGAAGAAGAATTGTCCAGAATGAAAGAATTATCTGGCATGAAGGAAGATCAAAAATTAATTGATAAATCTGGATTTGCAAGAATAAATAGAATGTTATGGGGAGGAGTTTCATCAATTAATTCTGTTGGAATATTAACAGCAGAAAATCCTCAAGGGCAACAGTTATCTCCAGAAGAAAATAATAAAAGAATGAAAGATTTAAAAACTGCTTTAGGGACTTATGGGTTTATTGATGTTAGAGGAAAATTTAGGACTAAAGAAGGTAATAATTTAATTGAAAATTCTCTTATTATTCCTAATTTACCTAAAGAAACATTACTCTGGTTACAAAAAAAATTTGAACAAGAATCTGTTATTTATGGAGAAAGAAAAGATAAAAATACATTTTTATTTGAATATATTAAAAACGGTAATATTGAAGATAAACAAGAAGTCATTTTATCAAAGATGGAAGGTAATGAAGAATATTATTCATATTTACCAAAAACCAGTAAAAAAGATGGAGAAAAAATAAAATATGAAAGAAGTTTCAGAATACCATTTTTTGATAAAGTTGGTTATAGAAATCCCACAGGTCAAGGAACGTGGGAAATAATTGAATATTATGGATTCCTGGGTATAAATTTAGATAATTTACCGAAAGATAATAAGGAAATTAATTTATTGTTAAATGAAATTAAAAAAAATGAGAAAGAATTGTTGATAGAAGGATTAATTCCAAAATATTATTGGGTAAGAAGAGGCATAATAAATAATTATATTAAAACAATAAAAGACATTATAGAACAAATTAATAATAGTTATTTTATTGATATTGAGAATTTACCAAAGGGTAATGAAAAAGTATTAAACATATTAAAGGAAATAAGAGAAAATAAAAAAGAGTTAATTATAAATAATTCACTTTCTGATGATTATATTGTTAGAAAATATAGAATAAAAGAATTAAAAAATGAATTGAAAGATTTGATTAAAGAAAATAAAATAGTTAAATTAACAGAAGAACAGTTGGAAGAAATAACAAAAGATCAAGAAGTATATAATTATTTTTTAACATATGATAAACCATTTATATATTCAAGCCCAGAAGTTCATTATAAAGAATCACTAAATAAGAGTAAAGAATTGTTTAATCATATTCCAAAAAATTTTAAAAAATTTTGTTTTGAGGAGTATGAAAGACAAAAAAATTAAATTATTATAAAAATGAAAGAAACAATAGAACAAAAAAAATATAGAATACTAAGAGTAAAATATGAAGAATTTATGAAAAATTATAAAAATGAACATGAATTGTGTCCTAACTGTGGTGCCAAAGAACATAGTAGTACTTTAGTTGGTTATGTATTTAATCATGATGAACCAGAAAAATATAGAGATTTAAATAGATGTCAATGTTTGAAATGTGGAAATATACATACGACTCATGAAAGAATAAAAAAAATATTAAATAATATAAATTAAAAAATAATAAGAATTTTTTTAAGTGTTTTTTCTTTTTCTAACTATTTATATAGAAAAAGAAAATTATGAAAAACACAAAAGAAAAACAACAATGGGAAGAATTAAAAAATATTATACAAGAGAAGAAAGAAAAGAAGCCAAAAGAAGATGGAATAAAACTTACTATTGGAAAAACAAAGAAAAACTCGATAAACAATCAAGAGAAAGATATTGGAGAAATAAAAAAAACAGAAGAAATAACGAAAGATAGATTATACCAAATATATAAAATAGAAAAGAAACAATTGAAAGAGATTGCTAGTTTTTTTAAAGTACCAATTTATACTATTAGAAATAGATTAATAAAATATGATATAATACCTAATAAAACCTATACCCATGTCAAGCCAAGAATTGGAGATAAATTTAATAGATGGAAAGTTATAGAGTATTGTGGTTATGAGGACGGTAATGAATATTGTTTATGTGAATGTGATTGTGGGACCATTAAAAAGGTAGAAATATGGACATTAAAGCATGGAATAACAAAAAGTTGTGGATGTTATCATGCTGAAATATTAAAAAAAATTAACTGGACGGGGTATAAAGAAATAAGTGGAAAATATTGGGGTTCACTACAATCATCTGGTAGGCGTAAACGTTTAGAATTTAATATTAATATAAAATATTGTTGGGGGTTATATATAAAACAAGATAGAAAATGTGCTTTAAGTGGATTACCCATAGAATTTGAAACATTAAAAAGACGAAAAAAAGATAAATTTATTGCCTCATTAGATAGAATCGACAGTAAAAAAGGATATATTGTTGGTAATGTTCAATGGGTCGTTAAAGAAATAAATTATATGAAAAGAATATTAACCGATGAAAAGTTTATATTTTTTTGTAAAAAAATAGCTAAAAATAATAAATAAAATAAAAGTAAAATAATTATGAAAAAAAATGTTAAATTAATAATATTCTCAAAGAATAGAGCATTACAATTATTTACTCTATTATCATCACTTGATAAAAACAGTACAATATTTAAAGATATTTATATTCTTTATAAATTTACAAATGAAGAATATAAACAAGGATATGATAAACTTAAAACTCAAACTTATGAAAATATTGACAAAGATAAATCAATATATTTTTATGAAGAAAATGAAGAAGGGTTTAAATCTAACCTAAATGAACTACTTCAATTAAATAGAGAAAAATATGATCATATTTGTTTTATGGTTGATGACCAGATAATGTACCAGAAACTTGAAAATGAAAATGAAATATTTGACTTAATAACAGATGATGTTTTTTGTTTTTCTTTAAGATTGGGACTAAATATTAAATATAGACATTTAACTGATAAATATTTTAATTTACTTAATTATGAGGAATCAGATAATGGAAAATTTATAAAATGGAATTGGAGAGAACAGGGACAACAATCAGATTTTGGATATTTTTTTTCTGTTGATTCGCATATTTTTAAATATAAAGATATTGAGAAATTAATTAAACCGTTAAATTATAATAATCCAAATACTTTTGAAGCATCAATGCATTTACAATATAATTTTCCAAAGAATTATATGTGTAGTTATAATAATTCAAAAACAGTTAGTTTACCTATTAACAGAGTGAATGATGTATTTTTAAATAGATTTGGGGTAAAAGTCAATATAACAGAAAAAGAATTAAATGATAGATTTTTAAATGGGGAAATAATTGATTATGAAAATATGCAATATGAAAATATTAATGCATGCCACGTTGAAATCCCTGTTTTATTTAAAAAAGAATTTGAACATGCATAATAAAAAAGTTGAAAAATATTGGCAAGATAATAAAGAAAAAATTTTAACACATTGGTTATTATATAAAAAATATGGTGATAGGGGTTTTTATGTAACATCAGAAAATATTGCTGAAATTGTTGATTTAATAGCTAACGGAGAAATTCATTTCAATGACTCAAAACTTTTATTAGAAGAATTAGATAAAGAAAGATTAAGAATAGTAAAATTTCATTATGATTGTATAGAAAAATTATATCCAAATTTATATAAAAAATAAGTGAGTAAAGAATATTATTATACAGAAAAAAGTCAAATTGGTAATTTATCTGAAATATATTTAGATTATTTTGGATATAAAACAAATGGTTATTTTGTTGAAGTGGGTGGATATGACGGAACCCAATACAGCAATACATATGGTTTGGCTAAAGTTTGGTGGCACGGACTTATTTTTGAACCGCAACCTTATATTTTTGATACTTGTGTTAAAAATTATAAAAATTATCCAAATATAAAAATAGAAAAATGTTGTATTGGAAGTTATGATGGAAATATTGATTTATATATTGGTGGCCCCTTAACTACCACTAGTAAAGAAATGGTTGAGGTATATAAGACATTAGATTTTTCAAAGGGATTATTCATTGGTGATATTTATCCTGTTAAATCTACAATTTATAAATTAGATAATATGTTAGAAAAATATAATTGGCCCATTAGTTTTGATGTCCTTGTTATTGATACTGAAGGAACAGAATTAGAAGTTTTAACAGGGTTTTCAATAGATAAATGGTTGCCAAGATTAGTGATAATAGAAATGGATATAAAAAATAAAAATGAATTTATCAGAATAAAAAGTGAAAAAATAAATGAAATTATGAAAGAAAATAAATATAAAAAAATTCATGAAGATTCAATTAATAGTATATTTGTTTTAAATTAAAAAATAGATTAATTTATTTAAGATGAAAAGAACACCATTAAAAATTTGTGATTCAGCATTCGCACACACTTTTACAAGTAGTTGGGATAATAAATCAAAATATATTGAATGGGTTAGAGATTTTGATAAAAATGCAGATAATGATTTAATATTTTTTACAGATCAAAATATATTTAATTTTTATAACTACCGATCAAAAATTAAAATTGGGTGGCTTATTGAGCCTGTCAGCGTAAACCCCTATTCTTATTCTTTTGTTCGAGAAAATTATCAAAAAGAAGGATTCTTCGATTATATATTAACTTATGATAAAGAATTAATAGAATTAAATAAAAATATTAATAGTGATATTTTCCAGTTTTTTTCTCATGGCGGTTCTTGGATAGAAGAAGAAGATTTTAAAATTTATGATAAAAATAAAATGGTATCGATAATTGCAAGCGGTAAAAACCAGACTAAAGGGCACCGCCTTAGACATAGCAGTATCGAATATTATAAACAAAAACTTGATGTGATGGGTCATGGATACAGAAGTATTGAAAGTAAAAAAGAAGGTTTATGTGATTATAGATATTCTGTTATTATTGAGAATATAAAACAAAATGATTATTTTACAGAAAAATTAATTGATTGTTTATCAACAGGAACAGTTTCCATATATTGGGGAACTGAAAATATTGGAAATTATTTTGATGAAAGGGGAATAATTAAATTTGACAATATATCTGAATTGGGGTATATATTAGATAATATTGTATCAGAAAAGGACTATTTATCAAGAATGGATGCAATTAAACATAATCTGGAAGAGTGCAAGAAATATAGAATCGCAGAAGATTATATATTTGAAAACTTTTTAGTTAAAAATAATTTAATATGAAAAATAAATGTGAACATTGTAATAGAAATGCAGATTATAAGGTGAGTTCATTTCATTCTACTTATGATTGTTTATTTAAACCAAATCAAAAAGACAGATTACCAACACCCGGTAAGGTTGAAATGGTAATAGGTTATTGTTGTGGTCATTGTTTGCCAGGGCCAAAAGAACCATATAAAACAGATTATTGTTATGTTTTTGTTGAAAAATTGTAGTACCTATTGACTATTTAAATTATTTTGTTTATTTTTGTATTATATGAAAGAACATAAAAGTTTTGAAGAATATGTTACTAGATTTAGAGAATTGGCAGGTCTTAAACCTGATGATAACCCAATTGATTTTTTACCAAAACAAATTCCTGCTGAAGAATATTTAACAGAAGATAAAATAAAAGAGTTAAATGAAAGTAGTTTAACTAGAATACGACAACATATATTAAATCACGATATTACAACAATAAGTGCATGGAGAGATAAAAATGAAAATTGTGTAGAATATAGAGAAGGTGCAGAGAGAAATAAAATTTTTACAAGAGAAGAAAAAAATGAAAGGAATTTGGAATTAAGTTCTGCATTATTGAAAAAGAGATATGGTGTTACATATATTAGAGGAATATCACAAGAAGGAAAACAGATAGTTCAGGAAAATAGTTATCTCGTTGTTAATTTAAATAATGATGAAAAATTTATTGATAATGTAAAGAAATTGGGGCAATATTATTGTCAGGATTCTGTACTAATAAAAGAAAAAAATAATGAAAATGCATATTTAATTGGAACAAATAATTTTCATAGATTGGGACTTAATAAAAAACAAATATTAGGTAAATTTCATCCAGGAATAGAAAATGAACTCATGTCAAAAATACATGGAAGGCCATTTTATTTTGGTGAGAATGTAGATAGAGAGGGGCCAATACAATTTGAAATATATGATGAATTTAGTATTGGTGCAAGACAAGCAGTTACAAAAACATCAGAAAAAATTTTAAATGAAATATTTAAAAAATGAAGAAATATAAAAGTTTTGAAGAATATGTTATTGATACTTTAAAATTGATAATTCCAATAACTACTGGATTTAAATCAAGTCAAATATCATATGTGTTTGATGGTAAGGTTAATTATTTTACATATTATAAAAATACTAATAAATTATGGATTAATTACAGAGAAATATATTGTGGATTTGTAGATGATCTTGGAATTTTTAGTATAGAGATATTTAGAAAAATAATAAGAAATAAAATAAAGGAATATTTAAAATTAAATAACAAAGTAAAAGTTTTAAGAAACTCAAATTTTTAATAAATAAAAATGAATAAATTTAAAACATTAAATGAAGAAATAGACAGAATAAAAGAATTATCTGGAATTGAGAAAAAAGAATCAACTCAATTAATTGATGAATCTGGATTTGCCAGAATAAATAGAATGTTATGGGGGGGAGTCCCATCAATTAATTCTGTTGGAATATTAACAGCAGAAAATCCCCAAGGGCAACAGTTATCTCCAGAAGAAAATAATAAAAGAATGAAAGATTTAAAAACTACTTTGGGGACTTATGGGTTTATTGATGTTAAGGGAAAATTTAGGACTAAAGAAGGTAATAATTTAATTGAAAATTCTCTTATTATTCCTAATTTACCCAAAGAAACATTATTCTGGTTACAAAAAAAATTTGAACAAGAATCTGTTATTTATGGGAAAAGAAAAGATAAAAATACATTTTTATTTGAATATATTAAAAACGGTAATACTGAAGATAAACAAGAGGTTATTTTATCAAAGATGGAAGGTAATGAAGAATATTATTCGTATTTACCAAAAACCAGTAAAAAAGATGGAGAAAAAATAAAATATGAAAGAAGTTTCAGAATACCATTTTTTGATAAAATTGGTTATAGAAAATCCACTAATCAAGGAACGTGGGAAATAACTGAACATTATGGATTTTTAGATATGAATTTAGAAGATTTACCAAAAGACAATAAAGAAATAAATTTATTATTAAATGAAATTAAAAAAAATGAGAAAGAATTATTGATAGAAGGATTAATTTCAAAATATTATTGGGTAAGGAGAGGTATAATAAATGAATCTATTAAGATAATAAAAGAAATTTTGGATCAACTTGAAAATGGATTTATTAATATTGATATTGATAATTTACCAAAAGGTAATGAGGAAGTATTAATATTATTAAAAAATATAAGAGAAAATAAAAAAAGATTGATTGTAAATGATTCATTATCCAATGATTATATTGGAAAAAAACATGAAATAAATGAATCAATCAGAAGATTAAAAGAACTTATAAAAGAAAATAAGATATTTAAATTAACAGAAGAACAATTGGAAGAAATAACAAAAGACCAGGAAATATATAATTATTTTTTGATAAATGATAAACCGTTTATCCATGCAACTGCCGAACAACATTATAATCAATCAAAAGAAAAAAGTTTGGAATTATTCAATCACATACCAAAAAATTTTAAACAATTTTGTTTTGAAGAATATGAACGTAATAAATAATATGAAATTTTAAAAAAATGAATAAATACAAAACATTAAATGAAGAAATAAATAGAATAAGAGAATTATCTGGATTAGATACAACTATTGAAGAAAGTTCACTTAGCAGAATATTTGAACATTTATCAAAACACGATATTGCCATGATGACAGCATTTAGAAAAGAAAATATAGACTGTCTTGATGAAGAAAAAAATACAAAAGGAATTATTACAAAAGAAGATAATTTAGTAAGAAATAAAAAATTACAAGTATCATTATTATCTTTAGATTATAGTGTTACTGCAATAGATGGTTCTGTAATAAAAAATTTTGGTAAAGAAAATGAAAGGGAATTTAAAGAAAATAGTTTTTTAGTTGTTAATTTATATGATGATGAAAAATTTATTAATAACATAATAAAACTTGGACAATATTTTTGTCAGGACAATGTTTTAATAAAAGAAAAGGAAAAAGAAAATGCTTATTTAATTGGAACTAACAATTCAAACGGTCCAGGATTAAATCAAAGATATGATTTGGGAAAATATAAACCAGGAATAGAATCACAATTTATGTCAAAAATAAAAGGAAGACCGTTTTATTTTGAACAATATGATAATTTTAATATTGGGGCCAAACTTATAATAACTAATGAATCTAAAGAGATTTTAGAAGAGATAGAAAAATATAATATTAATGATATAAAATTAAAAAAATTATGAAAAATAAAAAAATAGATGTTATTGAATTAACTGAATATCAACCTTCAGAATTTAATCCAAAACTCAAAGATTTTGAGATATTTGGAAAACACGGACTAATGAACGGAAGAATGCTTTCTGGGTCAAAATCAGGTTATCATGATAAGTACCCAGATCATTTAGTTATTTTTAATGCAAACATTGTTACAAAATCAAAGGGAAAAGTGATTTATGGTGATATTGATATTAATAAAGATATTGATACACTTAAAAAAATATCAGAAGAATTGGGAGAACATTTATATGTTTTATATGAAATGGATTGCAGGTTTGATACAGAGAAAGATGATATTAAAGAATTAATTAAAAATGCACTATGGTCAACAGATCCAGATTTTAAACCAAGTAGATTGGGTGAATATTGGACTTTTGATAAAAATGGAAAACCAAAAAGAAAAAAATAAATATTATGAAAATACAGACAAAAATAATGGTAAGAGATGTTGGGCATCCAGATTATGAAATTCAATTGGAATTGGATTTCTTATATGTACCCCCACAACAAATTAGTAAAAGAGTAACATTCAATCTTGAAGGTAAAGAATTTGCATTTTATAATATGGAAGATGTTTTTACCATTCATGGTATTACAAGATATGTATATTTTAGATGATAAATTGTATGAGATGGTTGAGAATATTTAAGTTTTTAAATTAAATTTATCAGATGAAAACAGAAACAATAATAATCGGGAAATTAACTTTGCAGATGTTAAAGGATATGGGCCCAGGTACTATATTTGCAAAAGGAGAAATATTAAATGAGGAATTGCCAACACCGATGGTATCACCATCTGAATATCCAAATTTAAAATTATGCTGGGTAGCAAAAAGAGGAGGATATTGGGATTGGACAATTTATATGGCTAAAGCAGAACAGGGATATGAATATGCTGAAACTAATGGAGACAAAACATATTCAGAAAATAATATACGTTTTCTTGTTCCTTGTGATGATGAAGCATTTAAAATGTTTAGAAAATAAAATTATTAAAACCAAAACAAATGTATCAAATAGTTGAAACTACGCATCAGCAGAAAATGACAATGTACATGAAATGTACAAAGAAAAAATTAGCAGAAATGTTGATTGCATGCAATGATGCATTAGATTTCCAAAATAAAAATAAAGAATTTCCAAATGAGCAATCCTATAAAACATTATCTGGATCATGTCATTGTTGCCCAGTATGTGATGGAAAAGGAATAGTTCCAAATGGATTTTATGCATCAGTATGTGGTTTTGGTACAACAACCTCAACTATCCCTGAAACATGCAGAAGTTGTAGTGGAAATGGATTTATTTAGGAATAAAAAATGTTAAATAGAAAAATAATTTCAAGTAAAAAAGATTGGGGAACACCGTTAAAGTATGTCAATGCGGTTAAAGAAGTTTTTGACAATATAATAGAGTTGGACCCATGTTCCAATGAATATAGTATTGTTAATGCAAAAAAAGAAATACAACCACCAGAAAATGGTTTAGCTATTGATTGGGATTATAAAACAATATATGTTAATCCTCCGTATGGTAGAGATAAAAATGTAAAGACAAATATTTCAGATTGGTTAAAAAAGTGTTCCGATAGTTATGAAAAATATAATAATGAGATATTGGCATTAATACCTGTATCAACAAATACAAAACATTGGAAAGAAAATATATTTAAAAGAGCAAATGGGATTTGTTTTTTAGAAGATACAAGATTGAAATTTTTAAATAAAGGAATAGAAGAAAAGAAAGGGGCACCGATATCATGTACAATGATTTATTGGGGGAATAATTATAATAAGTTTAAAGAGGTTTTTAGTAAATATGGGAAATGTTTTAAAATAATATTAAAATAATATTAAAAATGTATCATTGTTGTACTCTTTCAGATTATAATTATCTTTTAAAGGGATTGGTTTTATATGATTCTTTAGAAAAATATACTAAAGAAGATTTTGTTTTATATTATTTTTGTCTTGATAATGAAACATATAATAAATTAAACGAATTAAATTTAAAACATATTATTCCAATAAATTTAAAAGATTTAGAATATGATCATTTAGAATTACAAAACATTAAAAAACAAATAACATACCAAAATTATTGTTTTACTCTTTCTTCTTATTTTTGTTGGTATTTGTTAGAACATTGTATGTTACAAGATATATTATATATTGATAGTGACATAGTTTTTTATGATAGCTTAAAAAAGATATTTGATACTGTTAAGGATAAAAGTATAGGACTGATACGTCATCGTCATGTTTCCTATGGGCATTATGTGGGGTACTATAATGTAGGTATTATTTATTTTGATAATAAAGAAGGATTAAAATGCTGTGAATTTTGGAAAGATTTAATGTTGAACCCCAACAATGAGTATTCAAAAGAATACGGAACTTGTGGGGACCAGAAATATTTGGAATTATTTGAAAAAAAATTTGATGGAGTTAAGATTATTGATGAAAATGGGATAGGATATTTTGCGCCATACAATCTAGATTTATATTCGTATGAAAATTTTTCAATAAATGATAAAAAAATTATTTGGAATGGAAAAGAAGAAAAAATAATATTCAATCATTTTATTAAATTTAAACCAGATTTTGAAAATGATACCTATGTTCCAGTTGAAACATTGCAAGAATGGAATAAATTATCTAAAATTAAAGAGGTTGTTGAAATTTATAATGAATATTTTGAATTAAATAAAGAAATAAAAAATAGATGGTTGAACTGAATAAAATATATCATGGAGATTGCCTTGATATTATGAAAAATATTCCAGATGATTATATAGATTTAATCACTGTAGATCCGCCATGGGGAGTCAATTTTTGCCAATCCAGATTTTATAATGATGATAAACAAAATATTCTTAATATGCAAGAAATATGGCTAAAAGAAATGTATAGAGTTTTAAAAGATAATTGTCATTTATATTTATTTACTCCAACTTTGGAAATTGATTCATGGGTATATAATATTAAAAAAATATTTAATTTTAAAAACGTGATTGCATCACAAGTTTTTGTAAACAACAGATACAATAAAGATAATTTCGGATGGGACCTGCAATTAATATTATATGCATCTAAAAATAAACCCAAAAGATTTAATCAGGTAGATTGGATACCTGCCAGTGATTCGTGGATTAAAGATAAAAGAAATATTAGTCCAAAGAAATGGACATATAAATATCCATCTTTTATTTCAAATAAAATAATAAGGTCAAATTATAAAAACGGTTCTGTTAGAAAAAGACAACATCCGAATGAAAAAAATCATGAATTAATTGAAAAATTTATTTTAATGAGTTCAAATAAAGGAGATATTGTTTTAGATCCATTTGCTGGATGTTTTTCAACTTGTCTTGCTGCCAAAAATACAGGAAGAAATTATATTGGAATTGAATTAAATAAGGAATATTGTGAAATTGGAGAAAAAAGATTAAAATGAAACAAAATTTGATTGAAAAAATTGAACGACAATTACTAACTATCTGGTGGGAAGTGGGTAGTAAAACTCACCAGTGCATCGTAGAGCGGATCATCTTTGAGCGGTTCAGAATAGATGGATGGGACATGGATATAGAAGTAAATTTAAATTAAAAATCAATAAAAATGAAAACAATAACAGGTGATTTAATAAAGCAAGCAAACGAGTTTGATATAATTGTTCATGGCTGCAATTGTTTTTGCACGATGGGTGCCGGTATTGCCAAACAAATTAAAGATAATTTTAATGAAGCACACTTGGTTGATATTCAAACTCAATATGGGGATAAAAACAAATTAGGAACAATAACTTATACAAAAAATACTAAACCGATAATTGTTAACGCATATTCCCAATATAAATATACAAGAGATGAGGTGGATGTTGATTATGAAGCAATAAGAAGCTGTATGAAAGAAATTAAAAATAAATTTAGTGGAAAGAAAATAGGTATGCCATTAATTGGGTGCGGTTTGGCCGGTGGGGCCTGGTCAATTATTAGTGAGATTATAGAAGAAGAATTAGAAAATGAAGATATAACAATTGTTAAATGGGATAAAAATACTAAGATTTGATTGAAAAAATTAAAATACAATTACCAATTATTTGGTGGAAAACAGATAGCAATATATATGGCATTAAAATAAAAGATTCATCAGGAAAAATACATTATTTTAACAAAGATGGTACTTATGATGGTTGGTCAAGAGATGTGAATATTAATGAGAATTAAATTATAAAATATAAAAATGAAAATATTAAAAAGTGAATATATGTCCTGGGGGAATGATCCAGATCTTGGAGAGAAACTTATTGGCCATGGGTTAATTAAGAATAAACATTTACTATTTGAAGATTACTCTTACGTGTTCATTGCTCTTTCTCCCTTAATTAATAACCAAGGAATTTTTAAGACACAACAAATAATTGATGATATTTGTAAAGAAAATAACAATACAAAATTAATATTTGTTTGTCAGCATATATTTGTTGATAAAATAAATTGGTATAATAGTATTGTATTTTCAACACATGCAATAAAAAGTAATAAAAATATTATTTCAATACCGCATTATAGCGCAACATATAATAAAGCATTAATAAAAGAAGAAAGAGATATATTATTTAGTTTTGTGGGTCATTCTGGAACACATCCAATAAGAGAATATTTTGTTAAAAAATATCCAGACAAATGTTTTTCAACAGAAGGAGAATGGATGAGTAAAAAATATAAGAATAAATATATAGAATTGTTAGGAAAAAGTAAATTTAGTTTATGTATCCGTGGGACCGGTCCAAGTAGTCTCAGAATTTATGAAAGTTTATATATGGGGAGTGTACCTATTATTATTTCAGACGATTTAGTATTACCTTTGAGTAATATATTTAATTGGGATAGGGTTTCTGTTAGAATTAATGAAAATGAAATTGATAATTTGGAAGATATTTTATTTACATATTCAGATGAAGAAGTGAAAGAAATGTCAAAATTGGGTCAAAATTTTTGGGAAGAATATTGTTCTGACGTAAACTTGTATAAAACAATTATTGAAATTTTAAAGAATAAATAATGAATAAAAAAGAAATAAATTGGAATAAAATATTAACTCCTTTGGTTATTGACAAATTGACAATAGTTAGGAACACAATGAGATGGGAAGAATATAATATTGCCAGAGAGGTAACTAATAATTGGATGAAATTTATTAAAAGAAATTTTAAACCAAAAAATAAATAATTACTAAGGGGGGATTGATTATTTAGATTATTTTATTTATCTTTGTGATTAATTAACTGAATTATTAACTATTTAAAAAATAAAAATATGAAAAAACAATGAAAACAACAGCATTTAAATCAGAATATACTGGAGAGTTATTTGAAACAAAAAAGGAATATAATCTTCATATAAAAAAGTATAAAATACAAAAAAAAGAAGCAGAGAAGCAAAATTTATTTATTTTAAAATCAAAAGAAATGAGACAAATGCCACGCTTAACCGCAGTTTCAATAGAAGATTTTAGAGAAAAAGCATTTAATATTATAAACGTATTAAACGACAATAATCCAGATAAATTTTTAGGATTATTTATTGAGGCTAGGAATTTTGGTTGGGTAAGCGATACTCATTCTGCACCAATTGGTGGGGAACAAAATTTTTCACAAAATGATGATAAACCAAAAGGATATAATGGTTGGAATGGGCGAATAACTTTTATTCTTTCAGAAGAAAAAAATACAGGAGAAAATAGAAATAAAATTGAAAATCTTATACAAAGGTTTCCAGGAATAAATATTGGCTGTGGCGGATATGGAGGAAATGAATATGACGGAATAAAGGGATATGTTCTTTCTTATGAACTCAGATTATATCTTGACGATTTTCCTATATTAAAATCAAAATATAAAAAATATTTGAAATTACAAGATAATTATCAGCAATGGAATGAAAAAGTTAATAAGTTGTTTGAAGAAAAAAATAATTCTGATGAGGAAATGATTTCATATAAAAATGTAGAATCTGAATTATCTGACCAATTTCATAAAATAGAAAATAAATTAAATAATATTAGTAAATCAATAAATTTACGGCAACAAACAAATAACCAGCAAATTTTATCTGATAATCCTTTTGCTGAACTCGGAGATCTGGAAGACCTAGAAATTAAATTAAAAATTAAATAAAATGAAACTAAATTTAATCAGTACCAAAGAAATTTTGGAATTAGAAAAAGAAATCGGATATGAATTAGAAGTGAATGAACGCCCAACACATTCGGGATTGAGTCGATACTATGTAAGTTTCAAAGAAGGTGAAAGTATGGAAGGTGGTTGTTTGGTGGGGTATTCTGGAAACGGAAATACCATTGATGAGGCATTACAAGATTATTGTAAAAAAATTAGTTGCCGAAGAATGGCATTTGGTGCTTGTACAAATAGCCGAAAAGAAATTTTATTTCCAAAATTGGTTCATACAAAATTGCTCAGTCAATAATTGTGTGGTTGGGCTTGTTGTAATACAAAAATATGAAAAAAAATAAAAAACAATCTTTATTTTACAATGACATGATTTCCATAATGAAAAAAATATTAAAGGATTTATATGAAAATACAGAATATTGGGGGAAATCAGAATATGGAGTTGAGGGAATAATTAAACCAATAACAAATCAAGATAATGAAGAATGGTCAAATTATAATTTTATAAATACAAATACTTCAACAATATGGAAAGTTATTGACCCACATATGAAAGAATTATATGAAACTGGAAATTATAAGATAAATGGATGTTTGAATTTTCCTATTCCAAACAATAATAAAGGAATTGAAGAATTTAATGAAGATGAATATAATCCAAATAAGTATTGGTTTGAATTTATGTGGGAAATGAGAGAAGAATTATATGGATTAAATAGTAAAATAAAAGATGATATTATTTCAACAATTAATATAACAAGAGGAAAGGGAAATAGATTGGAAAATTATCTTGTTAAATCATTAAATGATTCTGAAATTACAAATGATGCAGAAATATCGGGTGGTGCAGGAAACCCATCAGATTTTAAAGGAATTGATGTTACTTTTACTTTAAACGGACAAAGAAAAGAAGCACAAGTAAAATCTCTTATTGATATAAGTGAAATTGAAAATGATTATTTGATTAAATCATTAATGTTAGATAAAATATATCCACAAGATATATTGATATTATCAAAAGAAATTGAACAAAATGAAATATATGAATTTTATATATTTAATAATCCAAAAGATGATATTAAAAACTTGGGAAATAACCAATATATGATTGATAAAACATATTTGTTATATGGGTTGAGATATGATAATGGAAAAGTTCAACATAAAAAAATAAATAATTTAATATTAAATTAAATGAATAACTTGAAAAAACAATTAACCAGTAAAAATTTATCAAAGATATTTGATAAGTATTTGAACTTTTTTTAAACTTTTTTAATTTATCGACTATTTATATAGAAACGATAAATTATGAAAGAAACAAATATTAAACAACAATGGGAAGAAAAAGAAAATACTTTACAGAAGAAGAACAACTCACAGCAAAGCGAGAAAGACAAATGCGGCATTATTGGAGAAATCAAAAACGACTTCAAAAAGAATCCAGAGAACGGTATTATAGAAAGAAAAAAGAAGATTTGCACTAAATGTAGAATTGAAAAATTATTATCAGAATTTAATAAACATTCTAGTACAAAAGATAAACGGCAATCGCAATGCAAAAGTTGTACAAAGAAAAGTAGTAAAAATTGGAGAAAAAATAATCCTGATAAGGTAAAAGAAAATTATAAGAATCGGAAAGAAAATGATCCAGAATATAATAAAAAATATTATTACAAAAATAAAGAAAAAGAAGTTAAAAGATCTTTAAAATGGCATAAAAATAATCCTGAAAAATCAAGAGAAAAAAGTAAAAAATGGCAAAATAATAATCCTGATAAGGTAAAAGAAATAAAAAAAAATTGGAGAAAAAATAACCCTGACAAGGTAAAAGAAGATAATAAGAATTGGAAAGAAAATAATAAAGATGCTATTTTAAAATATAATAATAATTATTTTAAACAGAGAAGAAAAACCGATCCATTATTTAAATTAAGTGGAAATATAAGAACTATGTTACATAAGTGTTTAAAATTAACTAATACAAAAAAAGAAAATCATACATTTGAAATATTAGGATATACCCCTGAAAAATTAAAACTAAGACTGGAAATGAATTTTACAGATAAAATGAATTGGGACAACTATGGAACATATTGGGAGATTGATCATAAATTACCAATTGATTATTTAATAAAAAAAGGAATAACCGACCCAAAAATAATAAATGCTTTATTAAATTTGCAACCATTAACTTGTGAAAAAAATAGATCCAAAAAAAATAATTATGAAAAAAAATATAAAACAATTAAATAGTAAAAATATAAAAGAAATAATTGATAACTATCCTACGAGGTACAAAGAGGGGTTTATGGGGGCAGAAATAAATTCTTTTTTGGAAGAATATAATCTTGATAAAGAAAAATTTTATGAAAAATTAGGTATAAATACTGTCATGGTTATTGGTGGCGAGACAATTACATATCATTGCGATATTTACATTGCGTTAAACTGTTTAATAGGGAATAGGGAAAAAAATATACATGAATGGGATTAAAATAATTAAAAAATGAAATACACAGTTTTTAAAGAAGTTATTACAAAACTTCAAGAAGTTAATGATAAATGTCATAAATTATATGACCTGGGTGTTGATTTAACAAATTCTATTGAAAACGATTATAATGAAATAATAACACATATTTTACGTGCCCATTATGGGGAATTTGGTGAAGATTATATTTCCTGGTGGTTATATGAAGATGTTAAAAAAGTTCTTTATAATGATAAGGGAAAAATAATTAAACAGTTAAAAACCATTAAACAATTATGGGAATATGTTGAAGAATTAAGAAATTCAAAGGATTTTAAGGAATATGAGTTACCAAAGAAGATAACAGATGAAGAAAGAAATAATATTTTAAAAGAAATGTCTAAACAAATGTTTAAAAAATAAAGAAAAAATGATTGGCAAATATTTATAATTTATATGTTAAAAATAAAAAAATAAAAAACAATTTAAAAGATAGAATATATCCAGGGAATTCTGAATGGTATGAGTGGGTTATAGAGATAATGGAAAATGGTGGTACTTTGTGGGTTGCAGAAGCAAATATAAAATTAAATATAAGTAATGGCCAAATTTCTGGCGTTTGTAAAGGAAAAAATAATACTGCTGGGGGGTTTATTTGGAAATATAAAAAATAGAAATATGAGTGAAAAAATTAATAAGGATACCTGCTGGTATAATAAAAAATTTTTGTATAAAAAAATGAATGATTCCATAAAAAACCATCAACCATTGATTGAAATAGAACATGGTAAAGTCCTTATAGAATTGATAAATATGATTGATAATTATGGTTTAAAATTTATTGATGTTGGAACTGGGGGTGCGCTATCTAATACGATAGTTAAAAAATCAAAATTTTATGGTTGTGATTTATCTCATGTGATTGAAAATATAAGTAAACATAATTTTCCACACTTGGATTATATACCAGCAGATATTATAGAGGACGATTTATCATTTATCAAAGAATTTGATATTGTTTTATTAAATGCTATTATTGATATTATGGAATCTCCACTAGAAATCCTTGATAAGATTCTTAAAAATTGTAATAAATATGTTATAATTCACAGACAAGATATAACAAATATTCCTTTACTAGGGGGATTTATACTTACAAAACAGGAATCATATGGTGGCTTTACATATCATACAATATTAGAAAGAATAAAATTTTTAGAGATAATTAAAAATAATAATTTTTCAATTATAAAAGAATTAAATTCTGGATTGGGATTATTAGATAATTATAGTTTTTTGTTAAAAAAATAATATAAAATGAAAATTATTTAGATGGAATAAATAAAATTAAATTATTAGTTTCATATTTTCTATTATCTTTAATTTTATTAATTTGGTTTAAAAAATTATCAATATTCATAGTACTTTTCATTTTATTACAAATACCACAACAAGGAACACAATTTTCTATTGTATATCCTTTATTATTATCTTTTCTGTCAATTCCATTATAAATGTATTTACTATGTTCTATCCCATGTGTCGTTTTAGAATGATTATGTTTTATGTTTGATGGGCTTTCACCACAATAATAACAATTTGAAGATGTTAGTTTTTTAAATTTTTCTTCTGTGATACTAAATTTTAAATTTCTATTTTTGGCACTTTTTTTATAATTATTTAATAATCGTCTAAACCCAACTGCCCCCTTTTTATGTTTAAGATATCTTAAACAACCACAGGATTTTGTGTGTTGATTTACCAAATCAACACCAGATATGGTTTTGATAATACCACAATCGCATTGACATTCCCATATTGATTGATTATGTTTGTTACTATCTTCAATACTAGATAATACTGTTAGGCTCCCAAATTTTTGTCCTATTAAATTAAATCTATTATGCCCCATAATTTTTATTTATTTATATTTTTAAAATAAAATCCCTCACATTTATTTTGAAGATTACACAATGATAGTCATTGGAAAAGAATAAATGATATTGGGATTTTATTATGTTTATTTTTTAACTATCATATTATATAATCTTCATTATATAAATATCACATTAAATAGCAAAAGACCATTTACTTTGAAGTAATTTTTATTATATTTACATATTAGTTGAAAATTATGAAATTTATTGATTTACAAGCAGAATATGAGTATTTTAAAAAAGATATTGACAAAATTATATCAGAGGTATTAAATTCTGGTCAATATTTATTTGGAAAACAATTAGAACAATTAGAAATTAATTTTCCTAAATTATTTGGTAAAAAATATGGAGTTGCTGTTAAAAATTGTACTGATGCCATAATTCTTGTTTTAAAAAGAATTTATAAACCAGGAATGCCAATAATCCTGCCAAATTTTACTGCACATCCAGACGGGGTTGCTTGTAAAAATGTTACTTCAAATCTTTATTATGTTGATGTTGATTCTTCTTTTACCATTGACGTTAATAAGCTTCCTTCAGAAATTAAAAACGGAATTATTGTTCCAGTTCATTTGTTTGGGAATAATGCTAATTTATCTCTAATTGAAAAATATGCAAAAGAAAATAATCATATTATTATTGAGGATTGTGCCCAATCCACTGGATCAGGAAGTGGTTTAGATGGTGATTATTCTGTGTTTTCTTTTTATCCGACTAAACCCTTGAATTCGGCTGGTGATGGTGGAATGATTTTAACTGATAATAAGGAAGATATGGAATATTTCAAAAAAATAAGATTTTATGGTCAATATAATAATAAAGTAGAATTACAGGGGGGCGTGAATAGCAGAATGGATGAATTTCAATCAGCCATAATAAACGTAAAAATAAATAAATTTCAAAAATTAAATGATGTTAGAATATCTATTGCAAATAGATATAAAAAAATTGTAAAAGGGATGAAGATAAATGAATATGGGGTAGGACTTACAAGAAATCCAAAATGTGTTTATCATCAATTTCCTTTATTATTTAATAATAGAGATAAAATTATTAAAGAATTAAATAAAAAAGAAATTCCTTTTATGATACATTATCCATATCATGTATCTGAAATGGAACCATTAAAAGGGAAATATAATAAAGTTGATTATAGAGTTAATGATAAAATTATTTCTTTACCATGTCATCCATTTTTAAAAGAGATAGAAATTCAACAAATAGAAGAGTTTTTGGAAGAATTTAAACAGTATGAGGTTTAATTTTGTGTTCCTTAAATTTTTTTAATAAAAATAGGTATTTATAATAGAAATGAAAGACCAAATATCCAGAATGAAGGAATTAATAAATTATAATATTAATTATGGTTATATTAATGAAGAAATGATAACTTCTGATAATTTTAAAAATAATAATTTTATAAAACAAAAAGAAATTAGATCTGTTATATTAGAAGTTGGAATTGATCCAGAAAATGAAAAAGAATATAGAATAGTTTTAATATTATCTTTTACAAATAAAGGTGGGTATGAAGAACTTGTATTTGCCTTTTCATTATTAGATAAAGATAATCAGTTTGTAAAAGGAAAAGAAAGTATTTATAATAGAGAAGAAGTAAATAAATATTTACCAAAAGAATTACAAAAAAGTATTATTTTCTTTGGTAAACTAAAAGAAATGTTTAAAAAATTAATAACAATGGAAAAACCAATCAGATTCTTCATTGAAACATATGAAGATTATAAAAATGAAAAATTAATAAACGCATATGGGCCAATTATTGATTTAATATTGAAAAATGGATATATGTTAAAAGATAAAGGAATAACACATGATAAAAAGAAATATTTCTGGGAATTTATTCAAGCAACCAAACAAACACTGCCAGAAGGATATGAACCATTTGATATTTCAAAAGTTAAAAAAGATGACGCATATTGGCAACATAGAAAAGAACTTACAATGGAAGCAGTTAGACTGATGTTAGAGAGTGAGAAAAAAGTTATTTAAAATATATAATATGAAAAAACAATGTACTAAATGTAAAATTGAGAAACCATTAAGTGAGTTTTATAAAAATAAAAAAATGAACTTAGGGGTTAGATCTTGGTGTAAAGATTGTCATAAAGAAAGTAATAAAAAATGGAGGTTAAATAATCCAGAGAAAGTTAAAGAAATTAAAAAAAATTATAGGTTAAATAATCCAGAGAAAGTTAAAGAAATTAAAAAAAATTATAGGTTAAATAATCCAGATTATTATAAAAATTGGAAATTAAATAATCCAGATTATAAAAAAAATTATAAAAAAAATTATGATAAAGAAAGAAAGAAAACTGATCCATTATTTAAACTTTCTTGTAAAATAAGAGAGATGATTCATAGAGTTTTAAAATTGAGCGGGGAAAAGAAAAATGATTGCTCAATTAAATTAATTGGTTTTACCCAAAAACAATTAAAAGACCATCTTGAGAATAAATTTAAACCAGAAATGAACTGGGAAAATCATGGAACATATTGGGAAATTGATCATATAGTCCCAGTGAGTTGGTTTATTGAAAACAGTATAAAAAATCCTAAAATAATAAACTCCCTAACAAATTTACAACCTCTAACAGTTGAAGAAAATGGACAGAAAGGCGATAAATGCATTAATCAATATTTTAATTTAAATATTTAAATAAAGCTTATAAAATTTTTTATATTTTAAGTTAAGTAATTCAAGTTAATTAATCACAAAAATATGTATAATATTTGTAAAAATCAACCCTCTCCCGATGATTTTTTAAAAAATAATTAGGGGTTTACTGGGTATTGTAATAAAAACGGATATTCAATTTCAAAAAGATTAAGAGTTTTAATTAAAAAAGATATTGGAAAATTATGATTGATGAACTTAAAAATATAACAGATAAAGATGGCTCATTAACCCCTATTGAATTTAAAGATTTATCTTTTATTCCAAAAAGAATATTTTATGTTACCAATGTTCCAATAAATGAACTTAGGGGACAGCATGCTCATTTTGAAACCCAGCAATTATTAATATGTATTAAAGGGGTTATCGGAGTTAAATTACATGATGGCAACGCTTTAAAACAATATGTGATTAAAGAAGGTGAATCAATATTTGTTGATAAAATGATTTGGGATTCCCAATCGTTTTTAACAGGTAATGATATTTTATTGGTAATATGTAATACAGAATATGACAGAAAAGATTATATTGAAGATTTTGAAGAATTTAAAAAATTAAAAAATCAAATTTCCAATTCATAAAAATAAATTGAATCACCCTTATTATTTTCTTTATGTATTAAGCAATCGATATATGTTATGGAAGTACTATCATCCTTTTTAATAGTTTCAATATTTTCAATGTTAGTATGACCAACAATCTGATGATAATCTGGCAATGGATCTTTTGACGTTTCATTTTTGTCTGCCCAGAGAATACCACCAACATCCATAATTCCTCCTCTTGATGAGCCAACGTCAAATAAAGATTGTTTATTATATTGGTATAATCCATTTAATTGGTCAGCAATTGTTTCATTTTCTAAATCACACATAGATATTTGACGTTTTGCTGAATATTTATACCACTCTTCACTAATTCCAGCATGTGTCCATAGATAGTTATCTATTTGATAAGCAACTTGAAATAAATTTTTATTTTTTCTGAATATGTCTTGAAAATCCCATAGCATTTCTGGTCTAAACCCAGAACATCTTTGATTTGGATTTCCACTGATATATTGTTGGTCATGATTACCGATTAATAAAATTACTTTATCCATATTATCCTTTTTAAATTGGATAATATCCAATAAATTATGTTTCATAATAATATTGGAAACAGTAAAACTGTCAACATAATCCCCGATAAATATAATCTTATCGTAGTTATTTGGATTTATATTTTTCCAAATATCACTACCATGAAGATCGCCACAAGTAATACTTTTAATTTTATTTTTCATATTAATTTTTAATTTAACATTTATAAACAATATTTATTCTTTTATTTCTTTGTAATGTTTTTTTAAACATAAATTACAAATTTCAATTTGTTCTGGTACGTCATCAATCCACATTGTAATAATTCCACTTGTATTATGTTTATTACAATGACTACAATTTATTGTTCCCCATCCACCAACAATAACTTTTGGTTTATTGGATATTTGTTTTTCAGTTTTCATAATTTTTAAGTTTTTAAATTATTTAATAAAATTATAGTTTAAAAAATTCAGGTTCGTTTATTGCTTTTATTGTAAGTTTACTTCCAAGTTCTGTTAAACATTCATGATATGAATGTTCATAATGTAACCCCTCACTGTGCCCAAGTTCGTGTATGATAAGGTCCAACATTTCCTGTTTGATAATATCATTATTATCTGAATTCCATAAAGTTGAACTGATATGTGCAACATTAAATCTTAATTGATTTGATTGATTATTATAATCAGCTCTTACTGTTGCATCTGGAGAATCATAGAATGAAACCTTAATATTCAGATTGAGTATTTCATACGCAACTTTTATAGAGAAATCAGCAATTCTTTTTTGTTTTTCATTGGGAGTTACAGATTTTCCTTCTGCTATTCCTGTTTTAAACATTGATGATGTGCTTACAAGTAAATCATCATTTTTAACTGTCAGCCATTCTTCTTTGCTCATTTCAGATCCATAAACAACATTGAAATTATTACTTATGGCTTCGTCCATGCTTCTTTTATCCATTGGATTTGCTATAAGAGATTTTTCTCCATATCTTTTTGTTATAACTTCTTTCCTTGTTTCTTTTTGTGCTCTATCAGATGTAAATCCATCTCTGACCCATAGTGCACTACTTTGTTCTGGAGTTATTTCATTAATCATTTTGTTTAATACTTCACCATACAAAGTTTTTAAATATTTTGTATCTATTTTGTCTCTATCATTGGAAAGTGGTACTTTTTGTTGAACATCAATGGAATAATCACAATCTATTTCACAAACAGGAATGCCCATTTCATAAACATAAGGGCCAAGCAAACCTTTATGAATATGAACTTCAGTTTCTCTTGTAACTATTTTCATTTTATCATTTTCTTTTATTTCTGTTGGTAGTTTAGTAATAAAAGTTTTATAAGGATTTCTGTATGGTAGTTTTACTTTATAATCTTCTGCGTTAACATTTATTTTAATATTTTGTGGAACTAAAATATCTAAACAGTAATCTCTACATTCATTAAATTCATCTTTTGTCATATTTACAACAACATAAACTACACTTCCTTTTTCTCTCTTTTTTCTTAAAGTAGTTCTTTTCCCTTTTAACATATTAAATTCTATACCACCAGTTGTGGTAACAATTCGTGCATAATCAACCAAACAAAGAACCTGTTTTTCCCCAAAGTTGAATCTTCCTCTTTTCTTAATATCGGTTCTTTTGTATGTATCTTTAAATAAAGTATATGCATCTGATAAATCTCTAAAACCAGTGGGGGAATCATCTTGAACAGTTATATGTGCCTTTCCATATTGATGAGACATATCAATATTACAAGTGGTGATATTTTCGTCCATTGCATTTTGTAGCAATTCACGAATAATAAACCACTTAGGTTTTCCTTCTTGTAATTGTCTTAATCCCTTTACATCAACTTCAAAAATTTGATTTTTCATGGTTGTAAATATTAGTTAATAATTTGATTTCACACTACAAAAATAAGTAAAATAAATGACATTTCCAAATAAAAAATTAATTATTTTTAATCTACTGGTGAGAAAAAATCTGCATTATCAGATGCTTCACTTCTTAATAGATCAACATATTTTCTATCTTCATCAGATAAATTGTTATACCATTTTACTATTTTTAATTGAGTTGGTCCATCTAAATTTGATTTAAAGAAAAATAAACCACTACCATTTATTAAATACATATCTTCTTTTGTTAATTCCATTTTTGATTTCATTGTTTTTTAAGTTTTAAGTTAATAAATTAAGTTAATTAGAACACTCTGGTAAGTAAAATAATTGATATATCCAAATAATTCTTTACTTTTTTTTAAAATATGTTATTTTTGTATAATATAAATATGTTGAAACTAGGAGTACTTCAGGGACGATTATCAAAACCTATTGATAATTGTATTCAGGAATTTCCAAAAGATACATGGAAAAAAGAATTTGATTTATTATTAAATGAATTACAATTAAATCATATTGAATGGTTAATAACAAAAAATTCATTTAGTGATAATCCATTATTTAAAGAAGATTTATCAAAATTTCCAATTTCATCTATTTGTTGCGATAATTTAATTGATGATAACATAGACTATCCTTGGTTTTTAAGTAATAATTTGGACCCAGTATGTGAATCAGCAATAAAAAATAATATTAAAAATATAACCATTCCGTTACTTGAGGAAAGTAATATGGAAAATGATGATAAAAGAGAAAGTTTTTGTGATGTTATAAAAAAATATGGAGAAAAATATAAAAAATTAAATTTTACATTTGAAGCGGAATTATACCCTTTAAAATTATTGGAAATAATTGATTTATCAGATAATTTTTATGTTACATATGATACTGGTAATATAACATCTTGTGGATTTAGTCATAATTATTATTTATATTATTTACATCATAAGATAAATAATATACATTTAAAAGATAGAAATTTTAAAGGAGAAAGTTTTTCTCCCGGTAAAGGAAATACTGACTTTGAATTAATATTTCAATTGCTAAAAAAATATAAATATGATGGATTTTATACAATGCAAACTGCAAGAGAAGGAATAAGTGGTGATGAAATCAATACGGTATTAAAGCATAAAAATTATTTTTTAAAATTATTGATGAAATAAGAAAAAAATGAATATAATTGAAGGGAATAAACTTATTGCTGAATTTATGGGATATAAATATTTTCCATTTGTTTCAGAATTAAAAAATAAAAATGGTTTTAATAGGTGGGGTTGGAGAAAAGGTAAACTACATTTGCCTAGTGGGAATATGAAATATATAATTGGAAAAACACATTATTTAGGTCGACATCATAAGGATTTAAAGTTTCATGATGATTGGAATTGGTTAATGGATGTTGTAAATAATATAAAAGGACAAATTTTAAATGAAGAATTTAATGTTATTGAAAAATCATTATTATCTGGTGATATTCAAAAAGTATGGAAGTCAGTAGTAATATATATTGAAAAGTTAATAAAAAAAGTGAGTGAGTTTAAAAAATCAATAATAGAACCGGATTCAATATCAGTAATTTTGACTGGGTTTAAAAGAGATAACTTTGATTTACAAATTCAATCAATTCAAAATCAGACAATTAAACCAAAAAATATATTTCTTTATCAAGATGAAGAACATGTTGATTTAAATAAATATAGAGAAAAATATGATATTAAATTAATACAGTCAAAAGATTTTAATTTTGGATTTTATGGTAGAATGTCAATGTCTTTGTTAATGAATACAGAATATACTCTTGTAATTGATGATGATACAATACCAGGAAATAGATGGTTAGAAAATTGTTTAAATTTATCAAAAGAAAAAAATTGTATTTGTGGCCCTGGCGGAAGGATTGTTAATGATAAAACAATAAATGAGATTTTTGATCATACAGATAGCCCAGATGCGCCATTTGAAGAACCATTAAAAGTAGATTTTTTAATTCATTCGTGGTTTTTTAAAACAGAATGGGTTAAATATATGTTTTTAACAAACCCCTATACTTTATATAATGGAGAAGATATGCATTTATCAATAAGTTGTAAAGTACATGGAAATATTGATACATGGGTTCCAAAACAACCATCAAATGACAAGACTTTATGGGGTGATACAAATATTCATTTGGGAACTGATGAACATGCAACTTGGAGAAAAGACGGTCATGGGCCAATTAGAGGACAAATAATGAAATATTGGATGGACGAACATAATTGGAAACCTATTAATTATGATAAAAATTCTTAATATTAAGTGGGGTAGGTTTAGTAATAGATTACTTCACTATAATTTTTTAAGGCAAATATCAATTTTATCAAATGTTGAATTTATTTGTGATAATAGTTGGGAGGGAATTAAATATTTTAAATGTCCGTTTACTAATTTAGATAATCAGGTAAATAATAATTCAATAATATTAACAGATAAAGATATTTTAAAGTTTAAAAAAGAAGATTTTATACAATATGTAAAAGAACATAATGATATTATTTTACAACCACCTTTAATGGGTGAATTATTTCATATTTATACTGATACAGATCCAAATGAATTTTTGAAACTGAAAGATGAATTTAAAATAGAATTAAAACAAGATAAGTTTAATGTCGGAATACATTTTAGAGGTACGGATTTCCATGAATGGAATATTAAAGCATGTTTATCCTTTACTTTTTATAAAAAATCAATAGATTTGTTTGAAAAAGAGAAAACAAGATTTTATTTATTTACAGATGATAAAAATTATAGTTCATTTGTTGAAACATTAAATTATTTAAAAGAAAATAATTATTATTATGAAATTGGTTTATCCACACAAAATGGTGGGTTTATCCATGATTTTTCACAATTAATAAATTGTGATGGAATAATATCAACTCCATCAACATTTAGTTTGTGGGGAGGAATATTGGGAAAGAAAAATAAAAAAATAATTCAATCAAAAGAATGGATAGATTATAGAATTAAAGAAAATGATCCATTTTGGATTGGAATAAGAAATAATATAAATAAATTTTATAAAATATGGATGGAAATTTAAAAAATTTGTATGAACAATCAGAAAGAATGATTGAATTAATTAATTATAATAGTGGTGATTATAAAGAAGAAGATAATGTTGCCATATTATATGAAGGATTAATCAGAACTGTGTCATTAAATAAGGCACAAGTGTTACTAAGTCGATGGTTTAAATCATATAATATCCCAGATTATTATGGTGAAGCACTTCAGTATAGAAATGTTGAAATAAGACAACACGACACTTTAAGTATATACATATTAGATATAGTAGACGATAAAGAAAAACTTAAAAATTTATTATCATATATTAATAATTTAGGATATCAAATATCTCTTATTTTAACTAAAAAAATAGGAGATAAAAATAGGAATGAAGAAAAATTTACAGAAGATAATTTATATTCTTTTATAGGCCAAGGTAATAATTTAGAATACATATATATTGTTTTAGAAGCAAAATTTGATGTTGAAATTGATAAAAAAGATTTTCCAGATAAATTATATCATATTACAAGACAAGATGTTTTACACAAAATTAAAAAAATAGGATTAACACCAAGAACAAAGTCAAAAAAATCAACACATACTGAAAGAGTTTATTTTGCAAAAACGTATGAAGATGCTTATGATATTTATGTACAATTTAAAAAAGGATATTCAGATCAGAAATATGCCATATTGGAGATTAATCCAAAATTGGTTAATTATTTAAGATTATTTGATGACCCAAATTTTAAAGGATATGGATATTATGGTTTGGTGAATGTTCCACCAAGTGCAATAAAAATATTAAAAGAAAATTTATAAAATTATGGAAGAAAAAAGAGATAAAGTATTTATTACTGCAGAAATAGGAATAAATCACAATGGCGATATTAATATGGCAAAAAAATTAATTGATGTTGCAGTTGTTGCTGGATGTGATGCTGTTAAGTTTCAAAAAAGAACAGTTGAAGATGTTTATACTCCAGAAGAATTAAATAAAGAAAGAGAAAGTCCTTGGGGGACAACAAACAGGCAACAAAAACTTGGACTTGAATTTGGAAAAAAAGAATTTGATGAAATTGATAGATATTGTAAAGAAAAAGAAATTGAATGGTTTGCCTCGGCATGGGATTTAAAATCTCAAGAATTTTTAAAACAATATAATCTTAGATATAATAAAGTTGCATCTGCAATGTTAACTATAAAATTTTTATTAGAAAAAATAGCAGAAGAAAAAAAGCATACTTTTATTTCAACAGGGATGAGTACTTTAAAGGAAATTGAAGAAGCAGTTGAAATATTTAAAAAACATGATTGTTCTTTTGAATTGATGCACTGTAATTCAACATATCCTCAAAAAAATGAGGAAACAAATTTAAAAATGATTGAAACGTTAAGAAAAAAGTTTAAATGTAAAGTAGGATATTCTGGACATGAAAGGGGATTACAAATAACATTGGCCGCAATAGCGTTGGGCGCAACAACGGCAGAAAGGCATATCACTTTAGATAGAACTGGTTATGGATCAGATCAATCTGCCTCATTAGAACCGAATGGATTTATTCAACTAGTAAGGGATATTAGAATAATTGAAAAGGCATTGGGGGATGGTAAAAAAATTATTACTAAAGATGAGGAAAAGATAAGAGAAAAATTATCAAATCCTTATTGGTATAAAGAACTTTTTGTTTCTGAAATAAAATAAAAATGTTTAATTTAAAAGGAAAAACAGCAATAATAACCGGAGCATCGGGGTTTCTTGGAAAATCAATGTGCGAGGCATTACTTCAATATAATTGTAATATTGAAATATATGGCAGGGGGCTTAAAATGTTAAAATTTGCTGAGAATTTACAAGATAGATATAGAAGGAATAAAGTATCTGCTAGAATTGTTGATTTATATAATGAAAAAGAATTTAAAGAACAATTAAAAGAAAGTATTAAAGATAATAAAAAAATTGATATTTTAATTAATAATGCATTTGATTTTTCAAAAGATACAGGTTTTAATGATAATTCTGGTAGATTTGAAAATATGAATAAAGAAATATTCATGAAAGGAATGGAATCTGGATTATATTGGGCATTTTTAGCAACTCAAATAATTGGAGAACAAATGAAAAAACAAAAATCAGGTTCTATAATTAATATTTCTTCAATGTATGGCCATGTAAGTCCAGATCCTTTATTGTATGAAGAAACTGAAACATTTAATCCTCCCATTTATTCAATAGTAAAATCTGGACTATTCGGATTAACAAAATATACTGCCTCATTTTATGGAAAATATAATATAAGATGTAATTCTATTTCTCCAGGGGCATTTCCAAATACAACAGGAGAAAATAAACCAAATGAAAAAATATTGGATAGATTAATTAAAAAAATACCACTTGGTAGAGTGGGAAATCCAGAAGATTTGAAAGGTGCTATTATATTTTTGGCATCAGATGCCAGTGAATATGTTACAGGTACAGATATTAAGGTGGATGGTGGATTTGCAATAATTTAAATTTTATCTTTTAAAATTATTAATGAAATGAAAAGTCAATTAAAAAGAATAAAAGAACTTATATATTACCCAAAATTATTATCAGAAGAAATGATAATATCTAAGGAATTTAATGAAGGATCACAAAAAGATGAACAAAATAAAGTAATGTATATTAAAATATCAGAAGATCCAGATGATAATCAAAATCATAATTTATTTTTGGGAATGAGGT
>Ga0209210_1000086_pt1 | contig 113612 bp, 132 predicted proteins | sample RifGroA1_FD_183991 | JGI IMG/M metagenome (GOLD analysis project Ga0209210, IMG submission 183991) | Contaminated groundwater microbial communities from Rifle, Colorado, USA - Rifle Groundwater A1 (SPAdes) (version 2) | ecosystem: Environmental > Aquatic > Deep subsurface > Groundwater >... | reverse complement strand
GATCACTACGATGAATTAAGAGACTGGTTTGCAACATGGTTATTTGAATACAATCATGAGAGACCACACCTTGGAATTAAACTTAAAACACCATATGAAGTTGTTGCAAATGTCCTGTCAGGTTAAGGGCCTGTTTGACAGGCCGCACCCTCCGACCAATCTTGGCACGAGGCGTGAACGAATAGTTCACGAAGTAGCAGAGCTTGGCCATTCCTCTAAGAAATGGTAAAATGTCGAAAGATTTTGGGCACTTGGCTCAGTGGTAAGCAAAGCTTGGCCGCGCAGACGCGGTAGAGCGCGTTCCTGATGGCAAATCAGATTTGACATATAAAATATTTCGCAAAACGTGGGCGCATGGCTCAGTGGTAGAGCGCGTTCCTGATAAGAACGAGGTCCATGGTTCGATCCCATGTGCGCCCACCACGTAAGAGCGAAATATTTTCTATAAGAACGAGGTCCATGGTTCGATCCCATCAGTGCCCACAAGGGTTTGCAATTTTCGCTATAAGAACTAGGTTCTTGCAAGCTTCACTTATAAGAACGAGGTCGATGGCTATAGTGGTGAGCCTGCCGAACCATTCGATCCTCCTTCGACAAGCTCAGGATCGTAGACTTGTGCGCCCACAGACACTTGACTTATCAATAACCGGCACTACATAATGAACTTCAGGGATGAAAAATAAATCTCCAAACAAGTTTTTACTTACGTTGATTACCGCAGTCGTCTTACTTGGAACTCTTGCCATGACTTTACAAGCTTCCAAAAGTAATGTTAATCCAAAAGTCAGTGCAGATTCACCGGATCTACTAGCCACTGCCTGTTCCGTTATTCCTGCAGGCACTTATGCCGTCACAGTTAAAACTTTCTCGGGAATTCCATGGTCGGTATATTGCTCGGGGAAAAATGGAAAATGGTCAGGTACTGTTCCTGCCGGAGAATTCCCGACCGGCCAACAAAAAATTCCCCGCATTGGCTCGGGTAACTCTTATTCTTTTAACACAACGCTTAAGAAGGTCTGTGACAGCGGTCTTTCCGCATCCAGCTGGAAACAAATTTGCCTGACCTGTAAATATATCGACTGCTCAAAAGTTAAAATTGCGGGTTCAGGCATAGCTTCGCAAATCCAATGTTCCCCCAAAACAGCCGGTTATACGGCAACCGGAGTCGGAAAATTGACTGTTAGTTATAATAGTGGAGACTTGGGTTCATGTTCCGCCAAAGCTTCGTATAACGGTAAGATCACAGGAAGTTTCACGACAACAAAATAGAATAGAAATCTATATCGCGAGTGCACCCACCCGTTTGAAAGGGTACCCCCTCTTTGACAAGGTCCGACCCTGTCACCACAAAATTTGACTTTCACCCTCTCCCTCTGTATAATTCTAACCGATAGTAATATCAAACCAGCAATGCGCTGGATTTTGCACTTAAAAAGGAGCTCAAAATGGTGTCAGTAATTGCCAAGGCGTTCGCGTTTTTTTTATGTACCATGCTTGTATTTGCAGTAGGTGTGGTTACGGGGCTGAATGAAAAGCAATTTGCAAAACAATTAGGAATTGGGGTACTCGCCTCATTGCTAGTTGCGGCAATTTTGTATTTTCTGTAAATACAGCCTCCAATGTCGAAAGAAAATTAATTTAAGACCTCTCCGGCAAGGACAAAAAATCCAAACCGGAGAGGAGCACTACTTTCCTCTTCTGTACCCCAAAACTTGACTTTCCCCCAACTTGTCCTATAATACTCGCAAAGGTATTATTTTGCATATCTTAATCGCACACATTTTTACATTCAAAAAGGAGAGTAAGATGTCAGTTAATGTCGTTCTGATTTTGGTTGGAGTGACAACCATGATCGCAATTGAAATCGTAATCGCAATCGCAATCATGGCTCGTCGTAAGCAGGTTTCGAAAAAAGAACAGTATACTATTGGCGAGATGAACAAAATGGTAGAGCCAAACTTTCGCGTAATGCGAAGGGAAGGTGGCGGAAAACTCGCAGTGCGAGACTACCAGGAAGGGTTCGCCCGAACGATATTTGTTCAGGAAGAAGAATTTCTTTCCAGATTCCCCGATAAAAACCGGTTCTAACCGAAACAATATATCACCCCCCTCTCCGGCAAGGACAAAAAATCCAAACCGGAGAGGAGTAACACTTTTTTCTCCCCGAATACCCACCTATTTGAGAGGGTGCCCCCTTTTTGACAAGGTCCGGCTCTGTCACCAAACAATCTTTCACCAATCACTAGTCACCAATCACCAGTCACTGTATAATAATTTAGTATGTCCAACCTGACCACCCTTCTTCTCAAACTTCCTCGTAACCAAGAGGTTACTCCCGAAGCGGCAAAAACTTTCCTTTCAGCCTTAACCGGCATCAATTCCGTTAGTTCGTTCCAGAAATTAATGGGTACCCAAGCCCATGCCCTTTCCCTCGAAATTGCTTCCGTTAACCAACAAATTTTGTTTTTAATTACCTGCGATGACGAACTTTTACCCTTCGTCCAAAGCCAAATACAAAGTAACTACCCCTTAGTGGTTATGTCAAAAATTGCAGATCCCCTTTCCAGTCTGCCGACCATCATGATCAAAGAACTAAAACCTTCCAGGGGAAATTACTATCCTGTTGCCACTTATGACAAGTTTACAGACATTGACCCACTAAGTTCTGTCCTTTCGGTATTTTCAAAAACCGAGCCGACGGAGGTATTAATGATCCAAGTTGCCCTTGAGTCAGCCGGCAACTCCTGGCAGGGCAAGGGCGCTTCCTACGCCGACATGGGTAGTAAAAATGAGGATGGAAGTTACTCCCCGCGTGCGGACAAAACTATCATTACTGAGAAAATTTCTTACCCAGGTTTCAAGTCTTCCGTTCGCCTTGTCGGCACCCTTGCAAAATCCATTACAGAGCTTTCAAGCGCCTTTGGAGTCTTCGCAAGAAGCGACGGAGCTTCTTTCAAAACAAAAAAGCCACCCCTATTTAATAAAGGACGTACACTGAAAAGCGCATTCTCAAGAAATGTAGAAGGTAACGACATTTTAAACATCCTGGAACTGGCTACCTTGTGGCACTTACCCTCCGAAAAAATTAAAACTTCGGGCATAGCCTGGGGTACAAAAGTTCTTTCCGAGCCTCCGGAAAATCTTCCCAACGCAATAACGGCAACAGAAGAAGATAAAACCCATATCGCCTTTTTTGCCAAAACGCTATATAAAAACCGCGACACCATCTTCGGAATAAAAGATGTGGATAGACGTCGTCACATGTGGGCAATAGGAAAAACCGGAACGGGAAAGTCCACCATGATCGCCAATATGGCCATTGATGATCTTAAAAAAGACCGCGGGATTGCCATCATCGATCCCCATGGAGATTTAAGTGAAATAATTCTTGATTATATTCCAAAACGCAGAATTAACGACGTCATTTATTTTAATCCTGCCGACAAAGACAATCCCATCATCATTAATCCCCTGGAAGTTACCAATAAAGAAGAGGCGGAGTTGGTTGTAAGCGGCATTGTTTCTATTTTTAATAAAATCTTCGGCTTTTCCTGGGGACCAAGACTTGAATATATCTTAAGAAATTCACTTTCGACTTTGGCCCAAGTTCCTAATTCAACTCTCAAAGACGTTCCCCTACTTTTGACAAACAAATCATTTAGAACCCGCATCGAAAACGAACTCAAAGATGAGGTCCTAAAAGCTTTTTGGGTAGGTGAATTTGACAAGATGCCTGAAAGGCTTCAACAGGAAGCTATCTCCCCGATTTTAAACAAAGTCGGTCAGTTTGTGGCCTCGCCTTTGATCAGGAGTGTTATTGGACAGCCAAAAAGTTCAATCAGTCTGGACGATGTCATGAACCACGGCAAAATTCTTCTGGCAAATCTTTCCCAGGGTCGCTTGGGCGAAGATAACGCCGCCCTTCTTGGTGCGATGCTTATCACCAAATTCCAGCTTGCCGCCATGCATCGGGTGGAAATGCCGGAAGAAAGTAGGCGCGATTTTTACCTGTATGTTGACGAGTTCCAAAACTTTGCCACGGGAAGCTTCATTAAAATTATGTCCGAGGCACGTAAATACCGACTGGACATTACTCTTGCCAATCAGTACATGGCCCAAATTCCGGAAGAAGTGATAAAAGCCATTTTGGGTAATGCCGGAACTGTCATGACATTCGCGGTGGGCGCCGGGGATGCTGACATTCTGACTAAGGAATTTGCGGAAGTGTTTTCGGCGCAGGATTTGATTAATCTTGGCCAATACCAAATTGCTACCAAAATGACGATTGACGGGCAGGTCACCCGCCCGTTTGTAGCCACCACCCTCCCCCTACCGATAAGTAGTAATCAAAACCGGGAAAAAGTAATCCAGGTGAGTAGGGAGCGCTGGACCAGAAAATTAAATACTTTCTCCCAGTGAAGTAGCTCCCCAAGCACTTCACGGGATCCCGTTGGATGCACAAAGTGCTATCCAACTGGAACCAAACCGATACACCCCATAAGCAAAGCTTGTAAGACGCTATCATCAGCAGAAAAGTATCTTATAATACTTGACAAACAGCTTATAGTATGTTATTCTTACGCACCTGGAAACAGGGATGCTTTAGAGGCCAGCCACGCTCGAAAAGCGCGGCTTTTTTTGTCCCAGTGAGATAGCCTCAGAGGCATCTCACGGGATCCCGTTAGATGCTGCAAAGCAGCTATCTAACTGGGATTTATTACGCACCTTAAAAATTGAATGGCAAACTAAGTGAAGTCCTTCCGTAGCCTTTGGCGAAGGAGGACAAACATATCCCATTATTGGTGAGGGAAAATGTGGGGGTGAGTTTAAATGTTCTCTAAAGCATATAGACATTCATCCCCACGTTTACCCTCATCAAGTTTAGGGAAAATTCCAAGGGATTTATTTCCTTGTTTTGTACAAAATTGTATCCAACATATCAGAAAAGGAGAATTTAAAATGAAAATGTTAATCGTTCGAAAGCTGTCTGCGGCGTCTTTGATTGCGATCTCGATCTGCCACATCTTTGGCACGTATACTGCTGTGTATTTGTTGCAAGAGAACTACCTTGCAGATTTGTTACTGCGCCGATTCCTGGGGCGAGATATATATACAGTGCTTAGCGTATTGATCTATCTCGGATTTCTTACCCTTTGGGCGGTTTTAATTCATCGAAACAAGTTGAACGTTAAGTTCATCACAGGACTTTTGATATTTACATTGTTTGGAATCCTGTGGTTTTGGTTCATGAATTCACAATATGCAACAATGAAAGGATTTGAATCCGCCATGTGGGTCAATATGATTTCAATGGGAATCAATTCTTTCTTTGCATTCGCATATATCATATCCAAACACGACTAGTTTGCCATTCGCCCGCTCAATGATATGAGTAAATAGCCTCGTTTCCATCGCGGAAATATTGGCTGTTTAGCTATTTTTTATTGAGTGGTAGCAGGTGCTGCACGGACAACTTTTTGATGAAAATCAAAAAACCCGTGCAGCGCCTGAAGAATTTTTATCCTCACTCATATATCCTGCAAACAGATCAACAAAAGTTACAAGCTCCGCTCCTAAGTTAAAAAAATCAAGCTCTACTCCTTTTTTTGGCTGGCCGTTTAAGGAAATAAAGTAAGACCGATCCTCCACTTCAACAATTCCGGAATCGGCCACAGCCACTGCCACCGCTTCATTATTAATGAACCCAATTTTGTGATAAATTTTTCCAATATTTAATCCTCTAGAATTTCCATGAAGCAGTTCAAGCCATACCTTGGCACTCGGATCATATTTAGACATGCATTCAAGAAGGTAATCGTGAGAGCCGGGATATTTTAACATCCCTTTATTGTTTCTATCATGCAAATTTTTAAATAATTTCCAGATATCTTCTTCTGTGGACAATCTTGTTTCAATGTTTGTGTTTGCTATACCTTGTGATGCAATTAATGCCTGGATGTCAACTTTTTCCTTTTCCAAATATCTGATCAAGGTACGGGCGGCGTCCTCATCAGAAGCATTGGACAACATAGATCTAAACAGACTGTCAAAAGTGCGCTCCTCCAGATATGTTGTCTTTAAAACTTTTTGTAATGCTTCCGGACTCCCCGCTTTGTATTCAAGATAGGCCAGTGTAGACATGGCAAGCGGTACTTTTGTAAGAGATGCCGAATAGCGAAGCTCTCTACTGTTATTTTCTGCTACTATTTTACCGGAATCCATATTTGAAACCATCACACGCCACTCCCCTTTTGCAGATTTTACAGTTGAATTTATTTTTTCCTGAAGCTTTTGGGCCACCTCCGAATGGTCAATCATATCGAGGGCAGATTTTTCCCGCGGTTTTAGCCTAAAAATATCAACGCCATTTTGGCCCGTGACAAAACCAACCGAATTATTTCCGCTTGCGAGTTGTTTTATAAAACTTGCCTCGGGATTTTTTGGGTCCCAAGCCGGTACTTCCGTAATTACATATCTTCCGCTTTTGTCTGGAGTATTAGTTACCGCCCAAAGCGTTCCCAGAGAGTCGCGCCGGGATATTGTCATCATATAGTCAGAATTTAGATCTTTTCCAATAAAATAAAGAAAATCTCCGGGCACAAGGTCCGCAGAATTAAAATCAAAATCGAGGGCTGATGTGGAAATTCCAAAAGCGTCAAAACTGGTCCTTGGAAAGGTTCGGAAAAAAGGGTCATTTTCAGTATTTGTGCCTAATTGTCTTATATCCGCAGGCAAAAAATCGGAAGGTCTAACCCCAAACGTTGTAATTCCCATAAGTTGTTCAACTGCCAAAGGACCGCTAATTCTATCAGTAGAGGCAGATCTGCCTCCAAGTTTTTTGGCAAGGGCATCTGCGGCCTCGGGAGAAGGAGAAATTAGTGATCTTGCTTTCTCTGCAAGGGCGCATTTTGTCCGGGAATTAAGCACATCAAACACACTGTAATCTGTTTCGGGAAATTTTGGAAATCCTAGAGGCAAACCGGCCAATGCGACCATACCCGTACCGGTTAATTTAATAAAATTTCTGCGGGAAAATTCTCCAGTCATAATGCTATAGGGTGAATGTTAACATTCAGGCACAAACATGTCAAGCTGCTTATAATCCTGAGCGCAGCCGAAGGACACCAAAAAACCACCTCGTAAAAGGTGGTTTTTTTATAAATTCAGGCTCAATACGTGATCGGAAGACTATTGGTTCCGTTTTATTACCCCGCCCAAGGCGGAGAAGCAAAAACGACTACCTAAAAAGTCCCGCTGAAGTAGAGCAAAAGCTCACTTCACGGGACTGCATGAGATGTGTCAAAAGACCTATCTCTTAGCAGCTGGGTGAAATTATCACTCCTTAGAAAGGAGGTGATCCATCCGCACCTTCCAGTACGGATACCTTGTTCATGACTGTTCCCCGACTTTCGTGGGGCATGGACTATATCTTCATCCTCAAAATAGCAAATTTTTCCGGATGATCAGAGCTAATTATTCTGGCAAAATCTCGATAAGACTCTGCATGAATAAAAAATCTCCAATAATCTGGGTCAATTTTCTTACTTGGATTGTGAATTACTCCACTTTTTATCCTAAATTCAGATAAATATTTCTTAATTTTTGAAAGAATTTTTTTATCCTTTTGGCAAAAATATAAATAAAATCTGACCTTTGGTTCTTTTGCGATGCCGCCTTCGGCGTCAAAGAATCCTCTTATAAAATCTATCCTATTCTGCCTGGATTCAATTTCTACATCCTTTAATAAAGATTTTGAAAATTCGACAATCCAAAGATTACGATTTTTTCCCTCTTTATAAATCCAGGCGCTTCTACCCAAAATCTTGATTCCCCGTTTTAAAATATCGGCAAAATCATGACTTTTTGTAGCGATTCTATAAGTAGTTTTTCTGACGGTTGCGTCATGCAAAACTCCTAGTAAATAACATTTGCTAATTTGTGGCGATTGCGTGTAGTCTCTACGGAGTCCCACTCGACCTCGCTCGTGGCTATAGCCCTGAGCCCCGTCGAAGGGTTCCCTCGGTATTCCCATATGGTTCGATTATACTCACCACTTAGGGTTCACCGATATAGCAATATTTACTCCAAAAATTACTTTCTGGAGTCGCAACAAATTTACGACTTAGTGCTTGTCGCTGATTCTACCTTGGTCCCGTACAACGGGACTTAAGGTATCTCCAACTTCACTCACTTGACGGGCGGATTGCGATAGCTTTGAAGTTACTTCGCGTTCCCACTCGGCGAGCGGATTTCCCGCACCGAGCGAGCCCCAGAATTCATCTGCGATTTCAAAAATAGGATTTCTTTTAAACCTTCATTATTTCTGTGAAGGCCTTCTTTCACCAACTTCGCAACTTTTCGAAAAAGAATATAATTCTTCCTCTTCTCGCTCCTAAGTCGGTATTTATCGAAAAATGGAATCAAAACTTCGTGAATATCTTTTTGAGAACTAATCCCAAATCGATAACATGCTGAATGATTTTTCCTTTTTTCCTTCTGATAATAAACGGCCCCACATCTAAAATAATTTCTAATTTCTCTTAGAAGTGAAACATCGTCTTCTCTCAGTTTGATGTAAAAGTGAGTTTCTATGCCTATTTTTGATCCCCGATATCTTTTATCCGGAGGTCTAACATTAACATAAAAACACCCTTCTCCATCGGTTAATCCTACAATATAATCTGCAGTAATCATTCTAGGTTACTCCCTTCACGCTGCGTCAATAGATTATACATCTATTTTGCAAGCGTTACTATGGAAATAGCTGACTTCCTAACAAGCGATTACTTCATTCTTGCTAGGATCTCCCAAGGTCACTTAATAAACAATTCCAGGCATCCCAAACAGATTTTTTTAAGTTCTTCCCTCGGACACACCGGGAGGTCGAACATCTGTTTAATTTTGGGCTGTCTTTTGCCTCAGACCCTCCGGGACATCTGTTACCAGTATTGTCCCTGTCAATTTTTTTTGGCTACCGATATTCATTTCTATATGAACATGGAGTGGATTCAAACCACTTTGTCTAGAAAGCTGCTTGGCGCGCATTTATTCTGTGTACAAGACCCGAGAACGTATTCACCGCGCCATAGCTGATGCGCGATTACTACCAATTCCGCGTTCATGAGGGCGAATTGCAGCCCTCAATCCCAACTGAGAAGCCGTTTGATGGGGTTAGCTCCGCCTTACGGCTTGGCTACCCTCTGTCGGCTCCATTGTAGCATGTGTGTAGCCCCAGTCATAAGGGCCATGCTGACCTGACGTCGTCCTCACTTCCTCCTGAAATAAATTCAGAAAGTCCCCTGAGAATATTTAACTCAGGGCGAGGGTTGCGCTCGTTACCCCACTGAAGGGAACACCCTACGGCACGAGCTGACGACGGCCATGCAACACCTGTTCTACCATCCAAATAAATTTAGATTTGATCCCATTTCTGGGTTCATGTACGGTAGTATGTCAAAACTGGGTAAGGTTCTTCGTTTTGTCTCGAATTAAACCACATGCTCCACTGGTTGTGCGGGTCCCCGTCAATTCCTTTGAGTTTTAGCCTTGCGGCCGTACTCCCCAGGCGGCTCGCTTAACGCGTTAGCTTACGGGGCAGAGCTCGCAAAAATTACATTTTTGCGAGATCGTCCATTTCATTATTTACCATCTGCCATTTTATTTAACAATTGAAAAATTGATCAATTGAAAATTTAATGGAAAATGGAAAGTCAGAAAATGGAAAATCTCACAAAGGATATAACCTTAGCGAGTCCTACCCCTAGCGAGCATAGTTTACGGCTAGGACTACAGGGGTCTCTAATCCCTTTCGCTCCCCTAGCTGTCGTTCCTCAGCGTCAAAAAATGGTTAGCTTCCTGCCTTCGCCCTTGGAGTTCCTGATGATATCAACGTATTTCACTACTACACCATCAGTTCCAGAAGCCCCACCATATTTCAAGCTCTGTAGTATTACCTCCCTTCCCTCGGTTAAGCCGTGGTCTTTGAAAAATAACTTTCAGGGCCGCCTACGAAACGCTTTACGCCCAATAAATCCGGATAACGCTTGTGACCTCTGTATTACCGCTGCTGCTGGCACAGAGTTAGCAGTCACTTATTCTTAATAACATCTCTATTACTATAAAAGAAGTTTACGACCCGAAGGCCTTCATCCTCCACGCGGCATTGCGACGTCAGACTTTCGTCCATTGCGTACGATTCCCTGTTGCTGCCACCCGTAGGTGTATGGGCCGTGTCTCAGTCCCATTCTGCCCGTTTCCCCTCTCAGGGCGGGTACCCGTCATAGGTTTGGTAGGCCATTACCCTACCAACAGCCTGATGGGAGATAGGCTCATCCATCGGCGCGCAGTTAAGCGCTTTTCTCTTGCGAGGTCATGCGGTATTAGCTCATCTTTCGATGAGGTATTCCACACCATTGGGGAGATTCCTATCCATTACTCAGCCGTTCGCAACTAGCCTCGCGTCCTACGCGAGATCGTCCATTTAATTATCTGCCATTTACCATTTCATTTAAATATTTTCAATTTGACAATTTGTTTTAGCAAATTGGTTACTTAAATTGAGAAATAAGATGGAAAATGGAAAATTCAGAAGATGGAAAATCTTGTGTAGAACACAAGGTTCGTTCTACTTGCATGCATAAGGCATGCCGCCAGCGTTAATCCTGGGCCAGGATCAAACCCTCAAAAAGTGATCACAGAAAACACAGAAAAACACATGAGTGCACAGATTTCTCCGTGCCTTCAGTGACTTCAGTGCCTTCAGCGATCTAAATCCTGTTCTCTTAATGAATTGACATTAAAAAAACCATGTTAGACGGCGTAAACCAATCTTACATGGCTCCCGATCACGTATCGAGTTCCAATATTTCATATAGATAGCACGAAGACCCATCCGAAGCTTTAGCGTAGGAGGGTCGAGCTATTATACAAAAATTGGCAATCGTAAATAACACGACTGTGAATCTCAAATACGTTTGTATTGCTGTCCTTCTTTAGGTGTCAAAGTGCTTGACTTCTGAAGGAATAAGTAACAGTCGTAAACACTAAAGGACTAACTAAAAATAAATAATCTGGGTCCTTTTTATTTAAAACTGTGACTTACCCCTTAAATGTTCCTAAATGTGCCTGGAGAGTTATCAATCCCGAGCAAGGCTAAAGCCCGAGTCGAGGGACGAGTCAACTTCATCGTGTCAAAGAAGTGTACATGAGATTACTTAATCGGTCAATCCCCATTTCTCCGGACAACTCATATCCCATAATTTGACTTTTAGAACTATTGTGATATAATTAGCCTCAACAAAACCAAAAAAACGGTCAAATTTTGCTGACCAAGATTTCTGGTTTTGAATCTAATCTTGCACGATTAAAAAAGGAGAACGGCATGGATATCGAATTTGTATTCGAGGAGAAAAAGTACCGCGTTGATAAAAATGCGGTGGAGTTGAACCTGATTGTCTTACCGTCAGGCGAAGCGATCAAGGCACACCATTGGGAGAAAAATCCCCCAAGACCTGTTGATCTCCACCGGATGGAAACACTTTTTCAGGATCTTTCGCCCAAATCGAGAGCAATAATTCTGGGAGGTGTCCTCGCCCAAGAAGTATAAAGAAATTAATCGTCAAGAAAAACCGCCTGCAGGCATTTATATCCCAGGCGGTTTTCTTTTGGCAAAAATAATATTAATATAAACTATGCTTTCCAAAAATCCTCCCGAACTAAAAAAGAAATCGCCGTTAACAAGAAAAAATCTTCTTAAAAAGCGCATTCCCTACATTCTCATTCCCGGCCTCCTCCTCGCCTCCGCTCTTGGTTGGAAAACCGGCGCGCTCGACAAAATTAAAAATTACTATCAACTTAAGGCCCTTTTTCCCGCTAGCGGATATGTTTCTCGAGTAGAAGATGGTGATACTTTTATACTGAAAAGTGGGGTACGAGTACGTTTGATGGGTATTGATGCACCTGATCGCGGGCAGAAAAACTATTCCGAGGCGATAAACGAACTAACCAAAGAAATTTCTAATAAAAAAGTATTTCTCGAATACGACCGTTATCAAGATGATAAATTCAGCCGCCTTCTTGCCTGGGTTTGGGTGGATTGCGAGAGTGCTCCACAATTTCTTCCTGCCGACTATATGCATAAATCCAGAAACGAGTCAAATGTTGGCCTAACCGTAAATCCTGATGGATGTAAAAAAGGGAAATTGGTTAATGAAGAGTTGGTCAAAGCCAACTTCGCCGAAATTGTTTCTTATACCGACCGGGGAGAGCTGAAGTATGAACAGCGATTGCTAAATCCTTAGATCTTAAACTCTATCATTCTCTTACTTTCTCTAAACTCAACTCGTTTGAATAAATCAAAGAATCCTTGTCTGCCCAAAAGAGGCATTCCTTGTTCGTAGGAAAAATCGATTGTTGTCCTAAACGTCTCCCTACCTAAATGTAAATCAACTTCGTGTGTATAAGCAGTTAATTCTGCATTCCCAATCCCATAGATAGAGCATTTTTTACCCGATTTGATATTAATTCCAACCGCTTCTCCCCAACTAGCTGGAAATAAGTTCCGATCTGAACCCGAATCTACTAAGGCATGAAAAATACGACTATGTTTATTCTGATTTGAGATCCAGACCATAATTTTAGGTCTATAAACGGTTCCTGTCGGAGAGGGGTCTGGAAAGTAGGTAACTTCAATCTTCTTAGACATTATACGGAGAGTACCATCCTCTGAAAGATGGTACGTAGGTCATCACGGCTTCATCTCTTCCTATTTTGAGGGCGTCAAGCTTCTTACTCAACACTTTTGCGTCTTTTGCCGAAGCTAAAACCCTGTCACCTCTTTTATTAAGGGCTACCCATTTGTTTTCGTGTGCCAAAAGTAATTTAGAAGTTTTTGTCATGACATTATTATAATACCACAACTCAAATTTCTCCTCGCAGATCCTGAGCGAATCAGATGAGTCGAATAGACACTCGGAAGTTGTTCACTACCTCTCAACGCTTGCCCTTTGCCGTTCAACTGCCGTCTTGGCAAATTCTAAAAGACACTGACTGTTTTCAAGCTCTTCTTCCCGTTCGGCGCTATAAAAAAGACTGCCGCGATTCAATTCAAGTGCTTTAACAATGTTGTCGATTCCTCTTTGCAGCCCAGCAGGACTTAACTTTAGTAAACGCTCGGAAATTCTGGGAAAATTCTCTCCCTCTTTAACAATAACGCCCGGTTGTGGAGGTGTCTGCACTCCATCTGATGTTCCATCCATATGCCAGCATACTAATACAAGCACGTATCAAAGTCAAACCGTCAAATTCCTCCTCACTTTCTTTTCCTATTTTTGTATTTATATATCGATACATTAAAACACAATTACGATGCATTAATGCATCGTAATTTTAAAACTAGTCAAATTTTTCCTTTATAACCCTGAGCGATGATGAGCGAGTTTGACGAGTCGAATCCAGAGTCGAATGGGCCACACGGCGGTTAATGCTGAAGATTTGTAAGAAGATCCATAATATATAAATCAATTCATCTTCCCGTTTAGTTTATTCGCCAAGATCTCGCTTTCCTTTGCCATTTTGTTATATTCCTCAATAGAATTGTTATCGGCTTTCGTTAGCCACAGCCGGGCTTCTTCTTTTGCCAAAATATCAGTTGCTATCGTTCTCTCTTTATAAAGTAGGTCAAGAAGTCGTATCAAATCTCCCTCGTCTACCCAACCCTTACCTTTAGCGTTCTCCCAGGAAGGAATAACACTGTTTAAATTATTTAATGAATCCCTCCAGCTCTGAACAGTTTTAGGATCGTAAGTGGCGGGTATATAACCTGCAACTTGTACAATTATTACTTGAGTCGGGCAGCCATTTACGGTTCCCTCAACTTCAGCCACACCAATGTCCTGAAACTTTTTATCAAACCAGGTTTTTTTGGCATCACTTGTATCTCTATCCAGATAGTCTTCGATCAGTCCTTCTGCGTCGTAGTACCCGGGAATAATTACTTCCCACCAGTATGTATTCCAGTATCCCGCATCTGCCATTGATTTTTCCATTGGAAAGCCACTTTTTGTCGCTTCGTAAGAGTAATCATCGAATTTTAATATTGCTTTCCCGCGTAGTTCCGCGGATTTTTCAAGTTTGTTGTCATATCCTATCGCCCCGGCCCCGTTTTCCTTCCTTTTTGCATTAAGAATTTTAACAAGTTTATTTCTGTCAATTTTCGGCTTTGAGGAACCGTCAAGGTCGTTTGTTGTATCGCGCCAATTTTTATCCAGCTTTCCCAGTTGGGCACGATACGGCAGCACATAATTAATGTCAGAAACCGGCACAAATCCTATCTCTCTTGAATCTGCGCTCCCCATTCTGTTATCCCCCATTGCAAAGACACTGTTTCCCGGAACACTAACTTTTTGACACTCTTTTAAAAAAGCCTCCCCGAAAGTTGTGTGCGGTTTTGCAATATACTGCTCCTTAATTGGATTATTATTCAAATAAACCAACCCGTCCCTAAGTTCCAGAGTGTCACCGGCAACCGCAATAATTCTTTTCAATAGTCCGGCCGGCTCACCGTAAACTTTTTCGCTTAACTCTTCAGTAATTTGATTGCGAAAAGTTATAATATCTCCCCTTTCGATTGTGTGTCCAAAAAATCTTCTGCCGGCAATAACAAGTCCATTTGGGTATCGGGTAAACCCGGCATTCCCCACTACCTGTTTTGCCAACTCCTTTGGGGTTTTCCCCACGTCTCCCTTTGGCCAGGTTGGGTACATTGATCCCGTTCCGACTATTGTTGTATCTTCAAAAATGTATCCCAATTGATACGCTCCAAACACTCCCACAAAAGCATAGCCGCCAATCCATGCAGGTAAAAGTGTTACCCCGATAATTGTAAAAATTATCCTCTTTCCAAGGTTTGTTCCGGATTGGCTGAATATCCGCCAAATCAAAAACAAAGGGAAAATCGCCAGGATTAAAAGTAGTTTGGGTATAAATGATAAGAAACTTTTAGAGATTTTTGGCAAGTCTTATATAAATCTTACTCCCCCTATCACGTTAATTCCAGAACTGACCTTGAAAACAATCAAAAAAGGTATAAAATATTTCCAAGTGGGTATAAAAAATATAGATCGGATTATTTGTCCCATTAATCCCGATTGCTTAAATCCCGAAAATTGCAATCTTCGGGGATGTCTTGAGTCAACTCTTAAAATCGATGCCAATGAAGCATTAACCGCGGAAAATCCTTTTGTCTCTCGTCATGAACTATATCCTCATATACCAAAGATTGTTATATACGCCTCCAACTCAAACGTAAAAAATACGGACTAAAGTTAAAAAGAAGACGTGCTGGAGTTTAACAAATCAAGTTGAGTGTCTAATTGGGTGGTATCGGTACTATCCAAGCTGGTTGAGACAGAATCCAGGTCGCTGGCATTCTGTATTGGAGCGGCTGTTTTTACTGCCTGTTTATTTTGATCTTTATTCTGTACCGCAACAGGCGTTTGACTACCACTTCCCGTCTGTATCAAAAGACTCTTATTTTTAGTGTAAAATCCATAACCAATCACTGCCAGCGCAGCAATAGCTACAAGAACTGCCAAAACAACGATTATAAAGCCTTTTTGATTTTTCATTTTAGAGTGTTGGTGCTGACGTCGGTTCCGGCAGCTCTGTTTTCACCGGCTTTCCGGACGCCCGGGGAGATCCGCTCCCTGCTTCTACCCCAGCCACCGACTTAACAGCCACTATTAGATTTTTAATCGAAGTTCTGTAATCCTGCAGAGCCTTTTTAACAGACTGCATATCAGTTTTAAATTGTGTGATTTGTCCTTTGGGATTTTCGGCGGTGCAAGAAAAGCCGGATACGTCGCTTTTGGCGTTTGCCAATGCAGTTTGAACCGCAGCTTTTTTAGTAACGATATCAGCCGTCAGTACGGAATAAGTCGGCACGGTTTTGCCGGACGGAACAACTTTATTGTTATAGAAATCCCGGACTCTTTGTGCAATCGTATCAAACTTGGCAAGCATTTCATTAACTAATTTTTCCGTATTTGTTAGCCTCGCATTAATTTCTTTTTCGCCTTTCTGGCACATCTTAAGCCTGTTGTCTTTTAAACGGTCCACACCCTTTACACGAGGCGTACCCAGAGGCTTCGGTGATTTACCCCATCTTCCCGGCTCATCCGTCTTTAGTGTTTCCGCTGAATCAGAACTCTCAAGAGCAAAAACGGGAGAAGTTTCGTAAACGGCAAGTCCCAAAACCAAAACAATCGTAAAAATTAAATATTTCTTTTTCATTGATTACACTGCTCTCATCATCGTATCAGCTATGTAGTTTCACTGTCAATAAGTGCTCCGTCCTAGAAATAAACCGATGGCGCGTTCAGGCTTTTGTCCCAGCGCCAAAAACACTTATTGTATGCTCCTGAGGATTCATTAAACTTACACTTTCGCAGGAGTGTGCTTTTATTTGGAAAGATTGGTAACAACGAAGCCAGAAGTAAAAGTAGTAGGATGATTAACAGATATGATGCAAGTTTCTTCATTCGGGAACTGAATTCAGTATATATCCCTTTTGAAATGATAATCAAATAGCTTGCCACTCCGCAGCCTTGGCGAAGGATGGCTACGAACCGTAGATTAAAAATGGTGAGCCTTGTCGAACTACCACCCCAACACCTGGAACATACTTGACTTTAATCGTATCAAAATGATACGATTACTATGTATGAATGATACGAAACTTAATCCCCGCCAAAGGCAAATCCTTGAGCTTATAGCCAGATCAGATAACCTTTCCCGGCTGGGAATTAAGGAGAAACTAACTGACCGGTTCCAAGCTTCTATCCCCACTATTGCGCGGGATCTGGTTTACTTGCTAAAAAATAATCTGATTGCAGTTCATGGTAACGGTAGAAATACCAGTTATTCGGGAACAAATATTTCTCCTCTTCTTAAATATTTCGATATTGATCAATATTTTTCTGTCGGACCAGATCAAAGGACTGATGTCGGAAAAGGTTTTAATTTTGATATATTTGACAACCTTACAAACCTGTTTACTCCAGTGGAGCTATCCGAGTTGAGTCAGATTTATGAAAACTTTCACACGAAATCCGAAACTTCCGATAAAGACATTTATTTAAAAGAGGTTGAGAGGTTTGTTATCGAGCTGTCCTGGAAATCATCAAAAATCGAAGGGAACACCTATTCCCTTTTAGACACGGAAACCCTTATCAAGCAAAAGACAGAAGCTCAGGGCCACCCAAAAGATGAAGCGGTAATGATCCTAAACCACAAAAGAGCATTTGAAAGTATTTTGGCAAAGAAGGAAGTTTATAAAATTCTAACTTTTACAAAAATTACCCAGCTTCACAATTTATTGATCGAGGGTCTGAATGTTTCGACCGGAATAAGAAAACAGGCAGTTGGAATTACAGGAACCATATATAGACCGCTTGATAACGAGTGGCAAATTCGCGAAGCAATGGAAAAACTTATATGTGTTATTAATGAATCAAAAAATCCTTTGGAGAAAGCTTTAATTACGATTGCCATAATTTCATATATCCAACCATTCACTGACGGAAACAAAAGAACAGCCAGAATGCTTGCCAATGCGGTTTTATTGGCTAATGATTATTATCCGCTTTCCTATAGAAGCGTAGACGAAACTTTTTACAAGAAAGCTCTGGTTTTGTTTTACGAGCAAAATAGCCTTTTCTATCTAAAACAGATTATTTTAGATCAATATAAATTTGCGTTGAACACCTATTTCAAGTAACCCCAGCTTAGTGAGCCGTGAAGTAGTGGGGTCTCGGACCATTCAGACCCATAACCAATTATCCCAAGTGTATCACCTTGAGGTTAAGGCTGAAAGCCGAAATCCTGAGCCCGCTGATGGGCTAAATGAGACAAATGAGACAGTATAAGCGAAGCTTGACCAAGTCTGACTTGGTAAAAAGGAGCTTGAGGTTTTTTTGGCCGAACCTGGTGATCTTTTTAAGTTATTTTTCAGCTTGGGAGTATAATATAGCCTTGAATATGAGAATTTTGATTGTAGAGGATGAACATAAAATTGCCAATTCCATCAAAAAGGGACTTGAGCAGGAAAACTTTGCCGTAGATGTTGCCTATGACGGTGATGATGGATATGACTTGGCAACAAGCGAAGAGTATGACATTATCATTCTCGATCTAATGCTTCCCGGAACGGATGGCGTCACTATTTGCAAAAATCTTAGAAGCGAAGGAAATCACACCCCAATTTTAATACTTACCGCAAAGGGGCAGCTTGGGGACAAAGTGGAGGGGTTAAATAGCGGTGCGGATGATTATTTGGTCAAACCGTTTGCGTTTGACGAGCTATTGGCCAGGATCAAAGCTCTTTCAAGAAGACCGAAGCTGACTCACGGAGAGAAACTAAATGTAAAAGACCTTGAATTGAATACAAATACATATGAGGTAAGAAAAGATGGAAAAGAAATAAAACTTTCAAGGAAAGAGTTTAGCCTTTTGGAGTACTTAATGAGAAATAAGGGAAAAGTTGTTTCAAAAGATCAAATAATATCCCACATTTGGGATTATGAGGCGGACGTTCTTCCCAACACGGTCGAAGTTTTTATAAAGTATTTAAGAAGTAAAATTGGAAAGGATATGATCAAAACCGTAAGAGGTTTTGGCTACAAGATCAATGTTTAGACAAGTGCGCATAAAATTAACTCTATATTATCTGGCCATTATTATGGTTATTTCCGTATTTTTCAGTTTGATCATATATCGCGGTGCAACTTTTGAATTGCAAAGGATAGAAACAAGACAAGCTCAAAGAGGTCCCATGATTGGTCCCCCTTTTGTCATCGATCCGGAAGTAATTCAAGAGACAAAAAGTAGAATTGCACTTTCCCTTTTTGCAACCAACATTGTGATTCTCGCGATTTCCGCGGTGTCTGGATATTTTTTAGCCGGCAAAACTCTGGAGCCAATTAAAAAGAATATGGAAGAGCAGAAAGAGTTTATTGGAAGCGCAAGCCATGAATTAAGAACTCCCCTGACCTCACTTAAAACTGAGATTGAGGTTGGGTTGAGAGATAAAAAACTTACAATTAGCACTGCAAAAAAGATACTTATCAGTAATCTTGAAGAAGTAAATAAGATGCAAAAGCTTTCAGATTATTTATTAAGGCTCAACAGACTTGAAAGCGGAAAGAGCGTATTTGAAATGTCAAAAGTTGATTTAAGAAAAGTCGTAACTAATGCTATAGGTAAAAGAAATGTAAAAAGCGACTTGAAAAGCTCTATTGTTATGGGAAGTGAAGATGCTTTAACCGAGCTTGTTGCAATCCTCCTTGATAACGCATTTAAGTATAGCCCTAAAGCAAAAGGTGTAAGTGTAAAAATAAAAGACAAACAAATCGAAATCTCAGATAAAGGAGGTGGAATTCAAAAAAAAGATTTGCCTCATATTTTCGACAGATTCTATCGAGGTGATAAATCAAGAACAAAAGACGGATATGGCTTGGGGTTATCTATCGCAAAACAAATTGCAGATCTTCACGGAGCAAAAATAAAAGTTGATAGCAAATTGGGAACGGGCTCCACTTTCAAAGTAATCTTCAGTTAACTACTCTTTTTAAGCTTTTCCTCAGTTTACAGGCATAGACTTAAGGTAATATGAATAAATTAAAGTTATTCTGGACTTGGATTACAAAAGACAGGAAGAGGATTATTGGTGCAATTGTTTTGGTAATTTTGATTATCCTAGGAATTTGGAAATTAGCCGCCGGCAAGGGAGACGGGGTGACGTATCAGACCTCAAAGGTGGAAAAAGGGACAATTGTTTCTTCTGTTTCTGCGTCCGGACAAGTTTTAACCACAAACATTTTATCAATCACAACCGAGGCATCCGGTGTTGTAAAAAAGGTCTATGTTAAAGACGGAGATAAAGTAACTGCCGGACAAAAATTGGCAGAGATTACTCTTGATACTGCGGGTTTGGATAAAAATGCTCAAGCGTATGACTCTTACGTAAACGCTTTGAATGGGGTTAATTCTTCAAGAAACAGTTATAGATCGGCGGTTGCCACTGCCGAGAAAGTGTTGGACGAGGTTAAAGGTCATGATACTGACGAAACCCTTACTCAAAAAGAAACCCGCACAAAAGCCGAGGTTGCAAGAGACAATGCGTATGACGGATTAAGACAGGCAGATGCAAACTTGACCTCTGCGAGTTACAGCTATAGATCGACAACTCCAATTATTACTGCACCGTTTGCCGGAGTCATTGGAAGTGTTAATTTGGTGGAGGGAATGATTCTTGAGAGCGCGAGTTCAACAACTAGCATTAACTCCCAGAGAGTCGCAGTCATTAAAGGAGATTCTCTACCTGTAATTTCGGTTTCATTAAGCGAGGTTGATGTACCCAAGGTAGAGGTTGGGCAAAAAGCAATCGTTTCTCTCGACTCAATATCAAATAAAACCTTCACAGGAAAGGTAGCAACAGTTGATAGAGTCGGAACAACTACAAGTAATGTTACAAGCTATACGGCGAAGATTAAACTTGATTCAGCCTCCGCAGAAATACTGCCCAATATGGCCGCAACCGCAAATATAGTTTTGGAGACAAAAACAGATGTGTTGACGGTTCCCTCATCGGCAGTTTCGACGCAGGACGGAACAAATTTCGTAAAAACTCTTAAAGACGGAAAAGAAGTTAATATCCCTGTTGAGATTGGAATTTCATCTGATAGCGAAATTGAGATTACTTCCGGTGTAGGTGAAGGCGACACAGTTATTACCGGTACCGTTTCTGCCTCAAAAACCTCCAACACCCAAACCAGGTCAGTCTTCAGCGGAGGGTTTGGTACGGGTGGAGGCCCAAGATAAATGATTCAAATATCGGGAGTCAGTAAGATCTATACCACCGGTGATGTTGAGACAATTGCGCTTGACAATGTCTCCTTTAAAATTAAAAGAGGAGAGTTTTTGGCAATAATGGGACCTTCGGGTTCGGGAAAGTCTACCCTGATGCATATATTGGGTGCCCTTGATAGACCGACTTCTGGAAAATATATCCTTGACGGAGAGAATGTCGAAAATTTGGACGATGATCAGCTTGCGGGGATAAGAAACAAAAAAATAGGATTTGTGTTTCAGAGTTATAATCTTCTACCCAGAACTTCTGCTTTAAAAAACGTAATCTTGCCCATGATGTATGGAGGAGTTCCGAAAGAAAAAAGACTGGAAATTGCCAAAAAATATCTTGATATGGTTGGATTATCAGACAGACTCAATAATACCCCGTCACAGCTTTCAGGAGGGCAACAGCAAAGAGTGGCAATTGCACGAAGTTTGGTAATGGATCCGGCAATAATACTTGCCGATGAACCTACCGGAAACATTGCCACAGCTCAAGCGGAAGAAATAATGGCAATTTTTCAGAAACTAAATAACGAAGGACGCACAATTATCATGATTACTCACGAGGCTGATATCGCTGAACATGCAAAAAGAATTATTCATATACGAGATGGAAAGATTGTTGAGGACGGCAACGGGCATAAACAAAGAAAAATAAGGATTAAAATTTAAATGGAGCTAACAGAAATAATATCTGAGGCAGCTAATACTTTATTTACCAATAGGCTTAGAACAGCACTTGCAACGTTGGGTATCGTTATTGGTATTGGAAGTGTCATTGCTCTTATCTCCCTCGGGGCAGGATCACAAAAGGCAGTTTCTGACCAGATACAATCGCTGGGAAGCAATCTCTTGACAATTTCTCCCGGCTCCCAGACTAGTGGATCGGTAAGAAGTGCTACCGGTAGTAATACTACTCTTACATATGATGACGCAAAAGCTATATTAATATCACCCAAAGTTACAACGGTTTCTGCGGTATCCCCGGAATTGTCAAGAAGAAGCCAAGTAACAACTGGTGGGGCAAACACAAATACTCAGGTAATTGGGGTTGAACCGGTTTATTCTGAAGTTCATAAAATCACAGTATCTGGCGGGGGCTTTATTTCTGAAAGAGATGTTGTCTCCATGACCAAGGTTGCGGTTTTAGGGCCACAAGTTGTTACCGATTTGTTTGGTGAAGGTGCAAATCCTACGGGGAAAAACATAAGGATTGAAGGACAATCATTTGGGGTAATTGGAGTAACAGAGAGTAAGGGCGGAAGCGGATTTCAGAATCAGGACGATATTATTTATATCCCCCTGACAACTGCTCAAAAAAGTCTCTACGGGGCAAACTACCTTTCATCAATAGCAATCGCAGCAAAAAGCGAAGATGAAATGGTTACTGCTCAGGATGAAGTCGGATATTTACTTCTTGATAGGCACAACATTAACGATCCTGCAGATGCTGACTTTAGAATAATGTCCCAAAACGACATTCTTTCAACGGCCTCCTCTGTTACCTCTACTTTTACAACACTTCTCACTGGAATCGCTGCGATCTCCTTGGTTGTTGGGGGCATTGGAATAATGAACATCATGCTTGTTACCGTTACCGAAAGGACCAGAGAAATAGGTTTGAGAAAAGCGTTGGGTGCCAAAAAGAAAAATATAATTACACAATTTTTGGTTGAAGCTATTATTCTAACTTCTGCAGGGGGAATAATTGGAATGTTTGTTGGGATATTTACTTCATTTGTTATCTCGAAATTAATGTCGATTGCTTTTACCGTGTCTGTTGGTTCAATAGTTTTGGCTATTGGGGTTTCAGGAGCAACCGGAATTGTATTTGGGTGGTATCCGGCAAGAAAGGCATCTAATTTAGAACCAATAGAAGCATTGAGGTATGAATAATGAAAGGGGGTGAATTATGAAAAACAATACAGTAATTATAATTGCAATCATAAGTTTGGCATTGGGCTTTGGAGGAGGATATCTTTTTAAGAATTACCAGGTTGGGAAAATGAGACCGGATTTTGGAGGTCGATTTGGGGATCGGCAAAGAAGTGGTCAAGTACTGCAAACCGGACTTGGTGGAATGACTTTGGGCGAAGTTATTTCTCTGGATGAAAAGTCGATGACGGTAAAAATACAAGATGGAGGTACAAAAATGATAATTTTAGGCGACTCAACAATATACACAAAGACCCAAAGTATTGAAAAGACCGAGTTGGGTACGGGTAACCAGGTGAGGGTATTTGGAAGTGCAAATTCGGACGGAAGTATAACTGCACAGAATGTTCAATTAAATCCCTAGCTGGGGGGCAGGGATTTGAACCCCGATTATCTGGGCCAAAACCAGACGTCCTACCGTTAGACGACCCCCCAAAATAGACACTCGTGACAATACTGTGACCCCATTGGGATTTGAACCCAAGTTACAAGAATGAAAGTCTCGTGTCCTAGACCGGGCTAGACGATGGGGCCTATGTGAGCCCAGAAGGATTCGAACCTTCGACCGCGATCTTAAAAGGATCTTGCTCTACCGCTGAGCTATGGGCCCTCACACGTAGCTATTATAACCTATTCTGTGAGGCTGCTCCACTCTGAAAACAAATACCTTGTGTCCATCCCTGGATTTTACGATTAAGATCTGTGCTTCTTCTAACCCAAATTCTTAGAACCCCGCTATAATTTGGGCCTCTATTCTTCCTAAAAGAGTGGATTTTATTCTTTTTAAAATATACCCTATCAAATTTCGATACAGGAAAGCCGGTAACTTCTGACCAAAATCCAGTCAAGTCCTTAATTGTTTTGTGGTGAGATCTATGAATATAGATTTCAAAAACCAACCGATCCTGCTGAACACCCAAACATTTTTCCAACCATTTTAAATATAATTTAATCATTGAAGGATCAGAATTACTGAAAACTACCTCTGTACTTGGATTATGTTCTTTTTGCTTGTTACCTTCAGCCCAATAGAGTGTAATCCCAATCAACATCAGATCGTTCTTGTCAATTTTCTTTATTTCCGAAATTGCCTTTTTGATAATTAGATTTGTTCTTAAAACTCTCTGTTCATGAATGGCAACACTTCCCGTCTTTCTTGCCCAATCCCCCTTGTTTTTCAGCCGTAATTCTTGGCTTTTGCTTAACTTCATGCTGTGCAGCCATAAAGAGAGTGAAGAGTGGGAAACGTGGATTGTTTTAAGGATTTCAGAATAGGAAAGGCCTTTTTTACGAAGTTCTATGGCTTGAAGTTTTTGGACAGTTTTTGCTATCACAATTTATAATAGACCGAATAAATACCGAAAGTCAATATTTGATATAATCAGAATTATGTTCAAACTCGGCGCTAAAGATTTACGACATACCCTCCCTACTCCGGAAAATTTTAAAACCATCAAAAGAAACCCGATTTATCTGGTTTTGGACAATGTTATTGATACCTACAACATCGGTTCATTATTTCGATTGGCCGACGCCATTGCAGCAGAAAAGGTCTACATCTGTGGCGATACGGAGTATCCCCCAAGTAGCAGGATCCACAAGGCCGCAGTCGGTACGGAAGAGTGGGTGCCGTGGGAGAAGGTGGAAACCACAACCAAAGTACTAAAGAAATTAAGAACCAAAGGTGTTCAGGTTGTTGCTGTCGAGCAGTCCCCCCTAAGTACTCCGTACTCTGTACTAAGTACTAAGGTTAAATTTCCTTGTGCCATCATTGTTGGCAACGAAACCGAGGGTATCAGTAAGGAAGTGTTAAACTTAGCCGATGTTATAGTCGAGCTCCCGATGTTTGGAGTCAATAAATCCTTCAATGTTTGGGGCTCTGCCGCGGTTGTAGCCTACAAAGTCATAGAGTCACTCGTTTGGCACCCGTACCGTCTTCGAAAAAAAGTTTAAAGATTGTACTCTTTGTAGAGTTTATCTCTCCCGTTTTCCAGAAGATAAACGGATACACTAATATATTTTTCAAGTTTTGATCCTTTTAACTTTTCTTTCATCAAATCATCAACTTGGAAAATTCCGGCGGGATTGGTCATATAAATCCTGACTTCAACAGGTCTTTCCTTTCCTTCCAGAATATCCAATTTAACTATCGCATTATCCGAAACGGAATAAATATTAATCTCCCCTCTTTTGTAAGAAATTCTGGCTCTACCTTTACCCATATCCAGAGCGTCTGCAATTCTAATAATTCCACCCTCGATCGTTGAAGGTTTTCCATAGGCTCTGTGACTGATAATTGCATGTAAAACTTCCGAAATCGCAACAACACGCTCTTCATCCGGAAGGAAGTGTAAAACTTCTTCCAGAAGCGGCTTTGCCAAAAACAAACTAAATGCCTCATGGTCTTCTCTATGAATACTCATACCAAGATCGTGCATTATACAAGCCAAGAAAATAATAACTTCAGCGTGATCGTTTGTAAGTCCAAAATCGTCCGCCACAGACATTACAACTTTGTGTTTCGCTAGCATTCTGGCTATCTTGAGGCCATTATTGGCCACTATTTTAAAATGGGTTGGCCCATGATCGCTCATTCCCAATCTATCAATAGCATTAACATTTATTATTTTCCAGAGAGTTTTTATTTCGTCATTGGAATTGATACGTTTGACAACTTCCGCAAGGATTTTGTTGTCCTCAAGAGGAACTTCAATTTTAATAGCGTCTAGAGAAGCTTTAGTGATTTTTGTATGAGACTTATCCATATTAAATATTGCCCATTGTATCATTTTTCATCTGCCATTTATCTTCAAATTTACAAATTGACCAATTGAAAATAGATGGAAAGTGGAAAATTAGAAGATGGAAAATCTTTTTATTTAAGGGCGGCATCCACTACCGACTTCATATCTGTATAATTATAAGCCCCCGGAAAAGTTGTTGCGTTTACCGCAAAAAACGGAGTGCCGCTGGTTCCGAGTTGAGTCGCCAAAGCAGTATCGCTTGCCAGTCTTGCGTCATACTTTCCGCTATCCAGACAGGTCTTAAGAAAATTTGGATCAATTGCAGATTTCAGGAAGGTGGCCAAATCACCCGATTTGGTTTTATCATTCTTCACAATCGGACCTTTAGTCGGCTGTTGAGCCGCGTCAATGCCGTTCATTATTTGATAACCCGCCTCACTCATCATAATATCGTGAACCTCCCAAAACTTTCCTTGCTCGTTTGCGCAAAGCATTGCCTTCATCCCCATCTCACCATTATTGTGCCCGGGAGAATAAATATAAACGTATGAGGCTTTACCGGCATCTACCAGCTTTTTCATTTCAACAACCGGGGAAACGTATTTTCCGCCTTGTGACACCAATTTAAACGTATCCCCCATCGCGGCGCTCAACTCCGGGTCTTTCCCCGCAGCTGCGTGGCAGAACGGGCAAGAGGGGTCCGCAACCTCAACAAACAAAACTTTACGATTAGCATCTCCAAATTTAACTAAATCTTTTGAAAAAAGATCTTTAACTGTGTCGAGTGAAATTGTAGGATTGGGTTGGGCAGGTTTAGCACCCGCAGCAGTTGTTGCCACTCCTCCTTTTTCCAAATTTGAAACCTTTTGCCAAAGAACTCCAACCATAAACGCAAGACCAATACTAACGACCAGAAGGATTGGAGCCAGTCTCTCAAAAAGTCCGGGCTTTGAAGATTCTTCCTTGATTTTTGCCATTCGTCCATTCTGCCCGAAACGAAGAAAAAAGTCAAAGCCCAAATCCAACTACAAGCCCATAATACTTGACTTTTTAATGTTGTGGTGGTACCCTTACCCTCAACTGGACTAGAAAACTTTGGTTTGAAGGCTAACCTGTAGTTTTCTTTTTCAAATCGTATTCTCTTGCAGAAAGGAGTGAAAATGTCTAAGATTTTTGCGATCATGGCAATAATCTCAAGTATTGTTGGGCTACTAGCCGATTCGCCGAACCAAATATTAAATGGCGTTATCATCGCACTGGTAGGTATCACTTGGGCAATAGCCGATAAAAAGTAATACAAGAGAAAAACCGCCTAGTGGCTTTTAAAGCACCCGGCGGTTTTTTGTTTCCAAAACGCCTTAAAGAATTTGATTTCAATGAGTCGAGCGAATTCAATTCAAAAGTTGCAGCTGTCTGACGAGCCTTCACGGCGAAGAAGTTCTGCTAACATTGCATGAGCGAGACGAGTTGCTATCAAATTCTTTCGGCGGCTCCTTTCTTTGGTTCATTTCTTTAGAGAAGTAAAGAAATGAACAAATTGTTATTAGTTAGAATTATTTATTCTCCGACAAATAATTTAGTGCATCCATCCCAGCCTGGCAGCCAAACCCCGCTGCAGTCACTGCTTGTTTATATTTAAAGTCATGCACATCACCTGCGACAAAAACTCCAGGAACATTTGTTTTGTTTCCTTCCCGAATCTTTATAAATCCGTTATCATCCGTGTCTATCGTACCCTTAAAAATTTCGCTTCCGGGTTTGTGTCCAATAGCAACAAATAACCCATCGGTCGGAAGTTCTGATACTTCGTTTGTTTTATTATTTTTTATTTTTACCTTTTCTACTTTCTCGACCCCTATTACTTCTATTACTTCTGTGTCCCACATTACTTTTATTTTGGGATTATCAAGCACTTTCTTCTGCATTACGGCCGAAGCTCGAAATGCTTCACGTCTATGCACGATAATCACTTCAGAGGCGTACTTTGTTAAAACATCCGCCTCCTCCATTGCACTATCCCCTCCTCCGACTACAACAACTTTTTTATCTCTAAAAAATGGCGCGTCGCACGGAGCGCATGAAGAAACTCCGCGTCCAATTAGCTTTTGAAGTCCGGGTACGTCTAACCACACAGTTTCTGCCCCCGTAGCAATAATAATGCTTCGGGCGGTGAACTGTGAACTGTGAACTGTGATTTTAAAAGGGCGGGAAGAGACATCAATACTGGTAACATTTTGGAGAATAAACTCTGCACCAAATTTAATTGTCTGGTCTTTCATTTTTTGCATTAAATCGGGACCCATAATTCCATCTGGAAAACCGGGAAAATTATCAACCTGAGTTGTAAGCATAAGTTGCCCACCCCAGGCCTCACCGCCCAAAATTAATGTTGAAGCCGCGCCACGGGTTGTATAAATTGCAGCAGTGAGTCCCGCAGGACCACTTCCAATAACACAAACATCATATACTTTTTCCATAATGCAAAAACGAACACAGAAGTTTGATATTATCAAACTTCCATCTTCAGCTTTAAAACTTAAGTTTTAAAAAGCTGGTGTACCCGTCGGAGGCGTACCTACTGGAGAAGGCGTTCCTCCAGTCATACCCGGCTCTTCAACCTTGGGTTCTTCTGTTCCTGGAACTGCCGGCGCTTCCGGAATCGCTATCGGATCAGGTGTTGGTGTTTCACCAACTATCGGTTCCGGCGTTGTTGGTTCAATAACCGGTGTCGAAGGAACTACTGGTACAGTACCTGGGAATCCCGCTACCGGGACTGTTGGATTTGTTGCGTTTGGATCCATAATTAATCACCTCCAATCAAAAAGATTTTCTATTTTTTTATCTTCCATCTTCTATTTTATCTGTCAATTCACCAAACTTTCAAATTTACAAATAAGATTGTAAATGGAAAATTCTGCAAATGGACAATCTTACAACCCTTTCTTGACTACATCCTCAAATGCTTGTTTTTCCCATTGGAAAGCCTTTGGCTTCCAACGGGACCACGTTAGATGGCAAAAGCCTATCTAACTCGTGGCCTGCTTCATCAAATCTTCAAAATTTTGTTTCCCTGAAAAACCGACATTTCTGCCTATCTCTTTTCCGTCCTTAAAAAGAATGGTTGTCGGAATAGACATTACTCCGTATTTCTGAGACTGCGCCGGATTTTGATCCACATCCAGTTTTGCAACCAGAATCTTGTCTTTGTAAGTTTCGGAAAGCTCCTCCAAAACCGGCTCCGCAAGCTTACACGGCCCGCACCACGTTGCCCAAAAATCAACTAAAACAGGAAGTGGGCTGTTAAGAACCTGTGTTTCAAAATCTTTGTCGGTAGTATTTATTGTAGCCATACGCTAATCAATATACCTTTGCAATAGCTTGGAAGTCAATCGCTAAATTACGGTGCCGGGGGTGGAGAGGGTGGGGGTTCTTGCGGTACAGGCGCCGGTTGAGATGTTTCTGGTGGTGGTGGTTGTGATGGTGGTTGCGACTCCGTAGGCTGTGACGAAGGAGCGCAGTTACTTCCATTCCAATAATACCCCGATCCACAACCTACAGACGGAGATGTCGAAGTGGTATTGTTAGTTATGCAACTGCATGCATTATTGTACCAACCTGTACATGTTCCTCCACCTGCACGACAAGCTGCTTCCTGAGACTCTCTACTAGGAGTACCAGAAGGTGCTGATTGGGAAGTATTAGTGTAATTTGTGCCACCCGAACCACCAGAAGAACCTGTACCTACATACTTACCTGCGGAATCGTATCCTCCATAACTTCCTCCAACATACTTTCCTGAAGCATCATATCCACCACCAAAAGCTCCTGAACCAGCACTACTATTTCCTGGAAAAGGTGCCCCTGGCCCACCAGGTTGTCCTCCACTAGTAGGTGAATATGGTTTACATGTGCAAGTATTATCTACATAATAGCCCGGTCCACAGTTTGGAGGATTACTACAAAACGATGTTCTAGAAGTTCCTGAAGTATTTGTATTATTGGTTGTCGTTGATCTACAAGAACATGTTCCATAATCCCACCAGGAATTATTTCCACATCCAGTTGAAGGCATAGGACAAGCATTGTTTAAGTTACTTCCTCCAGAAGTCGTCTGTTTACATTCTCCTGAATTATCTTGATAATAACCTCTATCGCATGTTTTTTGTTGAATACAGTTAGTCCCATTCCACCAAGAACCGGAGGGGCAACCGTTTGCCGGAGGAGGATTGTATGTCTCACATTTACCATCTCTAAACGCCTGGCCGGGTAGACAATACCCTACCGTATAAACAGGGTTCGGAAATCCTCCGTCAGAAATAGATCTGGGGGCACAATACCCGCCTCTTGCATTTGTTGTCTCCGAAATCCACCCATATCCGGAGGGGCAACTCCCCACCGCTACCTGGAACGAGCCCATCCACGAAGCGGCCGCCTCGGGGTTGTCAGCATAACATGCAGACCCGGGAGAGGGTCTATGATACCCTGAAGGACAAACGTTTTCCTTATAACCGGAGTCAGCTGCCGTAAATTGATAATTTGGTACACAATACCCACCGTTAGGCATAAATGGTACCGACGCCCAATGATATCCGGTACCACAAGCCTGGTTCTGAGACATACTTCTCCTCTCTTCAGAAAAACCAAATCTGTCAGATAATGCTTTAAGCCTTGCATACGAAGGATCGTTTAAAAGATCCGGATTTTTGCTAATAAGATCATTCACATATTGCGCATTTTCCTTTGTAGGTTTAATTCTTTCAACAACTTCTTGATATTTTTGTAAATAGTCGGGTCTGTTTCTCAGGAAATCCTGGTTTATAAGATCCGGCCTAATTGTATTTTGAAGCTCTTCAAGTCTGACGGTTGGCACCCACCATTGTCTTAATTCGCCCGGAACCGTATCTCCCGCTTTATATGTCTTGGCAAATTCTTGAAGACTTTTAATAGTCGCTTCGTCTGGTTTTTGAGTTTCAAGCTCTTTAAGCTCTTGAAACTTCTTAATCTCTTGAACCGTATAAAACCCTTGAGGATATTTTTCAAGAGACGTCTCATCAAATTTCTTGAAATCTGATTCCGGGAAAAGATCTGCATTGACATATTTTCTAACTTCGCTTCTTGCCTCTTTCCTGGTTTCAGAATCTATGATCTTTCCGACCTCCTCCGGGGTCAAAATCCCTAAAGCTTCGGTAGCTTTTAATCTGCTAACAACCGCTTCAGGAACTGCCGGCCTATCCTCAACATCGGCAACAGTATCGACTGCCAGCTCACTTGCAGAAATGGCATTTTTAATTCCTCCAGTCGCCGCGTCAGGAGCTGCAAGTAATACTTCCTCCAAAACCAGATTGTGTCTTGAAGCCTCTAAATCAACTCTGTCGGCAAAATCTGTCACATCCTGGCCATTTTTGCTGAGATTCTCCAAGTCTTCAGAGATCGCCTCCATTGTACCCCTATAGCTTCTGGCTAAAGAATTAAGCGCACGCACGTTTCTGCCTGAGGCAACTTTCTGCATTTCGGACAACCTCTCTCCGGCAAATTCAAGTCTGACCCTATCCTTCGCTTCTCGGTTAAATGTGAACAACGAAACCGCACTCTCTTCCCCCCTTTTTAATAGGTAAAGCGGATTACCGGGAGCCAAATCTTTAGCAAAATTAAAAAAATAATCGTGCTGTAGAAAATTCTTATAATCCGCATCCGCAGGTTTGTCTGAAACATTTTCCTGGGCGTTAATTTCCAAACCCAAAACGTTCCCATCTACGGAATAAGTATTCCAGTCATAATACAAAGAAGGATCCTCAAGTGCGTAGACAGGCGAGACGGAAACTACAACAAATAAAGTAAGAAGAATGACAATTCCGATAATGACCCGCAATACTTTCACTCTACTATCAGAATAAATGCTCTCACAATACTTGTCAAATTTTTACTTTATTTAATCTTAAGGAATTTAAGACCACAGAAATTGAAGAAGCGGCCATGGCAAAGCTGGCAAGCATCGGGTTAAGAAGCCCCAAAGCTGCTGCCGGAATTAAAATAACATTATAACCAAAGGCCCAGAATAGATTCTGCTTGATAACTCCCATTGTTGCGCGGCTTAAATTAATAGCAGACAAAATTGAATCAAAATCTTTATTTAAAAGTGTGATGCCGGCAGATTCCATGGCCACGTCAGTTCCGGTTCCCATCGCAATTCCAATATCGGCCGCAGCAAGAGCGGGAGCATCGTTTACGCCATCACCTACGAACGCTATCGCGTTAGAAGTTTGGTTCTTAGTTACTTGGTTACTTAGTTCTTTTACTTTCTTGGCCTTATCTTCAGGAAGAACTTCTGCCATTACATTTTTAATTCCCGCCTGCTTAGCAATCGCCTCAGCAGTCCTAATATTGTCCCCTGTTACCATCCATGACTCGATATTTTTTTGATTTAATTTTTCAATAACTTTGGAGACTCCGTCTTTTAAAGTATCTGCAACTGCAATATATCCCAAGATCACATTCCCGTTTTTTAATGTCATTACCGTTTTACCATTTTTTTCCAGATTTTGAATCTCACCACTTTTGCTATCTGTCTTTCCAAAGAAATATTCTTTACCGTTAATTTTTCCTTCAATTCCCTTTCCCATTATTGCTTTAAAATTGGTAACCTTTTGAAATTTTATTTTCCTGGCTTTCACAAAAGATAAAATCGCCTCTCCCAAAGAATGTTCTGAACCCTGTTCTAAAGACCCCACGATAGAAAGAATTTTTGGATCAGAAACATCAGTAACAATAGGCATACCTTTGGTCAAAGTTCCGGTTTTATCAAATATAATCGTACTAATTTTGTGTGCAGTCTCAAGACTTGAAGCATCCTTTATAAGTATTCCTTTCTCGGCACCTTTCCCTGTTCCAACCATAATGGCGGTTGGGGTAGCAAGTCCCATTGCGCAGGGACAGGCGATAATTAAAACAGCTATGAAATTTGTGAATGCCGGCAAAAACCCCACTTCGCCAAGGCTTCGCGGGGTGCAGTACCAGACAACAAACGTAGCAATTGCGAGCATTAAAACAATCGGCACAAAATAGGAAGAAACAAGATCGGCTGCACGCTGGATCGGAGCGCGTGAACTTTGTGCTTCTTTAACCATTTCTACAATTCTAGAAAGCATCGTTTCACTCCCGACTTTTGTAGCTTTAAATATGAAGCTGCCGGTTTTATTGATTGTCGATCCTATTACTTGAGCCCCAACAATTTTATCGATAGGTATAGATTCTCCCGTAACCATTGATTCATCAATCGAACTTCCGCCTTCCGTAATTACCCCGTCCACCGGCACCTTTTCCCCCGGTCGTACCCTAATCAAATCCCCCACCACAACATTCTCAAGCGGAATGTCAATTTCTTTACCGTCGCGAATAACCCTTGCTGTTTTTGCCTGAAGTCCAAGAAGTTTCTTTATTGCGTCCGATGTGTGGCTTTTAGCTTTAGCCTCCAAAAACCTTCCCAAAAGTATTAAGGCAATAATTACCGCCGCCGTATCAAAATACATCCCGGAAACTATGCCAAACATTGAAGCGACTGAATATCCGTATGCCGCACTTGTTCCAATAGCTATTAAGGTGTCCATACTGGCCGCCCTATTTTTGAGCCCGGACCAAGTCGCTAAATAAAATTCATGTCCAGCCCAAAATTGTACAGGAGTAGCCAAGAGGAGAAGTACCATTGTAGGAAGACCAAATCCAAAAAGTTCAGGAAAACTACCCAAAAAGATTATTGAAGAAAGAACGGATGAAACAATTACTTTCAGTTTTAGTTTTTTGAGTTCTTGCGCTTTTTCTTCCTCTTTGATTTCTTCCGGAGTTTTTTTACTGTCACCTTCTACGAATACCGCTTTATAACCCGTATCCGCAACAACCTTTTCTAGAACATGGTCTGTGACTTTTCCTTCTTCCAGTTCAAGCGTAGCGGATTCACTACCGTAATTTACCGCACACGATAAAACACCGGGAACCCGGGAGATACTCCTCTCAAGAAGTTTCGCGCAGGAGGCGCAGTGCATACCGACTATTGGAAATGATTTTTTAATGATGGTGTTCATGATCTCCTCCTTTCGTTCTCTTTCCAAAGAAAAACCACCAGATAAATCCGATAAGTCCAAGCCCAAAGGTAGCCACTATTAATTTGTCCATATTTTAATCCCCACAGCCGGCGCTCTTTTTTGCCTGACTCTCTATATATTCCTTGGTTACAGCTTGGGAGAATAGGCTTTTGTCATTATCGCCAATGAAAAGAACCAAACTGTCGTCAGGAAATATTACTTGACTTTCAAAATTAGAAACCTGAATACCGTTTATATACGCAGTTACTTTTGAATAATCTACGGGGAAATTAATATTGATAAACAAATCTCGCCAAATAGCGCCCTCTGCCTCCACATGAATCAAATCTCCGAAATTGTCGTGAAGGTGTGCCTTTTCCATTTGTTTATTGCCTGAGTTTTCTTCTTCTTTTCCGTCAACCGTACAGGGTTTAATAAACATATATTTATTGTCGGAAAAATCTATTTTCTGATTATTTTCAAAAACAACAAACCCTGCATGATAATGAATTTTTTCAGTTTTAAGGAAAAATTTTTTTGAAAAAACAAACCCCCCAATCAAAAAAAGCATGCCAATTCCCCCTAATATGTAAAAGGGGTTCTTTTTCATTTGCTAAATTTATTATATGTCTTGGCAAATAAATACCCCATTAACCAGGTTCCAACAACCGCAGTTGTTAAACCTAGAATAAAATTTCCTCTTGGCGCTCCTGTCCAAAGCGTCTCTAGGTTAATTCCGTGGAACCAACTTAGCATGACCGCTTTCGAAACATTAGGTAGAATAGCCACAAAGGCTGCGCAAGCAACATAAATCACTCCTGTTGATATTGCTATTGCATTTGCCCAAGCAGTTTCTTTTAATTTCATTTTCCTCACCCCCTTCTATCTATTATGCACCACAACCACTCCCCCCGCCACCAGTCACGGGTGTAACCTTTTTGGCAATCTGAGCAGCGCCGCTTGAAGATGAAAACTCAGCGCTTAAAACTTTTTTAGCATCTACTTTGTCCCAAGAGACTCCCTGAGTGGCAAAATACCCCGCTGTCGTCAAATATGTTCCCTGGAACCAAAACGAATTGAGTTTCAAAACGCTTTTATAAATCTCATCATCCGGCAAGCTCTTGGCAACCATCATTTCGATAGCAGCCAAAGCCGCCATTCCGTGATTACAATCCGGAAACCATGTGGAGTTACCACAGCATGGCCTATAAACATTTTTGGCAATGTCTTCTACTCTCTTTTGCTGATCGGGGGACAAATCAAAAAGTTCAAACTTCCCCAAATAGTTTATAGCTTTAGATTTAGATAAAGTCCAACCACCGGTTGAAGAAAAATTTCCCACATCTTTTTTATACTCTTTTCCCATTGGACCATCTATGTATGCATTACTTTTTTGGGCCAATCCAATCGCCCAGAGAAAATCTACAACAAACTGACCGTTGTCGGCATTTATATTTATATTTTTGTCCGTTCCTTCTTTTAAAATTTTCTCTTCGTCGCTGTTTAAATTAACCGTCTCCAAAAACTTTTTCTCATCAATAACCCCGGCACTTATTAATTTTGGTCCCAAATCTCCCCACGAAATTGGCAAATCAAACCCCTTTTCCGGCAAAACTTTTTCTTTATCAACAACAACTCCTTTTTGAGCGGTACCACCGAAGGTTTTCAAACCATCAACTTTTGTAAAAAAAACACCCCCCAGGAACGAAACAGAAGCCAGCATTATTATCAATGCAGTCTTTGTTAATCTGTTCAATTTTATTGCTATCATATATAGTATCCAATCAAAATATAATCGATAAACGACAATCCCACGATCGTTCCTAAACTAAAAATCATTCTTTGATATGGGAAAAGAGATTTGCCGTGAACTTTTATTATCAAATCGTTCATAATATCAATCAGATAAAAAACGGTTCCACCGACAATAATTCCAAAGGTTAGCTTATCAAGTCCGTACATTTTTTCCATTCTGATAACCAAGTTAAATTTATAAAAAGACCACAGGCTTGAAGCAAAAATGGCTAAATATAGCGTCGGCTTAAGAAATGTCCAATCCGGTTTTTTGATTTTTTTGACAAGGGCTGAGTAACTCCAAAACGATATTGCACCAAGAAATGCCGCCATCCAAAGCCCCGTTATCGAATCGTCCACACCAAGATAGCGCGAAAGAGTGATTCCCGTCGCAGCTCCCGCAACACAAAGCGGACAATGAGCGAGTGCCACGCGAGTGAATAGTGAATAGTGAATAGTGAATAGTGAAAATAAAACAAAAATAAAAACCGAAAACTTTTTCATTTAAGAACTACCTCCCCAATAAATTTAACTTCTTTTTGCCCAACCGGATCAGGAAAAGTTAAATAAACGGATCTGTTAATTGGACCGACTCCGGCAATTCCGTGCGCTGCAGGATCAAACCGTACCATCAATTTAGCTGAAGACTGCGCAGGTATATCAAAATCGATGTTAGAATTTTTGGCTCCCTGCGTTTCCATTCCGTAAAATCTAGTCCTTTTACCATCAAAAACAACCTGAGCTTTCGTGCACATACAGGATGTGACAATATTTTTAACCCTTAGAATATTTTTGGAATTATTTTTAATTTCATATTCCCTGGTTACGAAACCGTTTTTCATTATCATTTTCCCAACATCGTACGACTCGGGAGAAACCAATACTTCCTCAAATTTTATTTGAGCTAGATCAGAATCTGGAATTGAATTTTTGTTTTTAGCGAAAATTAAAACGCCGCCAATCACCACTCCCAATGTCAGTAAAATTAAAATAACTTTCCCTTTCATAAAATTATGATTTCTTAAAAAGATCAACTATCTCCTCAACCATTTTTTCAGAATTTTCACCATGTAAATCCTTTAGTACACATGTATGGAGATGCCCGTGAAGCACAATCTCGTCAACTTTTTTTAAAGCTGCCTGGACCGCCCTATTCTGATGGATAACATTAAGACAATATTCATCACCTTTTAGCATCTCTTCCACTTTTTTAAGATGTCCCTGGGCAATTTTAAGTCTATTAACCGCCTCAGTTTTAAATTGGTTACGATTTGACATGCAAGCTATCCTACCCCCCCGGGGGGGGCCATGTCAATACCATGTTTAGATTCATCTTCTATAAATTCCTAAAATTGGGTGCTAAAGTATACCGATGGGAAATCTTTGGCTGGCTTTCATAACGGGTTTAACAACAGGAGGGATCTCCTGTTTTGCTGTCCAAGGCGGGCTTTTAGCCTCTGCGTTAACCGAGGAAAACAAAAAACGTTCAACTCTGATTTTTCTTGGAGCAAAACTTATTGCTTATACCCTGCTCGGCTTTTTACTTGGGTTTCTCGGTTCCAATTTGAACATCTCTCCCAAAATCCAAGGAATATTCCAAATAGTAATTGGGTTATTCATGATAGCCACGGCCGGAAGACTTATAAATATTCATCCCCTGTTCCGATATTTTGTAATTCAACCTCCTAAATTTGTTTTGAGACTAATGAGAAATCAGGCACAGGTAAAATCTTTCTTTACTCCGGCTTTTTTGGGATTCATGACGGTTCTTATCCCCTGCGGAGTAACTCAGGCTATGATGCTATACGCGATAGGAACTTCAAACCCTTTTTGGGGAGCAGGGATCATGTTTGCTTTTGTATTGGGTACATCCCCCATCTTTTTTGCCATAGGAATCGCTTCGGGAGAACTTTTTAAAAAGAAAGCTTTCAACTATATTGCAGCTGCCTTTATATTTGTGATTGGAATTCTTTCAATAAATAGCGGTCAAATTCTTAGGGGTTCGGTTCATGCCTTGCAAAATTATTATGCTGTTATTTTTAATACCGGCCAAACTTCAAAAATCGGAGATGTAGTAAATATAGAAATAACTAATCGTGGTTATAAAGCAGATGTTAATACTCTAAAGCTCGGGGTTCCGGTTAAACTGGTACTTAAAACTTCAAATGTCACCAGCTGCGCCAGGGCGTTTACAATACCCGACTTGAATTATTTTAAAATTCTACCGGGAACAGGAATTGAAGAAATTGAGTTTACACCCACTAAATTAGGAAATTTAACCTATACATGTAGTATGGGAATGTACTCCGGTTCATTCAACGTTGTTGAATGAACAAATATAAAATCCTAATTTCTAAATTCTAATTTTGAATTTTATATTTAGTTAGAATTTAGTGTTTAGAGTTTAGAGTTTGTTTTAGAAATTTTATGCAAAAGAAAATTTATAAAATTAAAGGTTTAGATTGTGCAAGTTGCGCCTCGCTACTCGAACTTGATCTGGAAGACGCCGGTATCAAGGCAAAATGCAGTTATCCAAAAGAGTCGCTTGAAATAGAGGGTCATTATGACTCTAAAAAAGTAATTGGAATAGTGAAAAAATCAGGATATTCTATCTTGTCCGAATAGTTTCTCATTTGCTTATTTGTTTTAGACGAAGTCGCAAAATTTGGTTATTATTAATGTATGTGTCCTGTTTGTACAGTTACTGTTATTGCAGGCCTCGGACTTTCCCGCATCTTGGGAATTGACGATTTAATCACCTCCATTTGGATCGGAGGCTTCATTTTGTCATTTTCTTTTGTAACGATTAACTGGATAAACAAAAAGTGGCCAAGGTTATCAATAGATAACTTCCGATTCCCAATTATCGCCCTTGTGTATTTGCTTGTTTTGGTTCCACTAAAATGGAACGGTTCTATTGGGATCTTCCAAAACACCCTTTGGGGAATTGACAAAATACTGTTTGGAACGGCAGTGGGATCGATTGTCTTTTTAATCGGCATCTGGGCAGACAAGAAAGTCCGTAAAATTAAAGGCAAACAACTTTTTATTTATCAAAAAGTTGTTTTTCCGGTCTTAGCCCTTATACTAGCAAGTGTGGTAGGATTTATCCTTACCACATAATAAGTTCATTGGTTTTCTTTTATTTATTGTCGACTCACCCACTCTAACTTGTTTAGCCTAAAATGCAGTGAGCGAGTTCAACTCGAAATTGCGATAGTCCGACCGAGTGTATACGAAGGGAGTTTGAGACAAAAAGGACAAGCGAACGAAATGTCTGGCTAAAAAGTTACGTGGGGCTATTCTTTGGCTACTTTCTTGTAGAAGCAAGAAAGTAACAATATTATATGGTTAAAAACTACGACGATCTACTAAAAAAAGTTCAAAAAGCCACCAAATCCGGCGGAATTGACCTCTCGAGCGACGAAGATCTTTCAATCGCCATTATGAATCTCATTTCGATAGAAGAGCACTTGTTCTTTACTTCCCAAAAAACCGGCAAACCTCAATATCTGGACATTCTTAATGAAGTGAGAACTATGCGCGCAGAGCTTCTTAAAAAAATAGTCAAAGATTATGAGGGGGAAGTTTGGTGCATCAGTAAACATCTCTTGGCCGCCAGTATGAGGTTAATGGAGGTTGGAACAAAGGAACAAAAAAAAGTCAATGACCCTGAGCATCGTCGAAGGGCTTGGGAACTCTTTGAAAAATCATTCAAGCTCTATTCCCTGTTTTGGGCCATTAATCTGAAGGTTGTGGATATAGGGGATGTTCCACTGGACGACGGAAATATTAATTTTATCGGCGAAAAGGAAGTAAAACTAAAAACCTCCTTATCCCCTCTTGATAAACTAACCAATATCTTCAAAAAAGCCATAGACTGTTGCCGAGAATAATCTCCTTTAAATTCCTTTAATTTCCTATGACATCCTCCTACAATCTTACGGTCGGGTTTTCCGTTTGTTTTTAGAGGATGACCGTCAGCGTTCAATTCATTCGTGAGCTCACGCTCACGGTTTTTTTGAATGCTGTCATAATACTTTACATAAACACGCCCATTAATATCGTGGCAATAAGAACAATCGCCAAATAAATTTTACTCTGCGGGAGATCTAAAGTTATAGGTGAATTCTTGAACCAATTAGCCAATCCTCCAGGCTCGGTAAAATCAATTACCTGGTCAATTAGAAGATGCAGGGAAAAAGCCAAAACCATTCCCCTGCCAAAGATTGACCCCGAAGAACTGAGCATCCAAAACGTCAGTACAAAAAATATTAATTGGAAAAAAATTGTATGGAAAATAAGCTCGTTTCTCTCACTTCTTGTTCCGTAAAGAAGTGAAAACATTTTGCCGATTTGTCGCTTCTCAAGAAGAAAGTTAAATCTTTGAGAAGTCAGTTCTGCCGGCTTTACCAGATAGAAATAAATTATATGGTCAAGATCAGGTAAAAGGGTGCCGACAATCCCTCCAAGCCAAAACCCCCAATATGGCAAACTTAAATAATGTTTGGCGAAGGCGACAAAGACAAAGAAGGAAAACCAGAAAGAAAAATGTAAGAATATCTCGCGTTTCATAAGCAGTAACTTATTATATATTACCGTGAAGGAATCTTCTCGAGAGAGCTAGTAACTTTGTGTGTGTAGCATATCAGTCTGAATTTGCCGTCATCGGTTGTATCGGTCTTACCCGTTTCACAGGTTCCTTCTATGTGTAACCACCCAAAATCATGATGGCTAAGTTCTTTTTCCTGCCTTCTTATTTCTGCCACTTTCTCAACTTTTTTTACCCAAAGTGGTATATCCGTTATTGCCATGACGCCATTATATACCTGCTGTCAAGATTCATTTTTCGACTTCTTAAGCTCGAAAAGCTTCCACATAAGAGTTCTCAGCTTCGCTTGCGCTCCTCTTGTGTGTCAGTTGCAGCAGTTTTCAACTGCTTCAACTTCCACATGAACAGCCTCCCCTTGCTTCTGGCATTTTGGGCGTCTTTAACAAAGCTCCTCGCTTTCTCAAGTAAAATTCTCGGAGTCTCTTTGGCAAGCTTCATGTATAAAGATTTGTGCTTCAAATCATTTAGTTCAACCGAGAGGTCATAGGCATATTTTTGAAATTCACGGGAGACATATTTGTCAGTATCGTCTAATTTGTACTTTTGAATAATATCACCAACTTTTTGCATAACCACGTCAGCCAGATTTTATTCTAATTTGATTATAAACAGTAGTAGTAGTAGTACACTCACAGCCATGACACCAGAATTAAAATACTATCCCGAGCCTAAACCTCACATAATAATTAAGCGGGACGATGAGCCAAAAGGCTCACGCGGATTTATTTGGCCTGAAGATGCTAATATTTATGAGGTTCGTTTTAATACAACAGTGAGACAAGCAGCAGAACAAAATTCATTAAAACCACAAGAATTAATTAGTAGACTGGTTGCTGGCGAATCATTTAACTTTGATCCCAGCATAAAACTCATCAAAGGATAAAATTCCGTCAAATTTATACTTCTTTGCAATTGCCAGATTCGCACAATCAATAAATGAAGTTCCTTTTTTGGTCTGTTTCTTAAATATCTCCCAAGCTAGTTTTTTATCCTCTTCATCCAAGCTCATAATTTCTACTGGCATTTTCAGTATTTCTTCTAGAAAGATTAAGCCTGTCTTTTGGCTATCTTTTCTACTTAATACTGTAGCTGTTTCTTGAATTACCAAATTGAGAATAATGAGTTTATCTTTATTTTTTTGGATTTTTCTAAGTGAAGAAGTCGTTTCTTTATGGTGTGGATCATGAATGACATATAAACCAAAAAGGAAATCGGAGTCGAGTATATATTTCATACGACGTCGTTTTGATAATAATCATCTATTAATTCCTGACCACTTTTGCCCCCAAAATCAGTTTTGCAAGCTCCAATAAAACTTTTCCATTTATTCCAATCATTATTTTTTTTAGATTTAGTATTTTTCTTGATTAACTCATCTATGCTTTTTCTAATCAACCCAGAAAAAGTACCCTCTCCAAGGGCAACTCTTAACCTTAATTCCCTATCTTGATCTTCGCTTAGATATACTTGTGTTCGTACCATGCTTAGAGTATATGTTGTATGTTATATGTTGTCAAGTTTGTGGCATACCTCTTGTACAACCATTTTCAAAATTATTCTTTCTTCATCGCTAAAATTTTGGAGAACATAGTCGTATCCACTAACCTCTGAGCTCTGAGCTCTATTCTCTATCCCCACCCTCACATGCCAATATTGATCCGTTCCCAAGGCTTCATCAACCGATTTTAAACCGTTATGGTCTTTCGGCCCCCGCCCAAACTGGATTTTGTATGATCCAAGAGGGATATCAAGATCATCGTGAACAATATATAAGCTATTAGAGCTTAGAGGATAGAGCTCAGTAATTTTCTTAACAAATTCTCCCGAGCTGTTCATAAAAACATCCGATTTTTTCACCATTACACCTTTCGAAAGACCAATCTTCCTAAATCTGTCCACTATCATATAACCGACATTGTGACGGGTGTTCTCGTAATCCTTTCCGGGATTTCCCAACCCAATTATAAGTTTCATAGTCATTAGAGCCTAGAGCTTAGTTTTTCTATAATTCTCAGTTGAATTTATCAAACCATTTAGCATTTTCCCAATTTCATCTATTGTTTCCACAAGTTTTTTAAATTCAGTGCTATTAATATAGCCTAAATCTAATGCAATATACAAATGATTTTTAACCTCAGATAGGGACCCTCTTGCTGTTCGATAAAACATAACCGTCTCAGCTATCCGATAGCGCGAAAATCCCTCGGCAACATTTGCCATAATAGATACGACTGCACGACGAATCTGATCAATTAGGCCAAATTTTTCCTCACAAGGAAAAGAAGAAGTTATGCTGTAAATTCTCTTAACTAGCACTCTAGCTTTTTGCCAAACCAAAAGATCCTCAAAGCACTTAATCGTCGCCACAAACAAATTCTAATATAACTAGGCTCTAAGCTCTAGTAGCTAGTAGCTAATAGCTAACTTAGGCTTTATTCATTAACTTAACTGCCAACTTCCCCAGTACCGGTACCACCCATTTGTCTCCCTGCCATGCTTTGTATGTCATTACCAACCAAAGAACCACTCCGAACACAAAAACCAAAGGAGTGAGTATCGCTAAAAAGATGGTAAATATCAAAACCCAGTTCAAAGCAAAAAGTACCAAGTAAACTACTATCGATTGGAAAGCCCAAAAACGCACGAACTCATCCTTTTCAAGAAGGATGAAGAGTACCGGTACTACCAAAGTGGGTCCCAAAAGCGTAGCTAAAGCTGCTGCTGTTTCTTTTTTAAGTCCTGTTCCTGCCATTGTTTATCACCTTCTTTCACACTCTTATCTTTTCACAAAAGCTTACATAAGGTCAATACACAATTATGATAAACACGGAACCGCTTTTAAAAAACGGTCCAAAGATAGCCTGCAGCAATCGCCAGATAAAAAATCCAAGTCAATAGCAAAGTCACGCTCTCCCATTTCTTCGGTTTAATAAAAACGGGGTATTCTTGAGGAAGTTTTATGTAATTTAAGTACCAAAGAGCCGGAATATAAAGAACGAAAGCAAAAATAGAAATAACCCCAATAATTGTAATCAGAACTCCGGGCTGAGCAAGAGTGATCGTGATTAGAGAGGTTAATATTAAAAACCCAAGCCAGAAATAATACCAAAATCTAAAACTTTTACCCAATTTCCTGACCTTATAGGTAAAATCCGCAAACTGTCTGGCTACCCCATCGGTAAGCCCCACCCAAGTATCAATCATAAAGGCAGAGGCAACAAGTAAAAATAAAATTCTTCCCCAATAACCTAAACTACTCTCAAAAAACTGAGCCTGAACAACTGTTATTTTCCAACCTGTAGGAAAAATTCCTTTAGGGAAAAGGATCGCAAAAGCTAGAAGTGTAGTTAATCCTGCAGTTATAGCGTTAATTGTTACGGCTAAAAGTGAATCAAAATTTAAAAATTTTATCCAACCTTTCCACATAATTTTATTTTCCTCCGTATCTGCAAAAACCAAATCTTTTTCTTCTTCCACTTCTTCTTCTTCTTTTATCAAGAGTCCTTTAACTTTTGACGTATATTTTGCCATTCCGACACCTTTATCTTTCATCCAATATGAATAAAGTAAATTCAAAAAACCTCCCATTCCGGCAAAGGCGATGGCAGTTACCAAGTGTGAGGAATCAGATGCCTCCCAAGTTGTTGGCCATCTAATTGACAAAGGATTAAAGAAATATTTAAAAAATTCTCCTGCAAACACACGTACTTCAGGCTGAAACGCAGAAAAGATTAGACCAAGAACGGTAATTGCAGAAACGACTTTCATGAAATTTTCTAAGGATTTGTAGATTATTTTTGAAAATAAAAAAATACCGGAAAAACCAATTATTAAAATATATGACCAAAATAATGTTCCTCCTCTGTCTGAAAAACTTAATGGAAAACGTGTTAATTCAAATAGCGCTGTTCCCCCAGCAGAAGCATAACCACCAAGCCAAAGAAAATTAACAAAACATAACAAAAATAATGGATATGTAAAATATTTTCCGAGAGATAAAAAACCGCTCCAAATTCCCTTTCCTGTAATTGCTGTATAACGGCTAACTTCACGATTGACAAAGAATTGAATTAATGACGCAGGAAGAAGTAGTCCAACAAAAGCTAGTCCGTATTTAGCAGAAAAATATGGCCACCAAATGAGTTCCCCTGATCCCTGTGCAATTGCTGCCCAAACAAAAGCAGGTCCAAGCATCATCCAAAGTCCGGGCATTTTCGGTAACTTCTTTATCATTTTTTTTGCGTCTTAGCTATCGCTTTTAACTCCTTTAGTGTTGTTGCTTCGTTTACTCCTTTATCTTCCCTTATTTTTAAAAACCTTGGAAAACGAAGGGAAAGCCCTAGTGAATGTTTTGTACTTTTTGATATACTGTCAGCCGTTACTTCAATCACTAAGCTAGGTATTGCCCAAACATCAGGAATTAAGTCTTTTTGGGCTTCATATTCTTTTGGTTTTTCCTTTGATTGTAATTTATTAAGTCTGTTTTTAATCTCAACAAGCATAGCCTCTGTTAAACCAGTGCCCACTTTGGTTAATGTGCGTATAACATCTCCATCTTTGATGCCTACTAAAATTTTACCCAGTCCAAACTGTGCCCTTTTACCCTTCCCTGTAAAATAGCCCATTACAATGCAATCTAGAGTGTCAGAGAGTCTACCGCTCTGACCTTCCTCCTCTTTCATCTTGACCCAATTCCAGCCGGTTCTGCCTGATACATATTTTCCATTAGCTTTTTTAACAACAACCCCCTCAAGTCCCATCTTTAAGTATTTTTTGTGCATTTCCTTAATAATTTCAGGGTCTTTTGTAACGGTGTTCTCATCAACCCGAAGTAAACTTCCACCAATAATAATCTTTTCAAGCTCCATGCGCCTATTAATATACGGTTCGTTAATCAAACTTTTGCCGTTGAGAAGAAGTACGTCAAAAATCTGAAATTGCAGCGGAATTTCGCCGGCGGTTTTTTTTATATTGTGCTTTCTTCTTCTTTGAATTGTTTTTTGGAAATCCAAAAACACACCAGCCCCACGAAGCCTTGGCGAAGTGGGGTCAATCCCTATTGCTTCACTATCAAGAATAACCTCCTCTGCTTTTATAAATTTACCGACACCGAGAAGTTCCGGAAAAGTTTCCAGAGGAATTGAGTTCATGTTTCTCGTAAAGATTTTTACGATATTATCTTTGCGTTTAAAATGTATAAAGATTCTTAATCCATCAAATTTAGGTTCTACTGATACTTGTCCCATTTTGGCAACCATCTCAGTCGTTGAATTAAGTCTGGCTGCAAGCATTGGGACAACAGGTACACCAATTTTTGGTTTTATATTTTTTAAATTATTAGTTTTTGTAAGATATGCAATATGACCAATATCAGGATAAATATTATATTCCGTATCAGAAATTCCTAGTGCTTCTATTATTGTTTTTTCTGAGAAACCTAACCTAAGTTTCCCAACCGGAATTCTGGCAACGAACCGCACTGAGAGAGAATCCAGATTTTTAAGAAGACTACTCGTCATTTCAATTTTCCGCTCCTGCGATCCCTCTCCGTTGTCCTTGGCAATATCCAAAAGTTTTTCATAGACATCAGTAACTGTGAACTGTGAAGGGTGAACTGTGGATTGTGAAAGCTCCTCTGCGGTATCTCCCAAGTCACCTGATTTTTTGTAAAGGCTTTTTACCTCGTCTGCGCTTTTATTAAACGCCAGAGCGAGAGTTCTGATCATCATTTTCTCGGCCAAATTTAATAAAACCCCCTCATAATTCGGCGCCAAAATACCAAGAGATAAATAAACTATCTTATCAACTTCAGCAGAAGTTGTCGCCTCAAAAAGTTCCGATAAAATCCTTGTAATTTCAAGCCTGGAGGAGGTTTTTTCAAGCTTTTCAAGATATAAAGCGAGCTCGCTAAATTGCATACCCTATTATACCTCACGAAGATGACCCACTCTATTTTTTAACCTTGTTTCAACAAGACCCATTTACTTTTTAGATCCGAGAGAAACGAGAGAATTCATTTAAGAAACAAAAGCTGTTTGACGAGCCTTCACGGCGAAGAAGTTCTTTTGTACTGTATGAACGAGTCGAACGACTGCCTAAAAAGTATCATGGGCACCCTTTCATCTCCATTCTTTGGGTGAGCAAAGAATGGAAAGAGAGTTTGGGGAAAAGCAAGAAAGTAAAGTTAAGCCGTACTCACTTGCCGGCTAATATATATTTACTCGCCTTAGTGCTTCCCGACTTTTTTATTATTCCTTTTTCCATCAAATCCCTGATTTCTCTAAGCACCGTATCTTCCGAAACCATGGGTAATACGCGTTTAAGCTCATTCATTCCGCCACTCCCTTGATCGGAAATGTATTCTATCAGTCTCATCTGACGCTCGGAGAGTGCCACCTGCTCGCCAAACTTAACCTTGAGTCTCGAGTCAACCGAAAGCTTCCTGACTTTGTCTTTTACTTTTGTAAGCTCTATTGCAACCACCCCCGTAAAATACTCAAGCCAAGGAGTAATTTCGCGGCTGGCAAGGTTAGGCGATTGCCTGTCAACCGAAGCGATTGCCTCATAATAGTCTGCAGGCTCGGTATCAAAATGTTCTTCCAAGGAGAAAAACTTCTTGACATTGTAATTCTCCCTCATAAGAATTAGCGTTGAAAACGCTCTTACGGTTCTGCCGTTGCCTTCCACAAAAGGGTGTATCGCAACCAAAATGTAGTGAGCAATTCCCGCCCGGAGTATTGGGTGAGTCTCGAGCGCTTCAGGATCATTCAGCCATGCAAAAAAATCTTCAACCAGAAAAGGTACCTCTACATGGGCAGGAGGAGAGAAAATGATTTTTCCGGTTTCCTCCTCTTTTATAACAACTTCCGTAGTTCTAAAAACTCCGGCTCTCTCCGGTGCCACGATTCTATTAACCGTCGCTTTATGAATATCGCGCATCATGTCCGCCTCATACACTCCTCTTTTAACTGCAAGTTCATCCAGAAGTCCGGCGACATTTCGGTAGTTTATAACCTCCTGAATATCCCGCGCCCGGGCATAGACTTCCGCCCCCTCAAGAATTTTTTTAGTTTGATAAAGAGTCAAGTCGTTCCCCTCAATGTGGGTACCGTGATGGATAGTGCGTACCATGGCATCAGATTGGAACTGTTTTTCAAAAGAAGGGACGAGAGGGGCATTCTCAATTACTTCTTTAGAAGCTTCAATAGAACCGATATTTTTGAGGACCTTATTGGAAATAACATATTTTGGAACAAACATGCTTCTATTTTAACGCACTATTTGCGGAGAATGAAGTAGTAGATTAATCTTCTCGTGCTCCGGCTATGGGTGGTCGCCCCTCCCTCGAAGTTGCTCTGTCCCAAGATTCTTGCATATCAAGAGCTCTCTTTGCCTCTTCGTCACTCTCGGTAGTCTTTGCTATCAGTATAAGCTCCTGTCTTTTTTCAAGAGACATATGTCCTGCCGGTTTTCCATAATTCTTTTTGGCCTGTTTCAATCTTACATCCAGATAAAGGCAATCATACCTACTACGCACGTCAGGCGACAATTCCCTTAAATCCATTTCAAAACTTTTCTCTGCTTCCGTCAGAGTTATATCATGTTCCGTCGCCACCATATCCATATTCTATCTCAACAGTTCAATTCTCTCCACTTTTTTCAAATTGCTGACAAAATGCGGGTCTGCCGTGGTAATTATCGTCTGTTGTTTTTTTGAGATTTGCATAACCACTTCCCTGTGTTCATGATCCAGTTCCGAAAATATATCGTCGAGAAGAAGCGTCGGACGTGAGTCCGCGCTCCGACGAATGGTGAGCGAACTGAGGTCTGCCGAGGGAGTCGAATCCAGAGTAGAGCATTTCTCAATATAATCCAATTCCGCCATTTTTAGCCACAAAATCCCCATCCTCTGTTCACCCCGTGAGCCGAATGAGGCCAGTTCCCTACCTATATTACCTGTGTTACTTTTATTACTTGTATTACTTTTCAGAAAAATGAAATCATCACGATGAGGACCGACAAGTGTTGTGGCCGCCGCAATTTCCTCTTCTTTGTACTGTTCAAGTCTTCCCTCAGATATTAGGGACCTGTCGTACTCCAGTGAATAGTGACTAGTGACTTGTGACTGGTGAGAATTACAAAAATCGATAAAATTTTCCCTGGCTTCTGTAATATAATTCCCATTTTTAATGAGAAGTTGGTTCCAAAAAAGGAGTTTGTCGCGTCCCGAAGAGCCTGTCGGATACTCCCGCATTGTCCAAAGCACCCGATTTCTTTGCCTTAATCCTTTTTCATAGGAAAGGATGGAACGTCGGTATTCCCTATCAACTTGGGATAGCACTGTATCCAAAAACCTTCTTCTTAGGCTCGGGCTCTCTGTAACAATATCCATATCCCAAGGGCCAAAAAGAACTGTTCTAAAGTTTCCTGCAAAATCAATTAAGCGCTTTGGAACTCCGTTAACCAGAAGCTTTTTTCTCGGCCAACCATTCTCCCCGCGCGTCTGCACCACCTCTAATTGTGTATTACTTATACTACTTTCATTACTTGTATTACCTATTATTCGAGCGATATCACTCGAATGTTGAATCGTCTCCGATTCAATCCTGGCCTTAAAACTTTTCCCGGTAGAAAGTAAAAAAAGAGATTCGAGAATATTAGTTTTCCCGCTGGCATTCGGTCCGACAATCACCGTAACTTTGTCGGAAAAATCCAACGTTTTGGCCTTGAAATTTCTAAAATTGACAAGTTTCAGTTTTTTTATCATCTCATGAAGTATAATACACCCCAATGCACATCCTATTCACAACAGCCAGTTATCTTCCCACAGCAAACGGGGTCACTTATCACATTAGCTCAACAGCCGATGCTCTGAGGAAACTTGGCCATAAAGTATATATTCTTGCCCCATCGTTCCCGGGATATAAAGACCAATATAAAGATGTTATCCGATATCCGTCTCTGCCTAACCCGTTTATTAAAAATTATCCTATGGGAATTCCCTTCTTACCCACAAAAAAAATCAAAAAATTAAAAATAGATATTGTCCATACACACCATCCCTTAATAATCGGGCAGGCGGCTTCGCAAATAGCGGATAGGCTGGGCAAACCTCTTTTCTTTACTGCCCATACACAATATGAGCAGTATTTAAATTATTACTTTCCCAAAGGTTATGACGCGACCTCAAAAATATTGATTAGAGACTTAGTCAAAATTTCCAAAAAATCAAAGAAGGTTATTTGTCCATCGTCAAACACTGAAAAAAGACTGATTAAACACGGCATTAAAAACACCATTATTGTCAATAATGGCGTCGAGGATTTCTTTTTTAATAAACCTCAAGAAAAACCCTTTCATCCCCTGACACTGGCTTATACCGGCAGGTTGGATAGAGAAAAAAACCCTCTGGAATTGATTAAGATAGCCAGAGAGCTCAAAAAGTTAATCCCCAATTTTAAATTTTGGATTTTAGGTTCGGGTCTTCTTTTTCAAAAAATGCAGGATCAAACATTTAAATTGGGACTTGAAAATAATATAACCTTTACGGGAGTGGTTGACAGAAAACTTATTCCGGAAATATACAAGTCTGTTCATCTTTTTATTACACCATCATTAAGCGAGGTTATGCCGATTTCAATCCTTGAAGCTATGGCTTCAGGAATTCCTACCATATCTTTAAAAGGTTCTGGTCTTGAAGAACTGATAATTGACAACCAATCCGGATATATTTGCGAAAGAAATCCTAAAAAAATCGCAGAAAAGATAAGTGAAATCGCAAAAAACAAAGAAAACTATTATAGTCTTTCGCAAAAAACCTACGAATACGCTTTGAGTTTTTCAGCAAAAAATACCGCTCAAAAACTTTTCGATTTGTATACAACATTTAAAAAGTAGGTTATTTTTGGCATTCCGGGCAAAAGTAGGTACCACGGCCGGCCAGACGGATTTTTTTAATCGGGCTGCCACAATTGAAGCACTTTTCACCCTGACGATTATAAACCAAAAAGTGATCCTGATAATGACCTTTTGCGCCCAATGCATCCAAATAAAATTGATCAGAGGCGCCACCGAACTTAATCCCCAACTTTAAAACCTTCAGGATGGCTTCCTGAAGCGCTTTTTCTTCACCGGAATTTAAACTCTTAGCGGGACGCCGTGGATCAATTTTGGCCAAGTTAAGGGCGTCGGCCGCGTAGATATTGCCGATTCCGGAAATTGTGGCCTGATCCATAAGAACCACTTTAATGGGTCGGGAAGTTTTTGCCAGAATCTCCCCAAATTCTTTTAAAGTAACTTTGTCTGCTTCCGGTCCGTACCCACCCAATATTTTCTTAAGCTCGGTGTTATCCGTGATCAATTTCAGCCAGCCGAATTTCCGAAGGTCTGCAAATCTTAATTCCAAACCACCGGACAAAGAGACGATAATTCTCTGCCAATCATCTTTGGGATCCGACTTTCTCCGAACCAATAACCTCCCCGTTAATTTTAGATGACTAATTAAAACCCGGCCGTTATCAAAATAAAACTGAATCAACTTTGCCCTTCTTTCAATCTTGACAATTTTGGCCCCCACGATAACCTTTTGAACAATTGAGACTGAGGGCTGGACCATTTTGGGAGTATCGGTTTCAATCGCCAAGATTTCTTTACCGACAATCAGCTTTTCTAACTGAAGTTTAATCGTTTCAACTTCCGGTAATTCAGGCATTACTAAAGATTAACACAGATTGTAAAACAGATCACACAGATTATTAGGTCAGAATTCTCCGTCTAATATCTAATTTGGATTGTCCAAAATTCACAGCCAAGGCAAGTTTATAGCCAGTTACTTTGAGATAATTTAATATTTGTTTACCTAAGTCGGGAGGGAAATACTGGGTCGATTTCAACTCAACAATAATTTTATCCTCAATCAAAAAGTCGGGCACGTACGTTCCTAGTACATCGCCATCATAAATAATTTTCAATCTTGGTTCACGTTTATATTTTATTCCAATCTTGTCTAATTCCTTAGCCAGCGCTTTTTGATAGATAATCTCTTTATGACCAAACCCAAGAATGTTGTAAATTGTAAAAAATGCTCCGCGAACCTTATAAGTCAGGTCTGCATAGAGAAGTTTATCCGTCATTTATCCGTGTGAATCCGTTCCTCAACAAATCTGCGTATTTCTGTTTGGAATCTTTCCTTTGAAAACTTTTTGGCCTGAGCAATGCAATCTTTTGGATCAAATTTCATCCTTTCGAATTTCCTAACTGCTTCTGACAGGCTTTCAACTGTTGGTTCGTCGAAAAACAGCCCTGTTTTTCCCTCTACCACCGACTCAATATACCCACCACCGCGAAATGCAATTGCCGGACAACCACAAGCCGCCGCTTCAAGTGCCGTCATACCAAAATCTTCATCAATTTGAGCTAAAATAAATGCCTTTGCTTTTAACATTAACCTGGTTTTTTCCTGGTCATTTATTTTACCCATAAATATCGTTTCGCCCCGTGCAATCGATTTTAAATACTCCTTGCTTACTCCTCCTCCAAACACCTTTAATTTAACATTTGCCTTCTGGCAAGTTTTGATAATTAAGTCAAAATTTTTGGCAGCAGTCATTCTTCCCCCGGTTATAAAATAGTTATCTTTATCATTAGTTGGCTTAATACGCGGAATGTTTATCGGCGGATAGATAACTTTATAATCGGTTCGCTTATAAAACTTTTCAATTCGCCTACCTACGTTTTTGGAATTGGCTATAAAATAATCAACTTTTTGCGCCTGACGAAAATCATATGCCCGCATAAATTTATTAACAACTTTTGCGTAAATATCAATCAAAAGTCCATACCACTTCCCTTTCCATTTCCGCGAAGTCTCGTAACCATACAAATATCTCGGCGGTGTGTGAAGATAACAGATCTCAATCATTCCTTCCCCCTTTTTAATTCCTTTAGTTACTGCCCAACTGGCGGAAGTTATAACAACATCATATTCAGAAAAATCAAAGCTCGACCATATCAATGGAATCAGAAACCTTAGGGGAGAAATTAATTTTGAGGCAAATGGCAGTCTGTTAAACCATGAAGTTATAATTTTTGCACCTTCAAATTTCTGTCCAAACTTCCCTAAGCCCTTTTTATCTAATAAAGATAAGTAGATCGGCGCTTCGGGAAAGGTTTCGTGCAACACGGCTAAAACTTCTTCAGCACCGCCATAATCTAGTAAATAATCGTGTACTATCGCTACTTTCATAATATATATTATATAAGTCAGAACATTTTGACTTGTTTATCTTCTTCAATTTTTTTACTTACCTCCTGAATCCTTTTTGTTAAAGTCTTAAATCCAAACTCCTCAAACAACTTTATCACTTCTGGCCCTGATATATTCCACTTTCCCATAGCCCCAAAGTCTAAATCGAGCGGAACATCACGCACAATTGTTGCCAGAAAATATGATTGGTCGGCTGATTTTTTTCCTTTTCCAAGCTTTTCGCGAACATTACTCGGAATCTCGTTTAGATGTTCATAAATTTCTTTTACTGATTTATATTTAGAAAGCAGGATTATCGCCGTTTTTGGCCCAATCCCGGGAACTCCAAAGTAGTTATCGGAAGCATCCCCCGTTAGAGCCTTCAGATCTGTAATCTGTACCGGAGGAACTCCCATTCGCTCGATCGTTTCCGCTTCATCATAGAGCTTGGCATTGATTAGTCCCGCAACAGGCATGTAAAGTTTGATTCTCTTTTTATCATCAACCAGTTGAAGCTGATCCCTGTCCCCTGTGACGATAATTACCTCGGAGAGATTAGGGGTTAGAGCTTGGAGCTTAGTTTTTTTACTAGGCTCTAGGCTCTGAGCTCTAGTTGCTATGGTGCCAATTACATCATCCGCCTCAAATCCCGGTTTTGAATAAACGGAAATGTTTGCCGCAGCTAAAAATTCACGGGCTTTTGAAAACTGCGATCCTAAATCTTCCGCCATCGGCGGACGTTGGGCTTGATAGGTTGGAAGTTCTTTTTGACGAAAAGTCGGAGCCCTTTCATCGAAAGTTACGGCTATATGAGTTGGTTTTAGGTCCGTGATAACCCTTAGGATCATACTAACGAGCCCATAGACAGCATTTATCGGCTCCCCGCGCTTTGTGGTTAATGGAGGCAGCGCATGAAACGCCCGGTGCAGAATTGCATTACCATCTATAATAACCAGCTTAGACATGAGTGTATTGTATCCCATCTGAAACTTTCGTTGAAGTCAATCAAAAATAAACAAATCTACAGTTTCCCGTCGCCCGACTTGTGGCCAACAATTCCCTCGAAGTCGTCCCTGTCCAAGGTTTCTTTTTTTATTAAAGCATCGCTTACTTTGTCCAAAAGCTTTCTCTTTTCTTTAACCAGTTTAACAGCTACCTTGTAGCAGGAATCCAAAATCTTTTTGACTTCAATATCAATTTTTTCCAAAAATGCCGGGGAATTCTTGGCTCCCTCAAACCATTCCATCTGCCCAAAGTCTCCCATTCCCATATCATCCCCCAGATTAATTGGCCCCAAGTCACTCATTCCAAATTCAATTACCATCGCGCGGGCAATTTTTGTCGCCTGAGCAATATCGTTACTGGCTCCACTCGTCATTTCGTTAAATACAACCTCCTCCGCGGCACGGCCTCCCAGCATCGCTGTGATCTGTTCCAAGAGCCTGGACTTGGTCTCATGGGTCCTGTCAGCCGCAGGAGGAATCAATGTGTGTCCCAGGCTCATTCCGCGGGCCACAATCGAGATTCGGTGAACCGGATCGGTTTTTGTTAAAAAATGGGTAACAATTCCATGCCCGGCCTCGTGGTAGGCTGTGATCTTTTTATCTTCCTCGCTTTGAAGTCTCTTTTTTGCCGGTCCAAGTTTAACTTTTGTGGCTGATTCTTCAATATCAACCATCCCAATCTCATTTTTACCATTTCTGGCTGCCCCTATTGCAGCTTCATTAAGCATATTCTCAAGATCTGCTCCCGAAAATCCAACTGTGCGGTCTGCTACCCTGCCCCAATCGATCTTTTTGCCAAAACTTTTACCACGAGCATGGATTAGAAGAATCGCAAGTCTTCCCTCTTTGTCCGGCATATCAAGCATTACACGTCTGTCAAAACGTCCCGGTCTGAGAAGTGCGGGATCAAGCAAATCTCCTCTATTTGTTGCAGCAAGGACTACGACGTTATCATTCGGAGTAAAACCGTCCATTTCTACTAAGATCTGGTTCAAGGTTTGCTCTCTCTCATCATGCCCGCCCATCATTCCGCGTCCTCTTTGGCGCCCGATAGCGTCAATTTCGTCAATAAAAATTATTGAGGGGGCAGCTGTTTTTGCCTGGCCAAAAAGATCCCGAACTCTACTTGCACCAACTCCAACAAGCATTTCCATAAATTCGCTCCCTGCCATTGAAAAAAACGGAACTCCGGCTTCCCCTGCTACCGCTTTCGCCAATAAAGTTTTTCCTACTCCTGCTGGGCCGACCAAAAGGGCGCCTTTCGGGGTACGTGCTCCCATTTTTCTGTATTTTGCGGGGTATTTAAGAAAATCTACCAGTTCTTCAAGTTCTTTTTTAGCCTCGTCAACTCCGGCTACGTCTTTAAAAGTCGTATCCTGTTTTCCCTTAGCAAATAGCCTGGCCTTACTTCTTCCGAAAGAAAAAATGTCCTGTGCCCCTTTAGTTTGAGCGCGCAAAATATAGTAAAAAAATCCTGCCATTAGAAGAAGTGGTAAGACAATCCCTGCAACTTCCCCCAGAGTTTTTGTCAAAGATTGGTCAACAACCGAAAACTTAACAGTTGAGGGGTCTATTCCGGAATCTTTTAAAAGCTGGCTAAAACCTTCAACATCCTCTTTGGTGGAAAGCTTAACTGTTCCATCCTTATACGTAACAATCAATTTATTGCTCTCGATTAATATTTTGTCAGTCTTGCCGGTTTTAACATCACTCAGTAGCTGGGAAATTTCAACATTATTACTACTCCCCGCCATCTGTACTCCGGTAATGATAAGAGGAACAACGAAGAAAACCACCAGAAGCCCCAAAGCAATAGTCCAAAGATTGATTTTTAGTTTGAACTGAACCTGTTTTTTACCCTGAGGGCGTTTTTTTTGAATTAATTTGGTTGGGTCCATACAGAGGGATTATACATCAGCTTTGTTAAAGCTGAAACCCTAAATCCTAAATTCTAAACTCTAAATAAATTTTAATTTACAAATTCCAATTTTGGATTTAATTAGGATTTAGAAATTAGAGTTTTGTATTTGTGCGTTAGCGCACCTTAGTTCCATCTGGAACTTTCTTTTGGAGCTTGAAAAGAACGGTTGGAGTTTCTTCATCTTCTTTTGGCACACACATAATCATCATTGCCTCGCTCATCTCCTTGTCCGGCCCAATTTTCTTGGGTTCAAGATTAACAACAAATGGAAATTGTTTTCCGATAAGATCCTCGGGAGTAAAAAACTTCATTATTCCGGAAAATGCTTTTTTAGTTCCGATTTCCGGTCCAAAATCAACCTCCATTCGGATAACCCAATGGCTCCACTCCGGCACGTCGGCTTTCTTAACCGTGCCGATACGAATATCAACAGCTTCGAATTGTTCAAAATTTATTGGATCCATTTCAGAAGTAATCAATCTTCATCGCGTGTCTAACTTTTTGCATTGTCTCTTTAGCCACTTCACGGGCTTTTTCTGTTCCTTCTTTCAGAATCTTCTCCAACTCAGCATCTTTTCCTTCAAACTCAGATCTTCTCTCTCTAATTGGTTTCAGAAAAGTGTTTAGGGCAACAAAAAGTTTCTCTTTAACTTCAACGTCTCCAACCTTTCCCTCTTTATACATCTTTTTTAGCTCTTCAACCTCGGATTTATTCGGGTTAAAAACGTCATGATAGATAAAAACAGGATTTCCCTCAACCTTCCCAGGATCCGTGGAATGAATCCGATCTGGATCGGTGTACATGTTCATCACTTTCTTTTTAAGCTCCTCTTCGCCATCTGACAAATATATCGCATTATTCACACTTTTGCCCATCTTAGTCCCATCCGTTCCTGGAAGTCTTTTAACTTCCCCTACCAAAGCTTCAGGTTCGACAAAAACCTTACTGTACAAAGAGTTAAACTTTCTGACGATCTCGCGGGTTTGCTCAATCATGGGAAGCTGATCTTCACCGACAGGAACCAAGTCAGCGTTAAAAACAGTTATATCGGCAGCTTGTGAGACCGGATACATTGCAAACCCTGAAGGAATATTTTGCCCAAATCCTTTTTGTTTAATTTCGTCTTTTACTGTCGGATTTCGAAGAACCCTCTCAAGAGTGACTAAATTCAAGTAAAACACAGTTAATTCGGCAATTTCGGGAATCATGGATTGGATCAAAATCGTGGTCTTTTTAGGATCAATTCCGACTGCAAGGTAATCCAAAAGTACCTCTTTTATACTGGCTCTGACTTTTCCAGGATTCTCAAAATTATCGGTCAACGCCTGCACATCGGCAATCATTACAAATTGGTCATAGGAATCCTGAAGCTTTACTCTATTTTTCAAGCTCCCTACAAAGTGCCCCAGGTGCATTTTGCCTGTGGGCCGATCGCCGGTTAAAATTCGTTTCTTGTCCATATTCAATCACAATTATAACCCAAAACTCATTTATACGCTCCCTGCCTGTGAATTATATGATCAACCCAAATTTCCTTCTTTTTCTGCTCGACGTGATAGATAATTCTGTAAGGCCAGAAACGGAGGCAACGTAAATTGCCTAATTCCCCACCAAGTTTTTTACCGATAAGTGGTCTTTCCTCTAATAGGTTTATTTTTCTAGCCGCTTTTTTTTGTTCTGGAGCGGGAAGCTTGAAGAATTCTCTTTTTGCCTGCTTGGTAAGAAAAAGCCTCATCACTCAATATTATACTTTTTCTTAAATTCAGACCAGGCGACGCCATCGCCAATTTTAGCTTGTTTGTAACCTTTTTTGATAGCCTTATAAGCTCCAGGAATAGCCATAATTTCAGCAGTTTCTTCCAGGGATTCCAATTCTTCAACACCAATAAGGACCGCCTTCGGTTTGCTGTTTACTGTAATCAAAAAACGGGACAGACCCTCACCAACTTCGTCCACCAACGCAGGAAGCTTTGATCTCGCATCGGATATGTTAATTATTCCAGTCATGGTAAAAGTGTACAAGAGTATGTACAACTTGTCAAGAGAGTTTACTTGTGCCAATGGAAGGAGTCGGACCTTCGACTTTTCGCTTATGAAACGAACGCTCTACCGCTGAGCTACATTGGCTTAACGCATATTTTACCAGATTTATCCACACCTATGTTATAATACCAAAGTTAGCTACATGCGGGGTAGTGTACAGTGCACGAAAGGCTCATAATCTTTCAGGCCAGATGCGACCTCTGGCCCCGCAACCGAGGTCATCAAAGAAAAAGAGAGCTCCCGAAAGGGAGCCTTTTTTTTGCTCTTTTTCTTCCAACCTCGTGGGGTCGGAACGAGCAAAGCGAGTTTGATGACCCCAACGTAATATAATAATTTCATGCACTACCTATACATTCTCCGTTCTGCAAAAGATAACGATTTCTACACGGGTACGACTTCTAATCTTAGACGAAGATTTAAAGAACATAACTCAGGTAAGAATTTTTCAACTGCTCCCCGCAAACCTTTTGATCTAATTTACTACGAAGCCTATCTACTAAAAACAGACGCTGAAGCTCGAGAGAGATATCTCAAAACGAGTATGGGCAGAAGAGTAATTCGAAAGCAATTGAAAAATTATTTAGAAACACTACCGTAGATTTATCACTCTCAAAACCCCAATTTTTGGCCCCAAAATTTTGCGGGTTCATCCTATAAGCTTGACTTTTATGTGTGGTGGTGGTACCATTCTGCTTCAGTTTTGCACCTTAAATTTGCGGATTGGAAAAGAAGTTGCTTTTCGAAAAATCGTATCCAAATGAAGATGATGATGAAAAAGGAGATTGGTCATGGAACTTAAATTTCAAGTCGAGATACACAGTGATAAAAGTCGTGCTTTTCACACCAATGTGGTGGTCGGAAAGTCATCGATCGATCACTACGCATTCTGGTTGTCGGGTTCGTACGAGAACGCTCTTCACGATCAAGGGCAAATTGTTGCCAACATGGTCCGTGATCTGTTCCGCCTCGGCGTCCACGATATCTTCGTAAAGCCATACGAAGTCAGTGTATACATTGATGACTCAAAACGACCCTGGCGGCGATGGGATGAAAGAATCGACGAAATTGTCGAGAACACATTCAAAGAACTGGGCAGGATACAGGGAATTCCATCTGGTAAGAAAGTGGTTATCGGAAAGTCCCAAAGTGGTAGGCTGGAGTATCACACCAACTTTGAGGTTTCACGCTCAGTTATCGAGGACTTTAAACGTCCTCTGCGTGATTCAAGCGGAAGCTACCTTACCAAGATTGGTTCCGAAGGTGCGTCCTTGGTTCGAAAGCTCATGGCTTTACCAGGCACCACCGAGATCTGGATGCATCCCTATGAGGTTTCAGTCTCGATCGGACAAGCATTCAGCTGGACGGAACGTGACGATAACGGAAAGACACTTGAAGACAAGATAAAACTCGCCTTCGAGAACGTATTCGGCAACATCACGTTCGTCACCAAGTAATACAAGTAATAAATCCGCAAAGTGCAAAACAACACCCCCAACCTGTAACAAGGTTATCCGCAAGGATTATTAAAGAGGGGTGTTTTTCTTGGAAAAAAACTAAAGGAATAGTTTCAACCACCCTAAACGGTTTTTAGCACTCACCTTTTCAATATTATTCACATACGGTTCGTGCTGCAAACTTGCGGGGTTGGATATTATTTGGAAATAAATAATTGTATCCATTTCTTCCAGTTTGGGTCAGGAAGGGTATCTGAATCCTGCAGAATCTGAGGCGCTAACTTTCTTAATGTTTCTTCATCCGGCAAAACCACGGTGGCCTCCCCTTCTTTAACCAGTCCCAGTCTGTCGCGAACTTGCTTTTCGATAAAAGCCCCGCTTTGGGTTTGGAGAATCTCCCTCTCCAATCTGGCATTTTCCTCTTTAATTTTGTCCACTTTTGTCTGCTCACGCGCAATCTCACTTCTAATCGAAATTGCCTTTCTAACGTTACGTATTACCGAAATTGTTAAAATCAAGATCAAAACCCAAACCGCATATCCCCAGACACGCCCAAAAAACTCCTTAATATCTTTACCAACTTTTCCTCTCGTTTTGATTTTCATCCTGTAATAATTGACTATTCCAAAAAATAGGCTATAATTGTGTCTCGATAATTCAATTATACAGCTATGACAGAAGATACAATGAAAGACGTATTTACGATAAAAAACCTGCTTCCTAAGTTTATCGAATCGTTGAAAGCTAAAAGTCGCTCTCCGGCGACTATTTTGGCCTACAAAAGCGATCTTGAACAGTTAGTGGAATTTTTGATCAAAAAGAGTAAGGTTACACCCACACAGGTTAGACCCGACGATCTTGATTCCTTCCGCGACACTCTTTTGGCCGATAAATACACAGCCAAGTCGGTAAGTAGAAAACTTAATGCCGTTAAAACTTTCTTCAGATGGATGATTTCCGAAAATATCATAACCGGGGATGTGTCAGCATCCGTTGCCCATCCCAAAATCGAAAACTCACTTCCCAGGTTTCTCTCTCAGCTCGAATATAGGGCACTGAGGGACGTTGTCAGAAGCGACATTCGGATCGCGGCGATCATTGAATTGATACTACAAACGGGGCTTCGAATTTCGGAGGTGGCCAATCTTAAAACTGTGGGTGTCAAGGACGGTTCTCTCAAAGTTGAGTCCTATGCCACCCAACCGGAAAGAAACATTCCATTGAACAATCCATCCCAAGAAACCCTTGTTTCTTATATGAATATCAGACCCAAGTCTGACTCTCCCTATGTTTTTATCAGCAAAAACGGTAAGCCTTTGGCGGTCAGAAACATCAGGGCTTCAATCTCCAGGTATATGCAGCGGGCAGAGCTTCCCAGCTACTCGGTTAATGACTTAAGAACTACTTTTATTGTTGAGAATCTCAAAAATGAAGTTGACTTGGTACTTCTTTCTCAGGTCTCCGGTCACAAGCGTCTTTCCACAACCGAGCGCTACTTGGAGCTGGCTCAAATAACAGAGACAGGCAAGAAACAAACCCTCATTGAGCTATAAATTGTCTTATCTGTTAAAATCCCTTTGATGAAAGTGGAAAGTGGTCATCCTTGGCTGTCCTCAGAAGGTTACAACTCTGTGATTAAAGCTGTTGCCAAAATTGAACCCAGAATTGGCATTGAGCGCGATGTTCTTTTGGCCGAAAAATACACCATCGAGGGATTACTTTTTAAAAACGAGCTAAGCCGAGATTCGACTCCTCAAGAAATACCAAATGTCGATTCCGTGTTCAATCTACTACCGTTTAAAGGCCGTAAACTAAATCAAACTTCCAGAAATATTGCCATAATCGGTATGCCTAGAACCGGCAAGGATACTCTTATAGAGAAGCTAATTTCACTGGGCCATAAAAATATATTAATGACATCAGAACCCTACGCACATATAAAAAACTGGAAGAAAATCATGCCCCAAGATGCCATGACACAACAACACCTGAGGCTTGCAGGGGCTTTTGGGGAATTTATAGTGTCCGAGATGGAAAAGAGGAAAAGGGGTATAGAAGATACTGCTATTACCGTCCACAATAGAGGTCTTGTGGATCATGCAATTTTTACTGCAGCCCGGCTTATGTATGGAGAAATTCCACTTCAGGATTATTTTGATACAGAACAGGGGTGGATATTTAGGGCCAGTATAAACATGGATGCTGTAGTTATTTTTATGCAAACACCTGAAACCTCCATGAAAAGAACTACTCTGGAAAACAGACAAGGGAACCATATGAATCAAGAATTTTTAACATTATTATATGAACAGTATCTAAAGGCTATTTTAGATTTAAGAAGGAAAAAACAACCAAACCTGGCCGTAATTGATACGTCAAGTGATATTAACGAAAACTTCCAAAAATTAAGAGCCTCTTTATCGGTAATTTGTGGGGAGAATATATAACTCTTGGTGGGTCTGGATGGAGTCGAATCCTTCGACTCCGCTCAGGACTATAGCCATCCTTTGGGCTTTACTTCGAGTCTTCGAGAAGCAAGCTCTGTTTATCACATTCTTTAGAACGTGTGTCAAAATTTGGTGGATCACGATGGAGTCGAACCATCCTTGATACTTTATGGCGCTCCGCTATACCAAAATTTTGGTGGGCCATGATAGAGTCGAACTATCCTTTGGACTTTATAAGAGTCCCGTCCTAGCCGATGAACGAATGGCCCAAAATTTTGCTATAGCGCCAGCTTCAAGCTTCGCTTATAAGGGTCCCCAACTGAGGCAATTATACCAAACTTACGAAAAAGTAATAAACGTAATAGAAGTAATACAGGTAATAAGAAGGCTAACCGGACTTAATCTTAGAAACATACCTTACCAGAAGATAGCAAACTTTGGCCCGTTGAGCCTCAAAATCTTGCAGATTGTTAAAATTCCAGTACCCAACTGCTAATGCTACTTCGGCCTGAGACTCAACCTCCATTAAAGAACCTAATGAAATTTCAAGATAGTGAAGTTTATCTTTTTTGGAGCTACGCAGCCACCCTTCAGCAATCTGGCTTAACACCGAGACCACCGCTCTCCTTATTTGGTCTCTTAGCGCATAGTCTTCAGATTTTGGGAAGGTCTTCGTTAACCTATAAACCAAAACTATCAACTTTAAAGCTTCCTGCCAAACTATCAGCTTCTTGTATCCACTTTCCATACTTGTATTACCTTCATTACTTTATTTACTTTTATTACTTGCCTTACAGTTTAGACCTTCGGTTCATTTCAGCTTCCACCAGTCTCTCGTCCCTGCCATACTTGAGTCTGCTCATCTCCTTAATTATTTCAGCAATTCTCGGGCTTTCCATAGCTTTAATCTTACTTATATCTTTCGTCGTATCCATAGAAAATGGAGGAACCGGCTCGTTGTCAACGATGGTGGTTACATAAGCATGAAAACGTTCAACATTAAGTAAATCGTCCTCTCCAAAAACCGGGGCATATTCATGCGCCAAAAAATTGGCGTCTGATACACCCACCCTAAAACTTATTTTTGTACCCACATTTCCAAATACGGCGTTTTTGACCTCATCTTCCACCTGACCGATAAACTGATTGGCAACGCAAAGACCAAGACGGTATTTTCTGGCTTCGGAAAGAATCACGGCAAAATCCGGGGTAGCAAAATTTTGAAACTCATCAACATAAAAGTAAAAATCGCGGCGCTGCTCCATCGGAACATCTGCGCGGCTCATTGCAGCCATAAGAATCCTGGGAACTAAAAGAAGTCCCAAAAAATTACTGTTCTCCTCCCCCAATTCTCCTTTTGCCAGGTTAACAAGAAGAATTTTTCCTTCATCCATAATTTTTCTGAAATCAAACGAGCTTTGAGGCTGCCCTATGATATTTCTGATTAATTTATTTGTAACAAAACGGCCAAACTTTGAAACCGTATAATCCAACACCTCCGACTTGTGAAAGTCGCTAGTTTGCGCAATCTGATCTGTCCAATATCTCCGAATAATCGGGTCGGTAACCTTGGGCAGAAGTTCCTGAACATATCTGGAGTCCGTCATGGCGCGCATCAGTTCGACAAACGTATTTCCCGGTTCTGCCATTACGGTAAGCATGGCATTTCTAACTCCATGTTCAAATCTTGGTCCTACAATCCCGGTTTTGTAAGGATCAAAAAGCTTGTACATAAGATTAATAATGCTAGTTGCCGCAAAATGTTTCTCGTCTTCGGTTCTGGCTTCAAGTAAGTTCATTCCAATAGGGCGCTGGGTATCATTGGGGTTAAAATAAATTACATCTTCTACTCTTTCGGGTGGAATTAGCTTCAGAATATCTTCAATTGCATCTCCGTGCGGATCCATAAAACAAAGTCCTTTTCCGTCCTTTATATCCTGTAAAATCATGTCTTTAAGAATTTCCGATTTTCCGGTTCCGGTTTTTCCAATAATGTAAATATGGCGCATTCTGTCTTCATTCCCTATATAAACCTCCCGCTTAATACCACGATAGCTGCTTACCCCCAAATGAAGCCCCTCGTTGGGAATTTGGGCCGGGGCAGGCGCTGTTTTTGCATTAAGCCAAAAAACATGCGGGGTAGTAATCTGTCTGTTGGGAAAGTGAAATATTGTAGCCAACTCTTCGGAATTTAGAATCGAAGGATGATTGCCAAAAACATTAAACATGGGTAGGTATCGGTAAAGAAAATCTTCCATAAAAGCGCCCTTCCGACGGATTTTCCTACTCTTTAGATTATTTAGATCCCCGTTAAACTGAGCAAAAGCGCTTGAAATGTTTGCTACATGGCTTTTTGCAGAGGCTTCGTCGTCGGAAATTGCAATAATTCTTATAGAAGTTTCAAAACCCGGTTTCCCCACTTTATTTTCTACTGCCTCAAGAGTTTTTGCAGAGGTGGAAAACTTGGCTTTTTCCGGGTCGCTTTCCTGTTTTTTGGTATCACTTATAAAATGGCTCCCCTCTTTTTGCCAATCGTTCTCTGCGGGAGAAATTATAACCTGAATTGCAGCAGCCTCACCGGGTCCCATTTTAGCTAAAGCCGAGGTAATTCCCCCCATCGGATCGGTTGCCAAATCTTTAAATGTTTTTACTGGAAAAAAGGAACTTTTTGACAGTTGAAAAGACTTATAAGCAACTTTACCGTCACTCGTAAAAATGTTGTATTCATCTGTTTCAAGAATCTCTGCATCCGGGTAACTCCCATTAATTTGCTTTTCGACTAAATCCTTAAGCTTCTTCGGCGCCCAGACATAAAACCTAATATCTTCTTGCTTCGCCACAATTTCGAAGGAAATTGCCGGTTGAATATCAAATTTTTGCCAATAACCACCCTTTTTAATCGAATAGAGAGAAGAGAAAAGCTGCTCCATGGCATCAATTTTTATCTCGTTATTCCGGGGAAGTGCCACGGAAAGAAGAACCGAATCGATTGAAGTTTCTTCCCGTTTTCTGTGTCTAAACATCGCAAAAATTAGATAGCCCATGGCCACCATCAGAAATATAAATAAGGCAATTCCTACCGCAGAAAAAATTATCACACCAAAATTTACACCATCAAGATACATTTTGCTCCTTTCCGACTATTTTCCAACCAAAATGCAATGCTTTTTTAATAACCCTGAGCCAAAAAGCAGCCAGCCAAGTGAGAGATGAAGCTACCGACCCGCCGGCCTGTTTAGTGAGAGTCGCCTGATCGGAAGGTGTGCTGACTGTAATAACCTGCGTTGGGGGTGTTTGTATTAAGGGTGCCCCCTTATCGTCGTTAATCTGGGCTTTAAAGTTTTTTTGAACCACCTTCATCCCGCTTTGTTGAAGAGTTTCAGGTACGATAAACTCTTCTTGATGTTCAGTAATTTCCAAAGCCTCCGGTCTTAGTGTTTCAGGGGTGGCAGCCATATAAAATCATTTTAAGACTAGAGGGAGTAAATTGAAAGACCTGAGATTATTTGAAAGTGATTCTCATTTAGTAATCGGCGTCATTATAGCTATAACTTTGCCCCCCAACTTAATTTCTATCCTTAACAATTCACCGGAAACAAGTTTATCTAATAACTCAAAAAAATGTTTTTGAACCTCTGTCGCAAGTAGTTTAATAATTTTAATATTGTTGATCATTTATTTTAAAGCTTCTCTAACTTTTTATCCAAAGTTAAAAGTTTATATTTATTAATCCTAGCTAAATACAAATATGAAGCATCATAAAATGTTAAGTTTTTATTTATTGAAAGATCTAAAACTCTTTCTCTATTTATATCTAAATAATTTATTGGTATTTTGTTAAATCTTGTGAGTATCTTTTCTGCCGAAGTCTTTCCGATTCTATTACGTATTACTGTCGTTTTTATGCTGTTACAAACTTCGAATTCCAAAATTTTAGGGGCAAAAAACTTATAAGTCCTGTTTATTATCATGGTAAGATGTTTTTTAGACTCTTCACTCGATGCCTCATCGGGTAATAAAACCGAAAGTAAATACGAAGCGTCAACAATAAAGTTTTTAATATTTGCGTCCATACTCTATTAATGCTTTATAATCCAAAGGAATTTCGGGATGTTTTAAATATTTCCAACCGCTTTTAATAGCCGCTTCAAGCTCTTTGTTTATTTTAGACTTAGTCTTTCTTTTATTGATCTTGTACGTCTTTTTAACAGCATGACGGACAAGCTCTCCAATCGTCTTATTAGACTCCTTGGCTAAATTGGTAAGCATTAAGTGATCTTCTTCGGAGAGTAGCACGTTTGTACGCTTGGTTAACATGCATATAAAGTAACATGTTACTTGATGTTTGTCAAGGGTTATAGCTCTTTCTGTCACACCGATACACCGAAGCCTCAGGTTTTAAAGTTTCGGGAGTGGCAACTATACGGAATCATTGTAGCATTACAGGTGCCAAGATTCTAAACAAATTTAATATAAATTAAAGTGAAGATGCCTGTTTTTCAACCGCAGTAGCTAAAGTGGGCACGCTAACTTGAATTGCCAATCCTCTTATACCGCCCTCGTTGGCGGTAAAATATGAAGCACTGGGTTGTCTATCTTCCCGTTTCAAACCAACAAAGATGTTTGTTTTGCTAAAATCAGAATTGGTCACTGGAGTCCAGCATTGACTAAAATGACTATTTTCATTTACAATTCCGCCAAAACTGCTCCTAACGGTGTGAACTACGCTTTCCGGAAGAGTCGAGCTTGCATCGCTCCTTTTAAATCGTTTATCAACATCAACGTAATCTCTCTCACCCAAAAGATCAGAAATTCCCCGAGCACTGAGAACACCCCACCCTTCACTTTGTGGTTTTTTTGCCCAATTATTCATTAAAGAATCATTTGGATTCCAGCCGGCCCCTTCTATCGTTACATGTGAACGTCCTTTGTTCTCCTCATTTAGAAACTGTTCAGAAGACAAACCTGAATTTTCCTTTTTAGCCTCTGAAAATTTACCTGCCAATCGATTAATTTTATCTTCCAATCCTCTTGCAATAGATTTTACACCACTGTCTTGTGATTTTGACAAACTCTCTTGATAAGACTCAAAAGCTTCTAATTGGAGTTCTCTTTCGGTTTTCTTAATCACACGTTCTCCCCCTTTAAGACTAAACCGTGACAATGCTGATTTAAAAAATCCGGGCTTATTGTCAACTTCCGATGAAGATTCTGCCATATAATGAATTAATTATCGTTTATAGAGTTTTGTAAGTCAATATTTGAAATAAAACTTTCTCAGAACACCGATTTTATTTTTTAATTTTTAATCGGTGTCCTGGCGAGACTATTTGGTTTATTCCACTTTTGGTTCTTCTGATTCTTCATTACCTGTTTTTGCAGCCATCTTAATTATGTCCCAGCACCAGACAACACAGATAGACATAACTATGAACAAAAAAAGTAAATAGATCAAATTAGTTTGATCTGACATGGTACCATGCGTCTTACCAAATGCACGATATCCTGCTATTGACCCAACCAGAAACAAAAAGACAAACTTACCAAATTGTCCTTTTTCAAAAATCAATCTTCTTGACGTGAACATTTTATCCTCCGATTAAATAGATTTGGAAACAATTGAGAGAAAGTTCCTGCAAAAATTGAGCTTTCAATCATTTTGTCCCCAAACCACAAAGAGGATAACCAGCCTCAGTTTTTGTTTAAATGTGCATCGAACTTAAATTTGAATATTCTACTATGGGATAGATAAAAGTCAAGCCTGGGGTGCTTTTGTTATTTAGAGGTTTTCCAGAAATTCTCCTTATAACCTTCCTTGTGATTTTCCGCTCTTGCCAGCATAAAAAGATAATCGGATAGACGATTTATATAGACAAGTGGTTCGTGGTTAGTGATTGGTGATTGGTGATAAAAAGCTACAAGCGAGCGTTCCGCACGACGGCAGAGGGCCCGGGCATAGTAAAGTTGGGTCGCTTTTTTGGTACCGCCATAAATCAGAAAATTTTTCTGCGTTGGAATACTCCCCTCAATTTTATCGATTTCCATTTCTAACTTTTTTGTGGCATCTAAAGGAAGTTTCAATTTAGCCCCCGTCAAAATTGCATTTATGGCAAATAGGTTTCGTTGAATTTCGGTAAGTCCCCTGATAATTCCTAAAAACGAATTAAGTTCGTCGATCGATCCGATTGTATTAATTAATTTTGAGGATTTTGAAACCCTTTTCCCACCAAAAGTTCCCGTTTTTCCTTTGTCGCCTGTCTTCGTATAAACAGCCATGAGGCATTATACATTATCTAGAATCAATCCTTGCCAGACCGACAATTGCAATTAAAACCCAAATAATATTTAAGCCGACCGAGGGCAACGCGTGGTGCACAAGCGAATTAATAATTACGAAAATCGCCCCAAGAAGATTTAAAATTTGAAAACACCTCGAATTAGAACGAATTTTCTTTAACGTAAGAAGTAGATATGCAAGAAGTATTAAAACTGCCCCTAACCAACCGATAATTTCATAAATCATGTCTAATTATAGTTCACAGGTCGAAAAACCACAGCGTTCGCACTTAAGACATTTTTTATCGCGCTTAAGGGGGATGTCACAGTTGGGACACATTTTTGCAGCAATTCCACTTTTGGCAACGCTTCCGTTTCCAAACTCAAAAACCTGATCCTTTTTTGTGTGATCTCTGTAAACCGTTAAGCCCTTGCATCCTAATTTCCAGGCCATAATGTAAGCTTCTTTAATGTCATTGGGAGTGGTATCCATCGGCATGTTAATTGTCTTCGTAATAGCGTTATCCGTCCACTTTTGAAAAGCAGCTTGCATTTTAATGTGGTCGCGCCAATTTAAGTCGTGGGCCACTTTAAAAACTTTTTTAAGATCCTCAGGAACTTCGGAAATCCCCTGAATACTGCCGTGGTTCGCAATTATTTTTGATATAAGATCTTCCGAATAGATACCTCTTTCTTTTAGCTTTTCGACTAAAAGAGGTACTACAGTTTTTAGCCTCATTCCTTCCATCACATTTTGCTCATAAGCTAAGGCAAAATATGGCTCTACCCCAAAAGTAGTTTCGCATATTACGGCATTACTTGAACTCGGAGGAAACGTCAGAAGGGCAACATTTCTGGGTTTTTCTTTTTTGTCTGCCCAAATTGAGTCTTTTACCAAAGGGAAGGGGCCTTTTTCCTTGGCGATTTCGATCGAGGAGGAAAAAGCATTTTCATACATTACCCTGGTAACTTTTTCAGCCATTTTGAAAGCTTCATTACTATCATAAGATATTCCGAGAACGGCCAAAACTTCCGCCCAGCCAACTGCCCCAATACCGATTCTTCTATGATCTTTAACCGATTTGGTAACTTCGGGAACCGGAAACCAGGAGGCTTCGATTACGTTATCCATCAGGCGCACCGCAACCTTCATAACCTCTGCCAATCTTTTGTAATTGAACTTCCCGTTTTTGACAAATTTCACAAAATTAACATACCCCAAGTTGCAGGATTCAAAAGGATAAAGGGGTACTTCCCCGCAGGGGTTTGTGGCCATAATCATTCCTTTTTTCTTCAAAAGCGGGTTTGAGCGAGCCGTACCTTTATTCATGGCCGAAAGATTGACAATTCCCGGGTCGCCCGTCTGCCAGGCTATTGTAGCCATTAGATCCAAAATTGACCGTGCCGAGACGATATTAACCACCTTTTTAGTCCTCGGATTAATAAGCTTCCAATCTTTATTGTGGATCGCAGCCTCCATAAACTTATCTGTAATTCCAATCGAAATATTGGTTTTACTTAAATATCCGTCGTTTTGTTTGGCGGAGATAAAATTAAAAATATCAGGATGGTCAACGTTGAGTATTGCCATATTCCCGCTTTCATATTTTCCCTCCTGGCGAAAAAGCGACGTCATCAAGTTAAACATTTCAATCATCTTTACCGGCCCCGCAGCAATTTCAGGAATTCCGGCAACAGAGTCACCCTCCGGACGGATACTTGAAAAGTTATAACCACACCCCCCGCCGTGTTTTTTGATCAACGTAGATTTATATAAAATATCAAAAACGTTATTGATGTCATCGGCAATTGGCCAAACAAAACAATTTGCAAGCTGCGGTGAAGCTTTTCCGGCATTGGCCATGGTTCTTGAACCGGGTAAGAATTCAAAATTAACCATCAAATCAAAAAATTCCTTGAAATATCTTTTTCTTTTAATCGAAGTCTTTTCTACCTTACTTAACGCCCTAGCAATCCTTTCTATCATACCTTTTGGTGTTTCTATAATTTCTCCTTTTTCATTTCTTTTTAAATAACGCTGTTTAAGAATATAAAGAGTGTTATAAGAAAACCCAATATCATCAACCACCCCGAGTGAGGACTTGTCCTGCCGCAAATGCTTCTTGTTTTCCCTGTAAATTATAAAGGCCTTGGCGGTTTTTGCGTGACCTTTTTCAATTAATATTTTCTCGACCGCTTCCCCAACCAACATACTGGGAATTGTCAACTCTCCATTAAGTTTGCTTTTAAGAAAACTGATAACTTCCAGGGATAAATCTTTCGCCAAACTTTCATTGGTTCCGCCGACATTTTCTGCTGCTTTAAAAATTCCCCTGAAAATTTTTTCACTATTGAATATCTCTTCACTTCCATCCGCTTTAATTATCTTTTTATCCAAAAGGGATATGTCATTCATAATATTTTGAGGTTAACACTCGGAGTGACCGCACGCATGGCACTTGGCACAGCCTTCTTCATAAACCAGAGCATTGGCTCCGCATGAAGGGCAAATGTCGGCACGCTTGGCTTCAAATTCAACCACTGCAGGTGTGGGGTTAGACAGAAATGTCTCACTTTGCGTTGTAACGTTATGCGCTGCCATGTCAGTGGGGGTTTGTTCATTAATGTGACTCGTAGAAAAACCAAAATGCATCGAAAGTACCCGTGCTACAGCGTCCGGAAGAGATTTAATTTTGTTTGGTCCGAAACCAACCGATCTGCCTCCCCCGATACCTTTAAGCTGCTCCATTATCTCGCGCGCCCGCTCCCGTGCCGGCAAGTGATTGCCAAAACGAAACGTTGTAGAAATAACCCTCCCAAGCGCTTCTGCCATTGCCGAAATTTCGCTTCCGGCTTTACCGATCATTATGAAAATTTCAAACGGATTTCCTGCGGAATCCTGATTTATTGTAATAAAAGCATTTCCGAACGGAGTGGCGATTTTATATGTCGCCCCCTCAACTTTAACCGGACGTTCAAGAACTAACTGCTTTTGAAAAACAGCTTCTTCCACGCTCTCTTCACTGTTGTTTACCCCCAAATTTAAAACCTGCGCACTTTTACTTCCGTCTCTGAATATTGTTATTCCTTTACAGTTTGTTTGCCAAGCCATTAAATAAGCTTTTTTAACATCCTCGACGGTTGCATCGTGTCTCAAATTGATAGTCTTACTTACTGCATTCTCTGTATATTTCTGAAATACCGCCTGTGTTTTTATATGCCAATCAATATCAATCTCGTGAGCCGTACCAAAAGTGGCGCGGACGTCTTCCGGAATTTCCTCAATATCCCGCACGACTCCCTTTACTGCCACTTTCTCCATAAGTTCTTCGCTCCAGAAACCCCGTGCCTTTGCCACTCTTTCAAATTTTGGTTCAATAAATGTTAGTTTTCTATCCAGATGTTTATCTTTTACGATATGTTGGAAAGCAATTGCAAAGAGCGGTTCTATTCCGCTACTTGCTCCTGCGATAATTGAAATTGTCCCGGTTGGAGCGATTGTAGTAATCGTCGAATTTCTCCTCATGTCCTGATCCCTATAAATACTCACGGGCCAGAGCGGAAAGGCTCCGCGCTCTCTTGCTAATTTTTTGTCTTCTTTAACCGCTTCTTCATAAATAAACTTCATAACTTTTGCTCCAAGCGCCATTGCTTCATCTGAGTCATAAGGAATTCCAAGTTCGATTAGAAGATCCGCCCAACCTCCGACACCTAACCCGATTCTTCTAATATTGAATACCGTCTTTCTGATTTGGTCCAAAGGAAAGGGGTTAACCTCAATTATATTGTCCAGAAAGCGCGTTGCTGTTTTGGCGGCATCGCCAAGCGCTTCCCACATAATTTCATTATCTTTAACAAAATAGCCCAGGAAAATGCTTCCCAAATTACAAGCATCATAGGGATAAAGTTCCTGTTCACCACAGGGGTTTGTCGCCTCAATCGGGCCAAGAGACGGGACGGGGTTAGAAGCACCCCTATTTCTCCTATCTATAAAAATGAGGCCCGGGTCACCGGTTTTCCAAGCCCCCAGACTAATTTCGTCAAAAACGCGTCTGGCAGACAATTTCCCTGCAATTTTTTTTGTTTTAGGATCAATCAGTTTATAATCCTGATCTTTTTTATAAGCGTCCATAAAAGCATCCGTTATGGCAACCGATATGTTGAAATTGGTTATTCCGCCAGTCTCTTTGCAATGAATAAATTCTAAAATATCGGGGTGGTCCACCCGCAAAATTCCCATATTGGCACCCCGCCTTTTTCCACCCTGCTTTATTTCGTTTGTGGCGGCGTCAAAAATTCGCATAAACGATACAGGACCGGACGCGGTTCCATGGCTAGACTTTACTACGGATCCGCTGGGCCTAAGCCTTGAAAAAGAGAATCCTGTACCGCCTCCCGTTTGGTGAATTAATGCTTGGTACTTCACGGCATCAAAGATTCCAATCAAGGAGTCCTCTACCGGCAAAACAAAACAGGCAGAATATTGAAGACCGTTACCTGTTCCCGCATTCATTAACGTTGGAGAATTCGGTAAAAATTTCCTTGAAACCATTAGTTCGTAAAAATTTCTGGCTTCGCTTAACACTTCTTTTTTGTTTTTACCCCACCTACTTTCAGCCGAAGCAGCCTCCCATGCTACCCTCCAAACCATCTCTTCAGGATTCTCAATGAGTTCCAAATTCTCATCTTTAACTAAATACCTTTCTTTTAAAACTCTGATTGATTGTTCTGTCCACTCACCCCTGGGAAGATCTCGCGGCAATTCCGGCCTTTCTCCCACCTTCTTCTTTATCTGAACCATGACCTCCTCGTAGCTGGGTGCAAAAAGTTCGTCGACAGAAATTTTGGTCTCGCCGTTTTTATAAAATATTTTCCTCTTACCGCTTTTAGCGTACGAGTTTTTTGATTTTCCCGTTTGAACTTGCATATGTTTTAAATTAAATTAATTTTTCAAAATCACTTAAATCCTCAAATTCAAGGTAAACACTGGCAAATCTGAGCCAGGCTACTTTGTCTATTTTCTTCAATTTTTTTAATACCGCACTCCCTACAGACCTGCTTGTTATTTCTTGTTCCTCACGCCTAAGCATTTCTCTTTCAACGTCTTCTACCACATCTTCCACCATATCCATTGAAACCGGCCTTTTTTGAACCGCCCGTAGTATTCCTCTTTTTATCTTTTCGCGGTCCCAAGGTTCCCTTCTTCCGTCTTTCTTAATTACCCAAAGAACGCTGTCCTTTACCTTTTCATTCGTAGTAAATCTTTTCCCGCACTTGGTACATTCTCTTCTTCTTCTTATTGCCTCGCCGTCCGCAATGGTTCTACTCTCAAGTACCTGTGAATCAATCTTTCCGCAAAATGGACACCGCATATTTATTTCACAAATGAAAACTAAAGACACTATAACTAGTGATGATGACGATTGTTAAACACTACCAGTGTACTGTCAACTATCAAGATTTATGTCAAAACATATCAGTTTGGGCGTGAGACTTGCCTGATTTTCTAGCAATTCCTGAAGTTTTTTGCGGTAAATATTTGGAGCCATTTAAATATGGTATTTAGAAGAGTTAAAAAGTGAAACGATAAAAACGTTTATTGCCCTTGAAACGGGTTTTTTGGAGATTCTTTTCCGTTAGATATTAGCGTCTCGCTTGCTTTTGTAAAAGCAGTTTTAGAATAAACCAGAAGCTGTGTCAAATGGGGTCTTACTTCTTCGGGAGCTCCGGGAATGATATCTTTTTCGATTATTTCCCAATGTTTTAGAGAAGCGGCAGCCAGTTTTGCCAGAAAGACGGACGTATCCTGCCCCCCACCTCTGGAAAGCTCTTCCTCCCGTGCCGCCATCTCTAAATATTTTTCACCTTTTGTGATTGTCGATAATCCTAAATTGGAATCGTTTGCCTTAAACAGAGATTGTCCGGAAGTAAGCCTCTTATCCGCAAAGAAAAGTGCCAGTTCTGCCTTTTTAAGATGGTTAAAAGTAAATAGATACCAAATTCTGTCACGTGTTGCCTTTACCGGCCAGAGAAGGTTGCCCGGCAGAACCTTTCCCGGAAGGGTCATTACATAGTCAACTTCAGGCATTTGCTGAGGTTTAGGTGTCGGGGTGGATTTTGATGCAGCAAAGGCATAATTAACCAAAGAAGATCTCAAAATAGAAACCGAAAGAATGCCGACAGCAAGGGCAAAAGCGGCAACTCCGTACAAGTATTTCCGTAACATCGGGTAATTGTAATACTATATCCGAACATAAAATTTGTCAAACCAATATCTCAGTATCGGGTCACTTAGTGTCAATTCTGCATTCCTGAAATGACTGATCAATCACAGAAATTATCATTTCTACCCTCTCTCCTGCCTCATTAAGCGTGATTGCGTTTCTCTCATTTGGAAACCAGTGGAATATCAAGTTTCGACTAAGTTTCCAGGTCTCCCAAAGTTTTTCGGCCAAGTCCTTTCCCTGACAATATTTAACTATTTTGTTATAAATTCCCTCCTTCATTAACTCTTTTGGCAGTGACGGATTAAGAGCCTTACCTATCCTAAAATGTTTACCGTAGTAATCTTCCTCTGTGATGAACTTAAGATCAAGAAAAAGTTTCTTCAAAAAGCCTTCATAGGCTTTTGCGGCCGGAAAGACTACAAATGAATAATCGTCAAACTCACGCCTCCCGCCTGGGAGATCTACCCCCAAACCTTTTACTGTCGTATGTATAAATATTGACGACTTCAGAAGTTTCTGAAGATCTTCCCCGACATACGACCACCAAATTTTTCCCTCGAGTTGATCTAAAGAGTGCATACAGTATAATTTAATATGTGAGAAGTATTTTTGCAAATCTTAAATCTCTTTTTTCTACAACGCGGGGCAGGAAAAAAATAGTTTTTTTTGGCCTCCTCATTGGAATAAATTTATATCTATTTTGGGGGATTCCACTCCTAACCCGACTCTCGGAATCAAACCAACAGGTTTCAACTAAAATATTTGACAGAAACGGCAAGCTCATTTACGAAATCTACACCGATAGAAAAAGAACTCCCGTCAGGCTGTCTGATATTCCCGACAACGTTAAAAACGCAACAATATCGATTGAGGACAAAGATTTTTATAGACATCAGGGTTTTTCTTTAACCGGAATTACCAGAGCTGTATTTAACTCAATTTTCAAACATGAGCTGCAAGGCGGTTCTACAATAACTCAACAGTTTGTTAAAAATGCTCTTCTTTCTCCGGAAAGAACACTAAGGCGCAAAGCTCAAGAAATTGTTTTAACAGTCATTGTTGAAGGAGTTTACACAAAGGATCAAATTTTAGAAATGTATCTAAATCAGATTCCCTACGGAGGGACAGCCTACGGAATTGAAGCTGCCAGCGAAACCTATTTTGACAAACAGGCACACGATCTTAATCTGGCAGAGGCGGCCCTGATTGCGGGCTTACCGCAAAGACCTTCCACCTACTCCCCTTTCGGAGCCCACCCGGAACTTGCTAAAAGTAGACAAAAAGAAGTCTTAAAACAAATGGTCGCAAATAAATATATTACTCAAGATCAAGCAAATGCTACAGCCAAAGAAGAGCTTAAATATACAAGTGTTAGTCCTCCGCAGGCGCCCCATTTTGCCCTTTGGATAAAAGAGCAAATGGCAGACAAATATGGTGACAGGATGGTTGAGAGAGGAGGGCTCCGAGTTTACACAACCTTGGACCTTGATATCCAAGACTTTGCCCAACAAGCTGTAGCCACAGAGGTTGCCAAACTTGAAAAACAAAAAGTCGGTAACGGCGCAGTTATTGTTACGCGCCCGGGAACCGGAGAAATTTTGGCCATGATTGGCTCCAAGGACTACTTTGCAAAAGACGAGGATGGTAAAGTAAATGTTATCCTCTCCCAGCGTCAGCCCGGAAGTTCAATCAAACCTCTTAACTATGCTCTGGCCCTAAAAGATCAAAAGATTACCCCGGCAACCGCATTTACCGACGTTCCGACTTGCTTTAAAGTTGTCGGGCAACAGGACTACTGCCCGGTCAATTATGACGGAACTTTTCATGGATTGGTACAAGCGCGCTTTGCTTTAGGAAATTCGTACAACATCCCCGCCGTGCGGGTTTTGGCACTAAACGGAGTCGAAAATTTTACAAACTTTGCGAGCGAAATGGGAATTACAACCCTAACAGATCCCAGTAATTATGGTCTTTCGCTAACCCTGGGAGGAGGAGAAGTCCGTCCTTATGATATGGCTGTAGCATTTGGAGTTTTTGCAAACCAGGGAATAAAACAACCACTTATGGCAATTACCAAAGTAACCAACTGGAAAGGTCAGGTCTTGCAGGAAATAGACACCAAAAAGCTCAAGTTAACGGGCAACAGGGTTTTAGACCCCCCGGTGACATTTCTTATTTCCCACATTCTTTATGACAACAATGCCCGTACTAACGCTTTCGGTACCAGTTCTTTCCTTAATGTTTCCGGGCATCCTGAAGTTTCCGTTAAAACAGGAACAACGAACGATAGGCGCGACAATTGGACCATCGGCTACACTGCTAATACCGTTGTTGTGACCTGGGTCGGAAATAACAACAATACTCCCATGAGCGGGGCGGTTTCAGGAGTATCCGGTGCTTCTCCTATTTGGAATAAAATAATGAAGGCGGTTTTAGATAAGGCGGAGGCCGGAGTATATGACTCAAATGAGAAAGGTCATTCCTGGCCAAAACAGCCGGAGGGGGTAATTGGAGCCTCGATTTGTGCAAACACGGGAGGACTTTCGGGAGGTGATGTGGGTAATCCGAGCTGCCCCACTAGGTTTGAATATTTCCTTACAGGAACTTTGCCCAAAACTTCTCTCATTACAAACCAGGACATTCAAGTTTTCAAAGATACCCGTCAGCAAGCTCCTTCAGATGCTCCCCCCGACCTGGTTAACACCGAAAATCACCCAACCTATACAGATCCCGACGGAACTCTCTACTGTCTCGACTGCCCCGTTGCCAGCGCCTCAGCCATAATTAGATATCCTCTGCAGTCAAAACGATAAAGCCAAAGAGGAATAAATCTTGACTCAAATCCCATAGTGTAGTATCCTGTCAGCCTGTGTCAAGAAAAATAAAAATAAGGTTATTGTCGGACGAGAAATTGATTCCCACATCCAAAAAACTGACGATTAATCCTCTAAAGATTATTGCCGAAGGGTTATCCCTTATCGGTAGGCCTTTTTATTTTATTATCTCAAATGCCATCCTCGGCTTAATTTTTCTTCTGTTTTTAGTGGGAAGGATTGAAAAGACAATCTTTACTTTTATCATTAAAAACCTGAAGAGTTTACTCACTCTTCGCGTCAAAACTCCCAAGACCCGTGTCCCCAAGATTAGAGTATTTTTCCGGCTTGAAACCTTAAGAATTTCTCTCATGGAACAAAAAATAGCGTCGTCAGTCAGGAAACTGTTTGCTAAAAAAATTACACGCTTTCAAAAACTTCAACTGAAAAAAAGGGTTGGTCTAATCTCTTTGATATTGACAGTTTTTTTCTTAACTTTTTACATCTATTTTGTAATATTTCGGTCTCTGCCGTCTCCAAGGCAACTATCCCAAAGAGAGCCTGAAGTTTCAACCAAAATTTATGATAGACAGGGAAACTTGCTTTATAAAATATATAAAAATGAAAACAGAACCATCATCCCCTTGTCCGACATTCCTCCCCATGTCCGGTTGTCTACTCTGGCTGCCGAAGATGCAGAATTTTATAATCATCCCGGTTTTTCGATCAGAGGAATCATAAGGGCCATCGTTACCGATGCCCAAACAGGATCCCTTCAGGGGGGTTCCACCATAACTCAGCAGTTGGTCAAAAATGCCCTTCTAACACCGGAAAAAACTCTAACCCGTAAGATTAGGGAACTAATTTTATCAATTCAAGTCGAGGCCTCTTATACAAAAGATCAGATACTTGAGATGTATTTAAATGAAGTAAGCTACGGTGGCACTGCCTACGGCATCGAGGAAGCCGGCAGGTTGTATTTCGGAAAATCTGCGCGTGATCTTGATCTTGCCGAAGCCGCCTTCCTGGCAGGGCTTCCCAGAAGCCCAACATTTTATTCTCCATTCGGCCAAAATTCGGATTTAGCCTTACAAAGACAAAAAGAAGTTCTTCGTTTAATGACAATTAATAAATATATAACAGTCAAACAAGAGGAAGATGCCGGAGCCGAGGTCCTCAAACTGGTTACCAATAAAACAGAAATAAAAGCACCTCACTTTGTAATGTATGTTAGACAGCTACTGGTAGATAAATACGGTGAAGATATGGTTGAAAAGGGCGGTCTTGAGGTTACTACCAGCCTGGACCTTTCAACGCAGATGGCTGCCGAGAAAATAGTTCAAGAAGAGGTGGAAAAACTTAAAGGCTTACATGTTGGAAACGGGGCCGCACTTGTACTTAATCCAAAAACAGGAGAGATACTCGCCATGGTTGGGTCTAAAGATTATTTTGACACTAAAGCGGATGGAAACGTAAATGTTCTGACTAGGCTTCGTCAACCAGGAAGTTCAATAAAAGTAATAAATTACGCTTTCGCTCTCGCGAGCGGAGTATACACTCCCGCAACAATCCTTAATGACTCCCCGATTACTTACAATACACCCGGGACCACACCTTACTCCCCAGTAAATTATGACGGTCAATTTAGAGGACATATTTCTTTAAGGAATGCACTCGCCCAGAGCCGAAACGTTCCGGCAGTTCGGGTTTTGGCCAGTTACGGAGTAGATAAAATGATTAAAGAAGGTAAAAACCTTGGCATTACTACCTGGAATGATCCGTCTTTATACGGCCTATCTTTAACCCTTGGAGGTGGGGCAGTCAAAGGCATCGATCTTGCCAAAGTCTACGCAGTAGTAGCCAACTCCGGAAACCGGCCGGAATTAATCCCAATACTGCAGGTCAAAAACTATAAAAGCAAGGTCCTGGAACAAAATTCACCCCAAAGTACCGGTGTTCTTGATCCCAGAGTCGCCTATTCACTTATTGACATCCTGAAAGACAACGCCGCCCGCGCGCCGGAATTCGGCTTTAATTCAAGTCTGGTGGTCAAAAACCACCCGGAAATCGCCGTTAAAACCGGAACCAGTAATGACCTTAGAGACAACTGGACGGTAGGTTTTAACCAAAACTTTTTGGTTCTTACATGGGTGGGAAATAACGACAACTCGTCCATGAGCCGTATTGTTTCGGGAATTACAGGCGCTGCACCAATCTGGAATAAAATAATGTTGATAATCCTCGCCGACTCTCCTTCAATCGACTGGAAAGCCCCCGACGGAATAAGCAAAGTTAATATCTGCACAATCACAGGAACACTCCCCTGCAACGGCTGCCCGACACGCCAAGAGTGGTTTTTGGACGAATATAAGCCGGGTAGAGCATGTTCTCCCGAACAGATACAAAAATTAGTTAATCCTAGCCCGATTCCGGCCGGCAACATACTTAATAACGGGGCTTCGACAAGTAACTAGACTTGCTGTGTTACCTCAAGTTCCTTGTACTGCCGTCGAGTTCCTCGTAAAGAAGAAGGGCGGGAATGATAAACAGTGCGCCTAAAAGTGTAGTTAGAATTGATCCTAAACCAAACGGAGTCAAATCAAAAATAATTGAAGTAAGGATCGAGAAACCTCCGAAGATAAGCACTCTTCCAAAAACTTTCCAAAATTTTCCCTTTACGAGCACCTTACTGTTATTCATCGCTTCTCTAATGCCGATACCTTTAGTAACCAACTCAAACATTGCAAAATAAAACAAAACCAAAAATATGACTCCTGGAACAATCAGAAAAATTAATCCAACTCCAACAATTAGACCAATGGCAATATTAAGAACAGAGAATCTAAAAAGCATCTTCCAGGTGATCCTAAATATTTCTTTTACCGACAAACGCTTTCCCCGTAGCACGCCATCTGCCGCCAGAATTCCGGACGCATTTACCCAGAAAGAAAGGACAATTCCGAGAAGCCCGACAATCAACATGAGTAAGGCGAGCCACGTATATTTATCAATAAACTGAAACTGGCCAGGCAAACTTTGACTATCAAAATTAATATAGTTTTCCTGAAGCAAGCCAATAATTGCAAAGGGAAGTAATGGTGCATAAATTTTCAAAAAATATGTCAGATTCTCTTTTTTGAAAAAGATTTTAAAAGATTTTTTAATTAGTTCGATCGGACCGGATAATTTCATAACAGTTTCAAGAATACCACGAATTTTTAATTCGTGGAGGAATTGAACCTGATATACCATCCTCCCTCAGAGGAAACCGCAGATTCGAGTCTGCGGAGGATATTATCAAATTTATAGTACTACTTTTTTTGGATTGTAATAGTTTCTTCCTTAAGAGGATTTAATTTTGAAAAATCAAAGCTGAAAGAGGGCCTACTGAAATTGAAAGTTATATGGGCCTGGTTAGAAACAGCCAGGATTCCGGCAATCAAAATAGTAGAAATAATAATAACCAAGATAATCAGACGTTCCTTTTTTCCCCAGGGCTTGGGAGGCTCTTTCCTCTTTTTTCGATTCTCTTTATGAAGATCCTTAAGTTTTCGTGTGAGACGACGTTCTTCTAAACTCACTTCGCCCTCCGAAACTTCAGCGAAGGATGGGTCTTCATCGTCGTACTCTTCATCATCTTTATCTTTTTTCCGTCCAAAAAATGCCATACGTTATTCTACAATAAACAAATAAGCAAATGGAAAATTAGGAGACTTCGTCTAAAGCAAATAAATTTCAAATTATTTAATTATTGAATCATTCAAATATTTACCAGATTCATAATTTGGCCAAGCTATGCTTATTTGCAAATTGGTAGATTTGCAGATTTGCTTATTTCCTTCGTTTATTCCAGACAGCTTCATCAACTAAATTCTCCGGTTTTTTATCAGAAATTACATCGAGAATCGCCTTTACAGCCTGCTCTCCCATCTTATTTCGGGCCTCCCAAGTGGCACTGGCAATGTGGGGAGTTAATATCACGTTTGGTGCGGCAATAAGTTCCGCGGAAATGTTGGGTTCGTTATCAAACACATCAAGCGCTACTCCTCCTAGCTTGCCTGATTTCAATGAGTCTATCAGGTCTTTCTCGTCAACTACCGCCCCTCTGGCAGTATTAATCAAAAACGCGCCTTTCTTCATTTTGTTAAAAACATTCTCATTAATCATATGGCGTGTTTGATCTGTCAGGGGCACATGCAAGGTTAAAAAATCACTCTGTTTATATAGTTCATCCAATGTTACAAATTTTACCCCAAGTTCGGCTTCCGCCTCCGAATCCGGTTTGGATTTATTGTAAAGAACCGTCATGTTGTAGCCTTTAGCACGTTTTGCAACCATTGAACCAATCCGTCCAAGTCCGATTATTCCCAACGTCTTTCCCAATATCGACTGTCCTAAAAATAAATTCGGCTCCCAGCCTTTATAGCCACCTTTTTCTGTAAAGTACCCTTCTTGTCTAACAAACTCGTCTGCTTCAACCACACGCCTCGCCAAAGCCATAATAAATACCCACGTATGTTCCGCAACCGCCTCATTAACCTCCGTACTTGGAGTATTTGTTACAACTATCTGCCTATCTGTGGCTGCCTTAATATCAACATTGTCAAATCCCACGGCATAATTACTGATCATCTTCAATTGAGGACCGATAGCATCCATCAGATCCCCGTCAATTCGATCCGTAAGAAGTGTTAAAAGAATATCGGCTCCTTTGCCCCGATCCAAAAGTTCTTCTTGAGTTAACGGCCGATCAAATTCAGAAATTGCAACCTCATTGCCATCTACTTTAAGTTTTTCGAGATGGTCCCCCGGAATTTTTCTGGTTACAAAAATACGCATAGTTATATTGCTTCCACTTTAACCCCGCTGCTTTTTACCCGCTCAAGCCAAACCGGCATTTCGGAGTCTTTCAAAAGCCCCTTCTGAGAACCGGTATAACCTATCACCGAAGCAGAATTACAAGTTCCCCAGACAAGCGCTTCGTCCAACGGCTTTCCGTGAATTAAAGCGGATAAGCACCCCGATCCGAATGCGTCTCCCGCCCCTGTTCTTTCGTATGCATCAATCGGCAGAACCCCGACTTTAAAAAACTTGCCGTTGATTGAATCGTAAGCAAAGGCCCCGGCATTGCCGTCCGTTACAATACAAACTTTCGGCCCCAGTTTATTAAGAGCAATAAGTAAATCCCGCTCGCGTCCTGTCGACTTACCAAAATTTGTTAATTTCTCAGTTTCTTCACGATTAACGGAAACCAAATAAGAGGTAGACATTATTTCTTGAATATCTTTATAGTCGGCCCTAAGTTGCCAGCTTCCCGGATTAAATGCAAGCTTTACCCCCGGATTTTTTTTGAGCCACTCGGACATGTGATTGTAAAAAGGTCTAAAGCTTTCTCCCATGCTGGTTAAATAGATCCACGGAACAACAGGCAGCTGGACTGGAAATTCATAGCTTCTGGGGGCGTGATAAACAAAAATCGTCCGTTCGCCGGAATAATTTATAATTGTAGAGTAGTTAGAAGTCGTTCCCGGCTGTTGAATAATATAAGTCAGGTCCACTCCTTCTTCTTTAAATCGTGAGACAATCATTTCCCCGACACTATCCTGCCCTAGAGTTAAAACTATGGCAGTATTTATTCCTAACCTCCTGGTCCCCACGGAATTGTTGGCCGCGTTTCCGCCAATTGAAAACTCCAAATTTTTCACAGGAATTTTATCTCCGTACTTAAAAGCGATAAGGCACTCCTTTTTATCAATGGTGCAAAGGGTCTCACTTTCAAGTGGAGTAAAAAAAGTATCAATCGATGCGTCGCCGATGCTTAACAAATCAAAGTTTTTCATCTAGAGCCTTCCCTCCCTTGCAGCCGAAACATTCCTGACTCTTTCGTAAAATGCTTCTTGGGCCTTTACAATATTTTCGTCCTTTCCCGCCCACTCCGTCATTGCCTCCTCCTGCAGCGCCCTTTCATAAGAAAAGGATATTTGCCACGGAACATCTCCTTTGAGTTTACTTATTTCGTTAAGATTGTCTGTCGCCTGATCGGGGGTCTGACCTCCGGAAAGAAATATTATTCCGGGAACTTCCGAGGGAACAGCCGCTTTCAGTGTCCTAAGTGTAACGTTGGCTACCTCCAATGGCGCAGCTTTAACCCCGCTATCTTTTCCGGGCAGAACCATGCTTGTTTTAAGAATAAGCTTTGTTAGATCCACTCCTCCCGACTTTAATTTCTCAAACAAAATTTTAAGCACTTTTGTTTCAACTTCTTCACAACGAGTGGTGGTATGATTCCCGTCAAGTAATATTTCAGGCTCTACAATCGGAACAAAAGCGTTATCCTGGCACAATTTGGCATATTTAATCATCCTGCCGAAATTTTCCTCCAAGAAAGGTTCAGTCGGGTAAATATCGGAGATTTTAATCACTCCTCTCCATTTTGTAGCTTTTAACCCCATTCCTGAGTACTCTTTTAACTTTTGGGGGAGGGTTTCCAAACCTTTTGTTATCTCCTCCTCTCCTTCTCCAAACGGTTCTATTCCTTCGTCAACTTTGATAATTGGAGTGATTCCTTTTTCTTCAAGAAATTTAGGTACAGGCTTATTTTCCAATGAATTACGAACCGTGTCGTCATTAAGTATTACTCCGCTTATAAACTCACCAATACCGGGAGTGGCAAATAAAATTCCTCGGAATTTCAAGGCATTTTCTGGTGTGGGTTCTACCCCAATTGCCTCCAAACGCTTACCCATGCTTTTTATCCTTGCGTCGGCAGCCAAAATTCCCTTTCCGGAAGCTAAAAGTTTTTGTATGGTTTCTTGCATGGCAATATTAGATAACTGGATTACTGGTTGATTAGAAATTGGATCAGACATGTTTTCTTTTCTCTAAATAATTAATAAGAGAGCTCGTTTGCTTCGCCAATACCTCATAACTGCTATCAAGTTTTTCAAAAGTTACCTTATCAATATACTTTAATTCATGTGCTACGCTCAAGTGGGAACGAACTTCGAATATTTCACCCCTGGCTAGATATAAAACTCTAACACGATCAGCAAAACTAAATCTTCCCTGACTTTCGGCAATATTAGCTATAATAGAATTCGCGGATCTTCTAATCTGATTAACCAATCCGTAAATTTCTGATCTTGGAAATTTCGCCGTAATTTTATATATTTCAATTAGGAGAGATAATCCTGTTTTCCATACTTCTAATTCCCTAAAGTCTTTCATTTATTTATTTTACCCCAATTAACTAATCTCCAATCATCTAGTTATCTAAAATTGTGTTACAATTTTCTTATATGGATCCCCAAACATCAAATGTCCCGATTGCAAAAGCTCAAAATCCCGAAACTTCCCGGCCACCAAAAGGTTATAACGGAATAACGGTCGCCAGTATGGCTATTTTTGTTCTTCTTTCTCTCACCACGGTTGTTTTTTTGTATTACCAAAACCAAAAACTTAAAAGTTTACTGGCAGGTTACCAGCAAGTTCAAAACACTCCGGCTCCTACTCCGACAGCAACTGCCGATCCAACTGCAGACTGGAAAGTCTATACCGATACAAAAAGTCGATATTCTTTTAAACATCCTTCAAACTGGACCACTTCAAAAGATATTGGATTTCTCAACGACCCCGCGATGAAATTTATACTTGGCGTGCAGGCCAAAAATACAACTTTAAACGTTCAAGATTGGGCAAAGGTTAATATTTGCACGAAATTTGCTACCATTAAGGATCAGAATGGTTGTACTACCTATACCGATGGTCCGATTGAAAATTCTATCCAAACCACCTTTCTTGCCCACTATGGCGGAATGCACACGATATTTAAATACGAAGACACTATTTTTGATGTTTCTTTAACCGCAAGAGAGCCAAATCCAAATTTTGAAGAAATCAAAAGTGTCTACAATCAAATTCTCTCCACTTTCAAATTTATTTCCCCCTCTCCGGCCCCATCAAAAACTCCCATAAGTTCACCATCAGCTATGCCAAAGGTGCTTTATTAAAATGGATCCCGAAAACCAAGGCTCGATTTCAAATACACCACAACCGGTTCAACTTCCGACCCCTGAACCGGCACCTGAAATACTACCAACAGCCGCTGCAACTGAGCAGCAACCTATTACCTCGATGGATCAAACCCCCAAACCAAAAAATAATTTCCTTGTACCTCTGGCTGTTCTCCTTGTCGTCGTAAGCCTTGGTTCCCTCGGCTTCTGGGCATACAAAAATTACCTTGCCCGTCCGAAGCCTCTAGCGGAGGAGGGTTTGCCTACTCCAACCTCAGAAGTAACTCCCGATCCGACAGCAAATTGGAAAACATATGTAAATAGTGCCTATAAACTTTCTTTTAGATACCCAAATGAACTTAATATTGAAACTAATCAAGTTGATACTGCAAATTATGTCCAAGTGATTTTTGATAAATCTTTAAGCAACTCTTTTACAATAAAGGCGTCTACAAAATATCCAATCAATCAACCGAAGTTCTTACTAGATACGGAGTCTACAGGAACAAAAAATATAAATGGTAAGTTGTGGTCTGTGTTTGAGTTGCCGAACGGTAGTTTGGGAATGCAGTTAGAAGAAAATTCTATTTTATATTCAATTATTTACCCCGTTTCTGAAGGAACTATTGTTGATCAAATTCTCTCCACTTTCCAATTTATTGGTAATGAAAAACCGGTGGAAAGCGGTATAAGTTGCCAATACAACGGGAGAATATATAAAAATGGAGAAAGCGTTCCTTCCGGGGATAAATGTAACACTTGTTCTTGCGACAACGGTCAAATAGCCTGTACATTTATGGCTTGCCCGTAGATCAAAAATTACGACCTTAATCATGGATCCTCAAGTACCAACAGAAAATTCACCCACCGTTACCCCTCTTCCGAATAATCATCTGGTCACAATTCTTTCAACTCTTTTAATTATTGCCGGAATGATCGCAACTTTCTTCTATTTTCAAGTCCAAAAACTTTCCAAAGAATTAGCTAAGTACCAAATCCAACCCACCGTCATGCCATCGGCCACACCCGCCACAGAACTGGAATGTGTTGAAAAAGAATCGTTAAATTGCGCCAATGAACCCGAACTGTCTTACGAATGCACCACCGAATATCAAGATTGGGCCGTGACAAACTGTCCCGGCTGGGAAGAAGAGCAGTTTTGTGGCGGAATTACCGGAAGAGTTTGTCCTGAAGGATATTCATGTAAACTTGATGGGAATTATCCTGACGCAGGCGGCGTATGCACAAAACTAATCGAACAGATCCCCCCCATTTCTAAATCAGAGCTTTTAATGGGTTGGTATTACGGCACAAAAGACCAGAAGAAAAAAAACACTCCAACAACTTGGGTTTATACAGAAGCCGGCAAAAGTTCCTGCTGGCACAAAATTAATACTCAATGCAGATTTTTACCTGATTAATAACTTTAGTTTATGGTAAATCAAATAACTCCAAACCTAATCCCCGAATCTGTACAGCCGGTGAACCAAACACCGGTTAAATCAAATAAGATTTTAATCATAATTCTTTCGGTTCTTTTGGTAATTACCGTAATTATTACCGGCTTTCTCTTTCTCCAAACCCAAAAACTTTCTAAAGAACTTTCTATATATTTAGCTCAAACTTCGCCCATCCCCGTTCAAAACCCCACAACCGAAGATGAAATTTTGGCGCTTCAAATTACTGCCTGTTGTTCCTGTCCTGCCAAAATTTCACGCTCTTTGATCGGCACAGACGGTTGGACAATCTATGAAAAAGGCAAAGATTATTCTGATCTTTTACCGGCTATGTGTAAGGCGCCCAACATTGGCGTTTGTGCACCTTGCCCTCCTCTCGAAGAAGAAAATTTGGGTAAAATTAATTGCACAAATCCCAGACCGGAAGTCTGTACCATGGAATGTGCCGAACCCCCTCCTTATCTCTGCGGCTCGGACGGCAAAAGTTACTGTTCTACCTGCCAGGCCTGCTCAAACCGAGCTGTTGCGTGGTATGAGATGAAAGCCTCACCCTGTGAAGAAAAGTAAATCTAAACTAGACGTCGTTTTTTCTGGCAATTACTTTTTTAACTGCTTCAATAATATTTTCTTTTTTTAATCCAAATTTCTTCCAAAGCTCATCGGGGTCTCTTGCCGATTCACCAAACAAATCTTTAACTCCTACAAACTCCATCGGAACGGGAAAGTTTTTAGCCAGAACTTCAGCAACGGCACCGCCCAATCCCCCAATGACCTGGTGTTCCTCAACCGTTACAACCGCACCAGTTATTTTTGCAAAACGAGTCAAAGCCTGCTCGTCAATCGGTTTGACTGTGTGTAGATTTAGAACAACCGACCCGATGCCGCTTTTTTCAAGTTCTCCGGAAGCGTTAATTGCCTCAGAAAGAATCGACCCACATCCTACAATTAGTACCCGCGGGTTTTTATTTTCGATTAATACATTTGCCTTTCCTATCTCAAATTCTTGCCCCGCGAAGCCTTGGCGAAGTGGGGTGGAAATTGCAGGTGACTCTTGTCTTGCAAGTCTGAGATAAGTTGGTTTTCCATTGTTTGCGACGGCAAGAGTGGCTTTTTTGGCCTCTTCATAATCACATGGTGAGACTACAATCATATTTGGAATTACACGCATGAGTGCAATGTCCTCCAAAGATTCATGAGTTGCGCCGTACATAGAAGCGCCAAACCCGGCGTGGGCTCCTACAATCTTCACAGGAACGTTATTTAGCGCCGCAGTAACTTTTATCTGTTCCCAGGTTCGCCCCGGCGAAAAAACCGCATATGAAGTTGTAAAAGGAATTTTCCCGGCTTCCGCCATTCCTGCTGCAATAGTTACCAAACCTTGCTCGGCCACTCCAACCTGGAAAAATCTGTCAGGAAATTTATCGGCAAATGCCTTAACGCGAGTTGATTCCGCCAAATCCGCTGTTAAAACAACTATGTTTTTATTTTTATTTCCCAATTCAACTAGTGCCTCACCAAATCCATCTCTAATCGATTTTAATTTTGTATTTATTTGCATATTTGCTTATTTGCTTATTCAACCAATTCTTTCATGGCTTGATCAAATTCTTGAGAATTGGGTGCCCGGGCGTGCCAATCGGGATTACTCTCCATGAAACTTACTCCTTTTCCAAAAGTTGTATTGGCAATAATCACGGTTGGAGTTTCTTTATTTGCCCTTGCTTCTTCGACTGCGGCTTCAATTTCACCAAAATCGTGTCCGTCAATTTCCAACACGTTCCAATCGCTGGCTTCGTATTTTTCTTTCAAATTCCCTAAAGGCATAATTTCATCCGTTGTTCCTTCTATCTGGATTCTGTTGCGGTCGATAATCTGAATTAAATTGCTTAGTTTATACTTGGCTGCAAAGTTAACCGCTTCCCAATGATTGCCTTCATCATGTTCTCCATCGCTCGTCATGCAATAAACGTATGAATCTTTTACTATAGCTGCATATCCCGCAGCCTGCGCCAGTCCTAAGCCCAAAGGCCCGGAAGTGTTCTCAATTCCTTTTAATTTTGTACGTTCCGGATGTCCCTGTAAAGGAGAACCAAGACTTGCATAAGAGGCAAGAGAATCTTTGGAAATCATCCCTTTTTCAGCCATAACTGCATAAAGCGCAGGACAAACATGTCCGTTGGAAAGAAAAAAGTGATCCCCGGTCTCCACTGCTCCAAAGTAGAAAGAAACCAAAATCTCTACCGACGAAAGAGAACCTCCGGGATGCCCGCTTCCGGCCTTATAAATCATTTCAATAATATCTTTTCTAACCTGAAGCGCAATTTTTTTTAGTTCTTCTGTTGTTCTCTTCATCCCATTTGATTATTTGCAGATTTGCTTATTTAGTAAATGCTTTGTCATACTCATCGTTTTTACTATCATCTTCGTGATTTCGGGCATTTATTCTGCCCTCGAATTTATGAATGGTTGCCAAAACGTCATTTTTACTTCTGCATATCTCAAAAACACTGTATTCATTAGAATCTATATTCATATTTTTCCTGAATGCGTCAATTATCTCCACCCAAAAATCCCCAAATAAAATAAATGGCTTATGGTGTCCGTAATAAAGTTTGGCCAGTACCCAGGCTGCGCCAAATTCGGAAATCGTGCCGCTTCCGCCTTTAAAAATAATAAACATGTCGCCATGCTCCATCAGCTTAAACATTCGCTCGAGATAATTAGTAGTCACTATTTCCTCATCTGTTACGTTTCCTACATATTTCCCCTCAAATCCGGGAGCATTCACCGGATCAAAAGTCACACTTATTGTTTTTCCTCCGCCTTTTTCAGCACCGCTTGTAGCTGCTTCCATTACTCCCGGTCCCCCGCCGTCAACTACTACGTAACCTTCTAACGCCAACACCTCAGCAACATCAAATGCCGCTTTATAAGTCTCATCTGTTTCCGAAATATCAGCATCTCCAAAAAAAGCTATATTTTTTATAATATGTTTCCCTGCGTATTTTGTTTTTTCGTCCATATTATTTAAAACTCTAAACTCTAATTTCTAAACTCTAAAAAAATTTATAATTGTAATTTTGAAATTCGAATTTAATTAGAATTTAGTGTTTTGAATTTAGGATTTGAATGACAATGATATTGGATCAGTAGGTGCACTATTGTTTTCCAACGTCCTGCCCACTCGGATAACTTGCTCGACCAAACGATTAGCATACCCCCATTCGTTATCATACCAAGCAAAAACTTTAACCATATTTCCCGCAACAACTTGCGTTAAAGGTAGATCAACAATTGCAGACTCACTTCTTCCTATGATATCACTAGATACAATATCTTGCTCATTAATAGCGAGTACTCCCTTGTATATGGGGTTTTTTACTGCTTCTTTAAAGGTGTTATTTACGTCTTCTTTTGTTACTTCTTTCTTTACAATAAAAGTAAAATCAGTTATAGAACCTGTGGCAACAGGAACCCTTAAAGCCGTGCCGTCAAAGATTCCTTTAAGTTCAGGTATTGTTTCCGTTGTCGAAATTGCGGCGCCTGTTGAAGTTGGAACAATATTCATAGCGGCTGCTCTTGCACGTCGCAAATCTTTATGGCTTCCATCCTGTAAATTTTGGTCATCTGTATAACCATGAATAGTTGTCATCATGGCTTTTTCAATGCCAAATTTTGCCAACATTATCGCGGCAACCGGAGCAACTGAATTTGTCGTACAGGAGGAATTTGAAATCACCTCAGGACTTCCTTTAATCTCATTTACTCCAATAATATGCGTTTCTACATTGCCCCCCTTGGCAGGTGCCGAAATTACAACGCGCTTCGCTCCCCCAACTGCATGTTTCTTGGCTCCTTCTTCATCTGTAAAAACACCTGTCGATTCGATTACCACATCAACTCCGTATTTTCCCCAAGGGATCTTTGCCGGATCTCTTTGTGCCAAAATCGGAACTTTAATATTTCTCTCTGGAACCATCAAGTTTCCTATCTGCGGATCCTCATCTGTCGCTTCCTCCGGTTTTTTTGACTCATCACTCATCACTTGATACTCAAATCTTCTATACATCGTGTCATAATTCGTCAGATGTGCCCAACCAGCTGTATTCATGCTCCCGGAGGTGTTTATGGCGCCAAATTGAAGTTCGTCGGAATGTTTTAGAAGTCCTATTCTAAAAGCAATCCGGCCGATTCGTCCAAACCCATTAATTCCTACTTTAACCATGTGAGCATTAATATTATTCTATCAGCGCTTGCCAATCAGGTAAAGCTTATTTTGTGCATGATGGATGTTACAATGCGACTAATATCTATGAGAATCGCTTATTTTACGGACACATTTCTACCCAGAATTGATGGAATCACCTACACAGTCTCTGAACACTCCAAACTTCTTTCGGCGCGCGGTAACAAAATTAGAATTTATGCCCCATCCTATCCCGAAAGAAATAAAAATGAAAAACTAAATGGGGTAATGATTGAACGATATCCTTCTATTCCTCTTCCCACTTACAAAGGTACCCGTATTTCTTTCCCTAATATTTATACAATATATAAATCCATTAAAAAATTTAATCCCGATATAATTCATTTTCATACACCCGGACCAATTGGCATCTCGGCTATTCTCCTTGCAAGGTTTTTAAAGAAGCCGCTTGTTACCACTTATCACACATTATGGTCCGAAGTACTCCCCCCGCTCCCTCCTTTTAATATTATCTATAAATTTTTTAAGACAGATGAAACCGAAAAAGATTTATTTAAAAATGCGATCTGGAAAATAAGTGGTGAATTTTTTGATGACTGCGACGTGATTATCTCGCCAGCAAAGACAATCATGCGTCAGTTACTTATTCATAATCACAAAGGTAAGATTGTTGTCGTGTCCAACGGAATTGACACAAATAAATTTAAGGCCAAAGTCAGAGCCAAAACGAACCTCAAGATATTGTATGTGGGCAGACTGAGCCACGAAAAAAATGTTGATATGGTAATAAAGGCATTCGCTAAAGTGGTGAGAAGAATCTCAGACGCCAAAATGGAGATTGTCGGCGACGGCCCAGTACTAAAATCTCTAAAAAATTTAGTGGACAAACTCAAGCTATCGAATCAAATTGTATTCCACGGCTCGATAGACAGAGAGAAACTTGTTAATTATTACAAAGGGTGTGATGTTTTTGCTACAGGATCGGCGATGGAGGTCCAACCCTTAACACTTTTAGAAGCGATGTCTTGCGGCCTCCCTGTCGTCGGTGTAAAAAGAGCCGGAGTTGCCGAAATGGTTATTAATGATGTTAACGGCTACCTTGTTTCACCATCAAATTCTAACGCCATGAGCACAAAAATAGTTAAAATTCTTTCGGATAACAAATTAAGACTTAAGTTGGGTAAAAATAGCCGCAAAACTGCAAAAGAAAACAGTCTGCTTTCGTCAATACAAAAGCTGGAAAATTTGTACAAACAAACAACCAGAACCCACTGGGGTTAAACCATTACTTCTTCTTATTCATTAGCATGGCGTAGGCTCCCCAAAGGCCGGCAAAACCAACCAATGCATAAATAATGGCAACAAGCATTGGCCAACTGCCAAACAGAGCCCCCACCAAATCAAAACTAAAAACGCTCATGAAACCCACTTCCAAAGCTCCAATTATCACTAACCATTTTGAAATTGTCTTTAACTTCATCTTTCTCACCTCCTCTTTACCCGCCGACAAATTTTGGCATGAGGCGTGAACGAATAGTTCCAAAAAGCCAAATGCGAAAATCAGGCGGGCCCTATATTTAACATTACCACTTTTTATTTCATTACAACAAGGCTTCGATCCCCGGTAAAGTTTTTTTTGTTAAAAACTCCAGCATTGCACCGCCACCAACGCTAATCCAATCAAAACTTTGGCTTAGATTTAAACTGCTTACTACTTGCAAACTATCTCCACCACCAACTATTTTAAAAGCGGGCGATTCTGCCACAGCTTTGAATATTCTCTCAGTCCCCTGCCTATGGCCACTATCCTCATATTTTCCTAAAACACCTGCTAGGACGATTGTTCTTGCCTTCTCTATCTCTTTCTCAAATCTCTCGATGGTGTTCAGGGTTATGTCTTCTTTATCCATATTAAGATTCCCCACAATTACTTTCTTATTTTCCCCTTGAAGCCTAACGCTTTCCAAAGAAGCATCCCCCAAAAATTCAGGTAAACGGCCTCCAACCAGAACCTTGTCAAAAACATTACTCAGAGGTTCAATCATTTCCAATTTATCTTTTTTAATTCCACTAATGATTATTAGTACGGGGTGTTCCGGGCTCTCGATCACCTTGCTTAAATTTTCTATTTCTTTGACAAAATGAAGGCCGGCTGCGTGTGGAAGTAATTTTGGTAACCCTACTATTGAAGCGTGTTCACGATGGCTTGAACCAAAGGTTTCGTTTACGTAGCAATCGCCCATTGATGCCAGTTTTTTTGCAAATTCAGGATCGTTAGATTCTTCACCCTGGTCAAATCTCAAGTTTTCTTCTACTTTTGCTCCCCATTTGTCAAAAATTGGTTGAAATGGAAGTAAACTCAGGGCTTGTCTCGCCGAAGCATCTGCGGAGGCGGGACGGCCTCTATGCGCCAAAATTATTATTCTTGCACCTCTTTCTTTTAAATAATTGAGAGTTTCCTCGGAAGCCTTAATTCTTAAATCGTTTGGGTCGGGATTGCAATCAAGGTCAAGTCGAAGCAAAACCCTTTTACCGATTACGTCTAAATCCGTTATTTTGGGCAGAATCATATTTACTTATAAACTTGATCATGACTCCCAACGTCAATAAACAAAACTTTTTCTTTTTCCAAGTATACAAAGGTAACTCTTTTTGAATAATTTAAAGAAAAAGACAAAAGACCTTTTAATTTTCCCGTCAAAGGGTGTATTTTCAACCTAGAATCGTTTACATTGTCTCGGAAAATCTCAATTCTATCAGACAATAAAACCTTTTCTTCTTTTGAAAGTCTCTTCGCCTTTTTCAAAAAATTAGAAGACAACTCAATGTCCATTTAAACTATTGTATCAAATCCAGAAGCTTTTGATTCTTCTTAAGTGGGATGGTTTTTCCTTTTTCGAACTCTTTTATACCCTCATCGGCAACTGCCAAAAGATAATTTTCCTCAAATTCATTCAGCCTTTCTACAAAAGTATTATATGTCGCAACATCCATCACCACCGCATCGGGAGTGCCGTTATTCAAAATAACCACAGGTTTTTTGGCTTTTTTCATTTCTTCAACAAGATACCTATATCTCCTCTGAATATCGGCCACCTTAACCATATTGGGAATTGTTATCATATAACAAGCATATTACTATATGATAAGTATTTTGTCAAGCCCAGTATTGACTTCCACACACACTGGCTATACTCGCCCCATGTTAGAAGCTATTCGGGTTTGTGGAAACTGTCTGCTCACTGAAGAAGTTGATGCTCCAATTCCAATGGCTACAGATGTTGCCACGGGTGAAGAAGTGTTACCAGTTAGAAGAACTTGCTCTGCGCGCAATATAGCTTGGGCAGATTCTCCTTGTGTAACTGGAGAATTCGAGGCCAAACCTGAAGTACCTGTAATTAAGTAGCTAATTATTTGCTTCTATTCTCTCTATTTCTTCCAATCTTTTTTCGTATCTGGCTTTGCCGGAAAATTTAGTTTCCAAAAATGCTATCAACATCGCTTTTGCTTCTTTTTCACTCGTAAAATCGGCGGCGATCACCAAAATATTTATGTTGTCATCATTCCTTCCCGCTTTAACCTGCAAAACACTCTTCCCTATCGAAGCCCGTATTCCATCATATTTGTTGGCCAAAACTTCCACTCCTACCCCGCTCCCGCAAAGAAGCACCCCACGGGATCCTTCGGTTTTGGCAACAAGTGAGGCCACCTCTTCGGCGTACTTTGTATAATCATCATGAGAATTAAGACTGTCTGCTCCAAGATCCTGAAACTCACGCTTCATCTCATAAAGCCATTTGGCAATTTTTTCCTTAAGCAAAAATCCACGATGATCCGAACCCAAAAAGATCTTCATAAAACAATATTACCACGACTTGTCCCGCGAAGCCTTGGCGAAGTGGGATGGTCTGCTCCGATAAATATCATTTGAACCCCTCCGTTAAGTCTAAGAGTTCTTTTTTGGGATCTTCCGCCTTGACGATATCGGTTGCCACGGCAACTCCAACCGCTCCGAGCTCCAGACTTTTTCTGACATCATCCATCGAATGTATTCCGGCCCCAACTATAAGAGGCAATCCAAAACTCCTAGCGATTCCGGCAGCCTGGGAAACAATTTCTGGTTTGGCTTCCGCAACCGAGGTTGTTACCGAACCGATAAATTCAGGTGGTTCGTATGAGACATAAGTTGGATTCAAGTCACAAACCTTTTTAAGTTCTTCCAGGTCACCGGCAAAAATCAAAGTTTTTAGATTTGCAGACTTCGCTTTTTCGTTAGCGACGCTAAGGTTTTCAAAATTGTCAAACTTATGCTCCGAGTGATTCAAAAATACTCCGGAAATTCCGACCCTTGCGGCCTCTTCAGGCAGCGTCCAGCCGGTGTGCGCTCCATAACTCACCGGGTCCACATGTTGAATCCAAACCTCCAAAGTAGTTGCGGCCAAAATACTTTCGGCATCTATTATTTGAACAACGGGGATGATTTTAACCTGAGTCTCGTGAGCAACTTCTTCCAAAATTTTTGTTAGAACAACCGCTTTTTGCCCGGTCCCTTCTTCATATGTCTTATAATTGACGAAAATCATTATTGAATTCCCAAAACAAAATTAATTTTGCCCTTATCAAACCCAATTACCGTTTCTTTATTACCGTCGTCTTTGGTAATTACAACAAAAGGAACGCCCAAAAAACCGCCGGAAGATGCCACCATCTCGTTCTTAGCAGTCTCATCAGTATCGACCAATTTCTCCGTATAGGTAAGATTCTTCTCCTTTAGATAATCCTTAAGCATCTTGCAATAAGGACAGGTCGTTGTGGAATAAATAACAATCGTCATACGTGAACACTTTGCACTAAGACTATTATAGAAGCTATTCCAAAATCTCACAAACTGTTCGTTTTTGGGCGCTTTGCGAGCTTGTATAACCATCGCAACGATGATTAGAGAAGAATTAGAAGGACCCTTCAAGAATGCGGGTTTCGGGAGTGTTGTTAAAAACTTTCTCCAAGGTGACAACTACGTTTTTAATGTTCGAGTAATTCGTGGTAGATCTAAAATCAACCAAATATCCGCCCTTTGCAACTCTTAATTTTCCAAGCGAAAGATAAGTTGTCCCATTGACTATCCAGCCCTGATAAAAATAACCCGTCTTTGGATCCGGAAGACCGGCGAGGATGGTCAAACTAAATTTACCGTTTTGATAGGTTCTGACCGCCTCTCCAAGGCCAACACCTCCGGAAACATCCTTCAAGTCCGCCTTATCTGCATTGGCGGGAATTTTTAAACCCCCGAATTTCTGGGTAACTTTCTTTTCAATTATAGAAATGGGGGTAGGAGTGGGAATGGATACCGTCTTTCTGTTTTTCAAGTTTCTAAACCACAAAACCCCAGCGATAAGAACCGTAAGGACAATAAAACCGGTTACGACGTCTCTTGTTTTCATAATATACCTTTAAAATATAAACAGATATTTCAAGCTCTGCTTATCTAGGGCGTAAGATACCACTTTGGGTTTTGTTTGTCAAATTTGGTGTGAGTAAATTTCCGCATATTTACCGCTCTTTTCCCGAACCGTTTGGATAGCATAGCATCCAACGGCTTCCCGTTAGATATGCCGCAGCATTATCTAACTGGGACCAGTCTTAATCAACTTTCAAATAAACCCCAAAACCTGCTAAAACTAAGGCGACCAGTAACCACTGGGTAGAAGCCAACCAAACCAATTTCCCTTTTACCACTTGACGGGAACCTTGACGCAAAGTAAATTAATCCGTTGGTGAAATACGGTGGAATTCCGTAGAAGTGCCGCTACTGTTATATCCAGAGCCTAAGAAACCCGAGCAGGAATATGTCATACGCAGAACAAATAATTGCAGAGAGAGCTTCAGAGGTCATTGAAAGCCGTCAGGAACCGGACCGATACTCTTTTCTTCTCTATGGCCGAAAACTAGTTTCACCCTTTACGGGAAAACCAGTAGAAAACTCCATGGAAAAGGTATCCTTAATTGGCCAAAGGGAGTTTGCCGCTTTTGACCAGGCACAAAACTGGGCAGTGGACAGTCCTGAAGGTTTAGCCTTCTGGCTAAGTCCGCCCCACGAGCTTCGGACCGGACAAACTAAACTTGTCGTTTATGAAATAAGTGAACTTGATGGACAAAAGTCACTACTTAATCGCACGCTCCTTTTTGATATTAATTATTCCGATTCACTTAGAATCGCCAACGAAATTACGAGGGCTTTCGGAAACATGTCACGTTTTACCGATCCTGAGGAAGTCAGATCAAATACAATATTTGCCGCATTTAATATGAATCAAGATGTTTGGCTAGGAATTATTACCAATATTATTAATGACCCGCGGCAATGGTCAATATTAGAAAACGGAGAAGATATTGCCATTACCCAAAGAGCCATCGAGTGGGTTTTAGCGGGAAAATCCGAACAGAACATGGGTAATAATCCGGGCAGTTGCCCTCCGGGGCTCGCTTCGGATGTTTTGAGCCTCCATTCCCAAATACTTGAGGGGAAGTTTGTCAAAAACTGCGGTAGATGTGGAAAGGAAATAAACAAAACCATTTTTAAAGGTTATCGGTGTGGATGCGGAGGAGTTTACGAAGGCTGCTAAATCATCATCCGTTTACTTTACTCTTCCTAAGTATTCTTTGGTTTCTGTATCAATCATTACTTTTTCTCCCTTTTTTATAAAAATCGGGACCTGAACTTCCATTCCGGTCTCAAGTTTTACTGTCTTTTTCGGAGCATTAATCCTATTGCCCGCAACTTCGTTTGGAGATTCAACAACTTTAAGAATTACGCTTGATGGCAGAGCCACCCCGATGGCCAGGCCATCGAAAAACATCACCCAGCACTTTATATTCCCCAAAAAAAATCCAATTTTGTCCTCTACCAAAGTAAACGGAACGCTTACTTGGTCGTAATTCTTGGGGTTCATAAAAACCATCTCAGCCCCGTCCCGATACGAAAACTCCATTTCGCGCTTTTCAATATCGGCGACTTCCACCTGTTCGTTGGTTTTATAGGTAAACTCAATTGCCGCGCCGGTGTCAACACTTTTATATTTAACTCTCATTACGGCTGCGCCCTTACCCGGAGACATGAAGTCAGCCTTTGTTACAAAATGAGGCTTGCCCTTAAAAATAAGGTACATTCCTTTTGTAATATTGCCTGCGTTAACCGAAATCATATCTTAAAAATTTCTTGAGCCGGGAGGACTATTGTATCAGAAATCTCAGGGGCGTTGGTGGCCAGCATTATCAATCTATCCACCCCAACAGCAATCCCCGACACCTCCGGTAATCCGAATTTTAAAGCCTTAATTAAATCCTCGTCAATTGAATATACTGTCCTTCCGAATCTTTTACGCTCTGCTCTTTCTGCTTCGAATCTTCTTTTTTGTTCCCGCCAATCAATTAACTCCGAAAAGCAATTCCCAAGCTCAATTCCCGCCAAAAAAACTTCAAATCTTTCAGCAAAACGCGGATCTTCCTTTTTGGGCCGTGATAGAGACGCCTGGGAAACCGGATAATCATAAATAAAAAAGGGCTTATTGCTTCTTGTCAACTTGGGCTCGATTTCATTAAAAAATATCTTGTAAAAATCTTCGTCTTTCACTTTTAGAACATCTTTGTGTGCAAACTTTTGAAAAGCCTCGGCCACGCTTATTCTGGGCCATGGCAAACTCAAGTCATAAGCCTTGCCCTGATACGTCATTTTGTTTCTACCGACTATTTTAAGAAATAAATTCTCAAAGTCTTTCATTACGTCTAAATAATTGGCCCCCACCCTGTACCACTCAAGCATTGTAAATTCCGGAGAATGAAGCCTTGAAACTTCCTCTTCGTTCCTGAAACATTTGGTTATTTCAAAACAGTTCCCGACTCCCACAGCAAGAAGTTTCTTTATAGAAAACTCCGGGCTCATTATTAAAAAGGCTCTCCTCTTTTTTCCTGGGCTTGCCCTTCCGTAGCTCGGAGAGCGAAGGAGGGTTTCAAATACCTCTAAATTGGGTTCAATTGAAGGAACCGGAACCAAAATTGGAGTAAAAACTTCTCGAAACCCCTTATTTTTGAAAAAAGACCGGATTACATCAATCACTTTTTCCCGAATTTCAATACTTTGCGAGATGTTCATTTGGGGCTATTATATCAGTATTCTTTAGGAACTGTGGCTCGCCGTTTAGGCGGGAGAATGTTATATAGTCATTATGGAAAGTTTCGTAACCGTAAAAACTCCCGCCAAAAAAACTTCAAACCAAGGTTGTTATCTATGAATCGAGTAGCCTTGATGGACAAAAAGCACTTCTTAACGGCACCCTTTTGTTTGATATTGACTACGACTACTCACTTAAAATCGCTAACGAAATTGCAGAAAATGCGGAAAAGCGATAAATAAAGTTATCTTCAAAGGCTATCAATGTAATTGTGGTGGAGTTTATGAAAGCTGCTAGCGGTGTGTTATAATCCCCACAAAGTTCAAATCCAAATTAGTGTTCATTAAAAAGGAGAGTGACATGAGTGCAAAATATCTGTTAGGGAATATATTGCTAAAAGTTTGGTTTTTCGTTTTCCTGGGAACGTCGCTTTTTGGAATCCTCTTTCAAAAAAGAGAAATGTACCAAATGATAGATGGGTTGCCACTTTATGTGAGTTACTATACGGTCATAAACACCCTGGTAATTTTAGTAATGTTTGGTGTGCTCCACTATTTGGTATTTACAAATCAAGCGGATTTCCACGATTTTTCAATCTTTTACAGCGTATTCCTGATCTGGGCGATGTTAATGATCTTCCTGGCAATTGACCCTGCCTGGTGGATAACAAGGATAATTGGCTTGGGAACTATATTTCTTGGAATCGAAGATTACATTCCAAACTGGCCACATCGTCTGAAAGAATGGGGCAAGAATAGATTCTATATTGATTGGGATTGAACTGACGGGGAGTCAAAATTCAAGAAATTGAACAAGACTCCCCGGCAACACCTCTTCCTGATATAATCCCATTATGCAATACCATGTTGAGATCAAAAGAACAGGTAAAAAAGGCAGGGGTGTCTTTGCATTGAAAAATTTTGAGGCCGGTAAAATTATTGAAAGTTGCCCAGTTTTGGTTTTTGATACCAAAGGCAGGAAGAACCTGGAAAAAAACTCAGCTTAGTCATTATATTTATCCTTGGCGAAGCACCCGTGGGGCAGCGTTAGTGCTTGGGTATGGCTCGATTTATAATCACTCATTCTCCCCAAATGCGGATTGGAAACAAAATTTCAAAACACAGTCAATGGTCTTTCGAGCCATAAAACCTATCAAAAAGGGTGAAGAAATTTTAGTCAACTATAACGGTGAACCGGACGACGAAAGCGAAATTGACTGGTTTGAAGTGAAAAAATAATCATAAAGCCTCACATTTATCTTCAAAGCGTGATATAATAAATCTATGGGAAATTTTAACAGGGACAGAGGCTCATCCGGAGGGCGGAGTTTTGGCAGACGTGATTTTGGCGGAAGAGGCAGAAGCGGTGGCTTTGGTGGAGGAAGCGATCGTGGACCACGGGAGATGTTTAAGTCTACCTGCAGTAATTGTCAAAAAGAATGTGAGGTGCCTTTTAGGCCCACAAACGGTAAGCCTGTATATTGCAGTGACTGTTTTGAGAAAATGAGGGGAGGAAGAACTGATTCGCCGAGGCCCGAAGGGTCCGGTTTTAGGGCTCCAAATTTTGATCAAAGTAAGGCTCAACTTGACGCAATAAATGCCAAGCTTGATAAATTGATTAACATTCTGGAACCTAAAACCATCACTCCGACCGTTAAAGAAGAAAAAACCAAAGGTCCTGAGCTTGTCGAACGGATTGCCGACAAAGTAGATCTTGTTAAAATTAAGAAGGCGGTCAAAAAAGCATCTTCAACGAAGAAAAAATAACGCCTACTTCTTATCCAGTTTGTCCAATTTGAGCCGCTTGACTCCAAAATATACAACAAAAGCGACAATTAGAAAGTCTATTGTCACGCTTATGAAGTCTCCCCACATTAACTTGGCGGCCCCCACCGGTATATAAGCATTTTTAAGATTTAATCCTCCCATAAGCAGGCCAATTAACGGATTTATAAGATCGGTAACCAGCGCTGTTACCATCTTTGCCACGGCACCACCCAAAACAAAGCCCACCGCCAGACCCACCACTCCCTGTTCTCTCACAAAATTTATAAATCCTTTCATGTTGTTCTCTTACTATTTATTATATATCGATTATATCAAATATAATTTTGTGTTAAATTAGACCATGTTTTTAATTACTAAAAGTTATTGGCAGGTTAGGGAAACAAAAGACAGAGGGAGGGGTGTATTTTGTAAAAAAGAAATTAAGATAAAGACTGTAATTGGTGAATATACGGGTAAAAAGATCAAAATTGAGGAATATGATTTAGACAAAGACAAAGATGGATTGTACCTGATGTTTTTGAATGACAAGTACGCCATTTATCCGGATCTTACAAAAAACGATATTCATCTTATAAATCACTCCTGCGAACCAAATTGCTGGATTTTAAATAACAAAGGTCATGTCTATTTCTTTGCCTTAAGAAACATAAAAGTTGGAGAAGAAATAACAATTTCATATCTCCTCCCCCCAAAAAGTGAAGCCTGTAACCCCTGCCCCCACAATTGTAAATGTGGAAGTAAAAACTGTACAGGCTCAATGCATTTAAGTGAAGAGGAATTTAATAAGTGGTAAAAATTTCAAAATAGGTGTTCAACCTATCTGGATCGAGAATTGTAACACTAATATAAAGTATAATTTTTAACCTGGTTTTCAAAGAAACCGCTAATTTCCTCAAATGAATATCTCTTATTTAAATAGTTAATTCCAAAATCTGTGATATCTTTTGTAAAAAGTAATTGTTCTAAAAATAATCTCTTGTTAAATTCACCCCCAAAACGCTTTTCTGTTTCGGCAATAACGCTTTTTAAACTTGAGGTACCGTTTTTGATCAAGAAAAATAAATCAACATAATCTCTCCAAACTCCCCGTCTGCCGATTGTAGCTGCTTTATTGCTAGCCAAATCCTTAAGATTAAAGAGGTTTATAGAGTTCGTTTCTATTGGGGGGTATAAAGGTGGAAAGGCATGTTTTAGAAAAGTCAGTTTTATTTCGTTTCGCACCACAAAATCAAATTGGTTTGTTTCTTCCCTAAGAATTTGAAAGTCAGGAAATATTTTTTTTACATCGTTCACCAATTCTTTGGGAATACTTTTTTCGAGGAAAATATCGAAATCGTACGATTTTCTGTGTTCTATCTGTAGGGCAATTGCAGTACCTCCCCCCAATATTCCATATTTTTTGAAACTTGAAAGCAGATTGAAAACTTCAAGCCTCTGGGGATCGAGTATGTCAAAGTGAATGCTGGACATATTTTTTTTCATCCAAATCGACTTGTTTTTTTCCAAATAATATTAGTTTAATAAAGTCTAAACTTTTGACAGAATAGGTTCTAATGGGATTGTTCAAAAAAGTTTTCTTTACAACCTCTTTCGGATAAGTTTTAAAAAGCCACTGTAAATGCTCTAGAAAACCAAAGGCTAACACCTGATTAATAATATAGTTTTTATCCTTGTCTGTATCTAAGTCGTTCAGATTTTTTGACCAAAGAACGGCTTGCAGACCACTCGGAAATTGTTTATTGGACATGATTAATTATATAACAAAAAATGTCGGGGTATCGGGGCATGGGGTATTAAAAGTTTAATTTAATTCTGGCTAAACGCTTCCATCATACTAAAATATGCCGGTTTCTTTTTATATCCTCTATCAAATAAAAGTGGGGCATCTTTCTCTTTCGAAATCCAATCAATCCAGTTTGAAGCATCGCTTACTCCCCACACAACTAACGCTTTAAAAGCTTTAATTGACAAAGCAACTTCCAATATTTCTTTGTATGCTTTTGCTTGTTCAACGAGCCTCTCCTCGTATGTGCCTGTACCTTTTTGTATCGGAATATCCATTTCCGTAATATGAATTTCCAAACCCAATTTTTCAAACCTCTCAAAATTTTTCCTAAGACTTTCCATATCAGGGATACACGGAAACCAATCATCTGTTCCAAGAGCCCTATGCATCTGAAAACCAATCCCATGAACAGGTACATTTTTTGCCAACAATTCCTCTATCATTTTATAAGTTAAATCGGAGCGGCTATTCATTTCATCTATACCAAATTCATTAACAAATAACTTGGCTGTCGGGTCTGCCTCATGCGCCCATTTGAATGATTTTTCAATATAAGAATCTCCAAGCACTTTATATAGTGGGCTTTGCTGGTGGTTTCCATCAAAATCAAATTCTTCGTTTATTACGTCCCATGCATAAATCTTTCCTTTGTACCTTCCGGCAATAGTTTTAACGTGTTCTTCAAGTTGTTTCTCCATTTCATTCTTATCTTTAAGGTTATTAAACCAGTCAGGCATTTTTCTTGAATAAACTAAGACATGTCCACGAGAAGCCATTTTATTATCAGAGGCGAAATTTACTAATTTATCTGCTTCATCGAAAAAATATTCATTTAAATTGGGGTGAATTGTCGACCATTTTTCAGAGTTTTCGGAAGCAACCATGTCAAACTCAGACGAAAGTGTCTCTGTATATATGGGGTATTTTTCGAAAAGTTTTGGCAAAACAGATGCTCCAAAATATATGTCTCTTTTATTAAATAAATCAACTAATTTCATTTATATTTTCTATATTACCACGATTTGCTCAAGCTAGGATTATATTTAGACCATTTTAGGATACCTAAAATAGCCTCTGCTCCGTGTTCCTAGTTTCGCACTGACCACTGCTTTGTCCCGTATAATCAAGGTATTTCAAAACCCAATCTGGGCTGAGTAAGCGAAAGAAAGGCTGAAACAGATCAAAATGCCAACTAAGGTAGCGGCTGTTTAGTATTCTTAACAAGAACAAAATAATGGGCACCCATATAGTCTGGATAGTATTCTTCTTTGTAAGAAAACTCCAATATCTCAAAATCTTTCAGTAAGTTTTCGACATTCTCCTTTTTTGCATAGTAATGAGGAATCCCAGCTTCGTGGCCCTTCTCTTTGACAATCGTATTTTCAGTTATATGTTTATTATCAAGGTCTTTATAGGAATCAGAATTTTGAGAATTGAAGGTAACATACGCTTCACCATCTTTTTTAAGCACGCGTTTAATTTCAGATATTACCTTTTTAATTCCATCATCATCTGAATGATATATAACGTGATATGCAACGAGGCAATCGAATTGGTTATCTTCATATGGTAAAGAAAGCATATCGCTTACCTTAGATCTAATGGGCAGTCCTTTTTCTTTTGCTAACTTGTCTAGTTTCCTGACACCTTCTTCGCCAAGATCAAAGGCGTCAACCTCAAAACCATTATTGGCAAAGAAAATTGAATGTCTTCCGATGCCACAGCCTAAATCGAGAAATTTCTTAAACCCCATTTTGTTCCACTTGAACAAAAGAGGATACACCTCTGCGGCTGGCTCCTCCCACCAAGGAGCAATAGATAAATCCCAGTTCCAAGCTTTAGACTTAATCATAATATTTGATGCTCTTTTTTGTGCCAACATGGCCCGATTAAGAAACCTCGAGCTCGAGAATCGTAACTCTAATATAAACAAGTTTGCTTCTCGAAAACTCAAAGTAACCACAGAATTATCCTGTATTCTCAAGGCTCTATAGTCCTGAGTTTGTCGAACGGATTTACGAGGCTATCTAAACTCACTTTACAAATTCAAGGTAGTTTTCTTGATTAACTGTTTGGAAAGTTGCGTTGGAATAGGTATTTAGCCATTGGGATGGTGCCTTTAGGTTCGATTCCTTCCACTTAAATTCAAAGCCATGTATTTTACCATCCCTTTCTTCAACCCAGTCAATTTCTTGCCCTTCCCATGTTCTCCAAAAGTAATTACTAGAATAAATTTGTTTATATTCCTGTTTTTTTAATCTCTCCGATATTAAATAATTTTCCCATAAAGCGCCCACATCATCCCGTGTACCTAAATCATTAAAATTCTTAATAATTGCATTTCTAATACCATTGTCCCAAAAATAATATTTGCTTTTTTTAGTGACTTCTTTTCTCAAATTCCGACTAAAACCACGAAGATTATAAAGAATAAAGGCTTGTTCAAACAAATTGAGATATTTCTGTACTGTCTTTCTATCGACACCTAAAGATTTACCAAGTTCGGTTAAAGAAACTTGATTTCCGACCTGAAATGCAATCAATTTCAATAAATCTAAAAGCAGTTTGGTGTTTCCAATTTGTTCAATTTCGATTATTTCTTTAAACAGGTATGAGGAAACGTTTTCTTCCAATATTTTTATTTTTTCACTAACCGTACTTGCATTAATAACTTCAGGATACGATCCAAAAATCATTCTTTCCGCCTTTTGCTCGTTAATTTCAAATGGCGTTTTATTTATTGAAAGTTCTCCCACCCACAAAGGATATAGACGATAAGTATATTTTCTTCCCACTAAGGGTTCACCAATTTTATATGATAAATCTAAAGAGGCCGACCCGGTTATTACAACAAAAAGGTTTGGAAAATTATCAACTAATATCTTTAAACCTAGACCAACGTTTGGAATTCTCTGTGCTTCATCGATAGCAATCAAATCATATCCTTCAACATACCCACTAATCGCTTCAAGTGATTGAGATGAAAAAATATTTCTTGTTTCAATATTATCTCCGGAATTAAAACGATATTTTAATTTTGTATTTTTAACAAAATTAGAGATAAGGGTTGTCTTACCGACTCTTCGTGGCCCATAGATAACCACAACCTTCCCCTTCTTCAATAATTTATTTAAATCATCATAGTCTCTTTTGATCATAGGATTATGATATCACAATCCCCATAATTGTCAAGTTATGGGGATGATTACTCCCCAAAATAAGCTAATTTAGAGAAGTCGCGAGGCTAAACTGGGTATATTAAGTACCAACTGGTTATAACACTGAGTGGTTCGACTACACTCACCATAAACTTGCCGAAGTGCTCCCCGGGCTGGATTCGAACCAGCGACCTTATTCTTACTCGCTCCCCCACATTTCTGTGGGACGCGGAACTATATCTTGTCCATAGTCTTAACTTTAGGATCTGGGTGCATAGTTTCTGAACCTTCCTCGAATAAATCGAGGCTCGGCTGCGGGTTACCTCGTCTAAAAGACAGGGGCTTCACGCAATTCTCCCAATTTTCATCCTGATGTTTCCATCGGGAGCTGCTAAGAAATCACAGGAATCCGCTCTACCGCTGAGCTACCGGGGAATGTAAACGAACGTTCAGATTATATCAAATTTGAGACCTCGCAGGTAGTTTAATGAAGCCCGCCCCTATCTCTCTGTGACAATTCGCACATACTAGAACACATTTGCTAATTTCTTCCCTTATTTTTGCCCAGGACCTTGTATAGCCTTTATCGCCAATTCCAAAGGATTTTTTCCCATAAGCGTGATGTAAATCCAATGCCCCTGATACTTACAGTAACCACAAATTTGACATTTACCGCCCTTGAGTTGTATTGCCAATTCCTTAACCCTTCTTCTTCTCTTGGCGACCGCCAAAACCAAATAGTGAGCTCTATCTCTATAGGTTCTGGTCTCTTTTCTTCGGGTTTTATTGGGCATTACTCAGAATATATCTTTCGAAGAATGTATGTCAATGAGGTTTAATCCAACCAAATTTTTCAAAATCTTGACGGGTATATGAAGCAAGATCAACCTTTTTAAGTTGAGAGATGGAGAACCATTTGACCTCCGATGTCTCCTCCGGATTCATGACTCGAGGTGTTCCTATAATCGTGCCGCCAAAAATAATTACGTGCCAAGCATCATCCCCGCTATCGAAATTGTCTTCATAAATTCTTTTTTCGATCGTAAAGTCGACACCTAATTCTTCTTTTATTTCTCTAACAATGGCTAGCTCTGGCGTTTCACCTTTATCGATTTCTCCACCGGCATTTTCCCATTTTCCCGGTTGGCCTCGGCTATTCATGCTGCGCTGATGAAGAAGTATTTTATTATCTTGTCGAATTACTGCCGTAACAGCTTGTTTCATTCAATTAATCCAAATAATCTTGCAATTTCTTTCTTCTTGATGGATGTTTAAGTTTCCGTAATGCTTTTGCTTCAATTTGACGGATGCGCTCACGGGTTACCCCAAAAACCTTGCCGACTTCTTCCAAAGTCATCGCCTTAGTTCCCTCCAAACCAAACCTAAGTTTAAGAACCTTTGCTTCACGCTCTGACAAACTCCCCAACACTTCCTCCAAATGATCCTTCAGAAGCTGCTTACTGGCTTGGTCTACAGGCGAAAGTGTCTGCTCGTCGGGTATAAAATCTCCCAAAAAGCTTTCCTGATCTTCTCCAACCGGAGCTTCCAGCGAAGTTGTTTCCTGAGCAATCTTAAATATCTCCCGCACCCTATCCGGTTCCATTTCCAGTTCCTCCGCAATTTCTTCCGGTACGGGTTCCCGACCAAGCTCCTGCATTAAACGACGCGACGTTCTATAAAGCTTGTTGATTGTTTCAACCATGTGGACCGGAATTCTGATTGTTCTTGCCTGATCGGCAATGGCACGGGTAATTGCTTGTCTGATCCACCAAGTGGCATACGTTGAAAATTTGTAGCCCTTTCTCCAATCATATTTTTCAACGGCGCGGATAAGTCCCTGATTCCCTTCTTGAATAAGGTCGAGAAGTGAAAGACCCCTGCCGATATATTTTTTGGCAATGGAAACCACCAACCGAAGGTTACTTTCCGTCAACTTATCCTTGGCTCTTTTGTCTGCTTTCTCGTAGCGTTTAGCAAGTTCCACCTCGTCTTCCGCCAAAAGAAGCGGAACACGCCCGATTTCGCGTAAATACTGTCTAACGGGGTCTGTTGATTCAATCCCCTCAAGTCTGGTAAGAAGTTCTATCTCCCTATCAAGTTTTTCTTTGGCTTTCTCATCACTTTCAATTTCTCCGGGGGTAACAGACTCAAAAACGTCAATGCCCTCAGCCAGAAGCTTATCGTATAGTTCGTCAAGTTCTTCAATCCGCAGTTCGGCATCAGGAAAAACTTCAAGAAGCTCTTCTTGGGTTAAAAATCCCTGCTCGCGGCCCTTTTTAATTAAATCGAGTACTGGTTTTCGTATCATGAGTGTAACGAATGATATGCAAGCTCATCATACCTTATGAGCCCACTACTTGTTGTGGGCGAAGCATGTGAGCTACGATCAATTCTACTATTCATTAAAAATTATACTGCCTCCACCCTCCTGATCCAAATTGGCTAACATTTTTGCCAGTTTATTGAATTGATTTTGAGCCTTAAGAAGCTTGTCTTCCTCGCCACTTTCCTCCATCTCTCTCATTTCGATTGCCAAAATCTTAAGATTGTCCTTCAAGGTAACTATTCTAAGCTCTTTTTTAAGTAAATCAAGCTCTTTTTTAAGACCGTCGGGATCATCTATTAAACCTTGGTTGTCTATCAGGATCATTTTGGAAAAACCATCAAAAAGTTCTTTGGGTAAACTTTCACCAAATTCCGAAACGCTAAACTCCTTTTTTCCCAGGGTGAACCCGGAATATTCGGCAACTAACTTTTTATTCAGAGGTTGTTGGATTAAACCGGAAATCTCTTTACCAAGAAGAATTTTGGAGTCGGACTGGAAGGCAAGAGCCAAAAGCCTTTCCTCCAAAAGATCGCGGCGCCCTCGCCCTTCTGTCTTGTCCGCCAAAGCCTTGGCATCGGCGGAAGCCTCCTGCAATTCTGAACCAACCTTTGATATCTGTTCCGTCACCGCTTCCAGTGGAACCCCGAGCTTCCGGGCAATCAAGTTGGCGTAATGAGCCTGAACAATCTTGTCTTCAATCTCCCCCAAAATTGGCGTAATTTCCTTAGAAATTTTGGCCTTACCTTCCCCGGTCTCACCCTTGAATCTCGCAAAAACCGAGTCAATAAGATAATCCCAAACCCCTTCTGCATGAATTAAATCTTTTTTATACGATTCAATACCCCCCCTCGCTGCCTCGTCTGGATCTTTAAACTTGCTCAATTTTGCAACCTTTACTTCAATCCCGGAATTTTCGGCAACAGTTATTCCGCGCCTTGCCGCCGCGTCCCCGGCAAAATCGGCATCGAGAGCCAAAATAAACTTGGGGGCAAATCTGGACAAAAGCCTCACCTGTTCTTCGGTTAATGCCGAACCTTTTATGGCAACGACGTTTTTAATCCCTGCCTGATAGGAAGAAATTAGGTCCAGTTCCCCCTCAACAACTATCGCGACTTTTTTCTTTTTTATAAGGTGGCGGGTGAGGTTCAGACCAAAAAGAACGCTACTTTTATGATAGATCGGAGTCTCGGGTGAATTAATATACTTTCCGGTCTCACGTTTATCCCAAGGTAATATCCTTCCTGCAAAGCCGATAGGGTTACCCCTATGATCAAATAATGGAAAAACTACGCGCCCGGAAAATCTGTCATACAGACCCCCACCCCTCGCTATCCCTATCCCTGCCATTTCAATGTCTTTTGGTAAAAACTTTTTCTTTCCAATTAAAAACTTTTCAATATATCTTGAATCGTCAGGGGAATAGCCCAATTGAAATTCTTTAATTGTCGATGTTTTTAACCCCCGATCTTTTTGTAAATATTCCAAAGCTCGCTTCCCGAGAGTGTGGTTTAAAAGCAGGTAATTATAAAACCTGAGCGTGTGGGAGTGAATTTCGATTAATTTTTCCCGCTCCGTGGCCTGACCGAAATTGGTCTTTATAAGTTTTATCCCTGCCTTATCGGCCAAATATTTTAAAGCTTCAGGAAATTCCATTCCTTCATATTTCTCCAAAAAAGAATAGACATCGCCCGCTTCTCCACAGCCAAAGCATTTAAAAATCTGGAGCTCCGGTGAAACCATGAAAGATGGTGTTTTTTCCCCGTGGAAGGGACAAGCGGACTTATAATTCCTCCCTGCCTTTTTAAGTTCAATCCTCTCCCCGATAATTGAAACAATATCCGTTCGTGACTTGACCTCAGCAACTTGATCGTTCATCCTAAACCCGATTATATCTCAAAATCCAAAATCAGGGGTAAATGATCCGAAATTTCGATATTTGGAACCTCAAAATTTTTGACTTTTACATCCTTCGAAACAAAAACATAATCCGCAAATTTTTGTTCACCATAAAATCGGTATCCGTCTGCTACCATTTCCTTTGCCTGTCTCCATGCATGAAAGTTTCTCGTTGTTTTGATTTTATTTTCCTTAATCAGATTCAGATATCCCCGTTCTTCAAACATTTTTATACTCTTCGTACCGGGTAGTAAATTAAAATCCCCTCCAATTATCCTGGGTCCGTTCATTTTGGAGTTATTATTTATGATCTGCTCTGTTTGTCTAATCCTGGCCGGATTGTCTTTTTTATCGCCGGGTTGCGATATTCCGTGAATATTGGAAATGTGTAGATCGTTTAAACCGAAAGAAAGACTAAACATGTTAGCCGCCCCCACGCTTGTGTCACCATCTAATATATCTTTCTTTTTTTTAACCAATAAATCTTTTCTGAAAAAAGATGCCATAGCATAACAACCGATACCCGGAACCGTCTTACAAGATTGAAGTAAAGCAAAGTTGGGCAGTATTTTTCTTAATGATTCGCAAACACTTACCTCCGCTTCCTGAAAACAAAAAGCGTCAGTATTTGCAACGTTTGTTTTTACAAAATCGAGAAGGATTTTCCCTAATCTACCGTAAGCAATATTTAAAAAGATTATTCTCATTGGCGGAGGAGGCGGGACTCGAACCCGCGAGGGATTTCTCCCGCACGCTTTCCAAGCGTGTACCATAGCCGCTAGGTGACTCCTCCTTATTTTCCAAGAGTAGTCACCCAAGATCTTTTGCGGTAGCAAAAGTAGCCTTATGTGACTCCTCCAATAAAATACATTATATCAAATGTGCCCCTGGGGAGAATTGATTGATTTTTTTACAGAAGTCTTTAGAACATCACTACTTCCTGTTTTTTGACACTGTGAGTTTTTTCCCATTCCTTTAGAGCGTCCCTGCCGCCTTTGAGCATTTCCTTTTCTCTTTTAATGGACAACTTCTTTGAGGCCTCTCCATATTCAAACCACCTGTATTGGTTAAAACCAACAAGCTCGGTGTTCCCTCCCTTCTGAAGTAATAAATAATAATAGAATTTTTCAGGAATCGATTTGGAATTGACCATGGTTGTGCCGGTAGCACGCCCGGCTTCTTCCAAAACCCGAGCGGTCATTCCCGCCTGTTCGGAAGTCATACGAAGCACGGCACGCACGGACGATTCCCCGCGTCTGACGGTAACTTTAGGTATTTCCCAATCGTCACCCTCTTTTTGTTTGACCAGTAAAAATTGGCGTTTTCCACGGTTTTCCCGAAAGACTACTGCGCCTCCTATTACGATTTGTTGATTATTTTTATTGTTCATAAGTATATTACCTCGCTTCGCATTATTGCGGACTTCGTCCGCCGTAGCTTCGGCGAAGCGAAGGCGGAGGATACAGGAGTCGCCGTGCAAAACCCTACCTTGATTCGCACTATCGACCCTGAATCCGACGCGAGCTACCGCGAGCGGAGGATACAGGAGTCGAACCTGTTATCCCTTACGAGAATTGGTTTTCGAAACCAACGCGTTACCGTCCCGCCCATCCTCCCTGGTGTACCCGGAGAGACTCGAACTCTCAGTCTTCAGATCCGCAATCTGATGCTTAATCCGGTTAAGCTACGGGTACAATTTTTTGACCCTTCGCTTCGTCTCCACCGTAAGCTACGGGTACGAGTCTTACTTGTTCCCGGGTAATTTAGTTGCTACCCAGTTTGTTATCTTATCAAGTCCGGAGACAGGAATTTCCTCGTATGGAATAAACTCCGAAATTTTTTTCTTCAATTCGTCTTTTATTTCGGGCCTTATCACAATCTCAATTCTTCCCGGAACCGCTGGCGTTTCAACAATCAAAAGGCTGTTGTCAAATCTTCTACCGAACCAGAAACGGGTTAGGCTCTGCCACGGCGTTAACCTGCCTGCAATTTTTATCCCCCTAGTCGTCGCCTTGTATTCAATATTTTCAGGCTCAACGGTTGACAGTACATAATACAGAAAAACCAACGAAATAATTAAAATAACAGGCATTACCCCTTCCGCCAAAAAAAGAACCAGACTAACTATTCCGGCAATGGCAAAAGTGGTTACATAAAACTGCCGATCGCGTCTTTTAAACGGCCTGGCCGGAGCGGTCCAAGTTACCAAATTCCGCTCGGGCTCTCTTTGTAATGTGCCTGGGGCAGTTTCCATATCACGCATAGTATACCTCAAAATTTGGTATAATTGCAGTGCCTTCAAGGAGGATATGCCGAGCGGCTAAGGCAATTGTTCGCTAAACAATATCGCGCAAGCGATCGACAGGTTCGACTCCTGTATCCTCCGCAAAGGTGGGTGGGCAGGACGGTAATGTCCGCCCGAGGCGGATCATCCTTGGGATGACGCGATAAATAGCCAAATGTTTTACGTCTACATATTAAAAAGTGAAACAACCAAAAAATCATATATTGGATATTCGACAGATCTAAAGAAAAGACTGTATGAACACAATATGAAAGTAACAAAAAGTACCAAATCTGGAATTCCTTGGAAACTGATTTATTACGAAGCATTCGAAAATAAAGTGGATGCATTGCGGGAAGAAAAGTTTTTAAAAAGTGGTAAAGGTAGAGAACGAATCAAATATTTATTCAGTTAATATTGGTGGGTTGGCCGAGTGGTTTATGGCGCAGGTCTTGAAAACCTGTGGGTGAAAACCCTCAGAGGTTCGAATCCTCTACCCACCGCATTATCTTGCAATGGTTAATCCCCAAACTTTGGTAACTCCTGTACGCTTCAACACTTTAGCAGCTTCACGGAGAGTGGAACCTGTCGTAAAGACATCGTCGAACAAGACGATACTCGACACTTGATACTTGATACTCGAGTTAATTACAAAAGTGCCTTTAAGGTTTTGGCGGCGGGCATTACCCTTTAATTCGACTTGCGACACGGTGGATTTATTCTTTATCAAAAGATCGGAAATAAACTTCCACCCCATTTGAGCTGCAACCTCTCTTCCAATCTCAACTGACTGGTTAAATCCCCTTGTGTTTTCCCGGTACCAATAAAGCGGAATCGGGATCAAAACGTCCGCCTTGACAGGGTGCCCCCTTTTCATAAGATCTTGGATGAAGATGCTCGTAAGTTCCTTTCCAACTTCGGTAGAGTATTTATATTTTAAGGACAAAATTGCTTTACGAATAACTCCTTCATATTCCCAAATCGAAGTCAGTCCATCCAAACCCAATCTTTTTGCACATTTTGTATGAGAGAATCCATCAATCGAAGCCTTCTCGCAATAAGGACAAATCGGTTTTGCCAACCTAACTTTTGCCAGACAATCGTCGCAAAGGTATTTTCCCTCTTTCCCACAACCAAGGCAGGTTTTGGGAAAAATCAGATCCAGAACTCCCATTTTTTAATTATGCCACTGAAACGAATGTGAGTGGAGACGGCGGGAATCGTGTGCACAGTATGAAATTCTCTGATATGCACTATCGAGTACCGACGTCGAAACGAACGAATGTGAGTGGAGACGGCGGGAATCGAACCCGCGTCCGAAAAACGTGATAACAAAACTTCTACAAGCTTATTTGGTTTTTAAATTTTCCTTGAACTTATCTAACCAACAAGAAATTTCAAGGTGAGATTTATTTGTCTTTTATTTAAACCTTTAAATCATTAAAGTTTAAACAGCATCTCGAATGGTTTACACCCAGTTGATCCGATCGAGAATCGGGTCATTGGACGCAACTTATGCGAACGCTTGCGCGTACATAGGTTGGGCTTGGAATAAATTCCTAGCTTTTATTTTTTACACCATAATGTTAAGACGTATGGTGCGAAGTCTGCTTGCCGTTTTGTCAAAGAGCTTCCCGTCGAAACCGATCGTCCCCCTGCGCCCTCCGAAACTTTAGTGAAGGAGGGGCGTTAAAATTGGGAGGGCTTCGGGGGATGCAATCCCCTTAGACCTTTTCCCGAAACTCCTTCTCTATATCCCTCTGAATATCGCGATTCTTCAAAGTATCCTTCTTTTCAAACTGCCGTTTAGGTTTGCCGAGCTCCAAATAGAGCTTGATTAAGCGACCCTTAGTATACACCCGGACAGGCACAATTTGCAACTTTTTCTGCTTCATTTTGGTGTGCAGAGAAAGTATCTCCTGGTGATGCAAAAGCAGTTTTCTGGTCCGCGTTGAATCATAATTTGCAACTCCTTGAGCGGGAATATTGGCATTCACTAAATATGCCTCATCGCCAATTATTTTGACAAAC
>Ga0209210_1000085_pt1 | contig 114424 bp, 146 predicted proteins | sample RifGroA1_FD_183991 | JGI IMG/M metagenome (GOLD analysis project Ga0209210, IMG submission 183991) | Contaminated groundwater microbial communities from Rifle, Colorado, USA - Rifle Groundwater A1 (SPAdes) (version 2) | ecosystem: Environmental > Aquatic > Deep subsurface > Groundwater >... | reverse complement strand
CAAAAATAAATGAAATGTTTAAAAAATTAATAGAAATGGAAAAGCCAGACATATTTTTTATTGAATTATATGAAGATTTAGAAGGAGAAAGTTTAAAAAGAATTAATAACATAAGAGAGTTAATATTAAAAAGTGGGTATAATATAACTGGTGAGGGAATTAATAAATTAACAGGAAGACAGTACTGGAGATTTTCAGAAAAAACAAAACAAGAAATAAAGGAAAGTGGAAAAGAGTTTGTTCCAACACCTTTGACAGAAGAAGATTGGCAGAGAATTGGTGAAGAAACAATGAAAGGTATTGTAGAAAATGAAAAAAGAAAGAAAAATTTATAATCTTATATTTTTAATAATTAGAAAAATTAAAATTATGAAAAAAGATTTATTTGATTTAACAGGAAAAGTTGTATTAATAACAGGAGCGGGGGGATTATTGGGCCCAAAATATGCAGAAGTATTAATAGAGTATGGAGCAATTGTAATTATGACAGATTATCATGAGGATAGAGTAATTGAAGAAGCAAAGAAATTAAATAATGAATATGGTGGGAATAAAGCAATTCCATATTTTATGGACGTTACAAATAAACAATCTATAATAGATGTTGTTAATAAATTTGATAAAATAGATATCTTGATTAATAATGCAGCCAAGGATCCAAAAGTATCTAAAACTGGAGGATTGACACCAGAATCAAGATTTGAAACAATGAGTGAAGAATATTGGAAAGAGGGATTAGATGCAGCACTTAATGGTACTTTTTTATGTTCACAAGTGGTCGGAAATAAAATGTTAAAACAAGGATTCGGAAATATTATTAATATATCATCTGATTTAGGGATTATTGCACCAGATCAAAGATTATATTTAAAAGATGGAATAGATGAAGATAAACAAAACGTAAAACCTATCACATATTCTGCTGCTAAGTGGGCAATAATAGGGATGACAAAATATTTGGCAGTTTACTTTGCAAAGAAAAATATAAGGGTGAATTGTTTATGCCCAACTGGCGTTTTTAATAATCACCCAGAAGATTTTGTTAAAAAATTAAGCAATATAATACCAATGGGAAGAATGGCAGATATAAATGAATTAAAAACAAGTATTTTATATTTATGCAGCGATGCATCAAGTTACACTACAGGGAGCGTAATTACAGTAGATGGCGGAAAAACAATTATTTAATAATGAAAATAGTAAGTGTTATTTTAGCAAGGGGGGGGAGTAAAGGAATCAAAAATAAGAATATTATTAATTTAAATGGAAAACCCTTAATTTATTATTCAATAATACAATCATTATTATCTGAATCTCAAGAAACATATGTTTCAACCAATGGGAAAAAAATAAAAAAAATATCTTTAGAATGTGGAGCAAAAGTTTTAGATAGACCAAAGAAATATGCATTAGATAATTCTCCAAGTGAAGAAGCATTACTTCATTTTGCAGAAAATATAGATTTTAGTATATTGGTTTTTATACAACCAACTTCCCCCCTAATAAAATTTGAATATATAAATAAAGGAATTGACATGATTAAGTCTGGAAATTATGACAGTATATTTTCTTGTTATAAACAACATTTTATTCCAGAGTGGTCATTAGATTTAAAACCATTAAATTTTAAAGGTAGTAAATATCCAAGAAGACAAGATAAAGAATGTAAATTATTGGATATTGGAATGTTTTATGTTTTGAAAAAAGAAATATTATTGAAAAATAAATTTAGATTGGGAGGAAAAATAGGATATGTTGAAATTCCATTATTTGATAGTTTTCAAATTGATGATTATTGTGATTTAAAATTGGTTGAAAAATTAATAAAATGATAGTAAGAGTGGATATAGATGAGACTATCGCTACATATTCTGGGGAAAGAATATATGAGCAAGCAATTCCAATTCAAAAAAATATTGATAAAATTAATAAACTATATGATGAGGGAAATAAAATTATTTATTGGACAGCCAGGGGTTCTTCTACATCGCCAAACAATTGGCGTAATTTAACAGAAAAACAATTAAAAGAATGGGGTTGTAAATATCATGAATTAAGATTGGACAAACCACAATATGATTTAATAATTGATGATAAATCAAAAAGAATTGAAGAAATATAATGTTTAATATTTACTTTTTTAAAAAATAAGTTATTTTTATTAAATGATTTATTTAAAAACATATTTTTATTCTCCACATGAAATTAAATTTTTAAAACTTAATTTGATGGAAGCATATGATTATATTGATAAATTTATTATATGTGAGTATAATATGAGACATACTGGACTATCATCAAAAAACGATTATATTTTTGAAAAACATATAAATGAATTCCCAGAAGAATTAAGAGATAAAATTTTATATCTTAAATGTGATATTTCAAAAGAAGTGATTGAGGCATATAATAATGAGCAGGTGATGTTAAGTCATAATGTTAGATTAATGAGGGGGTACTTTCAATCACAATTAAATTTTCAAGATGAAGATATAATTGTATCAGTTGAGGCAGATGAAATAATATATGGTTATATGTATCCAAAAATTATAAAAGCATTGGAACAGAATAATTCAATAGCATTAAATTTACATCAGTTTTTTTGGAAACCAAATTATTTATGGACAAATAAAGATTGGGTCGCACCAAATATTGCAAAATTTAAAGCACATAAAAATGAATATCCTGCCAATTGGAGATATGGGGCAGTAACATATCCAGAAAAAGTTGGATGTCATTTTTGTTATTGTATGACAATTGATGAGATGATAGTGAAATTACTTGAAACTTTTCCTCATGTTGAACACAGAAAATGTGCAAAAAGAGAAACATTAGAAGATGCAATTAAAAGTAAAAAATGGCCATTTGATGACAGAGAGTTTGAAATTCAAGAATTGGATGATAATAATACATTATGGACTGAAAATATGAGAAAAATGTTTGTAAATTTTAAAAATTAAAAAGTGATAAAAAGAACAACAAGAAAATATACTGAAGAAATACTTAATAAACACCAAGGATGGAATATTTTAGATTTGGCTTGCGGAGAAACTGCAGCATGGAAACAAGCCAATACTTTATTAGATATTCATGATCATTCAAAATCATATCCGGGGAGAAAATTTATACAATGGGATGTTAATAAAAAAACACCATTTAAAGATAAAGAATTTGATTTTGTAATTTCATGTCATATTGCTGAACACATTATTAATCCACAAGAGTTTTGTAAAGAATTAACAAGAATAGGAAAAAAAGGATATATTGAAGTTCCTACACCACTATTTGATAATTTAGTTTCTGGAATTAATCAACCACCTCTTGGTCATAAATGGTGGGTTACTTTAGATGATCCTAATGAGATCATTATTTTTGTTAAAAGAATAAATATTATTGAAAATACGGTAGAAATACCAGAATATAATAAATTAAGACCATTCTTTAAAGAGAGTTGTGTAACAGAAATATATTGGGAAGATAATATTAATATGAAATACGGAAACCCAATATTTGATTATGAAGGAAAATTTTATGATTTAGAAAAAGAAAAAATAGAAATGTGGAAAATAGGACAAAATTTTGACCATATTTATCCAGAGGATATTGCAAAATATTATGGCAAAACTTTAATAAATGATAGTGGACTATTTCAAAGTTCAATTTATAAATAATAAATGAAATCTATAGTTATAATTGGTAAGGGCCCAAGCTTACATAGAAGTACAAAAAAATTAGTTGATTTATTTGATGAGGTAGCAATAGTTAATAGACCGATATATGAAGGATATGAGCATTTAATATCAGATCATGCTGATTGGGATTTTACTAATGATGATGCACCACAGTATTCTGAATATTGGAAAAATAAATTAAATATTAAAAATAATATTGATACAACACAAGGTTCTGAATTTAGAAATAAGTATTGGAAATGGTTTAGAGAAAATTATTTTAAACTAAATGAATTATCAGATAATGAAATTAAAAAATATGATCATTCTAGATCGGTTTTAGAAATATATTTTGGTCCATCAAATGGACCAATGGTATTTGAATATTTTGTCAGACAAGAAGAATATAATAAAATAGGTTTATTTGGATTTGATTTGAATGAAAAAAGTAAAAAAATTTATTATTTTAATAAAGAAGAAATTAATAATCATAATATAAAACATTTATGGGATAATGGAACTTATGATAATAAAACAAGTATTCATTTGAAAGATAGTATTCATGATGTTGAAATGACATTTAAGTATTTAATAGAAACATTTAAAAAATATAAAGATAAAGAATTTCATTTATTAAGTGATTATTCTGGATTTAAAAATTTAAGACTGGATAATTTAAAATTATATTAATGAATAATACGAATCTAAAATTTTATAAGGATTTATATGATAATTTATATAAAAATTATGGGTATAATAGTGAAGATAATGATATACATTATCGTTTTTTTATGGGGGGGATAATAAAACCATGTCTTGAGAAAAAATTAATTGAGTTTGATAGTTTATTAGATATTGGTTGTTCATTTGGTGCCGGATTAGGATATTTTGAGAAACTAGGTAAAGAAATTTATGGTATAGATGTATCTGAAGTGGCAATTAATGGAGCAAGAAAAAAAGGATTTAATTGTGAAATAGGATCGGTTACTAATTTACCTTATCCTGATAATTTTGTTGATATTATTATATCAACAGATGTTATTGAACATGTAAAACCAGAAGATCAAGAATTTGCATTTAAAGAAATGTTTAGGGTCTCTAAAAAATATATAGCACATAATATAAGTTCAACACCAGAAGGAAATAAATACCCACTTGGACCATTACATTTAACAAATTGGAATCAGAATAGGTGGATTGATTTTATAGACGAATTAAAGTTAGATTGGGAGATAATATATACTTTAACAGAAAAAAATTGGAATGATGTTAAACATAAAGTATATTATTTTAAACCGCCTCCCCCATTTAACGATATTATAAAACATGCTGCTTATTTGGTATTAAAAAAATATTAGATTAATATATTAAAAGTATGAAATATAAAATAATAACAGGTATTTTAACACATAATAGTGAATGGATTATTGATAAAATGCTAAAAGTTGCAAGTTATTTTTCTGAAAAAATAATATTATTAGATGATAATTCAATGGATAATACAAAAGAAATTTGTTTATCTTATGATAAAATAGAGTGGAATGAAATAGGAAAACAAAATTCTATTTTTGATTATAAAGTAATGTTGAGACAAAAATTAATTGATTTGATTAAGATTTATCAGACAGACTATATTTTATTACCGGACCATGATGAGATTCCAAGTTTTAAATTTTTAAATTTTATGGAAAATATTGATGAGAATATAGATTTATGGACACCGATATATGTTACTTTATGGGGAAGTGAAAATTATTATAGAGTTGATAAATATAGAACATCTGTTGGTGCGAATGTAGATTGGGACCCATTTACCGGAGGTAGAAAAAAAGGTATTTTAATGAAATATAATAAAAATATTGATTATAAATATGATATAACATGTAAAAAGGGACAACATCCGGCACCATGTAATGTTGGTTTGTCTCATAGATTTACAGATGAGTTTGCTATAATTCATCATGGAAAATTAGATCCATTTTTTACTAGTGGAGAGAAACATAAAATTTATGCTATGTGGGATGAACACATCGGGATAAGATCTTATGAAGAAGGAATTAAACATCATGAAAGTTGTAGATTAGAGGGGACACCAATATTAAAAAAAATACCAGAAGAGTGGAAATGGGATAATTTTAATCTAAAAAAATAGATTTTATGATTAGGATAGATAAATTAACAAGGGGAAGATGGGGCAATAAAATACTTCATTACAATTATTTAATGCAGTTATCTAAAATTTATAATAGAAAACCATCTTGCGGTGGTTGGGATACTGATAATCAATATTATTGGAATGGTAGAGAATTTTTTAAAGAAATATGTGAAGATAAATCACTAATCAAACCAGTTAAAAAATTAACTTGGCAAGAATTTTTAGAAAATAATTTAAAATTAGATGATAATTTTGATTATTTGTTAGATAACTCTTTTTTATTTAACAATGTTTTTTTTAAATTAACAAAAATAGATCCAAGAGAATTTTTACAATTAAAAGATGTTTATAAACCTAATTTAAATAAAGATTTTATTCGTGTTGGAATACACATAAGGGGGGGGGATATAAGAGGGGCAGATGGGAATGGTGGGAGAGAAATACATCCTCCTGAATATTATATTGAAAGTATTAAATTAATAGAAGAAGAATTTAAAGATAAAAAAATAAAATATCATGTTTGTACAGATGATAAATCATTTGATACTTATCTAATAACTACTAATTATTTAATTGATAATGATTTAGATTTTGAAGAAGGTTTTGATAGTATTAAAAATAAAACAATTCAAGATTCAGATAAGGACTTTATATATGATTTTGGATTATTGACAGAATGTGATATTTTAATAAATTCGTCAAGTACATTTTGTATCTGTGCTGGATTTTTAGGAAAAAAAAATAAAAAAATAATTCATTCAAAAGAATGGTTAGATAGAAATTTAAATCATACATTATGGCATGCTAATGGTGATCCAGAATATATAAGAAAAATGCAATTAAATATTGATCAATTTTGGATTGATTTATATAATGGTGGAAATGAATATTATAAATTATGGAAAATAGTATAAAAACAAATAAATCTTGGAAAAGATTACTAATAAAATATTTTGATTTTGATGATAGCGGAAAAGTTGATTGGTGGGAAATTTGTATTGTAATTTTAATAATTTTTATATTTGATACTGTGGCTGGAGTGGTGGCAAATTTAATAACAAAATAATGAAAAACAAAGATTTAGAAAAAAAATATGATGAAATTTTTAAAAATGATGCATCAAAGTTTTTTACATGCAATGTATTTAAAGAATCACATTCAATTGTTGGAATGATTGAAGATTGGTCAGAAAAAGAAGTTTTAGATCTAGGCTGCGGAACAGGGAATTTAGCACTTATGGTTTCACAAGCAGGAGCAAAAAAAGTAACAGGAATTGATTATTCTAAAGAAGCTATAAAAATAGCAAAAGAAAAATTTACTATTAATAATTTAGAATTTATAAAGTGTGATTATAAGGAAATTAAAGAAAAATTTGATGTTGTTCTATTACAGGGAGTTTTAGAACATTTTGATGAACCATTTAAAGAATTGAAATATATCATTGATAATAATTTAAAAAAAGATGGCATTATTATTACATCATCCCCCTCATTTTTAAACCCAAGAGGGTATGTTTGGATGACATTACAATTATTATTTGATGTCCCAATGTCATTAACAGATTTACATTTTTTATGTCCGTTTGATTTTGAGAAATTTTGTTACGAGAATGATTTATCATTGGAGATGAAGTCAATATTTCAGGATTGGGGTTGTGGAAAAACTATGATAAGGGATTTTGATAAAAGATTAAGAAATGCATTAAAAGATAAAAATATGGATAATTCAAAAGTTGATGATTTATTAAAATGGTTAAATAATTCCATGAACTATTTTAGTAGAAATAATTATTCTGGAGCAATGGTTGTTTACAAGATTCAAAAGAAAGAAATAAATGATTAATGTAACTAAATCGTATTTACCACCTATTGATGATTATATATTTTATTTACGTAAAATATGGAAAAGTGGCAATATTACAAATAATGGAGATCTAATACAAGAGTTAGAAAATAAATTAAAAAAATATTTAGGAATAAAACATATTCAAATTGTTTCAAATGGTACTCTTTCATTGCAAATAGCAATTAAGGCACTTGGTTTAAGTGGTGAAATTATAACCACTCCATTTTCTTATGTGGCAACAACTTCTGCTATTTTATGGGAAAATTGTGATCCAGTTTTTGTGGACATTAATGATAAAACTTTTTGCATTGATGTTGATAAAATTGAGAATGCGATAACTGATAAAACTTCTGCCATTCTTGCAACTCATGTTTATGGAATTCCTTGCGATGTTCATAAAATAAAAATGATTGCAAATAAATATAATTTGAAAATAATTTATGATGGGGCACACGCTTTTGGGGTAAAAATAAATAATCAATCTATTTTTAATTATGGGGATATTTCTATTTTAAGTTTTCATGCTACTAAATTATTTCATACTGTTGAAGGTGGTGCAATTATTACAAAATCAAATGAATTAAATAAAAAAATTTTTTTATATAAATCGTTTGGTCATATTGGGGATAAATATTATAATGTGGGGATTAATGGAAAAAATTCTGAGCTTCACGCTGCAATGGGTCTTTCCTGTTTTCCCCATATCTCAAATATAATTGAAAAAAGAAAAGAATTGAGTGAATATTATGATAAAAAATTATTAAAATCAAATTTAAAATTTCCTGAAAAACAAAAAAATATTTCATATAATTATTCATATTATCCTGTTATTTTTAATAGTGAAAATGAATTATTAAAAGTAATTAACATTTTAAAAAAAAATGATATTTTTCCAAGAAGATATTTTTATCCATCACTTAATAAATTACATTATATTAAAAAATATTATTCTTGCAAAGTATCTGAAAAAATATCAAGTCGCATATTATGTTTACCATTATATTATGAATTAAAAAAAGAAGAAATTGATTTAATTTGTAATTTAATATTGAAATCATTATTATAAAAGATCATGAATAAAAAAATAGCAATAATGCAATCGTATTTTTTTCCTTATATTGGATATTTTCAGCTAATGAATGCAGTTGATGAATTTGTGATTTATGATAATATTAAATATATAAAAAAAGGATGGATTAATAGAAACAGAATTTTAGTTAATGGAAGAGATTCTTATATTACTATTCCGATAAAAAGGGATTCTGATTACTTGGATATAAAAGATAGATATTTATCAGAAAATTCCATAATTAAGAAAAAAATAATAAATAGAATATTTGATCAATATCATAAGTCGATTTATTTTGATGAAATTTTTACAATAGTTAAAAAATGTATTTTATTTGAAGAGGATAATTTATTTTTATTTATTTTTAATTCATTAAAAGAAATAAAAAAATATTTAGAGATTCCAACTCTTTTTATTGTTTCTTCTGATATTAATATTGATCATAGTTTAAAATCTGAAAAAAAAGTTATTGAAATTTGTAAAGCTAGAAATGCTAAAATATATATTAATCCTATTGGTGGGGTTAATATATATTCACAAAACAATTTTAAAAGTGAGGATATTGAATTACATTTTTTAAAATCCGAGGAAATTAAATATAGTCAATTCAATCATAAATTTATACCTTGGTTATCAATAATTGATGTTATGATGTTTAATTCTAAAGAAAAAATAAAAGAATATTTAAAATTATATACTTTATTATGAAATGGAAAAAAATAGGTAAAATATTTGGTCCACAAAATATTAGTGATGGGAATGATAGAAATTGGATGAGAGAGTTTGCTCAATGCCCAAGTACAATAATTTTTGAAAATTTTGTTAGAATATATTTTTCTTGTAGACCTATTAAAGATAAGGAAAAAAATTATAAATCTTATACTGCTTTTGTTGATGTTGATAGAAAAGATTTGACTAAAATTTTAAATATTTCTAAAAATCCAGTTTTGCCACTAGGAGAGCTAGGAACATTTGATGAATTTGCAATTTACCCAACTTCAGTAATAGAAAATAACAATAAAATTTTATTGTATTATGCTGGCTGGTCAAGATCTAAATCTGTACCTTTTAATACGTCAATAGGATTGGCGGTGAGTAATGATGATGGTATTACTTTTAAAAGAAAGGGTATTGGACCCATACTTTCATATAGTATTGATGAACCGTTTGTAATTAGTGGCCCAAAAATTAGGAAATTCAATGGTTTATGGTATTTGTATTATATTGCTGGTAATAAATGGATTCAAAATAATGGAAGACCAGAAATAGTATATAAAATTAGGATGGCAACTTCATTAGATGGGATTAGTTGGAATAAATTAAATAAAAATATAATAACAGATGTATTGGAAAATATTGAATGTCAAGCAGGCCCAGATGTTTTTTATTATAAAAATAAATATTATATGTATTTTGCTTACAGATGTGCTTTAAATTTTAGAAATAATAAAAAAAGAGGATATAGGATAGGATGTGCCTATTCGATTGATTTATTTAATTGGGTTAGATGTGATGACGAAGCTGGTATTACTTATTCTAAATATGGGTGGGACAGTAATATGTTACATTACCCGCATATTTTTAAACTTGATGGTAAATATTATATGTTATATAATGGCAATGATTTTGGTAAATATGGTTTTGGGTTGGCAATTTTAGAAGATGATAAGTAAAAAGAATATTAAATATAGTATAAATAAATCATCTAAAAATGATATTTATTCGCATCTTATTGAATGCTCAAATAATTTCATTCCACCATTGGATAAGTATGTAAATATTGATGAATATTCTGACAAGATATATAATAAAAGCGTTAGATTTGAAGCATTTTGTAATAATAAATTAATAGGGTTAATTGCATTATATTGTAATATTAAAAAAAATATTGGTTTTATAACTAATATTAGTGTGAATTCAAATTTTTTTAATAGTGATATTTCTATTATAATATTGGATAATTGTAAAAAATATATGTTGAAAAATAATTATAATTATATATCATTAGAAGTTAACAAAAATAATGCAAGGGCTATAAGGTTTTATAAAAAAAATAAATTTATTCACACATCAAGCAAAAAAAGTAATTTAATTATGAAATTAAAATTACAAAGAGATTATGATAAAGAAAATATGGATACTAAAAATCATAAATATATTTATGATTTTGATATTAATGTTATGCATCAATATATATTAAGATCATTTATTCCTTTTTTCATAAAAGGCAATTTATTAGAACTAGGAAGTTTTAGAGGGGATTTTACTAGAAGACTTTTGCCTTATTTTGATGACATTACTTGTGTAGATGCATCTGGCGAATCTATACAAATTGCAAAACAAAAGTTAGGGAATAAAGTTAAATATATAAATGAATTAATAGAAAAAGTATCTCTTATTAAAAAATATAATAATATAATATTAATTCACGTATTAGAACATATTGATAAACCAGTTGATATGTTAAAAAGAATTAATGACGAATGGCTATCAGATAACGGTAGATTTTTTTTGGTTTGCCCGAATGCAAATGCCCCCTCAAGACAAATTGCTGTTAAAATGGGAATTATAAATCATAATTCAGCAATAACTCTAGAAGAATCAAAACATGGGCATAGAATAACTTATACATTTGATACATTAGAGAGAGATGTGAAAAATGCTGGTTTAAAAATCATTTATCGCTCAGGAATATTTTTTAAGGCATTGGCTAATTTTCAGTGGGATAAAATATTAAATACAAATATTATTTCGAAAGAATATCTTGATGGTTGTTATCAGTTAGGACAACAATATCCTGATTTGTGCTCAAGTATTTTTATGTTATGTGAAAAAAGCAAATAAAATTTTTAATATGATTGAACAATATTTAAAAGAAGAAAATGTAGTTTTAAATTTTAGAGAAACAGAACATGAAAAGAGGCATATCACATGTGGACAATATGCTCATATTTTAAATTTAGGACATAATAAATTATACTTATATTATCAAGTACCTAATAGTCCAGATAGTATTTGTTATGCTATATCAGAAGACGGCGGATTAACATTTAATAAACCAAAAAATAATTATGTTTTAAAAAATTCATTGGCATGTCATAATTTTAGGGCATTTATCGATGAAAATATGAATACTAAAACCAAATTTAAAGCAATTGGGGGATATCACACTGGTCCTGGAGGAATGAGTCATCAAAATTGTAATTGTAATAAAATAGGAATGAAGTCAAGAAATTCTAATAATCCTGTTTGGCCAAAAAATCCAACACCGGCATTTTTGGATAACTGTTATCATCCTTGTCATGGAAATGGTTATTATATTTGGGAATCAGATGATGGAATAAATTGGAGAACATTATTTGATAAACCAGTATTAAGTGCTTTTACAAAAATAAAAGGATATAATAGTGAAGGATATTTATCTGGTGATAATTGTCCTACAATTTTTTATGATGATAATATAAATGAATATATTTTATATGTTAGGAATAATGTAAGATTAGGGGTAAGACAGGTTTTATTTACTAAATCAAAGGATTTATTAAATTGGGATATACCTGAAGATATAAAATTTGATCCACCATTTAATTATAATCATGATAATTTATATTATTCTGGGGTTTATAAATACCCTGAAACAAATAGATATATAGCATTTTCTCCTTATTTTAAAAATATAATTCATGATGAAAAGGGAGATAATAGAACTTATCATGATGAGAGAACTTTAGTGATGGTGTCTAAAGACAGAAAAAATTGGATAATAAAAGATAAGATATTTGTTCATGACGGCTCAAATTCGCAATGGGCTGGGCATATGAGAGCACCGCATGTACTTGGATTTATTGAATCTCCAGATAAAAAAGAATTTTGGATATATGTTCAAAAAGATTTTTTAACAGATCATAATAAATTATATAGATATTCTATAAAAAAAAAGGAATTTAATAAAATTTTTGATTAAAATGAATAATAAATTAATAGATGTAGTAATACCAACACATATAAAAGACATTGATCTTTTAGATTTGTGTATTAAACAAGCTAAAGAAAATGTTATAGATGTAAATAATATTTATGTTGTTTCAATAGAAAAATATACAGATGAAGCAATATGGGTTCCACAAACAGTTCTTCCATTTTCATTAGAAGATATTAGTAACATTGTTGGAAAACATTGCAGAACTGGATGGTATTATGGATTAACAATACAAATTACTGCAGGTTTATATATTCCAAATTTAAAAAATAATGTATTATTATTAGATACGGATACTATGTTTTTAACGCCTACTAAATTTTTGGAAAATGGAAAAGCATTATATAATGTAAGTTATGATACAATTGATCCAAGAAATCCATATTATGAACATATGTGGAAATTAATTCCAGGTTTAATAAAACAAAATGAATATTCTGGAATTGCTATGCATCAATTAATGCAAAGAGATATTTTGGAAGAAATGTCCATATTAGTAGAAAGTATTCATAAAAAATCATTTTGGAAAGCGTTTGTTGATGTTACAACAGAACCATATGAGACACTTCAAGGAGATCAGAGACATGAGTTTTGTACTGGTAAATTGACTGCTTATGAGTTGTATTTTAATTATATGTTAAAATATCATCCAGATAGGATTGACATTGTTAAAAAAAATAGTATATTAGCATATAAAGGTAGGCTAGGTGTTGAAGGAACAATAGATCATAATTATCCATCAAGAACAAATTTAAGAGGAAACGTTCAAATTATACCAAGAGAAGAAGAATTAACTTATAAGTTTGATAATATAAAAGATTCTGTTAAACATATTGTAAAAAGATGTAAAGAATTAGGGTATGATGCAGTAACGTTTCAAAATCATACAAGAGATGGTATTGAAAAAACACGTAAAATATGTATGTATGAATTTAATAAAATTTAAAATATGAATTTTACATTTGGAATAATAACTAGGGGATATCCAGGTACTGGTTGGAGAGATATTATATTATGCATGGTTGATTCCATACGAAGACAAGGAATTCCAAATTATGAAATTATAATTGTTGGCGGGCCAAGCATTAGAGAAGGAAGATATTCAGATATTTTACATATTAAACCAGATATTAAACATTTTCCATTTGATGAAGATAAGATAATAAATAGGTCAGCATTAGAAATACCTTATGTGTGGGGAAAAGATGAGGCATCTGGCGGGCTTGCCCCGGCATGGACATCTAGAAAAAAAAATATAATAACAGAAAATGCAAAATATGAAAATATTGTATTTTTACATGATTATATTTGTTTAACAGAGGGATGGTATCAAGGATTTTTAAAATTTGGAAATGACTGGGATGTCTGTATGACAAAAATTAAAAACATTTTTGGGGAAAGATTTAGAGACTGGGTTTCGTGGGATTGTCCAATATATGGTAAAAGAAATTTAATTCCATATGATGATAATAGACCTGAAGTTGTAAAACATACTTTTATTGCTGGAGGATATTGGGTTGCTAAAAAATATGTTATGGAAAAAGAACCTATAAATGAAAATATTTTCATTGGGGGAATTTATATACCAGAAGAAGATAAATATATTACTGATATTTCGCAAATAAAAGATAAAACGATAATACCACATAATGATGTTGAATGGTCAGTAAGAATAAGAGAAAAATATAAATATGTTATGAATCCTTATTCTACGGTTAGACATATAAGAGTGAAATTTACTGGAGATGAACAATTTGTTGGAAGAACGAATTGTCCAGAATCTATAAGATATATTTAAAATAAAGTTTTATGAAAAATATAAATGATTTGTGCGTTATTGTTCAATCAAGATTGAATTCTGAAAGAGTGCCAAGAAAAATGTTAAGGCCATTTGCTGGGACCACACTTTTTGAAAATGTAATTGATATTATACAAAAAACTAAATTAGCAAAGAATAATTTTTATGTTTCTGTATATGAACAAGAATTAAAAGATATTGCCAATAATAAAGGAATTAAAATTTTTAATAGAAGTGAAAAATCAGCAGAATCGGAAGGAATTAGTGTTAGAGAGTTGTTTGAATGGTGGGATAAACTTCCTTTTACTTATGTTATTGTTATTAATGGGTGTTGTCCATTTTTGAAACCAGAAACTGTAGATAATTTTATTGATACGTATTTAAAATCTGATAGTGATGGAATGTTTGGTGTTATTGAAAAAAGAAATTATTTTTGGAATAAAGTGGGTGAATTGATTACAAATTGGCCAAATGATGAGGGGTTAAATACAAAAAGAGTTGAAGTAACATATGAAGCCGCACATTGTTTATATGCTAGTAGACTAGATATTATTGGAAAGAAAAATATGTGGATGGGGGATTTAAATAATATAAGAATATATCCTATGGATATATTTGAATCGTTTGATATTGATTATAAGTGGCAATTTGATATGGCAGAAGCAATGTTTAAAAAGATGTATTTTTAATATGAAAAAAAAAGTATTAATAACTGGTGGTTCTGGTACTTTAGGTATAGAATTTATAAAAAGATATTATGATAAGTTTGAATTTTATAATTATAGTAGAAATGAAGATAACCAGTCTAATTTAAAGAGAGATTTTCCTAATGTAAATAATATAATAGGTTCTGTAGAAGATAATCACACATTAAGTAGAGCATATAATATAGTTAATCCAGATATAGTCATACATAGTGCAGCATTAAAACATATAGATATTGCTGAGAAAAATCCTATAGAATGCTGTAAAATAAACATAATTGGTAGTATTAATATTATAGAGGCCTCAATTACACATAAAACACCTATAACGATTGGTATTAGTACAGATAAATCTTGTAATCCTTCTGGTGTATATGGGCAATCAAAATATTTAATGGAGAGATGTTTTATAGAAGCAAATTCTGATAAATTTAAATTTGTATGCTGTAGATTCGCTAACATTGCGCTAAGTAATGGCTCGGTGTTGCCTTTTTGGTTAAAATTAAAAAAAGAAAATAAACCATTAAAACTTACAGAATCAAAAATGAATAGATTATTTTTTTCAAAAAAAGAAACAGCTGAAGTAGTAAATAAATCAATAGAGTTATGTGAAAATTATGGAGGCGGATTTATTTTAACTAAGAAAGTAAAGTCAGTAAATATGTTTGATTTGGCAAAATATTTATCTAATGATATTGAAATGATAGGTCCAAGATTAGGTGAAAAATTAAATGAAATATTAGTAAGTGATAAAGAATTGAATGATTCTATTTTAATAGATGATGATTATATTATAATTAAAAAAGAAAATAATATTACTGGAAATAAACTGAAAACGGAATTAAATTCTTTAAATGCAGAAAAAATGGATAATGATGATATTAAAAGATTATTAGAAGAATAATAAAATGATAAAAGTAAGTATAATAATAACTTGTTATAATTTAGAAAATTATATTTCCAGATCAATTAATAGTTGTTTAAATCAAACAATGAATAAAAATGATTATGAAATAATAGTTGTAGATGATTGTTCAAGCGATAATAGTTGGAGCATAATTCAAAATAAGAACAATATAATTTCTATTAGGCATGAAATAAATAAGGGCGTGGGAGCATCAACAAATACTGCATTAAAAGTTGCTAAAGGAGAATATATTATAAAAGTTGATGGTGATGATTTTATAGATGAAAATTTAATATTTTTTATGTCTCAAATTTTAGATTATAATACAAATATTGGATTTGTCTATGGCGATCATATGTTGATTAATGGAAAAAAAGAAAAAAAATATTTGATTAATAATTTGGATAAGTTATTAGATAATGGTGCTGGGGTTATGTTTAGAAAAAAATGTATAGATATTTTAGGGGGTTATAGCAATGAATATAGAACAAGAGATGATTATGATATGATGTTAAGATATATAAAAAATTTTGATGGATATTATTTGAAGTTACCTTATTATAAATATTTTCAAAGAGAGGGAAGTTTATCTAAACAAATAAAAGAAAGAATAATTGAAAAACAACAAATTGATAAAATAAATTATGAGTAATTCGGTACAAATTTTATGGGAAAGATTTTTAACTAAAAAACCTTATTTTATTGCAGAAGCAGGAGTTAATCACGAAGGAGACTTGGAATTGGCTAAAAAATTAATTATATCAGCTAAAAATAGCGGGGCGGATGCAATAAAATTTCAATCCTATAAAGCATCAACATTGACAACAAAAAATGCACCTAGATTTTGGGATTATGATAAAGAGATAATTAAAAATGGATCACAATTTGATTCTTATTCAGCATTAGATAGTTTTGGTGAAAAGGAGCATTTAAAATTAAAACAGATTTGTGATGAACATAATATAGAATTTTTTTCTACTCCTTTTGATTTTGAATCTATAGAGTATTTAGAAAAGATAGATGTTAGGATGCATAAAGTTGCTTCTTGTGATATAACTAATTTTCCTTTATTGAAAAAATTATCTAAAACAAATAAAATAATATTATTATCTACAGGGGCTTCTGATTTAATAGAAATACAGGGGGCGGTGGATTTAATTTCGGAATATAATAATAAAATAATAATTATGCATTGTAATCTTAAATATCCTACTAACGATAATGAATCTAATTTAGGGATGATTACTGATTTATATAAAAGATATGGGGACAAATATATTATTGGGCTTTCGGATCATACTAGAAATGAAATGACTACTGCATTTTCATGGTTACTTGGTGCTACTGTTTATGAGAGACATTTTACATTTGATAAAACGTTAGAAAAGAGTCCAGATCACTCTCTTGTATGTGTAGACGAAAAAGGTATGAGCAAATTAATAGAAAATACGAATAAGGCAATAGAAATGTATGGCGATAACATAAAAAAAAGTACTAAAAGTGAAGAACGCGCTAGAAAATTTGCTAGAAGAAGTATTGTGGCATGTAAAGAAATTAAAAAAAATGATATTTTAACAGATGATAATTTGAGTTGTAAAAGACCAGGTACTGGAATATCTCCTAAATATTATTTTGAATTATTAGGTAAAATAGCCACAAGAGATATTAGTTACGATGAATTATTATCTAAAAAGGACTATAAATAAATATTTATTTATATAAGATAGTTAATAGAATAATGAATAATAAGTTTTTTAAATCTGATATGGTTAATATATCTGAATTGAACACTATTGATTTTGTTATAAAATGGATTAATAAAAAAAAGGCAGATGCCAAATTTAATATTGATAAAATTTCTTTGGAAAAATTGATTCATTGGAATACGGATAAAAATTCAGGAAACATATATCATCAAAGTAAAAGATTTTTTAGTATTGAGGGAATAACTATTGAAACAAATTATGGTTATAAACATGTTTGGGATCAACCAATAATTAATCAACCAGAAATAGGATTTTTAGGTTTATTAACAAAAAATATTAATGGAGTTTTGCATTTTTTAATGCAAGCAAAAATAGAACCAGGAAATATAAATGTTGTACAATTGGCCCCAACATTACAGGCAACAAAAAGTAATTACACACGTGTTCATAAAGGAAAATCTCCGTTATATCTTGAATATTTTAATGGGGGAAAAAATGTTGAAGTACTTATAGATCAACTTCAGTCTGAGCAGGGAGCTAGATTTTTGAGAAAAAGAAATCGCAACATAATTATTAAAGTTAAAGATAATGAAGATATTGTCGTATTTGATGATTTTATATGGGTTACGCTTGGGCAATTAAAACAATTAATGAAATATGATAATTTGGTTAATATGGATGCCAGGACAGTTATTTCAAGTATTTGTTTTGATGATATAGATAATGAAATATTAGATACCACATCTTGTGAGAAAAATTATTATTCATTAATAAAAGATAAAGGTTCTTTATACAATTTGAATCATTTAATATCATGGATTACTAAACTTAAATTTAAATATGAATTGAAAGTACATGGAAAGAATATTAAAAATTTAAATGATTGGAATGTAGATAGTAATTCGATATTTCATAAAGATTTAAAATATTTTTCAGTTATTGGTATAAGTGTAAACATTGGCAACCGTGAAGTTGTTAATTGGGATCAGCCAATAATAAAACCTGCTCAAGTTGGAATAATAACATTTATAATTAAAAAAATTAATGGGGTTTATCATTTTCTTGTACAGGCTAAAGTTGAAATTGGTAATTTTGATATTTTGGAATTAGCACCGACAGTTCAATGTCTTACTGGGAATTATAGGACAGGATTAAACGAGTATAATGTTCCCTTTATTGACTATGTATTAAGTGCAAAACCAGAACAGATTTGGCACAAATCATATCAATCAGAAGAAGGTGGGAGGTTTTTTCAGGAGCAGAATCTTAATATGATTATAGAAGCGGATCAGGATTTTTGTGAAGAATTACCTGAGAATTACTGCTGGATGACATTAAACCAACTTAATAAATTTATGAAATTTAATAATTATTTGAATATTGCATCTAGAAGTTTATTATCTTTAATTCCATTTTAATTTATGAAAATAATTAATATAGGGATATTAGGTTGTGCAAGCATTGCTGAAAGATCAGTAATACCAGCAATTTTAAATTTAAAAGAATATTTCAGATTGGTTGCTGTTGGTAGTAGAACATTTGAAAAATCATATAAATTTGCCAAAAAATTTGGATGCGAAGCTGTTGATTCATATGATAAACTGATTAAAAATCCAGATATTGATGCTTTATATATTCCATTACCCACAGGATTACATGATGAATGGGTGAACAAATCTATTGAAGTGGGGAAAAATGTTTATGCAGAAAAATCTATGGCTTTAAATTATTCACAAGTTAAAAAAATGGTACATAATGCCAGAAAATATAATGTGGCACTTATGGAAGGTTTTATGTTTCAATATCATAATCAGCATAAACATTTGAAAAAATTATTAAATGAAGGAATTATTGGAAATATAAGACATTTTAGTTCTTCATTTGGTTTTCCTCCTTTAGATTCTGGGAATTTTAGATATGATGAAAAACTTTCAGGGGGAGCTTTAATGGACGCTGCCGGGTATCCATTGAGATCTGCATTTTTTATTATTGGTGATGAATTAAAAGTTTCAGCTGCTTCATTATTCAGAGACAAATCCACAGGCAGCAGTATATACGGAAGTGCTTATTTATGTGGAAAGGAAGGTATAGGGACTTCGATTTCATTTGGATTTGATAATTATTATCAATGTAATTATACTATATGGGGAAGCAAAGGTAAAATAACAGTAGAAAAGGCATTTACTCCAAAACCTGATCAAATACCGACTTTTAAACTTGAAACCAAAGAAGGTGAAAAAATAATTAATTCTAAAAAAGATAATCATTTTGAGAAAGCATTTATTGAATTTCATAACATTATTACTAATAATGAAAAAAGAGAAAAACACTATAAAGAAATTTTACAACAGGGAGAGGCTTTGGAAAAAATAAATACATTAACACAATGATAAGAATAAAAAAAATTAAATGCTGTGTGCTTGGGGCTAATGGCTATCTTGGACGACATATGGTTTATTTATTGAATAAAAAAGGATTTGAAGTATTGGCATATAGTTTTAATAATGTAAGAAATATAAATATTCCAAAAGAAATACCCTATATAAAAGTAGATATAACAAATCAAAATGACATAAAAAAAATTGATTTTGATGTTGATTATATTTTTCTTTTTGCTGGTTTGACTGGAACTTTAGATGGATTTAATAATTACAAAAATTATTTAAATGTAAATGAAATGGGATTGTTAAACATATTGAATCTTTTGAAAAGTCTAAATAAAAAACCACATTGTATATTTCCATCATCACGTTTGGTATATAAAGGATCTAAATTTCCTTTAAAAGAAAATGATGAAAAAGAAGCAAAAACAATTTATGCAGCAAGTAAGATTAGTGGAGAATATTATCTTTCAGTATATTCAAATATGTATAAAATACCATATACTGTTTTTAGAATATGTGTACCTTATGGTAATTTGTTTGATGATTGTTTTTCATTTGGAACTATTGGAAATTTTATAAGTAGGGCAAAAAATAAACAAAATATTATTCTTTATGGGGATGGTGAATTAAGAAGAACCATTACTCATGTTGAATCTGTTTGTAGTCAAATTATTGATTCACTGGGTAATAGTAAAATTATTAATGAAATTTTTAATATATCAGGAGAGGTATATTCACTTAATGATATTGCACAATTGATTGCACACAAATTTGGTGTGGCAGTTGAATATATTGAATGGCCAAAAGATAGCGAATTAATTGAATCAGGAGATACAGTTTTTGATTCTTCAAAATTAATGAGTATAATAAAACAAGATAATACCTATACTTTAAAAAAATTTGTATAAATCTTTACTTATTTAAAAAATTAATTATATTTAAAGCAATAAAAAAATATTATGGAAATAAAAGAAACAATTTTAAAATATGATATAAATAAATACAATTTTCAGGAAATTGTTGGACAACTATATGTCAGGGAATTAAATAAAATTCATAATGATTCTGAAGAAGAATATAAGGAAGTTAAAGGGTTAGGTAGAGATTCTGATACTATTTTTCACAAAGTATTTTATAATAAATATAAAGAAGGTTGGCCAGAATTAAAAAATTTATATGATAAATTTATAAAAGAAATAATACTTCCAATTATTAATGAAAAAAAAATAATATATCAAAAATTTCCAACATTCAGAGTTCATTTACCTGGTAATAAAGTAATATCTACATGGCATAGGGATGGAGATGAGCTGCACAAACACCCAAAAGGGGAAATTAATTTTATATTACCATTAACCAAATCATATGACACAAATACTGTTTGGGTTGAAAGTGAACCAGAAAAACTTGATTTTCATCCTGTTAATATGAAATATGGTGAATTCTTAATGTTTAATGGAAATGAATGTATTCATGGAAATAAATTAAATAGAACTGGTAAAACCAGAGTATCATTTGATTTTAGGGTTATTCCTGGAAGTGAATATAATCCAGATTATGATGTTAAAACAGTAACTACTAAACAAATTTATAAAGTTGGTGAATATTATGAAATAATGAAAAAATAAGATGAGTAAAACAGGTAGAAGGAAATTACTAGACATTGAAAAAATGCCAAAAATTGGCATCTCTATTAGTAGAGAAAATTATAATTTTCTTTCAAACGAAGAAGAAAAAAGAAGTAGAATTATAAATAAATTATTAACAAAATATTTTAAAAATAAGTATAAAAAAGTGTAACTTTTTTCTTTTCTGACTATTTATATAGAAAGAAAAGAATATGAGCCCAAGTGAAGAAAAAAGAATTAAAGATAAAAAATGTGTCGATTGTGGTAGAATTATTACAAGACAAAGTATAAGGTGTAGAAGTTGTGCTCAAAAGGGTGAAAGAGGCAATAATTGGAAAGGCGGAAAAATTCATAAAAAGGGGTATGTTCAGCTAAAACTTCCAGAACATCCTAATAGCACAAAACGTGGCTATATATTTGAGCATAGGGTTGTTATGGAAAAATATATTGGAAGATATTTAAATAAAAATGAGTATGTCCATCATAAAAATGGTATTAGGGATGATAATAGGATTAAAAATTTAGAATTATGGACAACTAATCAACCAATAGGGGTAAGAGTAAAAGATTTAATAAATTGGTCAATAAAATTTTTAAATAAAAATAATTATGATGTTAGAAAAAAATAAAAAAAAAATATTAATTACTGGTGCTGGAGGGTTTATTGGTAGCCATTTAGCTATTAAATTAAAAAAAGAAGGGCATTGGATTAGGGGGGTAGATTTAAAATTCCCAGAATTTTCAAAAACATCTTGTGATGAATTTATAATTGGGGATTTAAGAGATCCAAAAGTTGTTGAAATTGTTATTCCAGAAGATATTGATGAACTTTTTGATCTTGCCAGTGATATGGGCGGGGCCGGTTATATTTTTACTGGAGAGAATGATGCGGATGTTATGCACAACTCAGCAATGATTCATTTAAATGTTGTTAATGAGTGTGTAAAGAAAAAAGTAAAAAAAATATTTTATAGCAGTTCAGCATGTGTTTATGCAGAATATAATCAGTTAGATCCAAATAACCCCAAATGTTCAGAGGAATCAGCATATCCAGCACAACCGGATAGTTGCTATGGCTGGGAAAAATTATTTTCTGAAAAATTGTATTTAGCTTATAATAGAAATTATAATTTAGATGTTAGAATATGTAGATATCACAATGTATTTGGGCCAGAAGGTGCATGGGATAACGGAAAAGAAAAGGCACCAGCAGCAATATGTAGAAAAGTTGCTGAAGCACAAAATAATTCAACTATTGAAATATGGGGGGATGGAAAACAGACTCGTAGTTTTTTGTATATTGATGAATGTTTGGAGGCATCATTAAGATTTATGAGAAACGATAAAGGATTTCTTGGCCCAGTTAATATAGGTTCAGAAGAAATGATTTCTATAAATGATTTTACAAAAATGATAATTGATATTTCTGGTAAAAATATTAAAATAAAAAACATTCCAGGGCCAGAGGGGGTGAGGGGAAGAAATTCAGATAATAAATTGTATAAAGAAAAAATGAATTGGGTTGTTTCCCAGCCACTAAGAATTGGAATGAAAAAGTTATATGAATGGATTGAAAAACAAGTACTAGCAAAAGGATTGACAGAAATTATGGAAAAACATGATTTTAAAATTATTTAAATGGCACTAGCAGAATATTATTTTGAAAGAATAAATAAGCAATTAAAAACAGATAATTTTGTTTTTCCTCCAAGTGTAGAAATAGATTTAACAAATAAATGTTATCAAAATTGTTATTATTGCAATGTTCATGATTTTAGAAAAAATTTTCCTGATGTTGGTACAAAAAAAGATTATTTAAATTTAATTGATGAAATATCAAAAGAAGATTGTTATGATATAACTTATGCCGGTGGTGGAGAACCATTGGCAAATAAAGATGCAAATGAGATATTTAATTATTCTTTAGATAAGGGATTTAAAATTGGTATTATTACTAATGGAATGGGAATTGATAAATTAACTTTTACAAAGGAAAAAAGACCTGATTGGATTGGTATTGATATTGACACTGTTGATGAAGAACTTTATTTTAAAATAAGAAAAGGAAATTTAAAAAAAGTTTTAAATGGAATTGATAAAGTAATGTCAGATTTTAAATCGTATGGAACAGAAATGACTTTTAAATGTCTTGTAACTGATTATAATAATGAAAATAAATATTTTAAAGAATCGATAGAGTTAGCTAGTAAAATGGGATTTGATATGTTTTTTGTTAGAGTTACACATTTTAAAAATGGACATATTATCCAACCAGAAACAACTTGGGATGATTTGGAAAAATATTTGAAAGAACAATGTGAAAAAAATAATATAAGATTGGGATGTTCCTTTGAAAAAGAAAAAAATTTTCTTGTTAATAAAAATAAATTTATTGAAAAATGTTTTGGACCCATGTTATCACTTATATTTGCTGCTGATGGAAAAATTTATTGGTGTACGGAATATAGGGGAGTAAAAGAATATGAAATGGGTGATTGGCTAAAAAATGGTTTAAAAGAATTATATTCAAATAATTATGTTAAAATAATGAAAGAATTTGATAAGTGTCATAAATGTTCTCATCAATGTAGATTTTATAAAAATTTTAAATTTATTGATAAAATAACTGATGGTTTGGAATATGAAGATGCTGGGCATATAACTGGATTTTTTTAATTTAAAAAATAATAAATTATGAAAAAAATATTAACATCTGGTACAGGAATGGATAAATGGAATCAGGAAAAAGAGAAATTTAATTATGTTTTAGAAAAATATAATTTAAAAGATGCTTGGGATATTGTTGATCTTTTTGAGAAAAAAATAGCAGAATATTCTGGAAGTAAGTATGCGGTTTCAGTAGATAATTGTACTAATGCATTATTTCTATGTTTAAAATATTTAAAATATACTGGCGAAGTTATAATTCCTTCAAGAACATATATTTCAGTTCCATGTACAATAATACATGTAGGATGTAAAGTTAAATTTGAAGATAGAGAATGGTCTGGAGTATATCAATTAAAACCATTGCCAATTTATGATGGGGCAGTAAGATTTAAAAAAGGAATGTATAAAAAAGATACGTTTCATTGTTTATCTTTTCATATAAGAAAACATTTGCCAATTGGTAAGGGTGGAATGATATTAACAGATGATAAAGAAGCATATAAATGGTTTAAAATTGCAAGATATGAAGGAAGGCATCAAGAAATACCTTATAAAGATGATAAAATTGATATGATTGGATGGAATATGTATATGACACCAGAACAAGCAGCAAAAGGAATTGAGTTATTTGAAAGAATTGAAGATTATAATGATGATCAAGATTCTTCAGAAACCTGTAGGGATTTGTCAAAATTTAAAATATATGAAAGATCCAATAGATAAGTGGTGGTTTAAAATTTTAGACTTAAATAAAAATAAAAAAATTGATTGGTGGGAATATTTAAGTTTTTTATCTCATGTTATTGTTTTAACTTCATTTTTTATTGGGTTTATAATTTTATTATCTAAGTGTTAAAAATTAAAAATTAAAAATATGGATAAAAATAATAGTATGAAAAAAATTGTAATTTTGGGGGGGTGCGGGTATATTGGAACTCAATTATGTAAATTATATTTGCATGATCAATTTGCTATAAGAAAATATAATATAACTGTAATTGATAATAGGTTTTTACCTGAAAGGGTTAAACAACTTAAAAGGTGGGAAATTAATTATATTCAAGGAGATATACTGGATGAACAGTTGATGAAAGAACAACTAAAAGACACAGATTATGTTTATCATTTGGCAGGGATAACGGATGTTGCCTATACCAAAACGGAAATTAATGACGAGAAGGATAAAAAAATAACAGAAGTTGGGACCAAAGGTTCAGAAATAATAATAAATAATATTCCAGATAAATGTAAAATATTATTTCCTTCTTCACATGTTTTATTTGAAGGATTAAAAGAAACAACATTTGATATAACGGAAGATAATATAAAACCTTGTCCAGAATTAAGTTATTCAAAATCAAAATATAATACTGAAGAATATTTGAAAAAATCAAATAAAAATTATATTATATGTAGATTGGGCAGTAATTATGGTTATGGTTTGGATAGTATGAGAATAAATATATTACCGAATTTATTTTCTAAAATGGCATCACAAAATAAAACACTTAAATTATTTTCAGGTGGAAAACAGTGGAAATCACTGATTGATGTTAGAGATGTTGCAAGATCGTTTAAATTTTTAATGGAAAATAATGATATAAATAAACAAGTATTTAATATTTCAAATGAAAATATGACTGTTAAAGATGTTGCTTATTTATGTAAAAAAATAAAACCAAGTATTAATATTATTGAAACGAAAGACGAAATCCCAAATGAAGGATATACAATAAGTTCTTTAAAATTATTGGATTATGGATTTAAGTTTAATTATTCAATAGAAGAGTCACTAAAAGAAATGATTGAATGTTGGGATTTTGATGATATATACATTGAAAAAGATGAAGAAATGAGAATGTCTAATTATTTACCATTTGATAATAAAAGAAAATATATAATAACTTATGAATAATTATAATAATTATAATAATTATAATAATTAAATCATTATAATGGAATTTAAAAATTTATATGAACAATTAGATAGAATGGTTGAATTAATTAATTATAGTGATTCTTTTATTGAAGAAGAATATGATGTAATTTATGAAGGACTGATAAGAACTGTATCACTAAATAAAGCAAAAGTATTAATACAAAGATTATTTTCAACGTATATGTTATATTGGAGAGATAATATTGAAACTGATGAAACAAATAATACTTTATTAGTTGATATTATAAATTTTGAAAATGATAAAGATAAAATTGATTATTTTATTAAATATGTTAATAATTTGGGATATTTTATTTCAATTATATATGTAATGAAAAAAGGAGAAACAAAATTAAAAAAAGGTATTAAATATGATGAAAATATTTTGAGAACCAATTTAAATAATTATAAAAATATTGAAAAACTTATAGTTGTTTTAGAATCAAAATTTGATATTGAAGAAGATAATATTCCAGATAAATTATATCATGTTACAAGACAAGATGTTATACATAAAATAAAAAGAATAGGATTAGTACCAAGATCTGAATCAAAAAAATCAACACACCCAGAAAGAATATATTTGGGAAAAAAATATTCAGATGTTTATGATATGGCTTATCATTTTAAAAAGGAAAATCCAAATTATAATTATGTAATTTTGGAAGTAGATGCTGGTAAAATTAAACATTTAAGATTATTTTATGATCCAAATTATAGGGATTATGGATATTATGTTTTAGTCAATATTCCACCAGATGCAATAAAAATATTAAAAGAAAATATATAAAATTAATTAAAATGAAAGATTGTAATTTAGGCGATTATTTGGAATATGATGGTAAACTTATGAAATGTATTGGAGTTAATGATGGGCATAAAGAGGTTATATTGGAATCATTAGAAGATAAATTTTGTACATGTTATTGTACAGAGTAGAAATTTTCAAGATAATGCTAAGGAATTACAAACAATAAAAATATAAAAATTATGAAAAATATAGAAAATTTGGAAAAAATAACAAAAGGGAGTAAGATTTTTGAAGATAATAGAGGTAAAATTTCCAATTATGAGTTGAGTGAAAAGATAAATTGGGTTGGGATGATAATATCAAAAAAAGGATCAATGAGATCTAATCATTATCATAAAAATTTAACACAAAATTGTCTTTTAATTTCTGGAAAATATATCAGTTTATTAAAAGATTTAAGGGTTGAAAATTCTCCAATAATAACCCAAGTAATAAATTCTGGTGATTTAAGTACAATCCCACCGATGGTGGTTCATGTTATGATCTTTTTAGAAGATTCTGTTTTTATTAATTTAGTTAATGGAGAACGCAATCATGAAAATTATGGAAAAGGAAAAGAACACACTACGCCATATCGATTAATTACAGAAGAACAAAAAGAGGACTTATTAAAAAATTATAAACCAGATTGTAGAATATGTGGTAATGATGAAATGAAGATAGTTTTTTCATTGGGGTTAAGTCCATTAGCTAATAATTTATTAGAGACAGGAAGTCAAAAAGATGAATTATTTCCATTAGAGATGTGTTTTTGTGAAAAATGTTATAATTCTCAACTTACTTATGTTTGCCCACCAAAGAAACTATTTGATAATTATTTGTATTTGAGTTCTACAGGATCATCATTTAGAAAGCATTTTGAAGATGCTGCGGACAAATATATTAAAGAATTTGATTTAGGTAAAGATAGTTTGGTTGTTGACATAGGTGGGAATGATTCTGTTTTTCTTCTTCCAATGTCGAAAAAAGGAGTGCAAGTAGTAAATGTTGAACCTGCAACTAATATTGCTAATATGTCTCAAGAAAGGGGAATTCATACAATTAATAAATATTTTACTTCCGATGTTGTAAATAAAATTATTAAAGAAAAAGGAATGGCGGATTTAGTAACTGCAAATAATGTATTTGCTCATACTGATAATATCAAACAATTAACTTTAGATGTTTTTGAATTATTAAAAGAAGATGGAACATTTATAGTTGAATGTCAATACTTATTAGACACAATAAACCATTTAACATTTGATAATATATATCATGAACACGTTTCTTATTTTTCTGTTATGTCATTAAATAATTTTTTTAATAATTTAGGATTAGTTTTATATTGTGTTGAACATATTGATACTCATGGTGGTTCGATAAGATGTTATATTAAAAGAGATATTAAATATGTTAATAAATTTAATATAGATGGGTTTTTATCACAAGAAAAAAAATTTGGTTTAGATAAAGTTGGAACTTATTATAAATTTGCTGAAAAAATAGAACAAAAGAAAGAAAAAATTTTAAAAAATATTAAAAATTTAAAGAGAGAGGGAAAAAGATTGGTTGGGTTTGGAAGTCCAGCTAAAAGTACAACAGTATTGAATTATTATGGAATTGGTATTGGTTATATAGATACGATTTTAGAGGATAATGAACTAAAACATAATAAATTTTTACCTGCTATGAGAATTCCAATTAAATCAAAAAAAGAATTAAATTATGTTCCAGATTATGTTTTAGTATTGGCATGGAATTTTTTTGATGAAATTAAGAAAAACAATCAGGATTTAGTAGAAAAAGGAGTACAATTTATAACATTAAATGATTTAGATACTGATAAGTTTTTATTGCCAATCCCCCCAAAAGAAATAGATGATAGAATAAATGAAGAAGAGGATAATTTTGGTGACCATTCAATATTTTAAAAAAAATTAATATAAATTAAACTTTTTCTTTGATTGATATATTTATATGAAAAAGATAAAATTTTCAGTAAATAAAAATATTAAAATATGGCAAATTTAAAAGTTGGAATTTGTGAAGTCATAGAACGACTTAAACTTCTAAGGGGTGATATTAATGGAATGTCCAATAATTCCAGTATTGGGACAGCAAAAACAAATGTTGATAGTTTAATAACACACATAAATACAAATGGTTGGATGATTAATCCAACCACATCTGCGATAACAGTAACTGAGCAAGTATATTTTCATAGTGGGGGAACCACTGTTGGTGATTTTAGTGTAACTGGGCCAAAATCATATTTTTCAGGTTCAACATGGGTATTTTCAGGTTCAGCAACTGGATATCCTAATATAAATTATATTTCAAAAGAAATAAGTCGTCTTGCAGCAGCAACAACAGGTTCAACTCAAGGTGGATTTACTGGGACAGTACAAACATTTAGCTCATCTACAGAAAATTGGTTTACAGGATTTACTAATACTGGGGTAACTTCATTTTCATATACAGGAATTGGATTCACGGTATTTGTTACTGGTTCTACCTCAACAAATAATAAAGAAGGTTCTGATAACCATGCAGTTATGAGTGGAACTTGTAGTGGGGTAACAACTCAATGGATAGCATCTTCTGTGGGATTTGAGCAACAATTATTTGAAGGTAGAGATAGGTTAAGCGCATTAAGCAGACAACTTACATCAATTCAATCTCAAAAAGGAATTAAATATAGTTTACCACAAATTAAAAAGGATATGGTGGCAGAACTTGATAGAATATCATTTATTATGAGAGAAGGTTCTAATTGGGGGACATTTCCATTTGATTGTCCTGGAGAAGAAGGAAAATCTCATAGTGAAAAGAGAATTGAAAAAGATTTTAGAAAAGTTGGTGGTGTTCATTTATCTGCTGGAGATGGCCCACAGACTAGAGGTTAAAAATAATTCACTTTTTATTTGGAAATGTCAATTATTTTACTTACCTTTGTGTTCTAATTAACTTAATATATTAACTTAAAACATAAAAATTATGAAAATAAGATTAAATGAGAGTCAATTAAAAAATGTAATTGAAAATGCGATTAATGGCGATGATTATGAAGAAACAAAATTATCTCCAGAACAAGAGGAAGAATTATCCTCAATAGAAGTTACTGTTCATTCTATAAAACCCAAATATTGCCATGTTATTACGGATGCTGAATACGATTATAATGTTTTATCATTGGGTGGCATAAAAAATGTTCCTATTGGAAAAAGGGTTAAAATTATTAATAGTTTGGGGAAAACATATGGGGGTAGAATACATCCTAAATATGCTAGGATAGGGGGTAGTGGTGTGGTCGAGTATTTTGCCGATAATCAAATAGTTGTGGGTGATATGGTTTGTATTGGATTTGATCCAGAAGATCCAGAAAATATTGATGTATTTATTGAAATAAATTAAACTTTTTATTTGATTGATACATTTATATTTTAAAATTAATATATAGATGGTTGCAGGTCTATCTGCAAAACATTACATAAAAGTAAACATGACATATAAAGAGACATCCAGATTAGTTGATGTCTCTTATTTTTTTAATAAAAAATATTTTTTTTAAAACCATTTACTTTTTCAAATATTATATTTATCTTTGTATATTACTAATTTTAAAAAAATTAAACTAAAAAAAATGGCAAAGAAAAAAACAAACAAACAAGAAAACCACAATAATGAAGAACATGATAAAAACACATGTCCAGAATGTGGTAAAGAGTCAAAACCGATTGTTGATATGTATGATGGAGAACATTTTAATGTTTGGGGAAATAATGACTTTATTAGTATTAACTTTTATTATAATGATGTTACATTAACTTTTCCAGCAGAATTATTCAGTGAACTAAAATCTGAATTTCAAGTTTTGGGAATGTTACCAATTCCTTATTCTGAAGAAAATGGCTCTATTCCACCCGAAGATTTAAATTAATATGAAGGAAATAAAAGAAAAAACACCTAAATCATTATATAGATGGAGTGGTGGGAAAAGTCGTGCACAATTTAAAATATCTGAATTTATAGATATTCCGCATGATGATTTTAGGGAAGTTTTTTTGGGTGGTGGCAGTACTTTTTTGTGTAAAGATAAAGTTGAAAATAATTGGTTGAATGACTTAGATCCAATTATATATGATGGATTTTTGGCAATACAGAGATATCCAGATGAATTAATTGAATTAATGAAACAATACACCCCACCAACATTAGAAAAATATAATTACGTAAAAGATAATGAAAATGGTGATTTGATATGGAAAGGATTTAGAAGTATATATCTTAATAGAACTTCTTTTAATGGTATGATAAAATGTGGTCCAATTGGTGGTAGAGAACAAACAGGAAAATGGGGGGTTGATGCTTGTTGGAAGAAACCAGATAATTTAATTCAAAGAGTTAAAAATAATCATGAAAAATTAAAAAATGTTAAAATTACTTGTCTTGATTTTGAAAAAGTTATAAGAGAACCTGGGGAAAACGTTTTAATGTTTTTAGATCCACCATACCCAGAAAGAAATAATCTTTATAATATTGGTATGAGTATTGATGATCACAAAAGATTAAGAAATTTATTATTAGAAACTCCACATGATTTTCTTTTAACTTATAATGAGTGTCCAGAAATAAAAGAGCTATATAAAAATACAGATAAATTTGTTATTTCGGAACAATCATGGACATATTCAATGATGAGTCAATCTAAAGAAGGATGTAGGGTTGGAAAGGAGTTATTCATTATGAATCATAATTTATACAACAAATATTTAAATAAAAAAGAACTGGAAAAAACAGAACAACAAAAAATTAAAAAAATAATATTGGTAAGGACAATTAATAATGAAGATGGGATACCAGAAGGGGAAAGTGTTTATGTTGAAAAAGAATATAAAAATTTTTATAAGGGATTTGAATATAAAAATCATTATAAAGAAATAGTACATACGCCTGGAGAACCAGAAAGAATAAAAATAAAAAAGAAAAATTGTAAAATTGTTGAATATGAACAATATGGTAAGGTTATTAATTTGGAAAGAGAAAATGATAATGATAATGATATGACAAAACTAGGACAATATCAGATAGAACATAGAGATGAATTTTATGAACTTTGTAAGGATTATGAAACTGAAACTAAAATAAATTGTGAAAAATGTGATTATTTAGAGAAGTACGTAAATAAGGATTTTTGGCCAGATAAGTGTGAAAAATGTGGGGTAATATATAAAAAAGAAGAAAATAATGATTTAAAATTTACTGATTGTGAAGAATGTTATTATCAGATTAATTACATGGGTGAGAATAAATGGTCAAATATTTGTGGTAAATGTGGAATAGATATGTCAAAATATAAAGGATTAATGGAAATTGAATTAAAAGAAAATAATATATTAATTAATAACAATAAAAATAATAAAATTATGAAAACAAATGACATTGAATTAGAGGGTTATGAAATTAGTGAAGACATGACCCAAGAAGAGATTGAACAAGAAAAATACATTAAAAAAATCAATCAGGAAATTGATGATACTTTATTAGAAGAAGAAACCGATGAGTTCGAAGGAGAGTTTTAGAACAAAACAAGTTGAGGGAAAAAATGTAAAGTATTGGGTTTGGTGTAAAATACCAGATGAACATATTTTAACTGAAGAACATATTGGAAAAAGGGTATATGTTGCAGGATATTTAAAATCTGAAAAATTTATATTAAAGAAAATTCATCATGCTGGAGAAAAATATTGGCCGGAAGATGGGTATGATATTGAAGATAAATATACTAAAAGATGTTTTTCAAAACCAGAAGTGAGATTACATCCGTTTGAATATATAAAAAAAAGAGACAAAAAAAAGATTGTGTTTAAAAAGAAAATTAAAATTGAGGACATTAGTAAAAATATTAAAGATATAAAAAAATTAAAAAGGAAAACTAAAAAGAAAAATGAAAAAAAATAATAAGCCAACACCACCATTATCACAAATAATTGCAGAAGGGACTGTTGGTAGTTGTCCTAAATGCGGTTCTACTGAAAGATATAAACATGATTATTATTTTTTTAAGTTTGGTGGAAAAATTGGTTGTATTCAACCTGAATGTGAAAATTATTGGAAAAAGAATATTGCTTGAAAATGAACGACTGGTCAGAAACTAAAACTAAAAAGAAAAATGAATAACTTGAAAATATTAGGAATATCAATAGATGGAATAATCAGAGATTTTATTTCACAATTTATTAAAATATATAAAGAACAAATTGGTGATCCACCAAAACAACCTTTAAACTCATATAAGTTGGAAGAACATTTTAAATTTAATGGTGGTATTGAGGAAATGAATTATTTTTTATATTTGGAAAATCCATTGGAAATATTCGGACATGCTAACGAACAGTCATTTAATGTGATGAATGACATTCATAAGTTAAATGAGAAATTAAAAGAACATAATTGTATAATTAAACTTATAAGTAAAGAGTTAGGTAAATCTAAACCAGCAACCCTGTTCTTTTTATCAAAGATAGGTTGTCAGATAGAAAATATTCAGTTTGTTTTAAAAGAAGAAGAAAAATGGGATTATTGTGATATATTATTGGATGTTAATCCTTTTTCTTTAAAATCTAAACCAGATAATAAAATAAGTATTAAATTTGATACTATATATAATAAGGATGTTGATTCTAATTATGTGATAGATGATATAAAAGTATTGTTGGAAGATAATGAATTTTTAAATGAAATAATAAATTATGAATTTGTTAATTATGAAGAAATTAAATAATTTTCTTTATAATTAATATTATAAGAAATATATATAAGGTGTGGTTTCTTGGTTTCCTTGAGTAAAAACTAGATACGATTAGTTGATCCCACCTTTTATTTTTACTATTTTTTTTAAAAATAATTAAATTTATTCTTTACTTTTTTTTAATATGTATTATTTTTGTTTCATGTTGTAAAATGGGCATACTATTCCATAATACAAATATAAATAAAAAAAGTGTAATTATCAAATAAAAATATGAAAAAAAAACATAATAGCGAAACATTAAGACCTGTATTAGTATACTATATTAATGTTGGAAATATAGAGGATAAAGATATTCAAGAATATATTAACAAAATAAAAATTAATATATCTTTAAAATCTGATGCATCTGGTAAGTTTACAGATATAACAGAATTATATATTCCAGTACGTGACAAATATACTCAGGTTGAGATAATGTGGATATAGATAAAAATAATTAGAAAACATGAATGATAAAAAATAATTAAAAAATATGAATGAACAAGAAACTAAAAAAGAACAAACTGTTGATGAAAAATTAGAAAAAATTAAAAAATCATTAAATAATTTAAATAATAAAGAATTTAAAATTTTTATATTCTCCCCAAATATGGGTGGAAATCCTTCTGGAGGAATAGGGGTATTATATCAACATGCCAAAGTATTAAAAGAATTAAATTATGATGTTAAAATCTTAACTGAAAAGAATGATTATAAAATACCTGAATGGTTGGGTGATAAATATTCTGGAATTGAACATGTGTCACTAGAAACTACAAAATTACAAGTTAGCCCAGAAGATTTTTTAATTTTGCCCGAGGGATTTGGTAATCTTTTTGAGCAGACACAAAAACTATCATGCAAACGTGTTGTTTTAACACAATCATGGTATTATATTTTAAATTCATTAATGCCTGGGGCCACATGGAATAATTATGGATTAAGAGACACAATTGTTGTATCAGAACCACTTAAAAATTATTTAGAGAATCTTTTTGGAAAAGATAATTTAAATATAAAAATATGCAGACAATATATTGATGAAGATTTGTTTTATCCAAATAAAAAACCACAGAAACCCATTATTGCTATTTCTTCAAGAGATCAGATGCAGGGATTAAATATTATAAAACATTTTTATTTGAAATATCCCCAATATAGATGGATTAGTTTTAAAGATATGAAAGGAATGTCAAGGGAAGATTTTGCAGAAACATTAAGGGAATCTTGTTTGGGGGTATGGATTGATAAGATATCAGGATTTGGTACTTTTCCAATTGAATGTGCAAAATCAAATGTTCCGGTTATTAGTTTAATTCCTGATATAACTCCAGAATATGCAACAGACACAAGCTGTGTTTGGACAAATGAACTTTTAAGTATTCCAGATTTAATTGGTAACTGGATAAGATTATGGTTAGAGGATAATTTGCCAGAAGAAATTGTTAAAGGCACAAAAGAATTGGCAACAAAATATGGTGAAGAAGATGGGAAGAAAGAAATTGAAAGAACATATAGGGAATTAATTAATGAAAGAAGAGAGGAATTTGAAAATTATATAAGGTCTAATAGAGAAATTAGTCAACCATTATTACTTCCAAAAGAGGAAGAATTGATAACAGAAGAAGTAAAATGAATAAGTTAAAAAGTAATAAACAGTTTAAAAAAATTAAAGAATCATACTATAAAATAAATGATAAGATTTTATATGAGTGTAATGATTCAAAAACAAGAGAACGTATTAAAATATTACTTAAAAAAGAATTACCATTTTTGAAGAATGTAATTTGTGATGAAACAAATAATTCTCCAGAAGTATTAGATAAACAAATATTGGTGGCAAGAATAGAATATCATAAAGATGAAGAACCAAATACTGATACTTACAGTTATATGGATTTAATATTTGGGCGTAATATAGAATTGGAATGGTTGGGGGAATAATAATAAAAAATTAAAATAATAAATTATGAAAAAACTATTTAAAAAATTATTTCCTTTTATATATAAAAGAGAAAAAGTAGAAAATATAGTATTTAATAAACATGATTCAAATATAAAAAAAATAAGAAAAGAAATGGAAATAATTAAAAAACTAAAAGACAAAATATATGATAATAGATCATTAAATAATAAACTTTATAAACTTAAAAAAAAACAAGAAAAAGAAACAGATAAATATTTAAAGGATATGGCACATGAAAATAAAATAATAAATGGTGAATATGATATGTCAAATAAAAACCCATTTATAAAAATTATGAAAAAAAATATATATATTATAAGAAAATATTAAAAAATAGAAAAGATAAAATAATGGAATCAGAAAAATCAATTCTTGAATTAAGTCAGGAATATAATAATGGTAATGGTAAAATAAATAAACAATTATTTTTTAAATATAAAGTAGAAGAACATGGGTATATGTAAAATAAAATGAAAAAAATAAATAAAAAATTATGAAAAACATATTTAAAAAGTTATTTCCTTTTTTATATAAAAGAGAAAATGAAATTAATGAAAAATTTAATATTATTAATATTGTATTGTCTAACATAAAAAAAGAAATAGAGAAATTAAAAAACATAACAAATGATTTTGAAGAAATTAAAAAAAACTATATGATAAAAAATATCTTAAAAGGAAAAGATTTGATTAAAAGAATGAAAAAAGTAGGCTCAAAAAATATTCAAGAGATTTTGTCATATAATTTAAAGGGATATGAACCCAAATTAACATCAGAACAAAGAATAAAATTAATAAAAAGAAATAATCCTGAACTATTAAGGGATTTAATAGATAATAATTAAAATTATGAAAATAGATAAAAGACCAAAAAAGAGACAATCATATGATGTACTTACATCGAGTGATTCTTGTTATGAATTAAAAAAAAATAATAGATTTATTGTTGAGTTTCCATTTCCAGAGGAATATAAAATAGATCCATGGTTGGTCCAAAAAATAAATGGACCCACCTATGATGTTTTAAATGATAAATGGGAAAATATGATAATAGAATTTATAGATCCAATTGGCCCTTCTGTAACCCAAAGATTATTTCATATATCAAGGTTAATGAATGAGGAAAAATATGATAGGGATTTTATTTTTTTTATTATATCTACCGATCCTACGGGTGTAGATATTGAACGATGGGAAATTTTAGGTAAATTTAAACGTATAGAATTTGTGAATAACGATTATAATAACGATGAACCAAGAATAGTAAAATTAGAAATAATACCAATAAATTGTATATTAAAATATTAAAATTATGAAAGAAAAAACACAGGAAACAATATCGGTTATATTACCGATTCATGAATTAACAGAAATAACAATAGATTTATTTAAAAAATCATTAACATCAGTTGAGATACAACAAGTTAAACCTGATGAGGTATTAATAGTACATACACCACAAATAAAGATTAAAATTGAAGAAGTTTTAAAAGAATTGAAATTAGATATTAATTTTTATAAATTAATTGAAAATAAATCAGATAAAACGGATTTTTGTTCACAAATAAATTTGGGGGTTGATAGTTGTAAAAATAACTATTTTAGTATATTGGAGGCAGATGATGAATATTCGAAGGTATGGTTTAAAAATGTAAAAGAACATATTAAACATTATCCTGATACTGGGGTATTTTTACCCATTACTGTAGAAGTGGACACGGATAATAAATTTCAAGCATTTACAAATGAATCAATATGGGCACTGGGGTTTTCTGAAACTGTTGGATATTTGGATATAAATACTTTATTGAGATATCCAAATTTTAGTACAAGCGGTGCAGTATTTAAAAAAGAAAATTTTGTTGAGGTTGGGAAATTTAAAACAAATATTAAATTATCATTTATGTATGAATTATTATTGAGAATTGCAAATGATGATATTCCAATAACAACAATTCCAAAATTAGGATATTTGCATAAAAATGGTCGTCCTGGTTCATTGTTTGATACATATAGAAAAGAATTGAGTCCAAAACTCGCATCTTTTTATTTGGGATTGGCAAAATCAGAATACTTTTTTTCCAATGAAAGAAAAGTGGAAGAACCTGTTAATTAAAATTGTTTCTATAATCAGTTATTATTTTAAAAAAAATAATAACACAATACAATAAAAAAATGAATACTTGGCAAGAAAAAGAAAAGGATATTGGTATCAAAATGAAGAACAAGCCGTTATAGATTATTTGAAATCTGATGATGCAGAAGAAAAAGATAAAATATATTTAGAAAAATTAAAATACCCACTGTCAAAAATGATAGAAAGTATTTTAAGAAGATATAAGTTATATAATAAAGAATTTAATGAGGATGATTTACAAAAAGATGTATTATCATTTATTGTAACTAAATTTGATAAGTTTGACTCTACAAAAGGATTTAAATCATATTCTTATTTTGGCACTATATGTAAAAATTATTTACGAGGCCAATTAATTAAATCAGATAAAAATAAAGTTAGGAACGTATCTTATGAGGATATATCGACAGCTCTTGAAAATGATCCAGAATTAACATATGAGCTAGTACATGAGTTACCATTAGAAAGTACAAAATTTATTAAAAAAATAATTAAAGAAATAAAACAAGAAATAGATATAAATAAAAATCTTAAAATTAATGAAGTAAAAGTTGGATATTCAGTAATTGATATTTTAGAAAATTGGGAGACCATATTTAATATTGATAATTATGAAAGGGGTAGTAATATTTATGCAAAAAATAAAGTATTATATGTATTAAGAGAAATGACACTTTTAAATTCAAAAGAAATAAGAAATGCTTTAAAAATATATAGATCAATATATGAACTATTAAAAAAAGAAATATATATTGACAAATAAACTACCCACCCACGCTAAAGCGATGGAATGGGTTTTAAACCTAAGAACGAATGCACTTGACAGTACAACATACTTGGTTTTTCAGGATGGTTTATAGTCATCCCCAACAACGCTATATTTTTAGCTGCATTCACATCAGCATCAAACACAGAGTTGCAGTTATTACAAGTAAACTTTTTACCTTGTCTATTGCCTATATGCAGGCAATTATGGCACGTTTTACTCGTATATTCAGGTGGCACAACAATCAACTTAATACCATTAAGCAAACATTTGTAGGTAAGAAAACTTCTCAATTGATTAAAGTTCCATTTTCCTATTTTGCTTCTAAACTTCTTGCCTTTTTTATTAGCAGAAAAACGAATGCCTTTAAGATTTTCAATAGCAATTCCTTTTCCTTCTTTTTTGGCAATAGAAACAATTTGCTTACTAATAGTGTGATTAATTATTGTAGCTGTAGTCCGTTCTTTTCCAGAAAGCCTTTTCAAAACACGCTTTGCGTTCTTCGTGCATTTGGATTGGAGCGAACTTCTAACTTTTTGTCTTTTTTCTCTATAATCTGTAAGTTTTTTAGAATTAAATTTTTTTCCATTGCTAAGCGTTGCAATTTCAAGAAGGCCCATATCAATACCGATAAAACTTTCAACATTTTTAATATCTTCTTCTGGAATTTCAACTGTTTGGAAAAGGTAAAACTTGCCTTTTTTAAATACCAAATCTGCTTCGCCCTTTATGTAAGGAATATATTTTTGATTGTGGCAGACAAATGGAATTTTCAATCTGCCTCCGATAGCCCAAATAGAAACAATGTTAGTTGGCTTGTAAGTAAGTATTCGGCTATCGTAAGAAATACCTCCAAGTGGTTTAAATTCTCTTTTAATTTTTTTGTCAAGTTTATAAGCATCAGCAACCTTAGAAATACAACGGACAACCATTTGAGCAGAAAGATTAAAACTATTTTTTATTCTGTGATATGTTTCGTAATGCAATTTAAAATTATTGAAAATATGCTTTCCCCAAGCAATTTCAGATATATCATCGCAAACAGAATTAGCTTCCTTCATAGTTTCAAGAAGCAAATTAGCCTGTTCATCAGTAGGCAAAAGTTTTATTTTCAATGTCAATTTCATAAATATAAATATCAAAATAAACAAAATAATTTCATATATTTAATAAATAATTTACTAATTAAAAGAGAACGGCAATTCCTCCCATTGGTCACGAAGTGCCAATGGGTTTCCTTGCCTAAAGTAATATAAAAATTTTCAGTTATGGTAAGAATAAATGGGAATTAAATTAAGTTTTGGTCTCCTTTTTTAATAATATGACTATTTATATAATAATCATAAATTAAAATTAAAAAACGATGGGGAGACCAAAAAAATTAAAAATTAAACTTACCAGTGAATCATTAACTGATTTATTACAAGAATCTTATTCTCAATTAGCAGAACAAAGAAATATTGCTTTAAGACAATATAATTCACAGACTAAAAACATTAAACAAACATCAGATATTGCATTGGTTGGGAAAACTAATGCTGAATTATTAAAAATAATTGATAGTTCAATTGAGAAAAAAATAAGTATAGCCAGATTATTAAAAGATATTGTTTATAGGGAAAATAATGATAATCGGGGTAATGATGGAGAACTTTCTGTGGAGGAAAGAAAATTAGTATTTGAAGCAATAAATAGGGAAGGTTCAAATGTATTGAAAGAAAAATTGGAAAAATCAAAGGTTGAGTTAGATTATGGCAATTTATCTGATGATACAAAATCTTCAGATAGTTCAGAAGATTTAGAATAGTGGCACTAAAAGGAAAAGATAAGGTTGACATAATAAGGAATCAAATACGTGCATATAAAAGCATGCAAACAGTTCCTGAATTAAAAAAATTAAAAAGACCAGAGAAAGGCGCAGTTTCTTTTTTATTATCACTTTTAATTGAACTTGTTGGACCAGAAGTTATAAAACAAATTATTATTTCTTTCTTAACAAAAAATCTTATAAAAGGAGAAAATTCTATTAAAAATTCATTAAAAAATTTATTAGTATCAGACAATTCTTCCAAAGGGTCCAATATTCCTAATGAAATAAAAAATGGATTTAAAATTCCTTTAAATAAATTGGATAAATGTGGGGCAGTATTAAAAACTGACCCAAATACAAAAGAAGGAAAAGATATGATAATTCCTGGTAGCATGGATGATCATTTACAAAAATCCATTAATAATACCTTAAATAGTTTTAGTTTTAGTAATTATAAAAGTGTTTTGGAAACACAATATAATAATAGTGATGATACCATATCACTAAAATCACACACATCTCAAAATAATAATTCCTTTTCTTTATTTTTAGTAAATTATATTGATTCGATGAATATAATTAATTCAAAACCACTTATTAAAACAGTTATTGATTTTATGTTTGGGAATTTAACACCCTTAAAATATTCAATAGAATGTTTAATTGAAAAATTAAAAACTGATAAAATACTTGAAAAAATAAAGGATGATGTAAGTGAAGATGATGTTGTGTTATTTGATTTTACAAATAAAGAATTAAATGATATTGAAAAAGAAGCAGAACAATTAATTAAAGGAAATAAGAAAATTGATCTGGGGTGTGGATTTATGGAAATGAATTTTGATATTGATGAAATAAATAATATTATTGATGGGTTAGAGAACATTGGGGAATCCTCAATTCAACAAGTTACAAATGTTGTTGATAATATGGAAAATCATGTTGCTTCAAATAATCTAACAACTGTTCAGCAAAAAGAAAATCAATCAACTGTTAAAAATGGGTTTGCGAGAGGATTTTTAGAAATAATTGAACTTTATTTAATAAGACAGGCTATATTGGGTCCACAAATGCAGATGTTATTTATGTTAATTGATGTATTTAAAGGAAATTTAGATATTGTCGGGGGAGAACTACAAGATAGTTCAGAAAGTCTAACACAGGACTTAAAAAACAGGAAATCTTTGATTAAAAACTTAACAAAACAAACTAAAAGTATTATAACCCAGGCAATTTTTGAAAAATTTACAACAGAGTGTAATAAATTGAAAAGTAGTATTATTCCAAAATATGCAAAAGATGTATTTGGAATTTATGGAAAACAAATGGCTGGGTTGATAGGAATTAGGGACCAGGGGGTAATAGGTTAAAATTTTGTTTTTAAAATATTTATATAAAAAAATAATATTATGGCAAAAATAGATTTTTGTAGTTTTGAATCGGTTCTTGAGGGTGTAAAAAGATGTTTGTTAATTCCACGACCAAAAGTCCCTCGAATACCATCTTTTTTGGTATTATTGGCTAAAGCCAGACCTGGGCTTAGCAGTTCAAAAATAACAGCAGGTATTTTATCAAGACGAAGTGAGGCAGGAATAAATCCATTAAGTCCTGAAATGGAAAAATTAATTAGAATAATTGTAGAAGAAATAGTGGAGGGAATAACTCAAGATGCTAGAATGACAATTGCAATAAATCCAGGAATTCCAGTAACTGCCGGAGGTGCAAATGCTGCCGGCCCGGTGATTTGTCAGGGCAGCACTACTGCACCCGGTTCGGGAACTGGTGTTATCCAATAAAATAAAATTTAACATGATTAAACAAATTGATAAACTAACAAATAATGAACTTTTAAGAAAAATTCAGGATTTAACTGAAAAACATGAAAGATTAAAATCTGAAATAATTATTAAATGTGGAGAAGTGGATATGTGTGAAATTGAATATAATAAATTAATGGAACATCTTGGTAAGAGAATGGGCAAAAAATAATTAAAAAATGGCAGGACTTTTTCCTAAAGTAATAAATGACAATAGAACATCAATAAATGGAACTGACAATACCATATATATTGGTAGAGTTGTTTCATTATCCAATGATATTTTTGATGATTATAGAATTAAAGTTAGATTAAAAGGTATTGATGATAAAACATCAGACAAAGATTTGGTATTATGTGATCCCTTTCTTCCAAAACATTTAAAGATTATTCCAAAAGTGGGGGAGTGGGTTAAAATATTATTTTGGAATACTTCTAATAAATCTCAACATAGAGAATGGTGTGGCCCAATTATATCACAACCACAAAAATTAAAAAAAGATTCAGAATCACCATTTTCAACACAGACATTATCTATTTTATCCCCGGAAACATCAAAAGAGGTTTTGGCAGACGCAAGGGGGGTTTATCCAGAAAAAGATGATATCGCATTACAGGGAAGAGATAATACCGATATAATACAAAGAGAAAGAGAAATAGTACTGAGAAGTGGAAAACATAAGATTGACGATAATTTGAAATTAAATAAGGATAACCCATCATTTGTTCATCAAAAAATATCAGATGATGGCAAAGTATCAAATACCAATATTATTGCAAATAAAATTAATTTAATAACACATGATGGTTCCCCCACATTCAGGGGAATGATAAAAGATAAAAATTCAGATGATATTATTGAAATGTTTTCTGGTAAAATATCAGATAAAATTCAAAAACAAATAAATGAAAATAGTCATTCTGTTATCTATGGAGATAAAATGGTAGAATTTATTGAATTAATAAAGAAATTCTTATCAGAGCACAGTCACAGTTATGCGGGCGGGCCCACAAACGAAACTTCACCTGGCTGGGATACTTTACAAAAAATATTAAAATTTGATTTAAATGAAGGTTCATTTAGATCAAAAAATGTTAAAATAAATTAAAAAAGATATAACTTTTTATTATAAAGTGATATTTATATAAAAAAAATAATTCCAAATGAAAATAATAAAAGTTAAAGAATCTCAACTAAAAATGATAGTTGAAAGTATAATTAAAGAAAAAAGTGAAAACTTGAAAGAGGGAATGAATCCTGGTACAGGAATAGAAGGCTTTGTACAACAAGAAGAATTTCCTAAAAGAGAATTGAAAAGAAAAGAAACTGGTTTTAGAAAAAGAGAATTTGATCCATATCCAAAGGAAAGTCAGATCCTTTCGATATTTGGGCCATATGCTGACGATGTACCACCACAAATTTTACAATTTATGCGAAAGAATCCAAAATATGTTGCAGAAAAATTAAGAATGATCTACGGTAAAAAATATTAAATAATTTTTTTATTTATTAATTAATTCCTTTAATTTTATTGGTTTATTATTCCAGTCAATTTATTTTTTTCTTTCTCACATCTTACATCTTACATATTCAACAGAGCCACAAACATTTTCAAATATTATATTATCAATATTATATTCTTTTAATTTAGGATTAATAATTTCAATTAAATATCTATCAAGTTTTTTATTAAATAATGTAATTGATTTTCTAATTTCTTTTCTTAGTCCTTCATTATTTATTTTTCCAGAAAACAATTTGATTATTTCTTCCTTTTGTAATTCCAAATATCTTGACACAAAATATCTTCTATCAAATATAATGGTTTCATTTCTAATTGTAAATGGTTCTGTTGGATTATTATCACATATTTCTGTAAACCATTTATTCTTTCTTATAAAATTATTTAATTCTTGAGAACAAAATATTCTATCATGTTCTTTTAAAACATTATATCCCATATTTTTTATTAGTTGATTAATAATATCGCTCATTTATTTATTACATCTACAATATTAACATAATAATTATTTTTAGATTTCGTATAAAATTTATAAAATTTATTATTAGTTTTCATTAAAATGGAATGTTCCATAATAATTTTTGGTTTTATCCCAAAGTCCCATAATTGTAATAAATCATCAAATATTTTTTCTAATTCTTTATCATCCAACCCATCCATATCCGATAAATAAATTAAATCTGGTTTAAATCCACTAATATGTGTCGGATATTCAGATATTCTGGAACCATTTATTAATTTCAATTCGTTTGCGTTACTTTTAATTATGTTAACATGAAGTATTCTTTCAATAAAATCTTTTATTGTACCTATTGTACTACCATACCAATAACCACCCCTATATAATACATTCAAATTTGAGTTATTCTGTAAATATTCACAAATGAAAAGACAAATTGTTGTTGTACTTCTAACTATTCTATTCTTTAAAATAACAGAGATATGTTTATCACAAAATGATTCAATCATTTTTTTCTGATTATCATTTAAAATAATTTTATTTTTTTGAGATTGTTTATAATTGAATCTTAGTAAGTAATAATTATTTTCTATATTGTTTATATATTTGTCTGATAATAAACTCATTTGATTATGATTTATAAATTATAGTTTACCTTACATTTTGTTTTCTGAAAAACTAAAAAATAACAATGAAATTTTCTGGCATGTTGTTGATTTTTATGATTTGGGCTAGACATCCTTGATTTTGCCAATAAAACAAACATGTCTTTTGGATAATATCCAATCTCTATTGCTTTCTTCATTATTAAATAATGAGAAAAATAATTAATACCACCACTTACAGTATCTTGACATTTAAATATTAAAATCCCATTATCGTTTAATATTCTATAAAATTCTTTCATTGAATCTTCATAAAATTTCCATAGTTCTGGCATAGAAAAAAAAGAAGAAAATCTTTTATGCATCAAATTACTCCCAGGTTTACTATTTTTTAAAGACGGGCCGATAGAACAAAGAAATGGCGGGTCAAAAATTAGTGAATTAATACTATCATTATTCAAAGGTAAATTTTTACAATCACATTTTATAACATCTTCTCTTTGGGGTTCAATATCAAATTTATATTTTGGCTCTTTTACTTTTCCGTTCTTATAAAATACTCCTTTTGAAAAACAAGGATCGCAATCAATTTCTCCAGATGGAATGTGAAGTTTAATAATATTATTAATTATATCTTGTTGACTAAAATTAATTGACTTTATAACGTCCTTACTATGAACTTTATTTAATTCTAATGTTTCCATAATTTTATTTAAAATTTTTATAATATCTTTTTGTATTTATACATATTTATATATAAATGCTAAAGGGTTTTAAATACAGAATTTTGCCAACAAAGGAACAATCCATTTTGTTAAATAAGCATATTGGATCAAGTCGTTTTGTTTTTAATTTAGCCTTAGAAACTAAGCAAATGGCATACGCTGGCAGTAAAGTAAATTTATCCTGTTTTGACCTTGTGAAACAATTACCTGATTTGAAAAAAGAATGTGAATGGTTAAAAGAAGTTAATAGCCAGTCCTTACAACAATCAATAACTAATTTAGATATGGCATACATAGCCTTCTTCAAAGGGCAAAATGGTTTTCCTACATTCAAAAAAAAATCAAATGGTGGTAGTTTCAATATTCCACAAAATGTATTGGTTGAAAATAATAAATTAATTATTCCTAAATTCAAAAAAGGAATTAATATTGTTTTGCATCGACCAATTAAAGGAACTATCAGACAAGCTATAATAAGTAAAACGCCAACAGGTAAATATTTTGCATCTATACTTTGTAAAACATGTGAAGTAATTAAGCCAAAAGCAATAATTAAAGAAAATACAACCATTGGTATTGATTTGGGAATAAAAACCTTTTTAGTTGCCTCTGATGGACAGGAAATTGATAATCCTAAATTTCTTCGTAAAGCAATGGCAAGATTAAAATATGTACAATCCAAATACTCTAAACACAAAGGAAAAAGAACTAAACATCGGTTGGCTATTTTACACGAGAAAGTTGTTAACCAACGTAAAGATTTTCTACACAAAATTTCAAGCAAACTAATCAAGAACCACGATAGTTTGGCAATAGAAGATTTATCAGTTTCTAACATGGTAAAAAACCACAAACTTGCACAAGCAATTAATGATACTGGCTGGTCAACTTTTGTTACTATGTTAGAATACAAAGCAGAATGGTATGGCAAAAACATTCTTAAAATTGGCAGATTTGAACCATCAAGCAAGACTTGCTCATGTTGCGGATATATAAACAAAGAATTAACCCTATCAGACAGGGAATGGATATGTCCTAATTGCGGTGCAGTTCTTTCAAGAGATAAAAATGGTGCCATAAATATTAAATCATTTGCCATTAAAAATTATTTGTCTGTGGAATGCAGACTTAAAAATTGTAACGAATTGCCCCGTATTAATAAGGGAGTGATGACTTACGAAGCCCAACCCATCGCCTTTGGCGTGGATGGGTAGTTCACAATATCTTTCCATCATTGATTGCCCCATGTTTTGTGCAGGATAATCAAAATGAAATGGTTTACCTTTTAATTGAGAATAATAATTTGATATTTTCATTGGATGAAATTCCCCCAAATCTTCAGTTTTTCCATCATTATAAAATATATGAATGTCTCCATTTGTATCTGGTCCAGAATAAATTATGGAATCTTGATTATATTTGTCCATTAATTTTTTAATTAATTTTAAAGTTATATTAGAAACAAATAATGAAGGTTCACTTCTCCATATTATTTTATCTTCTGGACAATCATCAAGATTATTGACATTTATTTCACATTCTTTCCATTTACCAATTAATCTAATAAAACCAAGTTTATTTGATCTTAAATCGTGCTTTAATTTTTCAAAATTATCCTTATTTTTATCTGGTAATAATTCTTCTTTCCAAGATGTTAATATAGAAAATGAAGTATGTTTACTTTCTTTATAATGTTGATAAACTCTATTTAAAGATGATTCATTTAATTTCTCTAAATTATTTTCATTTCTATATTTTATAATATCTTGATATGAATGTTTTTCTTTATTTATCAAATAAACATCTAAGCTCATATTATTTTAATTTAATTGTTAAAAAATAGTGTTATAAAAAACAAAGATAAGTAAAATATTTTAAAAAATCAATAGGTATTTAAATATATATAGTTTCTTCTTTAATTCTTTTATTTATTAAATCACAATATTTTTCAGATATTTCAAATCCTATCCATTTTCTGTTTAATTTAATCGCAGCCAAAGCAGAAGTCCCACTTCCCATAAAAGGATCAATAACAATTCCATTTTCTGGACAAAAACATTGAATAATATCATACGGTAATTTATCTGGAAAAGTTGCTGGATGTTCATGTTTTAATTTTGTTCCATCGCCACAAGTAATATAATCCCAAATAGTCCCACGACATTTTGTTATGTTTATCATTTTCTTGGTGGATTTAAATGTGGTGCCATCGGTTTTTCTTGTTGCTCTACCTGTCATAAATTTACCACCGTGTTTAGATAATATTTTAAGATTTTCTTTATTAAAATATTGAGGTTTATCACCTTTTAAAAAAATGGGAATATATTCATGATCAACTCTAAATCTTTTAGTCCACCATGCACCCTCAACTCCTTGTTTTTGATATATGCAGCATTCAAATAATTTAAAACCAATATTATCACACCAATCAACAATTGTTCTGAAAGATGTTAAACTTTTTCCAAAATTCTTTGTTTGGTCCTGAATTATCATTACTGATATTCCACCATCTTTTAATATTCTGAATAATTGTTTTCCTGTTTCATGTAAATCTAATTCAAACCCATTATATTCCCTAATATTATTGTAAGGCGGAGAAAATACGGCAAGATCAATTGAATTATCTGGAATTTGTTTCATTCCTTCCACACAATCTATATTATAAACTTTATTTAATTCAAATAAACCCAATTTATCCATTAATTATATTTTTGTTCATCCAATCCATATATTTCAGTATTTGGTAATAATTCTTTGATTTTTTGTTGTTCTTTTATGGATAATTTATTGCCATATAAATATAAGTCTTCTAACTGAATTAAACCCCTAATTGAATCTGGTAATGAAAATAAGTTGTTATTATATAAATATAATTTTTTTAATTGAATTAAATTTCCAATTGAATCTGGAATGGAAGATAAACTGTTACAAGATAAACATAATTCTTCTAATTGAGTTAAATTTCCAATTGAATCTGGTAAAGAAGGTAATTTATTATAATCTAAATATAATTTTTTTAATTTACTTAATACATCATTCCACAAATCAATTTCTTTTTCAATTAATATATCATTTGTAACTGATTTATTTTTACCATCAATTATTTTTCCATATACTTTAACTAAACATATTCTATTTTTTAAATTACATCGTTTATAATAAAAAATATCTTGTATACTTTTATGAAAATGAAATCCAGAATTACACATTTTCAGATCATTTTCATGAATTTTATATCTTTTTCCTATCTCATATTGAAACTTTATTCTATCTGTTGGGGCGGTAGATAGATCTGATTTAAAATTTTTATACCCTGTTATCATTTAATTTTAATAAAAAGTTTAATAATTTAATTAAAAAACAAAGATAAGTAAAATATTTTAAAAAATCAATAGCTATATTTCATTAGCCATATAATCATCCAATTTTAATTTTTTATTGGATTTCAATAATTCACGAATTCCACTTAAACCAAAATCTTTTCTTATTTGAGATAAATCAGTATCAGTTGGAATATCAACAACTCTTATTTTATCTTTTAATTGAATGGTTGTATGTAAACGTTTGTATATCTGGTACATTTCTATCTTTGCATCACCATCAAGAACAATAAAAATATATCCCCCATTCAATTTTTTTATCAAAGTATAGTATAGATGGTCGCTCATAACTTTTCCGATCAGGGGAATGATATTAGTTAGAGGATAAAGACCAATCATGTCAAACATGCCCTCACAAATAAATAAAGAATTATTCCAATTAATATTATGCTCATTTATTATAAGATTCATTTTTTCAATATTTGGATTTAAATATTTAATTTTTTGACCTGTAAAGCTGCGAGCTACAAAATAATTTAATTTATTATTTTCATCATAACTTGGAATTATTATTCTGTTTTCATATCTACCTTCACTACAATATCCCATATTATATTTTTCAATGATTTCATCATTTAATCCCCTCAATGCCAAATAATTTATTGATTCTTTATAAGATAAATCATTTTTATTTCCATCTTTAAATAAAATTAATTCTCTTGGAAGATAAATGGGTCCCTTATAATGTTGATTGTCATCATTGTTATTTTGTTCATCATGTTCATCATCTACATCGACAAGGGACAAATATTGTTTTAATTGAAATTTTGTGCCTCGTTCTCGTATTAATTTCATCAAGGATCCATGAGTACCATTAGTTTCTGAACAAGACCAGCAATTGTACTGGTATCTCTTTAAACTCACTTCTAAATTTCCTTTTCCATCAAGATGATTTAATCCTTTAATTTCATAACTACATGTTGGACAATCAAATCCGTACTGCAATTGAGAATGATTTTTCTTTGTAGGTTCACCCAAAATGCTGATAATTAAAGAATATAATGGATTAATTTGTATCATAAAAATTAAATATTATTTTTAAATATATGTGCCATGATAATTAATTATTTTATAAATATGTTCAAAAAATTCACTATAACTAATATTCATTTTCATTCTATTACAAAATTTACAACATGGAACACAATTTTCTATTACATATCCTTTTAAATTATCTTTTCTATCTATTCCATTATAGATATACTTACTCCATTCATGTTTACTGATACTATTACTATATTGTATTTGTAATGGTTCTAATCCACAATAATAACAATTTTGTAATGTTAATTTTTTAAATTGTTCTTTTGTTAGATTAAATTTTAAATTTCTAATTTTTGCACTTCTAATATACTGAGTAAATAAACTATTTAATCCCGATTCTCCCTTATTTATTCTTCTATATGTATTACCTTTATGTGCCTTTGAAGACATTTCTCTTTGTAAACAACTACAACTTTTTACCTTTCCGCTTTTTAAATGATGAGCTCCAACAATTTTAATTTTACCACAGTCACATTGGCATTTCCATAATGTATTATTAAATTTATCTTTTCCTATATATTTTAATGCTGTTAATCTATTAAATTTTTGTCCAGTTAAATCAAATATTGTAAACCCACCTCTTGGATCTTTTATTTTTGTGATACCGTTCTTTGTTCTTTTTATTAATCCTGTCTCTGTTTCTCCAGTAATGATCCATTTTCCATCTTTTCTGGGCTTCGTGTATTTCTTCTTCGGTAAAATATTTTCTTTTTCTTCCCATTGTTGTCTAATGTTTATTTCTTTCATAATTTATCGTTTCTATATAAATAGTCGACAAATTAAAAAAATCTAATAAAAATACAATAAAATTAAATATTTGGTTCTTATTCCATATTTTATAATAACATTATATATACCTGATAATATTGATGATATTATCATGCAAAATACAAAGATAAGTAAAATTATTTAAAAAGAAAGGTTGTTTAATATTTTATTCCATCAATATAAATAAATCTATCTGTATTTTTAACAGAATCAAAACATTTAAATCCAATCTTTTCCAATATTTGTTTTAATTCATGTTCTTTACCTTTCCATTTTGAAGAAGGTTCACAAATAAAAATATTACCAAATGGTTTTAATGTTCTATATGCTTCTTTCAAATAATCTTCATAATTTGATCCCATTAATGATAATGAAAATACTGCAACATCCAATGTATTATCTTTTAACGGAACATTACACATATCACAAGAAATAACCTTATTATTTATTGCAACATAATCAAAACCATATATTTTATTATCAGGTAATTCATTAGATAATAAATTCTCACCACAACCAAAATCACCAACAACCCAATCTAACCTATTTTTTATTTTTTTAGATATTTCAATATATGGAATTTCTGACCACGTTTTTCTTTGTTCACTATAAAGAGTATGATACAAATACCATTCTTCTGGTTCTTTTTCTATTCTATCTTTTGTTGTACTGGAATGAGAAACCGACCATCTTCTATTCATTTCAGAGAAATCCCCTAATTTTCTTTTTAATTTTTCAACAAACTCTGGATTTAATGGTATTTTTAATTCTTCTCTTTCAAATGTAATAATATTATTTTTATTTATTCTATCTAACCAATCTTTAAGTTCTTGTTTGGCATCTTCAATCATTTTACCTTTTGGTGGTAATAGACTTTTTGGAACTCTCCCATCAATTGCCAAATCTGCTAGTGTTGCTTTATATTTAACAATATTAAATCTTTTTTTATCCCAACTCCATTGTCCGTTATCCGTATTAATAATAACTTGGGGAATATAAACATTAACTTTATCAAAAAGAGAACCCTGTCTTTTTATTCTTCCAATTAATTGATCAAATTCTGAACTTGTCCAAGGGACACATAATGGAATTAATGTATCACACACTTTTTGTATTCCATCTACGCCAGTTCCAACTGGTGCCGAACCAATCAAAACATCAACTTCTCTTCTTTTAAATCGTTCCAGACCCGCTTTATCGTCTCCAGTATAAAATCCCACACTAAATCCCAAATCTTTCACATATTTCCCAATATCGTCAATTATTCCTGTAACATAATAAGTATAGATTAAAGTGCCAGGTTTAATATATTGCTTTATTGCATCCAATTTTGGTTTTAACAAACATTTTTCCAAATCAAGTACACCCCCCTTCGGTACATTTTTAATATCTTCCACTAAATGAGACCCATCAATATCAATTTTTTCTATATTAACTGAAATATCATATTTTGGTTTGTATCTCAAACCAGTTATGGTTAATGCTTTATACATTTCAATACCATTAATTATGGATCCTTTTGTATCCAAATCGTCATGTGATTGACCAGATAATAATTCAATTAGTTTTTTTGGTTCTTCTAAATTATTAATAACTGGAGTTGCAGACATTCCTAACAAATATAAATTTTTATTTAATTCTCTTGCTTTGATAATTAACTTATTTATAACATTTCTTCTTATTGATTCTTTATCTTCATCTCTTTGTTTTACATTTTGAATCTCATCCAAAATAATGTAATCAAAAATATTATTTTCAAATAATTGGGAAGCAATATATTCACCATCTTCTTGTTGAAATGTTTCATAATTTAATATTAAATAATTGTTTTCATTATCTTTTGGCAAAGTAATATTATATTTATCGTTTAATATATTATAAGAATTAGCAGGAACGTTATCCAAATATTTTTTAACATAAATGTTATTATTTGTGAAATATTCATTTATGGATTTAACCCACCCATCAACAATTGAATTATTACAAATAATCAATGTATTTTTTAATTTTGCTATTCTTCCAGCTAAAATTGCTGAAAGAGTTTTTCCTGAACCTACCCCAGACCAGTTCCCATAAATTTTTTCTTTTAATAATCTGTAAGATACAAGTAACTGCATGTCATTGGGTTTATATTTGAAAATATAATCTTTTGGTATTTTAAGATTTTTCATTTCATAATATTCTGTCAAAAACTCTTTCTTAATAATTTCAAAATTTTTACCACCATGTTCATTTTTCAGTTTGTCAATGTTTACTTCTTTTTCATTTAAAATATTATTCCAAAATTCTTTTAATTTATTTTTTAATAAAAAATCAATATTTTCATCATCAAGTGATGCCGTTATCATTTTATTATCCAGCATTTTTAATTTTTTTATTGCATCTTCATCATTGGGAATTAATTCTTCCTCTTTTTCATTTTCCGTAATATCTAATTTATCTTTTTCTAATACTTGTTCTGTAAATTGTAATTCTTTTTCAATTTCTTTTTCTTCTTCCTCACTATCAAATTCTGTTTCATCAGTTTTTTTAACTTTGTTTATTATATCATTTAATATATCTTTTCTATGTTGGGAACCAGATTTGGAGGAAACAAAATCTTCCAATGAGCCAAGCTCTTTAAGTTTTTTGGCTAAATTATTTGAATTTATAATTGTTATAAGTTCAACAGAAGATAAATTAATTAATTCAGATTGAAGAGATTTTAAAAAATCAATTATTGCTGATTTATTCCATTGATGTTGGCCATTACCCAAATAACCTAAAAAATCAGCATAACAAGTAAATTCATTTTTATATGTACGTTCTGGGATTGATGGAATATTATTTGGTTTATTTATTTTCCACCAATTTTCAAATTCCTCACAAGATTTCAAATTAAATTTATGAACAAATTCTTTTGCTTCTTCAAATGGTAAATGTTGTTTACTTTTTTCTAAATTAGATAAAATTCCACCACCTAAAAAATTTCCCCATGAAATCCAACCTTTATTTTTATAGGCGACTCCTGGTGTTTTGGGGATATTATTTGGAAGGTTATTGTTTTTCCAATATTCTTGCCATTTTGATATTGATTTCAAATTTAATTTTTGAACATATTCTTTTGCTTCTTTAAATGGTAAAAATTTTTTCAACTGATCAGCAATTCTACCTGTCCCTAAAAAATCACCCATTGAAATCCACCCATGATTTTTATAAGTTTTTGATAAGGTTCTTGGTAAATTATTTGGTTTATTTATTTTCCACCAATTTTCATATTCTTTCCCAGATTTCAAATTTAATTTTTGAACATATTCTTTTGCTTCTTTAAATGGTAAAAATTTTTTCAACCGACCAGAAACTATACCAGTTCCTAAAAAATCACCCCAAGATACCCATCCACTTTTTTTATATGTATTATCTGGGTATGCTGGAATATTATCTGGTTTATTTGTTTTCCACCAATTTTCATATTCTTTCCCAGATTTCAAATTTAATTTTTGAACATATTCTTTTGCTTCTTTAAATGGTAAATGTTGTTTACTTTTATCATATCCTATCCAGTCAGCCATGCTAATAAATTCTTTCTTATAAAGTCTATAAGGATTAATAGGGATATCGTCTGGTTTTTTTGTTCTATTCCATATTTTTAATTCATGCCCACTTTTAAATCCCTGTTGTCTAACAATCTCTCTACTATCTATAAATGATTTCCATTTTCTATTGTGGTTAGAAATTTTATCCTCACCCAACCAATGATATATGTCTTGCCATCCCTTATTTTTATATACTACATTTGGATTAATTGGTAAATCAATCGGATTATGTTTTTTAAACCAAATATTATATCCAACCCAACCATTCCTAATATTTTCTTTTCTTATTTTTTTTAATGCTTTTTGAAATGGCAAGTTCCTTTTTAACTGATAACTATACCTATCTATATTTAATAAATCACACCAAAAACTATTCCTCTCTCCATTATATTGTTTATTTAATTCATAATATGATTTAGGGTTTCGTGGAATACCTAAATCTCTATTTTTTCGATAAAATTCTAAATAATCTTTTGGATTTTTAATATTATTTTTCCTTACTAGTATTTGTAAATTTTTAAAAGATAACATTTTATTTTTTTCATAACCACATTTTTTACAACCACATCTGAGTTTATGAGAAGATGGTGTAATATAAAATGGTCCATGTACTGGACATATTATTTTAACTTTTGTCGTAGTATTAATATATTTTACCAATGAATAATCATATTTATCCTCGTGAATCTCTTTGAATTGTTGAATAACTTCTTCTTTGGTTAGTTTACTTGGCATAATTATTTTTAATATTAAAAATTAAATTTTTCTTACTTATTATCAATTAAATCAATAACATTTTGGATGTTTAAAATACCAAAAATTAATAAAATTGAAATGAATGTAATAATTATCATCCAAATTTTATATTTTTCATCATTAAAAGAAAGAAAACCAATAATTATATTAATTAGTTTAAAAAATAATATTTTATCATAAAAATAAAAACAATAAATCCAAAAAGTAAATTTAACAGTTTTGTCATCCCCGCCAGAATAACTAATTGTTTCATCACATTTTTCTTTTAAAGTATAACGCATAAAAATGCCCTCATTTGTTACTGTTTTTATCAAATTATTTTTTATCTTTAAAAAAATCCAGTTGATTATTTCTATCAAAATTATTGTTAAACTTATCGCTACTAGCCAGCATATAATTGTTAAATTATTACTGATATTATTTATTATATTCATAATCTTTTTACTATAAATATTATTTTTATTAATATGTTTATATTTCAATTTTACAAAAGTAAGTAAAATAATTGAGATTTCCAAATAAAAAACAAAATTATTTTTTAAAATTATATTTTTGATTAATATAACCAATAGAAACACACACAGAATCACTCATGTCAAATGATTCTTTTTTCAATACGTTATTTTTTGAATATATCCATATAATTGAAGGATATTCTTTTTGAACCAAATCCCAAATCACCATTTTTTTATCAATCTCATAATCATAACCCCCAAATAATACTGGATTTCCAGGTTTTTCAATTAATTCCCCATTTTTTTTAAATTTCCTTGGTTGCATTAATTCTGGAAATGCATATTTCCTTGATTCATAGGCACTCAAATAACTTGGAACAATTTTAAATATGTCATAAATTACTTTGGATATCATTCCATTAAATTTAATTAATATTCCACATGTGAAAATATTATTGCTTGATATAAGTGGTTCTTCAATAACAATATCTGTTATTCCGATATCTTTATATTGTAATAAAAATTCTTTTACAATATCTACTTTTCTGAACATTTCCTCAAACTTATTCTCTGGTTTTGGATTCTTTGGTTGTGGAGAAATATGTGTTAATGTTAATAATTTTTTATTTTGGTCCATTATACAAATTCCCACAGTTTTTGTTGAAATATCCAAACTTAAAATTTTATTGTTCATATTATATTAAAAACTTAATTATACTACTAAACCTTTCTTTTTTAAACTTTCAAATATTATTGCACTTTCTTTCTTCATTTCTTCATGCCATTTTTCATCTCTTGGTTTAAATTTTATCTCATCTTCATCATGTTCTTTCAATGCTTGTTTATTATTTCTATTAACAAATTTCCAATAATATTTATTTTCTGGATCTATTCCTTGTTTTACCATATTATATCCATTTTCAATTATTAAATTTATTATTGGCTGGTGCCACGTTATTTGTTTTTGATCTTTATATTCGTCATAAGTTACAATAAAAAATACATCTGGTTTTTTCATATTTAATAATTTTATCCTCTTTAATTTATCTTTCATTTTATTAATTCTTTAACTTCTTGTTCAGATAATAATTGTTTCTTTTCATTGAAAATCATAAATTCAAATCTCATATTCATTTCCAAACATTTTTGTTTTTTTAAAAATATATTATCTTTTTTGCATTTATATGTCCATGTACTTTTAACTTCAATTATTTTGTTTTCTGATATAATGTAAATATCAGGATAGTATCTTCTTCTTTTATTATTCTCTTTATTATACCAAATTTTACCTATTGTTTTCTCAATATCTTTATTATCAATTAATAAATCTTCTTCTTTATATATTTTTAATAATAAATCTAATGCTAATGGTTCATATCCTTGAACTTTAATAATTTTACCAGACGGTAAAATATAATCCTTTAATTTAAATGCTGATTTTTGTTGTTTTTCAAAAATTTCTGAATTTTGTGAAACATTATTAGTACCATATTTTTTTAAATTTGTTTTCTCTGCTTTAATTCTATTATTATAATATTTATTACCATATTTTTCCAATTTTGTTTTTTCTACTTTTTTCCTTAATTCTGGAGATTGAAAGCAATTATCAACTCCAAATTTTTTATTATTAGTTTCTTTTCTCTTATTATATATTACTTTAAATTCTTTATTTGATTTATTAGAATATGTTTTAGATATACTTTTTGGATTATTATAATTTTTATTTCCATATTTTTTTAATTTTGTTTCCTCTGATTGTTTTCTGTTATTATAATTTTCATCACCATGATTTTTTAATTTTGTTTGTTTAGTTTTTTCTGGATTATTAAAATAAGCATCGCCATATTTTTTTTCTTTTATTTCTAATAATCTATCAAATATTTTTTTATTTTGTATAGGAAAATTTACCCCATATTTTCTTAAAGAGGTTTTTTGGTTTTTGCCTGCAATATAGGCACATTTTTGAGAACAACTATACTTATCAATAAAATTTTTAACGTTTTTCAAATATGTTTGATATTTTATTTGTTTTTCTTTTCCACAGATATCACATTTAACTTTTATTTTTACTTGGCTTCCTTTTGATAAATGATTAACTGGTATATCAATAATATCATTATATTTTATATTTGTATATCCTAATTTTTGAAAATATTTTATAGTAAATGGTCTTATTGTTATTTTAACTGTTTTTGTTAATATCATTTTCTTTTTGTTTATTTAAATATTCTATTATTAATCTCTCAATTAATCTGGACTTATTTATTAATGTAAAATTTGAATAATTTTTTAATCTATCAATTATTTTTTCTTCAACTGTAAATGTTACTTTTTTTCTCATAATTATATTTCTTTTACATATAAATATTACATAAAATAGCAAAAGACCATTTATTTTAAATTATTTTTTAAAAAAGTTAGATTTTGATTTGTATATCGAAAACCACAATATTATTTTTACTTTTGGGAACGCTTTCTGAAGTCTTGGCGATAGCTATAAGTTCTGGTGGATTCTTGCCATTATATAACCCAATTTCTGTAATATATAAATTGTCTGAATTTGTTGCGTTAACCATTCCTACCCCCCAAACATCCTCGGCGGTTTTATTAGTTGAAACGTTAAATTCTTGGAGGTCTCCTATGCAAATTATGTGCTGTATAAATTCTGTGACAAATGATCGAAACTGTATCTGGGCATTAGTAGTGATTCCAGTTTTAGTGAAATTGGTCCCAAACTGTTTTTCTAGTTCTTGAACTATAACTGGATCATGAATTGTACAAAATCCGGCTGAAAGATATGCTACCCCCAGAATTAAATCTTTTTTCTTTCCAGCTGGAGTATCATCCATAAAATTTGCTAAAAATTTCCCACCCTTATCAAATGGTCTTTTATTTGATTGTCCTGTTGCCCATGACTTTGCAGTGTCACTATTTGGATTACTTGTTCTTGCACTTAAAGCATCACTGAATAAAAATGCAACATTAGAGGGGTTATCTAAACTTGGTCCTCCAAATTCATGTGATTGAGGTTGTGGATCACTATAAAGTGAATCTGGGTCCAAAATACTTATAGGATCATCAAAATAACTACTATATAAATTTATTGTTGTTCCCCCCGATGGTACAGTTAATTTAATAGATTTACCATCAATTAATTCTCCATAATGGTTTTTAGGTATATCAACAACAACTATTTTATTTTGATTCCCAACGCCTGAAAATGCAGTATTACTAAAACCGCCATTAGCAAATGTAGTTCCAGTGAATTTTATTTTTTGTTCATTTGTAATAGGATAATTAAAAGAAGAGAATAAATTCCCATATTGACGACTTGTCAAATCTGTTCTATCAGCAATAGTAAAACTAATATGATTAGATTTTGGTGAACCACTACTATCTAAAGTAATTAAATTCCCAGAATTCAACCATACTCTTTCTTTTTTAAATCCACCAGATGTTTGGTCAACTTGTTTTAAAAACGGGGCCAAGGAATTATCTTGTGGAGGTGGTGGTGGAGTTGGTTCAGGTTCTTGACCCTGCAATAGTTGACCTTTATCTTTTATAAAATTTGGATCTGTAAGATTTAGATTTACTGGCATATTGTTCTATTTTCTATATAAATATTATCAACTTTAAAATTTTAACCTAATATTATTTAATTCTGTTTTTTTTGATAAAATTTGAATATCTTTGATTATTTGTGTTTCTGATACTGGTTCTAATTTTTCTTCTTCCAATTTTATTTTTTGAAATTTACCTTCAATAACTTTAAGAAATTCTATCTGTTTCTTTTGTAATGTTTGTTTGATTTCCAACCCCCCTATTAATGTATTTTGATTTTGATTTAAGCCTAGCCACCATCTGTTAAATTGAAAATTTCCATTATCATTTGTTTGTTCCAAGGGATTTAAAAATATTAAATGAAATTGATTGTTTTCATCTGATATTCCTTCATATTTTAATGTGGATATTATATTTTTATCATTTGTATTCACCCCTTTTAATTGTATTTTACTACTTGTTTCTCTATTAATTCTTCCGATGGAAAGAGTATCTCTTGCAGGAAACTCAAAATTCAATATTTTTTCACTTATTATTGTACTATCTGATTTAGGTTTTAAATAAATAAATTGTTTATTTATTGCTGAAATATATTTTGGTAATGTTTCTTTTCTAGTATTATCAATAGAAAAATGATCCATTATATCATTTTTATTTCTTCTAATAATATCTGCATAAAACTTATTTATTGTTATTTGTTTAGTTGCCATTTTATATATAAATATTCATTTATTTCATTATTTCATAATTACCTTCTTTATTTGTCATATAAAAGTTTCCTCTAATATTATATAACTCATAAGGAAATAAATCCATCCAGTATGTTTCTTTTCCAAATAATACATTTTTAACATTATTTGTGAATTTAACAGAATTAATATCAAAATAAATAATTGATAGTAAAACTACATCACCATTATTATTAAATATAATATTATTTCCCATCTTATTAAGACTATCTAACCATACAAAACCATTATTATTAAATTCAACATTATCTGGAATATATGTTATTAAATTAGAATCAATATAAGAACCATTAATAATAATTTTATTGTTTTTTATTTTATAAGGATATTTTTCCTTATTTAATATATCAATGAATTCTTTTCTCCTTGAATCTGATTCTGAAATAATATTCTCTATTAATCTTTTAAATTGAGATTCTGTAATTATAATTTTCATATATTCTTATATAAATATTTACTTATATTAAAAATAATCGGTTTTAATAATAATTTTAATATTTGTTCGTTATACCATAAAATAAAAAATAATTTGGTAAAAATTTAAAAATCAATTAATTATAAATATTAAACATATTCCCATTTATACCCTCCAGCCGTTTTAAATCTCTTTCTACAACAATTACAAATAACACTAGATATTATTCCTGTTTCTTTGCCTGCTATTTCTAAACTTTTAAATTGTTTAATAAAATTACCATTTTTATCATATTGATTAACTGATCTAGGATCAAATACGTTTTTTTCATGTTTATGATCTTCTAAATTTAATTTTTCTCCTTTATATTTAAAAATATATCCGCCGGCAGTTTTCCTTCTTTTTTTATTTCTACAAACATTACTTATTTGTCCATCACTGATATTTAATATTTTTCCAGCTTCTTTTATACTGTTCCATGTTTTAATAAAATTACCTTGTAAATCATATTGATCAACTGGTTTTAATGGATTAATATTTCGTCCCATCCTAGATTTACTTATATTTTTACAATGTTTTTTCGAAAATCCTACACCATATGCCCAATGATTTTTACCACTACCAAATCCAGTTCCGCCAGGAGTATTATTTGTTAATTTAAGCCCCCACGCCTTCATTTGTTCAATCCAATATGGTTCCCAAAATTCCCACTCATCTTCTGGAACAATATCTAATATTTTTAATTCTGGCTCTATGCCTTCTTTTATTAATTTATATATCCAACGTTCATTATGTGTTCTCTCTTTATTAGAATTCTTTTTTTGTGATATTAAAATATGACTTCGTAATCTTCTTTTTACTTTATCAGTTTTGCCAACATAGCGAATTTCATTCGTTCTAGGATCTGATAAAGTGTAAATAAATATATCCATTTTATTATATTTCTTAAAATAAAATCCCTCACATTTATTGGGTAATCTATACAATAGTTAAATTGAAGAGAAATAAATGGTATTGGGATTTTAAATATCTTATTTTTAACTATTTTACATTACGATTACCTATTATATAAATACCTGGTAAATGAGCAAAAGGCCAATTATTTTAAATTATTTTTAAAGAAGGTTTAGAAGTCTAATCCAAGCTCTATGATCACAGTTTTCCCCACTTTCTTTTCAATTGGTCTATTTATTTTTCCAACAGCAACAAGATTTCTATTATTATCATAAATTCCCACTTCTGAAATAAATACTGAAGTTGTCCCATCAAATGTTGGGTTAATTGAAGTATTAAATTGATTTCCCCCCGCAGGCAAAACAAATTTTGTTTTATAGCTTATTGCCTGAATATCCGTTTCAATATTTCCAAAAAAGAATACTTCATCCCCAAATTGTAATTTTGTGTCTTGAGAAGTTGTTGGAATATCAATATAATTATGTAAATTATAAGTATTTCCAGAATTTGTATCATATAATTCTTTTGTTATATTAAATATTTTTTGATTGGATGATTGATCCAAATCATCTGGATTAATTGTTGTTGCGGATGTTGTATTATAACTGGTTAAACCTGTTGTTTGATCAATCCATCTCCATAAATCTGCTTTGGGTCTTTGTCCAAGTGCTGTTCTTTGAACTAATAATTTTAAATTTGTTGCATTCCAACCTGTGCCAGAATAAGTTGCCATATTGGCAACACTTCTCATATATGGTAATTTACCAAGTGGAAATCTAACTTGTGCAACCCCAGGAACTGGTGATTGAGATGTGTCTCCTGTAATTCGGACATAATTTTGACAATGTAATCCTGTTGTCATTCCAAGATTAATTGGTGTTCCAACAGTTGTTCCTGACCAAGTTCTTTGATTTTCAAATAAATAAGAAACCCATACTTGTTGTGTTTGTGGTGAAAATAAATTACTTCCCACGCTTGCAGCAACATCAACTGCTTTACCTTCTAATGTCGGTAATGTCCAATTTCTATTGGATTTATATAACATTGCTGCCAATAATTCCTCATCTTCAATGATAATAGTTTTTAAATCATTAAATACTTTACCAACAGTATTTCCAGAACTATCTGTTAAATTATAATAAGTTGTTGTAATTTTACCATTTGTTTTTGATGGGTCTAATGTATCTCCTACTATTAAATTCTTTTTAGTTTCCCCCACATTTGATAATTCTAGACCAAATGTCGTCCCATCATTATGATGCCACATTATAAGTGGTAAATGGAGTTTAACAGTATCTTTATGTAAACTTTCCCCATAATAATTTGAAATTGAATGATTTGTATAATGAATTATTCCTATTGCTTTTTGATCTGGTTTATCAAAAGTATAATTTAAATAATTTTTTATTCCTGTATATCCTGTAGAACCATAATCTGTATGTTCTTCATATGTTGTTAAATCATTCCCTGCAATTGTTTCTGTATGAACAATATTCATATTCCAGATATTAAGTTCATCATTTGCTAAATTAGATGTATTTGTAAAGGCAAGAGTATCTTCATTCCAATATTGTGTTGTTTCTCCAGAACCATAAAAAGTATCTATTGAATTACCAGAGGGATAAAAGAAAACATTTGCCAATGTTGTTTGAGATGCTCCAGATAATAGCCTACCCCCTGTTGTTGTTCCGCCTGTTAAAGCATTAAAATTTGGAAGAATTCCCCTGTCCGTAGTAATATCTAAAAATCCACTTGTTGCTAAATTTCCAGATATTGATTCAATTTTATACCACAAATAAGGTATTGGTTGCCTATGATCAATATAAATTGCACTCCCGTTATTTGTTGATCTTGTAAGCGCTGACATTGAAGGGTTTCTCCATTCAACTAACATATAATCATCAACTTTGGGTTGGGTTCCACCAGTAAAAGTTGATCCACTATAAACTCTCATTGATGTTGTTCCTGTTACACCAGAAATATGAATTCTTGCATCAGCTTGATGTAAATAAGGTTTAGATGCTGGTGATTGAGCTGTGCGTAATGAATAATTATTAGATGTACCAGAAAAAAATCCTCTTTGTTTGGCAGTATTGGTTATTTCATTTTCTACAGGTACTATTGATGGTAAAGGTTTATAAAAATCTTCAGAAGTATAACTAAGTTTATCTTCAGCTGGAATAAGATATTTTCCTATTGGTGATTTATCAAAAGGACTTAATATTCTGTTATTACTATGTACAAAAGAAATATCTTTTCCATAGGTATAATCAATTTCAGAATCTCCAAAGGAAAATTGAGAAAATGTTAAAGCCCCACTTGATAAAAGTTTACGTCCTATGGTTGTAAGACGTGCCGAAAGAAGAGGCGAAGGCGTTTTATTTATAAAGCTCATGTTTTTAATTATTATTTTTATATAAATATTTCATATTCAAATTTATTTTATTATTTCATAATCACCTTCTTTTAAATTGACTTTCTGTAATTATAATTTTCATATTAAATGTAAGTTATAAAAGGTAACGATAATTCCGTACTTGTTAAACCAGACCAATTATGTAAATCACCCAATGGATTTGAACTTAATATCTGATTATTATTTAATGCGTTTGACACATCCAAATCAAAATTAATTTTTAATATTCCAATTTCATCGTTTATATTATCTGTTTTTGCTATAAGTGTTAATGGTTTTCTTGATAAATAGTTTATTGGTGTTGTTCCATTACCAGAATATACAATATTGAATAATCTATTGGTATTATTTGGATTTGAATTATGTTTAATGAAATTTCCCAATAATTTTATTTCTTCTTGAATCAAATCTCTTTTATAAAATCTTAAATAGTGATTTCTCCATCTTTTTTCTATTTCATCTGGATTTTGAATCTCATCTCCCATTAATTCTTCTGGATCTTGAAGTATTTCACTTCTTGCTTCAAATATTTTGGGCCCATCAAATCCTGTATCAACTGATGCTGCTGGGATGATAACTCCTCCAGATATATTAAAATCAACATTTTCCAAGTCCGTATTTCTATAAAATTTTTTTATATTACTAATAATTGGAAATGTGGCAGTAGAAAATACATCTATATCTTGTAAATTTTGTCCTACATATCCCAATGACCTTGGATATATTATTAATCCTCCCTTACCAGCGCCACCCAATGATAATGTTTCCCCACTTAAATAAGATGATAATGCTATTACAAAAGGAGATGGATAATCACTAAAATCAAAACTTGTGGAAAGATATTTATTAATATTAACTGCAGGATTATTTAATATTGTTTGATTTATATTAAAAAATCTTTTAAAATATTCCGTATCTGATGTTATCCCTTCACCGATTTTAAATTCTATTTCTTTTCTCTCTATGGTTTCCAGATTTGTTGTATTTGAACTGACAATAATAGCAATTTCAGAATAAAAGTCTGCAAATGGGGATTTTATTTGTTCGTCATATGTACTGCCAGATTGTCTTCCTTCTGATGATTCTAATAACAAATACTTAATCATTCTATCCAATTTAACAGTGCAATTTAATTGTTGATAATAAGAAGTATCTCCAGAATTTATATAATCCTCATTTTTTTTAAATTTAATTTTCCTGGTCTGTAATTTATTTTCAGAACCTCTCAATATTTTATTTCTTAAACTATTCTCATTAATACTGGAATGAACAGAAAAAACACAGCCACTAAAATCTCCCGTTATATTGGGAACGTCTCCAGTAACTAGTGGTTGTGTTCCACCAGACCCCATATAACTATGATCTGGATCACCTAAAGAAAAAGTAGAAATTAACATTCTATCAATATCATTAATAAGATATTCTCTTCCCTTTTGAGTTAAAAGAGCATCAATCTCAATTTTAGTAGTTGTTGTTGCACTTGAAATAAATCCCATTTAATTATAATTTTTATATAAATATTTGGTTTTCTCATTTATTTTACTTATCTTTGTATTATAATTAACTAAATTTATTAACTTAAAACATTAAAAAATTATGAAACTTAAAAATTCCCCTGGCAAAATAAATGAAAGAAGGAAAAAAGTATTGGAAAAACTACAAAACAAAAAAGAACCCAATCAAAAACAGTTAAAGGAAATCAAAACATTGGAATCAAAAATTGATCCAACCGCTAGAGAAAGAAGAACAAAAAAGAAAAGGGGGAATAAATAATTATTTAAATTGTTGGATCGATTCCTGAAAATTGAGTTATTTCTTTTATAGGATCACCATCAAAATTACTGGAATCTACTTGTTTTGAATTTGGTGGTATTTGCCCAGGTGTATATAATATTTTAATTGACCCAGAACACCAAGATTCCAGTCCTTTTCTTGTATTTCCCCCACAAATACTAATTGGTTGAGATATGTTATTTCCTGCTAAACTATTAACATTACTTGTTACTCTGTTGTTATTTAAATAATAAACCCTTCTGAATTGAGAAAAATTATTTTTAACAATGGTCCTGGCATCTTGAACTATAGAATCTAATCTTCTTTTTGCTATTATAACATTTGTGTCATTAATTCCAGTTTGTCCTTTGGTATAATATAAAAATAATGGGCCAGTAACAGGACCAAATATAACATTACCACCAAAATTCTTTTCACTATAAACGATTAATGTTGTATCAACATCTATAACTACTGCAACTAAAGTAGTTGTCATAGAAATTAAATTTTCAATATTATTATATTTACCAGTACCCAGTCCGTTTCCATTAGTTCCTATTGTTTCATATATTCTTCCACCATCAATACTATAATTAAGTGGTTTGGCACCAACCATATCAAATCCTTGAAAGTGTACACCGCATTTAGTAAATTCAAATATATGAGACCTTGATAAATCAATATTATTTTTATTAACAATTAAAAAACTTGTTTGTTCTCTTATTTGTGTTGTATTCATACAAGACATTGCTGAAAGTGGTGTACCACTAACACTTGGGCCACTAATACCAGTAATATCTGGTATATTTCCTTCAGTTAATATATTGCCAACAATTCCATCAATAACAGGATTTTTAGTTATATCGGGCGGAGTTCCTCCTTTTGCAATTAAATAATTTATATCTGGATCACCAAAACTAAATTTTTTAACAATAAGACCACTTTTATCATCACCAATAAGATATTTTCTCATATTTTCTGTTAATGATACTTTTAATGTACGAGTATTGGCACTTACAAATCCCATTTGTTTAATTTTTTAATATTTCATAATTATCTTTTTTATCACTCCACATATGAAATTTTCCCTTAATATTATAAAACTCATAAGGAAAATGTTCCATCCAGTATGTTTCCTTTCCAAAATATACATTTATAACATTATTTGTGAAATTAACAGAATGAATATCAAAATAAAAAATTGAATCTAACCATATATTACCTTTATTATTAAATATAATATTATTTCCCATTTTTTTGAGGAAAAGTAAAGTTACAGAACCTTTATTATTAAATTCAATATTATTTCCCATTCCTTTAAGAAATTTTAAATTTACATGACTATTATTATTAAACTCAACATTATCTGGAATATATGTTATTAATTTAGAATTTATATACTCACCACCAATAATAATTTTATTATTATCCTTTATTTTATAAGAAACGTTTTCCTTATCTAAAATATCAATAAATTCTTGTCTTTTAATATCTGATTCTAAAATAATATTTTCAATTAATTTTTTAAATTGACTTTCTGTAATTATTATTTTCATATTTTTATATAAATATCCTAGTATTTATTAATAATTGCATCGTTTGTATCAGTCTGGACTATTCTGCTAAAAGTAGTAGCAGAAATAACTTGATTTTTTAAATTTGTAAAATGTTTTTCGTTTGTTATTCTATAAATAAAAGTTTGATTATTCCCACTAATACTGGGGAGTGTAACACTGTATGTACTAGTATTGGCACTATAATTTGTTGTTGCGCTATAATGAACATTTCCAGTAAATGTAAATCCAGTATTTGTTGATGCCACCAAATTCACTATAAATTTTCCTTTATTATCTATTGTTTTAGGAACAAACCAATCTATTTCTGGTGTTCTTGTGGTAAGTGAACCCTGAACTATTGTATTTCCTGTTATTCCACTAAACGTATATCTTGGTTTAAGATAATATGCCAGTATTATATCATTTAATTCTAAAGTTGTTTGATTTAAAAATATTATTCTTGTTGCAAGCGATGACGATAAACCATAATCTTTTTTTGGTGTTAATTTAGCACCATTTAATATAACGCTTAAACTATTTTCATCTCCCACCTCAATATCAGTATAATATTCATATATATTTTCTGTTGTATTAAAATATACTTTATTTGATGATTGCGCGCCAGTTGCTCCACTTATTATTGCTGCTGTAATCTGGTGTTGTTCGACATGAAATGCTTGTGCCAAACCAGTTCCTCTAACATATGAGGCAGTTATTGTATCTCCAGATTCATCATATATTTTATCTGTTAAATCAACAATTCTTTTATCCGCAAGCGTTGTGTTTATACTGGCACCAGTCCATTCATTACCAGGTTTTAAGGTTAAACCATTAACATTTACCTGGACATCTCCTAATGGTGAATTAGATAATGTAAATCTTGTTTGTCCTCCTGCACCAATATCAAATTTTTCATGGACATAAGTTACTGTTGCAGCAGATGCCAGATCAGCAAAAGTAAATACTGGTTCATCTGGACTTTTTAATGAAACAAAATATTCATCATATGTATCATCATATATTCTATAAGGTAAATTATTATTTAATACACTTCCAGTATTAATTGTTATTCCTGTTAAACCCGATAATATAGTATTATCAAAAAAATAATCAACAAATCCTTTATATTGATTTTTATATTTATTTAAAGTAAAATCTTCATATAAATTAAATTTATTTCTATTTTTTATTATTTCATTTTTATTTTCAAAGCTAAGAGTTTTACCAGTCAATACATCAGCAGTAATATTAAATTTAGGTTTTATAATATATTCACCTTTATCTTCTAAATTTGAATTTGGTATTGAATCTATTATTGTCGGACTACTCCCTGTAAATCCAGAATATGGCAATTCTTTTTCATATATTAATTTGTCAAATGCCCCGGTATATATATTTATTTTTCCCCCCATATTACTATCAAATTCACTTGAATAATAAACTGTATCTGGGGTTGTTATATTTGGTTCAAATATTAATTTTCCATTTTCAATAAAATTTTCTGATATACCACTAGTTACAGCACTTAATCCCATCCCAAAAGAGGACTTTGAAATATAAAATGGATGGTTTTCTGCATCAATATTAAAAGTATATTTATTTCCTCTATATAATTTTAATTCTTTACCTTCAATACCATCAACAATATAACTTAAAGTATCTGCAGATACTCTTGGAAATGATGTGGCTGTTGTTGCACTAAATTTTATGGGAAAATTAGTATCATCTAATTTATATGGAGGTGGTGTTGCTAATCTTTGCGTAGTATTTCCATAAGTATTTCCCTCTTTTACAAATATTTCCACACCCTCTATAATATCTGAAGTTTCATCCCAATCGGGCGTTCTTTTTAATGAAGATAATTCACCAACAGTATTAGCTATATATATTCCATTTTGACTTGATGTTGTTTGAGATCTGACAAGTACCCTATCTCCACTTAATAAAGTTTTGCCATTAAATGCAGCATTTCCAGAACCTACTGATGCAAGATTTATAATATTAGATACTGTTGCAACTCTTACATCTGATTTAAATGATAAAAATAACGGATGTTTAGATGTTTTTGAATTTACCTTTACATTATATGTTAATTTTGGATCAACATAATCTTTATTATATTTATAAACTTCATAACTCAATATATTTTTAGTTGTTGCAGTAGTACCAAATGATGTACTATCATAATAATTAAAATCTAAAAATTGAGTATTACCAGTGAAAATAAAATTAATACTTTTACCAGTAAATGCTGTCATATTATATGGAAAAAATCCTTTGCTTGTTCCTGATATTGAATCTGTTATTCCGCTAGCAATCTTTGTTCCACCAGAAATATCATATCCCTGGGTTAGAACATCAAATTCAACAATATTTGATAATAATTGAAAGTCTGGTTTTTTTGTTGCTAATTTTTGTCCAGATATTGGATTCATACCAGAACCACCCATATCCCCACTCACAATAGAAAACTCATCAGTTTCTATTGTTCTTTGTCCCATTCCTAACTTACCAACTATAGTTCCCATTTTATTTTATTATTTCCCATTCATCTTTTTTATCATTCCACATTTTAAAATTTCCTTTAATATTATATATCTGATAAGGAAATTCATTCATCCAGAATAATTCTTTTCCAAAATATACATCCCCAACATTATTTGTGAAATTAACGGAATTAATGTTAAACCATATAATTGAAGTTAACCATACATTATCTTTATTATTAAATATAATATTATTTCCCACCCCTTTAAGAAAAGGGAAATATACATAACCATCATTATTAAACTTAATATTATTTCCCATTTCTTTAAGAGAAGGTAAATCTACATAACCATTATTATTAAACACAATATTATTTCCCACCCCTTTAAGAAAAGGGAAATATACATAATCATCATTATTAAACACAACATTATCTGGAATATATGTTATTAATTTAGAATATATATTCTTACCACCAATAATAATCTTATTGTCATTATTTATTTCATAAGAAATATTTTCCTGATTTAATATATCAATAAATTCTTTTCTTTTTGAATCTGATTCTAAAATAATATTTTCAATTAATCTTTTAAATTGACTTTCTGTGATTATTATTTTCATATTAATCTATATGTTTACTTGAAAAGTTTGATTGCCAAAATCCTTCAGTATCAACCAATGTCCCAGTATTTCCTTCTCTAACTGGTATATTCTTTCCTTCTATACAAAAAGTACATATTGAACCACTAATATCTTTTGGTTGATCTTCTTGAAATTCTGATCCATCATTTATTCCATGCCTATAAACAAATTTTTGTCTGTTAAATACTGTATTTCTATATCTTTCACCGTTTTCCCATATTGTTGTTGATGGGATTAACTGATCAATTAAATCAAACCAATAATTTTCCAATAAATCAATATATTTAATTACCTTTGGTACATTTAATGCTTTACTTTGTAAATTACCTTCAGTTTGACTTCTGTAATAATAATCAAAATAAAGTTTTCTTAATGTGGGATATCCACCACCCTTATTATCTGAAATTACTTTTCTGTTTTTTACATCAATAAAATGAGAATATATTTTATTTATATATTGTGCAAAACTTAAATTGGCAACATTAAATTTTGTATATTTATCATCAGGATATGGATATGTTCTACCAGTGGGAGAAACTGGATAATCAAAAGATAATTTATTATAATTATAAACATCACATTCTATTGCTTTTGCAACATCCAAATTCATATCAACTTCTTTTGTGTTTAATATTAATTCACTTCTTCCAGAATAATCTGCTTGTCTTGTTAAACTTCTATTATAAACTCTATGTTCATTATCTTTAGTTGAATAAACCCATGATTTTTTATCATCTGGTACTTTATTAAGTTGAAATCCTGCTAATATATATGGTTCAAAGTAAGATTGTCCCCCATCATATGGTCCAAGATGAATTCCAACTGATTGATCTTTTTTGCCTAAAACATCAATTTCTTCTCTCCATCTTCCAAATTGTTGAAAATAATAATCTGGTTTATTCTCAGGTATTGCAGGAAATCCCTCATCATCAAAAAAATCTGTTAATCCAGATAATGATTGATCGTTTGGATTTATTTTACCAGAGACAAGATAAACATGTTCATTTATATCAATTAAACAATCTGGGGCCCCAATAAATTTAAGTAAAAATTCCAATACTTTTCTTGTCCCTTTTGATTTAAATAACCAATTAGTATTTAATACAATTCTTCTCCATAATTCAATATCCATCTCAGCTGGCGTGAAATTTTTTGAATGACCACTAAAAGATATTCTACTACTTGTTTTACCTAAAAATGAAGTTAATAAATCTTCTTCTCCAACACTTTTTAAAACCCCCCATCCTAATGTTTTTGCTAAATTTTTAACTAATTGATCTGGAATATTTTCTTTTTTATCATAAGTAATTCTATTGGCAAATGCAAGACCATCAATAAATGTTTTAACCTCATCAAATTCTCTACCATAAATTTTTAATAGTTTATCTATTTTTCCATCAGGAGTATCAAATTCTTTAAGCGCTGTTGTTGTAAAAAACCTTGCAACTAAATTTGTTTTATATGCGTCTTGCTTATCTGCCAGTAACAATAAACTTTCCAAATAATCTTTATAATTGTCTGTATCAATATCTAAATTATATCCATCTTTTACTGGCCAAGTAAATTGTTTGTTGATTAATACAATTCTACCACTTTCAGTTTCTATTGGGTCTTGAAATTCTGCAGTAAATTTTGGTTTTACTTCTCTGTTTAAAACATAACTTTCAAAATTACCTAAACCATTAAAAAATTCTTCAACATGTTGATATCTGGGTTTTATGTGATAAGTTGTTGATAGTGTAGTAGTTGTACCAGTAATGGAGGGAAAAACATTTCCTTTTGTTTTAAACCATAAATTTTTATCTGTGTCTGTACTTCCTGTAAATGAAATAACATCAAATTCTTTATTATTACTATTTAAAACAGAATATCTTTTAAAATATTTTTTAATATTTTTAAAATTCTTTTCAGATTTGAAATCCGTTAAATTTGATAAAGAATCAAAGGTTTCCAATGATTTTGAATCTTCTCTATAAATTAATTGAAATTTATTCTCAATAAAATCTGTGGGGGTTCTAAATGTTGCCTCATCTAATGTCTGATTATAAGAATAATTTAAAACAGTATTTTTTGTTTCTGTATTCTGGATATTATTTAGATATAATGCACCAGGGAATTTAAGTATAATTTCAGAAAGTGATACTCTAATAAATTCTCTGAGTGAACCAAAATAAGCATAATTTGATATATTACTTCTATCAATATTAAGAACTACATCTATATTATTTGAAAGTAGGGTTTTAGCTTCTTTTACATCATTTAATTTTAATGATTCTAATGTGATAGCAGTTGAAAAAATTCCAAGTTTCCCCTCATATTTTTTAGATACTTTGGGAGATAAATCTGTGGTTGTGGAAAAATTACCAATCTGTGATATTATACTACCTTCTGTAACTTTAAAATTAATTAAATTTGAATTATCAATATTTTTTCCTACTATCTTTGTCTTTTTTGCCATTTATCTAAAAGTATATTTTTTATATAAATATTTGATTTATCAAAAAACTAATTAAATATTCAATATGAGTTGAAAAACAAAAACTTATTATTTAACCAAAACTAAAACAGTCAAAATCCCCACACCAACTATTAATACTTTATTGAAAAAAACATTTCTATTTAATTTCTTTTCAATTTTCTTATTCTTATCAGTTAATTCACTTACAATTCCATCTTTTTCATTTATAATTTTACCTTTTAGTATTAATTGTTCTTTTAAATTATTTATAAGTTCCTTATCTTGAATAATAACTAATTCATAGTCAGATACTTGTCTATTTAAAGAATCAGTAAGTTCTTTATATTTATCTTTTTCTAATTTTAATACATTTAATTTTTTAACCTGGTCAATAGTTAACAATAATAAAGTATCATTATTCTCACTAATATACAATTTAGGATACTCATTACTGGTTAATCCAGGTTGAGAAATACTTAATTGTGCTATCAGTAGAAAGATTATTAATATCAGAAATTTTCTTATCATAATTTTTATATATTATTTTTATATTTTCTTTTCTTGTTTCGATATTAAAAAGTGAACTATCTCTTTGTTTTTCCAAAATATTATAAATGGAATCCTTTTCATTTATTTGTTTTTCTAATAATTTTATTTTTTCTTCTTGTTTTGATATCTCAATATCATATTTATCATATTTTGGATTATACTTATATAAGAAAAAATATCCCAAAGCACACATCCCAATAATAACTAAAATATATTTAGCGTCTTTATTTAATTCAATTTTCATTATTTTTAACCCAATTTAACTTATTACTTTTTTGTCTATTATCTTCAGTACTTAATGGTTGTAAATTTGTCCAATGAAAACATTTTTTTTGTTCCTCTTCAATTGAAAAATTAAAGGAACTACAAGGTATGATATGGTCTACTTCCCAGTATGAACCATAGTTATCCCAACTCATACTTTCATCAAATTGATTTTCCAAATATATTTTTAAATCTTTGATTGAAGATCCAATTAAATTAATAGTTGAATTTGACTTTATATTTCTTTTTAATGCATTACTTAATCTGTTCCGTAGGTTATATGTTAATTTGAAGGTGGGATCTTCTTTTCTTCTTTTTTTATTATAATTTTTATTTCTTTCTTTTACTTTATCAAGGTTGTTCAAATAATATTTTTTATTATAATCTGGATTATTTTCCTTCCATTTTTTCTTAATTTCTTTATTTTTTTCAGGATTATTCAATACCCATTTTTTACGTTTTTCTTTTAATTTTTCAGGGTTATTTAAATAATATTTTTTATTTATTTCTTTAATGCAATTTTTGCAAGTATTAAAATAACAACCCTTCGTTTTATTATAATAATAATCTTCAATTGGTTTTTCAACATCACACTTAATACATTGTTTTAATCCACTATTATACATAATTTATTTTTTCCTTTTTACGTTATTTAATTCAATTTTCATATTTTATAAAAATAAATCATATAATCTAAACAATTTTCTTCTTAATTTTTCTCCCTGTTTATTAATAAATAATTGATATTTTTTCATTAGGGAATTAACTTGTTCTTCTGTTAAAATATTATATCCAATATCCAATCTATTTGTTGAGGTTAATTTAAAAAAATTCCATAAATATTTAATTTTGTCAATTAAATTTAATTTTATTATATAATTTTTAGATTCTTCCATAATTGTAAAAAATATTCTTTTATCATAATTATCAACACCTTTTAAATTACTATTATCAAATTCTTTAAAAATATTATAATGAATCATAATTATTGAAGTTTTATACCCATCCGTATTTTTAATATATTCTGAAAACCAATTATTAAATTGTTGATTATTTTTAATCATTCCCTTTGTCCATCCTTGTTGTTCTAATAGTGATTTTAATTCTCCATATATTCCAGACACCTTAGAATTAATTTCGCTTTCTATTGATCTGTCCAAAATATCTACAAATTTATCTACAACTTCTCTATTTTTTTTAATAAATCTTCTTGAAAAATTTGATGCCTCTATTGGTCTTAATCTATCTGCTGTTTTCCTTTTTCCAAGCATAAAAAATTGTAATGCATGATTAACTTCATGGGGTATATCTTCTAATAAATTATTATTAATAATATTAAAAAATAATATGGTGTTATTATTTGTTTTTTTAGATTTTCTAATATCAAAATAACTCGCCTGACTTTTATCATTATAATCAATAATAATTTTATTTATTTTAACATTTTCTAATTCTGGCAATTGATTCTTATTAATTGCGTATTGCCCATATTGTTTATCTTTTAAATAATTTATTAAAAATTTTGATAATATATCAACATCAATATTGGCCCCCAATTTTTCATTTAACATTTGAAATACCTTATCTTCTATAAACATTTTAAATTGTTGTTCATTTAATCTTATAATTTTCATATTATGCACTTATTTCCTTAGACCATTTTTCTGACCATATTGTCCAATATGATTTTAATTTTTGAAGTGTTTCAATAACAGAATCTGTTAAATGTAATTGTTCTGATGTTATATAAACTGATTCTATATCATCTAATGAATAAATCCATGAAATATTTTCTTTTATAAGTTTACCACTCCACTCCACATTATCACCATAAATTTTAAATTCTCCATATTCAACTGGAGAAGAAACAGAAGATTCAAATTGTTCTTTTTCTTCTTGTAATTCTTCATCCGTTAATTCTTCATCATCTTCTCTTATAAGTGATTGTTGTTTTTCACCAAATAAAAGATTATCTTCTTTTTTTTCATTGTTACTATCATTATAATCCTCTTTAATTAATTGAGATTGAGGTTGGTTTTTAGTTTTATTATATTCTTTCATTTTTTTGATAAGAGATTTCATTTCATCATATCCATTAATGGTGTTAGTGTTTTTCATAATATTTTGTATTTTTTATATAAATATCCCTTAAAACTAAAATAATTCATTTTTTATTTGGATATATCAAATATTTTACTTACCTTTGTATTATTAAACTTAAAACTTAAAAACAATGAAAAACAAAATGATAACAAATCAAACATTAAACGCAATTAAAGAAAACATAATTAATGGGGCCAAAGAAAATTTTATTAATGATGGATACCTTGCCCCTGTTGCCATTATTCTTCCCAAAATAGGCGAATTGAAAATGATTCTTTTAAATCTCTCCACCATTGAAGAAAAAGAAAAAACAGAGTTATTTCTTAAAGAATATGTTATAAATAATAATGCTTTAATGATAATGACCATTTCGGAATGCTGGATGAAAAAAATGGATAAAAAAGAATTTGAACTTATTGGGGGGTCATTAAAAAATGTTGAGGATAAAACAGAGGGGGTTATTATTACATTTGAAACTGCATTTACCTGTGAATTAATTCAATTTGAAATTGATAAAGAAAAACAAATTTTACATAATGAAATGAGAAGCACAGAATATGAAGGTAGATTTTCAAATATTCTCAAAAAACCAATAAATGAAAATTAATCAATAGTTAAATTGGAAAGAAAATAAATGATATTGGGATTTTAAATGCTTATTTTTTTAACTATTATTTATTTAAATCATCCACTATATAAATACCTGTTAAATAAGCAAAAGACTAATTATTTTTAAAAAAAATTTAGATTAGAGTCCCTCTATTATTGTAGAAAATAATTGTGAAGTATCAATTACTTCTTTAATTTGTCTTACTTCATGTGTTGGCTCATTAAAGTTTGGTGAAAGTATTTCAAATTCATTAAATTGTTTATAAATATTCTCATCAAAATCATAAATTGTTCTCATCCCAGAACTTAAATCTTTAACTTGATTCCCATATAAACCTATGGCCAAAGTATCAATAGAGTGTGAAGTTAATTCTACTTCGATCATCAATGGATTAAAGAAAGTATTTGATATAATTATATCAGTATTTGGTTGCCCTATAATTGGAATTGCATTGCTTTTTATGCTTGGTGCAGAACTCGGAGTTAATGTACAAAAAACTAAACTACCTGTAGAAGTAAAGCGATATTTCACTGCTTTTTGTGTAACTGTTTCCAAATTTTCGGTTACAGGCTCGCAACGATTATTCGATGTTATTATCCTAAATAAATTAGGAATTTTACTGCCATCTGGATTTAAATATTCGATCCTATATCCAACTAATTGTTGATCAGAAAGTTTATTTTGAAAATCAGATAAATCAGATCTATTAGAATCTAAAATAATTCCTTTAACATCAGGAATTGAACTCAAATTTCCACAATCAACAATTTTTGTTTTAAATTCTTTTGGTCTTATAACAATATTATAAAATCCTTTTATATTGAAATTTGCTGCTGGTAATTTTAAGCCATATAAACCTCCCAATATTTGATTTGGTTGATCTGGGTGATTTACAGGAGTTAAAACATCATTTGGGTCCAATCTGTTCACAGAGCCCAGAATTACACTTTCTCTTGATGGGGAGAAAGTATAAAATATTTCTACGGATGAGATATCGGGATTTGCACTACGAATTACGCCATAAGATCCAGTTGACATTTTAAGTATATTTTTATATAAATATTATCTAAATTAATTTATTGTTCTGAAATTATAAAATATTTTCTTTGATATTTTATTAAATGCCCCACCCCCATTATTTCTGCTAATCTATAATGATTTTCAAAAACACTCAATTCGTTTCTATCAATAAAAATATCACTATCTATTTTAGGTAATTGAACCAACCCCATTTTAATTTCTTCTTTTATTGCTGGAAGTAAAGTGGTATTATATATATTCCAACCAGAAAATACGGTTATATTTGATGGAAGAAAATCAGATGGTATTTTAAAATTTGTTTCATTATTATCTATAAATGTTTTATAATCGATTGGGGTAAGAGTATAGTCAATAAATCCTCTGTTAGTATTGATATCTGTTCCACTAAATCTTACCCACTTATTTCCCGGTTCTGGTTTATTTACAATAAATGGATCAAGTAATTGAAATCTTTTTACTTCATTTAATTTACTGTCGGTTTCACCTGTTATAACATAATTTTGATTTGTAATAAAATCACTTAATTGAAAATTTTGTGATATCCCTGTTGTTATAATTATTCCAGAACCACTATTATCAGTACCACTATATTCTGATAAAATAACATCAGTTATTTGCCCAGTAGTAATATTTACTATATCAGCAAAATTTAACCCAGGAATTGATTTATTTATTTTATATACTGTTTTATCAAAATTGGGATTTGGTTTTGGCATAATCATCTGTACAATAACAGTATCTATTATATTACCAAAAGATATATTTAATTCTGTTCCTATTTGTATTTCAGGAAATAAAACTGAATTATCTTCAATTCTTATAAAAAAATTACCAAATACCCCCAGATACATACCAATATCTGAAAATATCTGACCATCACCTTTTGCCAGTTGATTACAATTACCAAATATTTCCTTATTAATTTCTTCAGTTATATCAGTATAAAGTCCAATATTATCATATGATTGTTTTAAAAATATTCCAATCTTCAAATCTGGTTGAATAAAATTTGGTGGAAATATTGTATTCCCAGATATTGTTAAACCATTTAATATTATTTTTCTTTTTATAAGTTCCATTTTTTAATTATTGTCTATTACAACTTCAATTATTGTCAAACGACTTACTGGTTTACTTTGAAAAGTAGATTGAACAGCATCTATAATTTCATAAGTATTATTTTTATTAAATATAAATTTAAAATATAAAAATTCATCTTTATAATCATTAGCATTAACTTTACCAGAACCACTTTTTACAGGATTAAAAAAGGATATTCTTTTCCCTGTTTTAGCATTAAAAAAAGTTAATTTCATAAAAATATCTTTTGGAAAATCAATATCTTTTAAATAATATAAAAAATAACCCTCATCTCCAGGATTAATTAAAAATCTGGATATAATTGATATTCTGTCTATATTTTGATTAATAGGTATTGTAGGAATAATGGTACTAAATAATTTAGTTTGTGTTCTTGAATCCATTGAATCATAAAAATCCATCACATAAAAACTATTTGAAAATACCTTTTTTAATCTGTCATCATTTGAAGTTCCATCAGTGTTAAAACCAATATATTTATAATCAAGATAAAAAGTTTCAGTATCACAATCATAAAAATTAATACGGAATTGAATTGGTTTTGGAAATAAAATAGGTGAATATCTAACTTTTTCTAAATCTTTATTTATATTTACAGATTTTCTCTTTTCTTTTCTTATAAGTTCTTCAATTATTTCTGAATTATCCATCGGGTCAAATTCCAAATTTAATGGAATTATTATATTTGTATCTCCACTTGCGGTTAATATTTTATATTTTAAACTCATGTTAAATTAACATTTTTTTGGATCATTATTATCAGTTTGATTTTTATTTTCCTCATCTTTGGAACTTGTTCCTGGGCCACTTGGCCCTGGTTCGGGTGTAGATTTATCACCTTCTGCAATACATTTATCTTTTGCATCCAATGGGGACCCCGTTCCACTTCCAAATTTATTGGTAACTTCAATTGTAGTAGAATCAATTGGTTTTATTGTCATAAACTTCCCACCACCAAAATCAACATTATTAATTGGTGATACCTTTCTCACATATAAATTATAATTATCATATAAATAATGATGATCATTAATAAATGGATAATCAACACCATCTCCATCTTCTATTTGACCAATATCTAATAAATCTTTCCATTTCATATTTCCCTCATTATCTACTTTACTTGCATAAGTTGGAATTCCAATTGTTGTCCCAGTATTTCCTATTTCAATATTGCTAGAAAATTTTTTAATATCTATTTTATAAAATGGTTTATAATATTTTATGCTTCCAGTTTCTAAATAAACAATAATATTATCAATAACAACAGAATCTCTAGAAATCCCATTACTATTAAAAGTAAAATCAAATCCCAAATTTCCGTTTTCTGTACATTGTAAAACCTCTGTATATGTTCCAACTAATGTTCTAATAGTACCTAGGTTATTACCACATTTTACTCTTACTTCTAATTGTCCATATGATGGATTTGGAACGCTAGTTATATCAAAACTAATTGTATAAAATTTATCTATTTCTAGTTTATTAATACTAACAGAACCTGCCCAAATTCCCGATGTATTACCATATATATAAAATAATGAATTATTAAGTATTAATATAGTATTTAATGATGTGACTGGATTCAATAATTTCAACCACCCCTTATCATAATTATTATCAAAACTATCTTCAAATATAAGATCACCACATTCATTATATCCAAATTTATGAAATCTTGTACTGACAATTTCTTGAGTTAACAAATTATGATCAAATAATACTTCATCCCCAATATATGATTCTCCTATATTTTTTGTAAAATTACTAACTGAATCAGTATAAACCCTATTAAATCCTTCTTCTAACTCAATCATTTTTGTTGATCCAGATTTAACAATACCTAAATATAAGTCTGAAATTGGTCTTCCCAAATAATCTTTTAATCCAGATATTTCAATATCCTTATTAAAAATAAATTGAACGATTTGATCATTAAAAATATTTTTTTCAAACCCAGATTTAAAAACACTATAATCATTAACATCTGTTAATATTTTAAATAATCTTCTGTATTTCTTTTTTGATAAACTTTTAGTTTTTATAACTATATTATCAATATCTAAATCATTTCCTATCCCATTTTGAAAACTAAAAGCTATAACATTATTAAATGTAGGAATTAATCTTTCGCTATATACTCCATTTGCACTTCTAAAAGTTCCAACAGTATTTCCAAATCGCACTCTTACTCTTCCATTATTTTTAAGATTTTTTACTTCATATGTGATTTCATATTCTATATCAATATCAATAATGTTTTCTATTACAGCAATAGGACTATTATTAACTCCACTATATCTCATTACTCCGTCAATTATTTGTAATGCCGATGTATTTTGTCCAGCAAATCCCCACCCTTTATTGACATTATTATAAAATGTATCTTCAAAAATAATTTCATCAAATCCATCGCTTATTGTATCAGAACTAAAAGGATAAAGAATCTGTATTACCCAATTATTCTTGTCTAATAAAGTAATATCATTATTTGATATTTCTTTAAATTTTTTAGTAAAAAATATAGTATCCTCTGGGCTTGATGAATTAATATTAGTAATTTTTGTAATTTCATCATATGTTAATAAATTTATTTTACCATATATTCTATATTGTGTTGACCTTTGCCTTTCAATATTAAATTGTTCATCAAGATTAAATAATGAATTAATATCCCCCTCTCTTAATAATCTATTTTTACTTTCAAGATTTAATTTAATTTGAAAATCTTGATCCGTAGATAATAAATGTTTTTTACTGGATAATAGATGCTGAGTCATTATGAAAAAAATTTTTGTTTAACTAAATCTAAAGAATTCGTGGTTCCTCCACCCATTCCAAAATAAAAATAAAAAGAAAATTTTGAATTATTGGTAGAATTATATAATGTTTTCATATTACTACCTTTATGTGTAATAGATGAATCATAATTACCTCCACCATTATTTTCACACAGCCATTTTCTAATATTATCATCAAAAGTTTCTGATGTTATATCTCCATTTGAATTTATAGTTATTTCTTGTCCAATTTCACAAGTTCTTGTAATTATTTCTTCTCTTCCAGATTTTACTATTTGACCACTAATGCCTGTTCCATCAATATCGGTATTGGTCTCAAAAAATCCTTCATTTTCATAACCTGGCAATTTATAACTGCTGTATGGTAATTTATCAAATAAAAATAAAGCATCTGGATTACTAAATTCTTCTGTATCTTTAGTTATACTACCCAAATCAGTTATATTTGTTGCAAATAAAAAAACATTTGGGGCAGAACCCGCATGAGAAGCATAAAATGGATTTGTACCTCCTGGAACCCAATCAATAAAACCACCATTAGGACCAAAATTATATTGAGTGGCAGAATTGTTTTCAGTAAATCCAGAGTTATCTATGATAAACTTATAACCTTGGGGAGATCGGAAACTAAACCATGAGTTCGCATCACTACCATTAGATGGAAGTGTTTTAAAAATAAATGAATATAATGAACCATTAACCCAATTATTATAAAAATCATAAGATTTTTCATAACTCTCACTTATAAATTCACTAAGAGAATCATTTACAATAGCGCCTGCATCATATTTAAATGCAACATATGTTGGAATTGAATATCTGATATTATCCTTTATTCCTGTTAAATTAGTATTAATTCTATTAAATGGAAATTTTAATGACCAAGGGCACTCATTGCCTCTTTGAATTCCTAAAAACCTTCTTATTCGTATTAAATTGCTTGAACCATTATATCTAGGAATATATTGCCTAACAGTATATAATCTTTTCCATTTCATTCTATAATACTCTGCGTCATTCTCCCCAAAATGATTACCCATATTTGGGATGCGATAATATCCAAATCTTTTATCCCCAATTAAATCATTCGGATGATTTTTTTCAAATCTTATTACAAATCTAACATCTATCTCTGTGGGAAGACCTTTAAATACATCTGATGAATCCACTAATTTACCAAATTCATCTGTAAATTTTCTAGATCTATTCATTGGTATAGAAAATGCCCAGTCTCCATGTCTTCCATTTATGCCAAAATCTTGGGTAGGAAGAGATTCTATAGTACCATCTTCTAATTTTGTTGCAGCAAATACCTTACCAAAACGAGGATCTGGATGAATATGGCATGCATTATTTCTTTCCCCCCATTTATCTGCGTCCGGTTGAAATACGTCTCCATCTGTTTCAATATAATTATTCTCATGATCAGCATAAATGCTACCAAAAAATATGGAACTTGGTGTTATTTCAAAATTTTGAATATCAAAATCTGTTCTGACAATTCCTATTTCACATTGTTCTGAATTACCCCAAAATGGTAATATTTCCACAGATTTATTCTGTGTAACTATTTGTGTTAATTCATTTAAATTTGTTGATTTTTTAAACCTTGTATTACTTTCAAATAAATTTTCACTATATCCTTTTTCAATTAATTCAGATGGAGTTGAACTGACAAAACCAATATCACTAAAATCCACATCCATATGAATTGTGTGTGTACCAACTGGAATCCCCATTATCATATAATCCCCAGAACTATTTGTTGTTGTAGTAAATTTATAATATTTTTCATATACTTCCAAAACAAGGTCATTGTCCAAAATTTCTCTTTTTGACGGAAATGTTCCAACTGGTTGATGAGTTGTTCTTTGTTTTTCTTTGGATAATAAATTATATCTTATGCCATCTTCATTTTTATCTGTAACCCCTTTATATGGATATAAAAAATTAATTAATTGATTATTTTCATCTTCTTCTGATAATGGAATAAAAACAGATATTTTACAATTTGGAATACCAAAACTTTTTGTTGAAACTCTTCCCACAATACAGCCATAATCTGCACACATGCTTCTAAAAACATCTTCTTGTCTTAATTTTATAGATAATATATCTAAAGTATCAAAATCACTTGTTAGATATACCTTAATATATTTATCTGGACCATTTGGGGTGGTCCTGATTCTTATGGATTTATTTTCCTTCATATATGATTGTTTTTTATATATAAATATTTCAAATTTAATAATTTTTAATAAGGACTATTGACTTTTTCAAATATTATGTTTATCTTTGTATTATATATTAAAAAAATAAAGAACAATAAAATGAAATTTTTATTGCTATTCTATAATTTTTAAAATTAAATAAATTATGAAGAATATATTAAATAAAATTGGAATGTTTTTGACCAAAAAACTTCATTTATTGTTAGTTGTTTGTAATTTTTTTAAAAAAACAGTTTATTTCTTTGACACATATTTTAAAAAGATACAGTACAAACAATTTACAGAGTTATATTTAGAAACAATTTCTCACTCGACATCTTTAAGTATGTTGGTATATACTGACAAACCAGACAAAGAAAAAATAGAAGAGATAAGAAAAATGAGTGATGATTTTGTTAAACTTACACAGAAATATTCAAAAAAATACAACTTACCAAAATCTATATTACCTTCCTGACAAGTAAACGTATACAAAGTTTCCTTCATCATCATTATTATCACTTATTGCTAGACCCCTGACAGTAATGTTTTCCTTAATTTTCTTTGATTCTTCTATTGTTGAACATTCTATTACAGTTTTTGGATCTGGCAATTTATTATATTCATCAATATTGTTAGATAAACTTATTTTCCAAGTTCTCTGTACTTGACCTATTTTATGATGATTATGAATAAATCCCACCAGGACCAATAAATTATAATTCATATTACTTTTTTTATTCAGGGACACGGATATTCTCCATCACATTTTTTACATTTATAATCATATTCTTTTTGTCGATGAGTCCATTCTATTAATTCTTGTTCAGTTTGTGATTCATGACGTTGAATCTCAATACTTGACCCACTACCGTGACTTAATTTACCATCAGTACAAAAGGTTAACCAATATCCATCCTTTTCACATATATAACATACTTTTTTAACACATCCTGGACTAATAATCAAAATAATTATCAACCCTGAAAACAAGATTTTTATTTTTTTCATAACAATAGGATATTATAATTATTAATTGACAAAGTAATTCATTATTTGTGAATTATCAAAATAAAATATTATTTTTGTAAGATTTATTTTATTCTTTTATGTTTCGAAATTACAAACTCACTCAAAAAAACATATTAGACTATGACAAATATTAAAATAACTGAATGTCCCTACTGTAAAGAGGAAATTAAAGAGGGTGCCATAAAATGTAAACATTGTGGATCTGAATTAGAGACAATTAAAGATTATTCTGGGGGTAGTTATAGTACTATGATAATAAGGGTAATATTCATTACTTTATTTAACCTTCTTTTATCTTGGGGTATTATAACATGGTTAGCCAGTGATGGAAGTAAAAATAATATTTTAAGTACTGTTAAACCAGTATATTCGGTTACTAATGACTTAATTGGTTATTATTCTGATTGGTCACCTTTTTTGGGACACTATGCACATTTATCTATTATAGGTTGGTTTTTAATGTTGTTAATTTTTAGTGGTTTAGAATATTTTTGGGTATATAAAAAAATACGCAGATTTACGCAAAAAAGAGAGGGATTAAAAACCGAATGAATCAAAGACAGATTTACAACAAATTCCTGGAAAGTATAAGAAATAAATTTAGAATAAATATTAAACCAGTTAAACCTGATTATTCATCTGAATCTGAACGATTAAGAAATTTACCTAAAAAATATCCTACGGAAATACCAAATAAAAATGTACTCAACCACATAAAGAATTTAACATTAAGTGAATGGATTACAATTATTATTGGAATAATATCACTCATACTTATGACCATATTTTATTAATAAACATTTCGGTATAAAAAACTACAAACAACAAAGGGTTTAAGAAATGGTGGGGACCGTGGTTGTATTAAGTTTTGTAATTTCTATTTAATTTTGTTCGTTTGACTGGATTGTGAGTTTTTAAACCACCACTTCTCAAACCCTTAAAACGTTATTTTTTTAATATATAATACAAAGATAAACATAATATTTGAAAAAGTCAATATCTTTAAAATTATTTTTTTCTTACTTTTGGAACTCTCCAATTTGGGGAAGAACTTGATTTTGACCTATTCATTGCCTTCTCCTCTTGTTTTTTAATTTCATCATTTTCTTCAATTAAATGATTGATAAAAAACTTTCTTTCATGGACTGGCATATTCATAACATCCGAATATGAGAAATTTCCATGTTTTACCAGAGCATAAATCTCTTTCCAAATATAAACTTTATATTCATCACTTCTTAAGAAGGAAAAAAAAAATCTATGCTCATTGGAACTTGTTGTTTAAAAACATTACCATTTGGAGATTCAAACTCATATGTAAAGTCAACTCCAGGTTCAATTTTATCAATATATTTTCTAAATGCCAAAGAATCTGATGCTGGCATATTTTCAACGAATTGAGATATCCAGATTTTATCTGTTTTATCCTCAACTCTTGTTATCATTGTTGATAATCTTGTTGTTAATAAATTTGATATTCCATTGGAATTTTTACTTAATTTTGAAAGACTTTCAATCGTTTTAAGTATTTGTTGCTCCAGTCCTGCAGTTAATAGCTTAAATTTAATTTTTTTCTTTAATTTAGGGAGGGTGAAATCAAATTCCATATTTTCATCTGGTTCTGCCCCCAATCCTTTTGTTTTTAATTTTGATAAATCAACTTCAGTTTCAAACTCCTCTCCACTATTGGGGTCAGTGACTTTAACAGGATATTTTTCACCATAACCAGTACATCTGAGAAACACCATTATTGCATTTCTATCACCAACCAATAAATCAGAAGGTTTAATATCCTTGTCTATAATACACACTTCTAAAAGTTTATCAAAAACAGTTCCGCTTCGGACCAAATTTGGTGATGTTAAGATATTCTCGCATTTAGTTGTCATAAATGCTACCTTTATTCTATCTTTTTTATTTGGATATAATATCCCATCCGATGGAAGTGGGACAATATCATACATTTTTTCAAATTCATTTTCTGGTTCCGTAAAATATTGTTTTGATTGTGGTACTAATTTTTCTGCTGTTTCCATGTTTTTTAATATTTAGTATTATAGTTATTATATGTATAAATATATCAACATTAAATTTTTTTAACTAATTTTTATTAATATCAAATTTTCTTAATGATGTTTTATCACCCCTTACCCACGAATTTTTGTATCTTTCCTCTTTGTTTGAACAACTTTCACATAATGTAACAATCCATCCTGTCGTATGTCCGACATTTTCTGTTGTCCCACATTTTTCACAAATATGATATGACATATTCTCTGCAAGTTGAATCATTCCATCTATACGATTATCCCCACCATTTGTATAAAAACATAAAGCACCGAACTTTTCCTTCACTTGGACTGCCTCAACTTGTGGAATCTTTAAATGTTCATTTAAATCAATATAACTTTGAATTGAATTACATAATTGATCCAATAAAAAAAACCAACCTTCATCAGTATCAATGCCCCAGCACATGCAAGTTTCCATCATTGACAAATCCTTTTGTCTGAATATTTTAGGATATTTGTTAAATAATTTTTCTTGTAATTCTTTAGTCATAATATTTAAATTTAATATAAAGATAAATAGTTTTTTGAAAAAAGTAAAGAATAACTGATTATTTTAATTCTTTTATCAGTTGTTCAACAACCTGAGTTCTATTATTTTTTATATCATTTTCCCAAAATCTTAATAATTTGATATTATTATTTTTACATAATTTATTTTTATATTTATCATTTCTCAATGTTTGTTTTTGTATATTATATTTGGGTTCTGGATGAATATTTGGGTTACAGTGATACCAATCACCATCAACTTCAATTAAAATATCTTTATTTGGGATATAATAATCAAACAAGCTATTATTCAAATTATATTGATTTATAAATTCTATATTTAATGTTTTTAATATTTTATCAAATTCTTTTTCAAGATTACTTTTCTTTTTATGCTGTTTAGAACGAAACCATTTTATTCTTCTCTTTCTTGCATCATCTCTGTTTTTAGGGTCTGACCAATATTTTATTACTCCTACTCTAGTCTTTTCTATTTGTTCTTTGGTTCTTTTAATACCAGTTAATGCTATTGATAATTTTCTTGATCTTTCTGGGGTATTTATTTTTTCAGAATATAGTTTAACTCTTTCATCTGTTTCTTTTGTTAAACCTTTATTCCATATAACAATTTCTCCAGATTCATGCATTTTTCTTTGTGTATTTGCTGATTTTATTTTTTCTTCTGGTGTATGTTTTAAATTACATTTAATTCTTGCAATATGCCCTCGTTTATATTCTCTAAAACCACTTTTATCACCTAAAAATTTAGTGATCTCACCACACCCACACTTACAAGTTGGAGATATATTATTTAATTTGAATTGAATATATGTTTGTTTTGATGAAATTTTATGTGATCTTGATCTGTGCCGCCTTAAACTACTATATTTTTTAAAACCAATATTACATTCTGGACATTTATACGGATAATTTATTCCTTCTTTTTTTAATTTTCTTTTTATATGATTTTTTGTTCTACATTTACTAGAACAATATTTGGCAACGCTTATTCTTGATAAAAATTCATCGTTACAAACTATACAAATACATTTAAATCTGAGTGAATATCTATCTTCTTTTTTATTTTCCATAAATCCTTTTTATTATAAATAGTTGAATATAACAAAAAGGAATGGTTATTGTGGAGAAATTTTTAAATTAATTTTATAAAAAAACCAGTTGGAAAATCAATAATTCGCAATAGCCCTAAAGTACCGGAGCGTAATTTGCACATCCATTAATCCGTCATCTTCATAACTTAAATCTCCAAAATCTGCTGATTGAACCCATGCATTTTCCAACAACCATTTTTCAATTTCAATTCCTGTTGGGTCTAATCCTTTTAACACAATATTTTTCATATAACCAGCAGCATATCCCATTCTACCTGTAACAGATTCAGTACACAACCTTATCCATTCCATTATTTTTTGAGATGAACTTGGGCCAATTGGGTCAATAAAAGTAATATCTATTGGCTCCCATAAGTACCTGCCAGCAACCCAAGTAGAAGTATTCATATATGGAATTTCTACTTCATTAACAGTATATTTTGGTCTTCCACCAGATCTAACTACCCAGTGATCAATTATAGAACCATTATCAAATTCAAAAACAAATCTATTTTTCCTTTTTGGCTCGTAATCTATAGGAACTCGGGTAAATAATTGTGCCATGTTATTATAATTTTAATTTAAATATTATTATTCTTAATTATAAATATCATCAAGTTAAAAAAATTACAAAATATTTTTATTATATTCTTCAATTAATTGTTTTAATATTTGATTCCTATTGTCAAATCTTTTAAATAATTCTTCTTTTGTTATGGAACACTTATCATGTTTGCCAATATTTTTCTTATACGGTAACATATCAAGATTAACAATATCACCAATAATATAAATAGGAATATTTTCTTTAAATCCGGCATTTCTTGAAAACATATGTTCTAACCAATATCCTCTGTTTGCCCTTTTTTCATTATTTTTTAATAAATATAAAGGCTGAGTTCTACTATAACTATCAATTCTTTTTCTATATAATTTAAAATCTGGCATTTGTTTAATATATTTATCATATGGTATTCCAGTTACTGACTCTATCATTTGTATTCTATTATTATAATTTTTATTTCCATATTTTTTTAACTTTGTTTCCTCTGATTGTTCTCTATTATTATAATTTTTATCACCATGATTTTTTAATTTTGTTTGTTTGGATTTTGTTTTAACTTCTTCTAATTGAGCAGGGAGTTTCCCATCATATTTTTCTAAACAATTTTTTTGATAAGTTTCAACCATTTCATTCCACCTTCCTTCCATTGTTTTTAAAAATTGTACTCTATTATTAAATGTCTCATTATCATAGCGTTCTTTTTTAGTTAATTTACATTTAAAAGATGAGCATTTTGGAGAACAAGAATATTTACCATATCTATTGATACTTTGAATATAAGTATTATATCTTATTTCTTTTTCTTTTTTACAAATATCACATTTAACTTTTATTTTTGATGGACTTTTTTCCATTAAATGTTCAGGCAAAACTTCTATTCTATCTTTTACATTAACACTATATCCCAATTTTATAAAATGATACAAATTTGTAGAAACAATTCCTATTTCTATTTTTTGATTTGGTATAATCATAATTCTTTTTTTAAATAAAACCCCCCACTATATCCATTGAACACTTTGCTAACATAGATAGATAGGAAAGATGAATATAAGAAGGGTTTTTAATATGTTATTTTCACCTATGTTTTTATTAAAAGTGTTCAATATATAAATATCATCAAATTAAAAATATTTGATAAAATATTAGGAAATGTCATTTATTTTACTTACCTTTGTATTATATTTCATATAAAACAATAATAAATGTATCAAATACAGTACAATAAGATGAAAAACCAAATAGAAATAACGTCCAAAACAAACATAGATAATCTTTCAGGTTATAATGATATTTTTATAACCTGGCTACCCAATGAATCCTTTATTAATATCTTAAATAAGGTAATAGAACTTAAAAACAAGGGATTTAACCCAATTCCTCACATTCCAGTTCTAAAAATTAAAAATAAAAAAGAACTTAAATTTATATCTCATATTTTATCTAAATACACAAATACTTTATTACTTATAAGAGGTTCAGGAAAACAAGAAGGAGAATTCAATACCGTTGAATCTGTCATAAAAACAGGGATTTTAAATAATTTTAAAATTGGGGTTGCTGGGTTTCCTGAAGGAAATGGTAATCTTGACTATAATCAAACTTTAAATATTTTAAAACAAAAGTCATCATACAGTGATTTTGTTGTTACACAATGGTCATTAAATAAAAAATCTATTAAGAGATTTTTGGATGAATCACCATTACCAGTTTATCTTGGTATCCCCAATAAATGTAATTTAAAACAATTATTAAAATTCAGTAAATTATGTGGTATTGAAAATAGTATTAAATATTATATTAATAATTCTAAAATTAATTTATTAAAATTAATGATTAATGGATTTAATCCTTCTGATATTATTAACGAATTTAAAAATCATAAAAATTTAAAAGGATTTCATATATATAGTTTTGGAAAAATATAAAAATATTAAGTAAATGAAAACTATTAAAGAAACATGTTACAAAGGAACAAGAATACTTGTAGGTAATGAAAAAAGAATCATAATAAACAAAATGTGTGATTACTTAATCAAAAAAAATTATGAGGAAATCTCAATTCCCATTATTCAGATGCAAGAAATATTTGCAAATAAAATTGGCAAAGAAAATAACAATCTAATGTTTAATTTTAGTGATAATGGAAATAGAAATATTTGCTTATCTCCAGAATATACTGCAGTAATTCAAAAATTATCAAACACTCAATTCAAATTTCAAAACGACATAAAGTTATTTTATATCCAAGAATGTTTTAGGGGTGAAAAACCTCAAGCAGGAAGATACAGACAATTCACTCAATTAGGTGTGGAAATTATTAATCCTAAAAAAAACTATTTGGAAGAATTAATAGTTATTGCAAGCGATTTAATAGAATATTTTAAAATAAATGAATTTAAGATAAACAGAAATGTTACAAGAGGGTTAGAATATTACAAAGAAGGAAAAGGTTTTGAGATTTATTATGATAAATTAGGAAATTCAAAACAAATATGTGGTGGTGGGGAATATAATGGTGGGGTTGGTTTTGCTATTGGAATTGATAGATTAATTTCTTTTTTTATAAAAAATTAGTTTTAAAATATTAAAAAAGTTTAAATAACAAATAATAGTCCCACCGATATTAAAAATAATATTGTTCTGTTTAATGGTGTCATGTATTTGGTCCAAAAAGATGTTGATGTTGTTGATTGCGCAAACCATTTTTTTGAATATAAATTATCATAATTATATATTTTCTTTTTTAATATGTGCCTTGTTGTATAATATGACCCATTATGGAAAAATGAAAAATTCAAAATTAATGACAATAATAATAAAAAATTAAAATCTGATAAATAAAATAGCATAAAACACACCATAGATCTTTGAATAACGAATATGATGTGTTCGTTAAATAATTTTTCTGAATAAAGATTATAATGATGATAAAATATAGCATCTCTAATTCCCTCTACAATTGAATATAATACCCAAATTATAAAACAAATATAAATCATTATCTATTTTTTTTAAGTGATTTGAATAATGAAACAATCAATTTAATTAAAATAATTAATGCGAAAGCAATAAAAACCCCAAATCCAATCATGTGTAATCCTGATAATGATAGGACTAAAGATAATAGTGCCAGCCATAATTCAGGATAAAGTAGAAATATTTCTTTAATTATTTTCATTATTATTAATTTTTTTATTTTCTTCTTCTGTTTTAATAAATCTTCTTACTGCTTCCATTGTGAGTTCTTTTCTATGTTGCCAATATGCATCATCCTTTTTAATTTTTGAAATATCAAATTCTTCATAACCTTCTATTAAATTTTGTTTTGATTTTTTAACAAATTTCCAAAAATATTTTTTTTTATCATGTGATATTCCCTCCCTTTCTAAAACATATCCATGATCTAATATTATGGGAATTAAATTTCTATAAGGGTTTAATAATTTTTCATCTATATAATCCTCATAAGTTTCAATAAAAAATATATCTGGTGTTTCCATTGTTATTAATTTTTTAAACATTTCTTTTCTTTTATTATATTTTTTTAGATTTTATTGATGTATTATTTTTTATATTTTTATAAAAATATTTACCTTTACTGGGATTTTTTAAAAAATTAAGATATTGTTGTAAGCTCACTGGACTATATTTATAAACCCCCCCATGATGAAATTTTAATACCAATGTTTTTAATTCTTCATCATATCCAATTTCTTTTATGTTTGAAGACCTGGGAACAGAAACCATTTTTATGTTATTTTCCATGTTATTAATTTTTATTTTATTATATCGTAATGATTATAATTTTCATATTCTTATATAAATATTTACTTATATTAAAAAAATTTAATAAAATATTTGGTTTTCTCATTTATTTTATTTACCTTTGTGATTAATTAACTTAAATTATTAACTAAAACACTAAAAAAATTATGAAAAAAGGACTATTAATATCCCTAATTATTACAGTAATAGTGGGGGGTGGATTGTTTTTCTCTTATACGGGGGCTAACAACAAAGAAATAAAATTACGTAAAAATGTTGAGGCGCAACAAGATGTTTGCAAATCAAATTTTGATAAAATGTTTAAAACAATAGCAAAAATGGCACAAGTTCCGACAAAATTTATGGAAGATGCCAAAGAAGCATTTAAAGAAATCTATCCCAGCTTAATTGCTGGAAGATATGATAATTCAAGAGGTGGGGCATTAATGTCATGGGTACATGAACAAAATCCACAATTTGATATGAAAGCAGCTGGAGTATTATATGAAAATCTACAGATTGCAATTGAATCAAATCAACAGGAATTCTTTTATGAACAAAAAAAACTTATTGATTATAAAAGAGAACATTCAACATTTATTAATATGTGGTGGAATAGTCATGTTTGGAAATTATCTTCAAGAGGTGATGTTGAGATAACAACCATTACTTCTGATAAAACTGAAGATGTATATAAAACAGGTAAAGATAATGATTTAAATGTATTTTAATTAATTTATTTTAATATTTAAAATTATGAAAAAAAATTGCAGATAACTCTCACAGGAAGATGGCAAAACATTTAAAAATAAAGACAGAAAGTGATAATGATGTCCATTTTAATGGAGTATTTGATGACCATACATTATGCGGATTAGACACGAATGGTGATAGCCATTTAAGAATAGGGATACCAATTGAGGTTAAAACAAAAGTAAATTGCAAGCAGTGTATATCGTTAATATCATACTGTTATTCTATAAAAAAGAGCGAATGGATAAACTAATAACACCCCCTGTTGATTTACCATAAATAAAATGGATTTTCAATTTATATTTCTTGCATTACTTATTCCATTATTTACTGCCATAATTTTATGGTTTTGGTTTAAACATCAAACTGTATGGTGGGAGTTTTTTATTCCATTTGCTGCATCAATTATAATAATTCTTATATTCAAATTTACAGCAGAATGGTCAAGAACAAGAGATATTGAATATTGGGGAAGTTCAGTAGTAATTGCAGAATATTATGAAGATTGGAATGAATACATTCATCGAACTTGTACATGTTGTTGTGATGATGAGGGCAATAATTGTTCAACTTATGATTGTTCTTATGTTGATTATCATTCTGAATATTGGATAATAACAGATTCTAATGGAGAATCAATAAGAATAACTGAAAAACAATATAAAGAACTTGTTAATAAATTTAAAAATGAAATATTTGTTAATCTTAATAGACATTATTATACCAATGATGGAGATAGATATGTTTCTACATGGGATAAAACAGATGAAAAATTAGAACCTGTCATTACAGTACATAATTATGAAAATAGGGTCCAAGTATCAAATAGTGTTTTTAATTACCCGGAAGTGTCTAAAAACGATATTAAAGAGTATAAATTATATGAGTATCCAGAAATATATGAAAATTATAAACAAAAATGTATTTTGGGTAAAAGTGATGATAGTATTCAAAATTTAGCTGAAAGAAAATTACAAATATTAAATTCAAAACTTAGTTTAAAAAAACAAGTTAAAGTTTTTATTCTTTTATATAATAATTTACCTGTTATATCAGCAAATTTACAAGAATCATATTGGAAAGGTGGTAATAAAAATGAATTTATTATTACCATTGGAATTGATGATAAAATGAATGTTAAATGGTGTAAACCATTTTCATGGACAGAAGTTGCTGAAATTAAAATAAGAGTTAGAAATTTTGTTGAAAAACAAGATAAATTAAATTTAAATGAATTAAGTGATTTTTTATATAAAGAAATAGATGATAAATTTATCAGAAAACAATTTAAAGAATTTTCTTATTTATCTGTTGAACCAACAGATGGTCAAACTATTGCTGCATTTATAGTAACATTGATTATAAATATATTATGTTCGTTATTCGTTATTAAAAATGAAATTTGATAAAATATTTGTTTATTTCAATTATTTTACTTACCTTTGTATTCTAATTAACTTAAATTACTTAACTTAAAACTTAAAAATTATGACAACATTATTAATCGTTTTGTTAATATTAACAATAAGTAATATTATTTGGCTTATTTTAGATTTAACATTAAATGATGGCAAATTGTGCCAAATTCCAAGTGTTATTTTAATGTTCATAGTGATTATTGGTTGGGGGTTAGGCGCCCTTTTACCCATAAAAACAGAGGAAGTTAAAATAACTACTCCCATTGAAATAATAAAATCTTCAACAAAAGTATATGTTGAAGTTGATAATAAATCGTGGGAATATAATACTATAAATGATAGTACAGTATTTTATTATTTAATAGATTATAATATGTATGGTGGAGAACTGTATAGAGAATTAAAATATAGAATTAAAAGATGAGATATTAAGAGAAGGTTGGGGTAAATTTACAAGATTTCATTGTAAAGTGGGGTATGTTGATAGATGGATAGGAGATTGCATTAATCATCCAAATAATGAAACAAAACATCAATGGCAATTAAATTCTTTTGATACATATTATCGGTTAAATGGTGGTGAGTGGGTTAATGATAGGGAAATTGGAAGAGATATTTATATTAATTTACAACAATTTAGGGAAGAATTTTCAGCTGATGAAATTTGGGATATAACATTAAAAGAAACATTAAAAAATGATAAATAATTTAAACCTTATAAAATTATGGAAAAATCACATGAAATAATATATATTGATGATTATGCAATAATTGTCAGTGATGACGATATTGAAATTGGAGATAGGAGATTGGATTTATTTAACATGACAATAGGTTTTTGCATTAATGAAAAAGACAAAACTTTTCTAAATAAACGCCTTAAAGGTGTTGTTGTATTTAAGAAAATTATTGCATCAACTAAATTAACTTGGATACCTGAAACTCCATTGTTTAGTTTACCTAATGAAATTAATAAATTAATCAGAGAATATTTTAATGGAAGCAATTCAATCAATTTAGATATTTATGAAAATAAAGATTTTGCTGAATTTATTTACAAAGCAGTACAAAAAAAGTATTCAGAAGAAGATTTGAGAGATGCCATTATGTATGGTTATCAAACTTGCATGAGAGGAGGAAATATTGATAAAGATAAATATGTTGAATCTCTCAATAAATCTAAAAAACCTATAAGTTGTATAGTTGAATATGAAACTATTTGGGCAAGAAATACAGATAGGAATGTACCCACAGAAGCAGATTTTGATTATAAACCAAAAATAGAAAATGGTAAACTTGTAATAACGAAATTTAATTGAAAAAAATGATAAACTTTAAACAAAAATTTTCAACAGGAGATAATATAAAAGTATTATCTGGTATTGAACCTCTTTTCACTAAAATAACTAGAGTTAAATGGAATGATAAAAATAAAACATATTTCTATTATTTTTTAGATGAAGAAGGTAAAGAATGGCATGAAGATGAAAGTACAATAGAACTTGTTTAATTAAATATAAAAATGTTTATTAACCTGGCAAAACTGTAATTAAAACTTAAAAAATGAAAAATGATTTAATAGTGTCATCACATAAATTGTGTTTAAAGTTGAGAACTAAATTTAACGAAAATACTACTTTTTGGCATAGGAATGAAAACTCTATAGAAATTTATGTAGATACTTTTTTTTATGGAATAAATTATTAGATTCTGGAAAATATACAGAAAATGAATTGATTAGTTATTTTATTGAAATGTTAAAGAAAAAATATTTTGAATATATAAAAGGTAAATCAATTACATTTAAAAGAAACAATACAACCTTTTCTAAGCATTCTTTTTTTTAAAAAAAATGAAGCCAGGCGAATACGAAAAATTAATTATTAATTGTGGTGAAACAGCATTTTCAATTATTTCATTTATTAAAAATACAAGAAATAAATATAATATCCCTTTCAAAGATAAACTCATATTACATATTGATATGTTGTCAAAGGAGTTAGAAATGAGGGACATACAAGTATGCAGATGGGAAGGAAATATATCAAAATCTAATATGGGTAATCTATCAAAAATTGAATATGATTTATATGAATTATTTAAAAATGATATTTTTTTTGATTATATAAATATAGATGGTTATAATGTTTATTTAGAACTCCCCACAATAGAAAAAAAATTACAATTAAATCTATACATTAATGAAATAAAAAGATTGGAAGGTCAAAAAATAAAATATCAAAATAAATTATCCAATAAGAATTTTGTATTAAAAGCACAAACCCACATAGTGGAAGCAGAACAAAAAAAATTAACTGATACTGAGAATAAAATACAAAGTTTAAAATCCATTATTTTAATGTTTAATTGTGGAAAAGAACATTATGACTTGTTAGTAGAATTAGGTAATCATGAACAAATTAGTTGGGAGATACAATATGGGCGAGAATTACAATCAAAAATTGAAAAATATGAACCAGAATGGTTTGATGAAATTTATAATGAGCAAATAAATGAAGATGAAATTAAATTACTGCATCGTAAATTTTTTTAAATAATAACATATTATGAAATTAATTATACTTTTCTTTATTATATTATTAATTAGTTTTAATAATATAAAAACTGATGTTGATGACATTTATGAAATTAACGGAACGGTTATTGAAACATCATATAATCTCCCCGCCATAAACAGGGAAAGTAGATATATTTTATTAATATTATATAATGATATGAAAATTATAATAGATGTAAAAGATGGGAATAACATTAAAAAAGAACATATGATGATACTAATAGATAAAAAAACAAAAATTAAAGTTTTGGCCAAAATGATCAATTTTAGGACTTATACGTGTTATGCTGATAAAATTAAAATAATTGAATAAAATTATTAAAAATATTTTTTTAAGCATAAAAAAAAGGAAGACAAAATCTTCCTTTTTAGTATAAAATTTAATAATTATTAGATATTTTCAAAAGCAGCACCGCTAGCCATAACGTTAAAGTCTAAAATTATAAATTCCGCAGATTTTACTGGTTTTAACCATATAGAACCCCTCAGTTCATTTCTATCAATACTTTCTGAAGTATTATTTGTATCGTCCATTACAACCTTAAATTCTACAAGTCCTCTTTGTTGTTTAATTCCATCAAGTATCGGATTAACTAAACTTAAAAATTGATCTCTTAATTCCTGGTCATTTTGTTCAAATACCAATCTAATTGCTATTGCAGATATTAATTTACGAGTTTGTAACAACAATCTTCTAACATTGACTCTATCAAGAGCACTTTCTTTAACTTGTAAAGTTTTCTGTCCCCAGATTGTTACACCAACATCACTAAAAGTTGCAATTGGGTTAATTCTTCCTTTATATAAAGTATCTCTATCTTCTTGAGTTAATTTTCTTTTTGCTCTTTTTGCTTTAGTTAAACCTCTTGTCATACCTGCTGGTGCGAACCAAGGAAATGCAATATTGTCGGTTAAAGCAATATTTCTAACAACCTCACCTGTTGGTGGCAAATAAATATTAACACCATTTTCATTATCTCTCATTTGAATCCAAGGATAATAAGTTGCCGAATATGAACTATCAATATCAGCAGCATCTAATAAATCAACAGTATCGTCTGCTAATGTTGAACTATCATCAGCATCAGGTGTAGTTACAATATATAAACTATCTGCTCTATCATCTTCAATCATATCAATCGCTTCATTGACAAGAGCCAAATGATCACTGAAATTAATTCCAGGAGTGGCAAATAAGTTAATATTAACACTTTCAGGATTTTTAAAGGTATTAATACCTGTTAAATAAGCATAATAATCACTTTCTGCTATTTCTTCATTTGTAGTATTAGTAAATAATCCATTAGTTATTTCATTATTATATCCAGTTTGTCCTATTCTATAGGTATCTTTATTTGTTCTGGAAGTACGGAAAACATCCCAACCATCAAATCCACCAGCAGGAACTAATGTAAATTTCCTACTTTGACGTTTTTCATAATAAGTGTCAGCACCAACATCTGAAGTGGTTCTTATTTTGGCTGCTCCCTGATCAAATGTATGAGTATTTGCAGTTATACCACTTGCACCTTCATCTAAGTGAAATCCTTTTGTTAATCCAGTCCAAGTTCCTTCACCCTGATAAATAAAATGTGATTTATCAATTCCCTTACCTTTTTTACTTGATTTTATAGTTTTATTATATGCAGTTTCAGAAATTCCAAGATAAGTTTTACTTAATTTTCTTGTAGAACTTTTTTCATCAGATGTATATGTTTGTTTATAAAGAATCGGGGGTTTTGTTTGACCGGAATAATTATGTTGTACATATCCCTCAAATCCTGCAGGAAACGCATCGTTAGGATGTTTTTCATCAAGTTCCAGCATAATATAATTAGATCTTAAAGTATAATCTAAATCATCAGTTCCTATTCTTTTAGCAACATAATTATTAAGAGTTGGTTCCATTATACATCTTGTAAATCTTTCAAGAATAACAGGGTTATCGTCAGTATCAGTAAAGTCCCTGACAATTACATCAAATTCTTTTGTTTCAAGATTAATATTTTGGATTGAAATTTTAATTTCTTCATTAGCAAAATCACCATCTGAAATAGATATAATCTTAAATAATCTATTTACAGTATTTCCCCTCACTTCTGAAACAACCCAAGGAGTTTCAGGCGTGTTCCATTTTCTCTTATAATCTGTAAGATCAAAAGATTGCAATAAAGTAGATCTAAGACCATATAATCTATTATCATCATCTAATTTCTTAATCAATTCAGGATAATGCTCTTCAACATATATTTTTGTTGATTTATCTGTAGGTTCTTTACCTAATACTTTTGTAATATAATTTTCATTTGTATCAAGCAATGAAACTTTATAAGTTTCACTTGTTCTTGTATCTGTACCTGCAGATATCGTAAATTCACCAAAAGGATCAGCGTTATCTGAATCGGTACTGTAAATATTTGAAGAATCAGAAAATGTTACGCCAGTTACGTTTTTTGTGAGAGTGTCGCCATTATAAGAACCTCTTGATCTTATTGTTGCAACAACAATATCTTCATATGCTGATTGTGAAGAACCAGAATAAGTTATTACAGTTCCGCTTGCAGTTCCGCTTAACACACTATTATTACTTGTTACAGTAGAAGAAGTAACAGTTATAGTAAATGCAATACCACTAAAACTATTTGTACCATTTCCCTCTGATTTATCCCATGTATTATAATAATTAGTAGTTGTATTGGCACTAAAAGATTGTGTCGTACCAGAATTGGATGCGGTTATTTGTGTTAAAAATTGATTTGCTTTTGTTTCAATATCTTTTGATATATTTATAGTATCAAGTGTAAGACCTTCTGCTGTAATTCCTGAAAATCTCCAAGTTGCGCCAGAAAAATATGCCATATCAACAGTAGTATTAGATGGGAACGCAATATCTTTTCCTGTTGTCCCTCCACTATGTGCAAACACTGTACTATTTGAAGTTTGTCCAGTTTTAGTTTTATCAACATTTGCTTCTGTACTTATAATCCAAGATCTACCAGCATCATATCCTGATAAACCAAGAATCCTTGTTACAAACAATTGATTTGATTCTGTTAAATATTGTCTTGCAATATATGACAATTCATATTTTGGAGCTCCGCCAAATTGTTTTTGATCTAAATTTCCAAATTTCTTTTTGAAATCATCCCAATTGCTTACTGCAACTGCTTCCATTGCTGGTCCTTTTTTTGTTTCACCCGCAAGCCCAAGTGTAGTGACTGCCACAGTTGACGTTACAAATGATAAATCATTTTCTCTTACAAAAATTCCCGGACTCACGAAGGTTGTTTTTTCTTTTGCCATAATTTAAATAATTTTATTTTTTATTTTATATTAATAAATATATGAAACATTACTAAAAGTCATAATTTCTAATATTTTATTAAAATTATCTTTTTCTGGTATTTTTGGATAATTTTTTAATTTCTTGTTCAAATAATAATTCTTTTTTATTTGGATATGTCAATTATTTTACTTACCTTTGTATTAATTAAATTAAAATACTATGAAAATAGATATAAATAAAATAAAAACAACACCACCCAATTTTGGATTTAATTTTTCTATTTTTGGAAAACCATCTGATGAAATTAAAGAATGGTGTAAATATTGGAAGTTGGGTATGGCAGATTCTGGTCCTTATACAAATATTATTATCAATGATAATTTTGATATATCACAAGCCTTTAATAGTCATAAAATATATGATTATATTGATGGATTTAGTCCAAATTTAAATAAACACTTACATGTTGGTCACTTATCCAATTTAGTTATTGCTAATGCTTTTCAGAAATTGGGAATTGGTAATAAATTTATTGCTATTCTTGGTGATACATTAGATGGTCAAATTAAAAAAAAGGATGCCTTAAATTCGTTTTTAAATAATTGTAAGGATTTTGGATACAAAGTGGATGATATTTATTATGCTTCAAAAATGGAATTAGAGGATAACTCACTATTAATAGACGGTGATAATGATTATATTGGATCTAAGGTTTTCGATTTAGGTGATGAGAAGCTAGTTGGAATTAAAAATTCTGGATTCACTACATATTTCTATCAAGATGTTGCCTTGGCTAGTAAATTAAATTCATCAACTTTATATCTAACTGGATTTGAACAGGATAACCATTTTAAGAGTTTAAAAAAACTATATCCAAAAACAAGTCATATGGGTTTAGGGTTAGTTCTATTAGATGGTAAAAAAATGTCCAATAGCAAGGGTAATATCATCTACCTTAAAGATTTTATTGACAATTTAATGAATCTATTCAATAATGATATTAAGCTCGTATATAACATAATTGCTGGTCAAATTTTAAAATCGGCCCCCCCCACAAATAAATCAATAGATACAAAACTAATTGATAATCCTAAATTATCTCTTGGACTTTATTTAAGCTACACGCTGGCACATATAAAGAGTTGTGGGGTATCTACTCAAAATAATGACTCATTCTACTCAAAAGAGTTAGAATTTTATGAGTTAAAATCCAAATGTAACCTATCTCCAAATTTATTATTTAAGTCATTATCCAATCATTGTAAGTATATTAATAAATTATATGAAAGTAATTATATAAGGGGTAATGATAAAAATATTAAAATATTTTCTGACCTAATATCAGATTTAGAATTGGGAATGAGTAAACTTGGATTATTTTCAATAGATAAAGTTTAATATATAATCATAATTATAATAATTATGGATATTTTTCCACAAAATAGTAACTTGGAAAATTTAACCAGAGTTAAATTTGGCATTGATCCCACATTCTCCAAACTTCATTTGGGACATTTTGTTCCATTAAGAACTATTAAAAAATTACAAGAACAAGGCAAAGAAATAACAATAGTGCTTGGAACGTTTACTGCTCAAATGGGTGATCCATCAGGTAAAGATAAAACCAGACCAATTCTTTCTGAAAAAGAAGTTAAAAATAATAGTGAACAAATATTAGAACAAATTAAATCTGTTCTTGACCCAGGATTTAAAATATTTAAAAATGTAGATTTGTTTAATTCCATGACCGTTCCTGAATTATTATTAACATTTTCTAAATTTACTATACAAAATTTATTAAGTAGGGAATCATTCCAAAAAAGAATAGAAAATAATCAAAGCATTGGACTTCATGAATTAATTGTTCCTATTTTACAAGGAAAGGATTCACTTCATTTAAAAAGTGAAATAGAGGTTGGTGGTAGTGATCAGTTATTTAATTTTCAAATTACACGTAAATTACAAGAATTAAATAATCAAATTCCTGAAGTATGTATAATGACACCAATTATTAATGGAATCGATGGTAAAAAAATGAGTAAAAGTTTAGGAAATTGTATTTTTTTAGATGAACCAACTAAAGATATTTTTGGTAAATGTATGAGTATTTCAGATAAAACTATGGAAGAATGGATTCCTTTATTAACAGATCTTGATAATTTACCTAAAAATCCAATGGAACGTAAAAAAACAATGGCTTTTGATATTATTAGACAATTAAGAGGCAAAGAAGAAGCCATCTGGGCAATTAAAGATTTTGAAAAAACCATTCAAAATAGAAGTTTACCAGAAAATATAAAAAAAATCCCCATTTCTGATTTGATTTCTTGTATACAAAAAATAAAAAATTGTAGTAAAAATGAATCGAGAAGATTAATAAAATCTGGTGCTGTTAGTATTATTGATAGTGGTAAAATTGATGAAACTTTTGAATTGAAAATAGGTCAAATTCTAAAAATTGGGAAAAGAAATTTTGGTAAATTAGCTTAATTTGCTTAAAGATTTCATTTATTTTTATTCTCCAGATAAAACTGTATTTCCTGATAATGTTATAAAATCACTATCTACCTCTTGAAACATTATAATTTTTTGTACTGCAGGTTTTATTTCAAATTCATCTTCGTTTTGAATATAGCCCATAAGATTAAAATTATAAACCTGTTTATAAAACCTATCACCACTAAAATCTTCAATTGTTGATTCATCACTTGGGTCATCTTCTAAAATTATTGGCATATAAAAATTTTTTATTTTTGTATAAGATTGCCTTGAAGAAAAATCAGTTAAAATTAATTCAGCGAATTTATTTATGTCCTGAATATATTTTGAAAGAAAAAATAATTGGAAGCGGCAGTCGACCTGAATTGGTTGTGGTATCTTATAAATATCTGCTCCTCGATAAGATGAAAAGGTTGGTACTCTCATATAAGTAAACGTTTTACGTCCAGGAATATTATATAGTTTATTTAATGATGTCCCAGGTGCTGGTGGAGATGATCTTCTTATACTAATAAGTGGCATAATTGGATTTTTATCTTTATCAAGATATTTCCACGATTTAGAAAATTCGGCCCAGCGTTCAGATGGTAAAAAAACAACTGGAATTTTCTTACCATCTAATGTAAAATTTAATTCTTCAATAAATTCTTTAAATCCATTTTCCAGATCTTTAATAGAAATACCAGGGGGAAAATAGGATGTTTTAGGATCTACCGAATTAAGTAATTCGTCTATACGCTCTTGGCCACGTTTAGCTGGCGATATATTAACTTGACGCTTTTTTGGCATACTCATAAATAATATCTTTTATTTATTAATAAATACTTGTTTATTTCAATTATTTTACTTACCTTTGTATTCTAAAACTTAAAATAAAATGGAAGATCAATTACTAAAGAAAAATTAATCAAGGATAGTATTGAAAGAAATTTTTGGGTTATTTATCCTGCATGGAAATTTACTCAAAATAAAGATAAACTATTGAATTTAATTCCTGAATATCCAGAATAAATTATGAAAAAAAGAAAATATAAAATAGGAGATAAAGTTATTTTAATTGATAATCCTAGAGAGCTTGGTGAATCAAATAAATTTTACAAAGATAAAGTATATAAAATAACAGATATTAAAATTGCCTATCAAAATAATACACAAATAATTAATTCTTTAGATAATTTAAACTGTTGTTTAGTAAATACAAGATTTGAATATTATTATGAAAAATCATTAGATACCCTATCTACTAAAATATTTATTAGTACATCCTCAGGATATGGGGATTATAATATAATAAAAAAATTTATTGAAAAAGAAGAAACTTTGACACATGAAGAGCTCAAACAATGTGCTTTAATTTGGGAAAAATATAATAAAAATGAAAGATAATCTAAAAGTAATCATACTAATTGGCATAAGCGGTGCCGGTAAATCAACATGGGCAAAAGATTTTATTTCCAAAAATCAAAATTATGTCAGAGTTTCCAGAGATGAATTCAGATACATGTTAAAAAACCAACAAATATGTGAAAACAAAATTGAAAATTTAATAACTGAATTATGTGAAGATGTTATAATAAAAAGTTTAATTAAAAAACAAAATGTTATTATTGATAATACCAATCTTAAATTAAAATATATCAATAATTTTATTAAACTTGTTCAGGATTATGCAGATATTGAATATATATTATTTGATACATCAGTGGAAAAATGTATAGAAAGAGATAAAAATAGAGAAAAACAAGTGGGAGAAAAAATAATTAATAAAATGAACAATGATTTAAAAATTTTAAAAGAAAATTTTAATTTTCAATATGTTAAGAAAAATAAAACTAGAAAAATTATAAAACCTGATTTTAATTCTGAATTACCTAACGTAATTTGTTTTGATATAGATGGAACCTTAGCATTAATGGGGGATAGAAGTCCATATGATTGGGATAAAATTAGTATTGATTCTCTTAATGAAATTGTTGCTGAACAAATTGAGTTTCATAGATATATGAAAAGAAAAATAATTATTTTATCTGGCAGAGATTCTTCTTGTAAAGAATTAACAGAAAAATGGTTAAAAACAAATGGAATTAAATATGATTATATTTTTATGAGAAAAGAAAATGATTTTAGAAAAGACAGTATTATCAAAAAAGAATTATATGAAGAAAATATAAAAGATAAATTTAATTTATTATGTGTTTATGATGACAGAATTTCTATAATTAAGATGTGGGCCGAATTGGGAATATTTTGTTTTAGTGTGAATCAAGATTTAAAATTTTATTAGAATTTTAATTATGAATAAAAAACAAATAAAAAAAATTATAGAAAAAATAAATATTGATAATTGGAATAACTGGGATTTAAAATCTGGTAAAATTTTAACTCGATTTAATCCTTTTTATTTTGATAATAATAATGTTAAAAATAGAATAGTAATCCTTACAGAATTAATAGGAAATTGGGAAAAATTATTAAATTCTAAAAAATATATAAAGGAACAATTAGAAAATTATTTAAAAGAGATTATTATAAAAAAATACTTTAAAAATAATGAAAAAATTACAATAAAATATGAACATGATATTCATTTTACGGATATAAGTAACAACAAAGAAATAAATGAACAAGAATAAAAAATATAATTCATCAGAAATAAATGTTTTTTTCAGCTCTGATTTTCACCACAGTCATGTAAACATAGTTAAAGGAACAACTGTTTGGCCAGATACCTCTAGTTGCAGAAATTTTAATAGTATTCAAGAAATGAACCAAACAATTATTAATGGAATAAATAATAAAGTTGGAGAAAATGATATTTTATATAATTTAGGGGATTGGTCATTTGGACATCCATCGAATATTCAATATTTCAGAAATCAAATTATCTGTAAAAATATTCATCTAATATTGGGGAATCATGACAAATATATAAGAAAAAATAAAGATGATATTCAAAATATATTTTCTTCTGTTCAGAATTATGCAGAAATACAAATTGATAATCAAAGAATAATATTATTTCATTATCCCATTGTTAGTTGGGCAGGAATGAAAAGGGAAACAATTCACCTATTCGGACACGTTCATTCAAAATATCAAGGACAAGGAAAATCCTTGGACGTTGGAATTGATAATTATTATAAATTATTTGGTACTTATGAGCCTTTCTCATATAAAGAAATTTTAAAAATAACTGAAAATAAATAACAAAAATGGCTTATACAAAACAAGATATTAAAGATTTTCTTGAAGATTACATATATGATAAGGGAGTTATTATTAATCATTTACCTAAAATGGATTATAAAGATAAAATTATTGAAGATTGGCTTGAATTTGAAGATATCTGGGAAATATCCAAAATAACAAGAAAAACACCAACCCAAATTGTTAGTATATTAAAAAATTGTGGGATATATTGAAAAAAAATAATTCACTTTTTATTTGGATATGTCATTTATTTTACTTACCTTTGTATTATTAAAATATATTAAAACTTAAAAACAATGAAAAAATTAATAATATTCTTACTTGTTATTTTAACATTAAATGTTAATGCACAAACATTTTATAACAAATATACAAGTTTTAATCCATATAATGGCCAATCTCAAACATATAATAATAAAGAAAGAAATGATGATAATGATGGAAGGGATAGAAGATTTGAACTTGGAATTATTATTATGGGTGTTGGCCTAGTTACAATGTTAGCAGCAACATATTCTTACACTTCCTACAGTTATAATCAAAATTATTATAATTATGGATATAGTTATGCAAGAGAAACTGATAGATATGTGTTTTTTACTGGTGTTGGATTATCTGTAACAGGCTTAACTATTTCTTTAGCTAATAGTGGGAAAAAATCAAGAAGATAACAACTGACCTGTTGGAAGAACATTTAAAATTGAAGGGAGTAACAACTAAATAAATTAAAATATCATGTCTTGGTTTAATAAACAATTTGGAAATATGGAAACATCATTTGGTGAAAGAACCAAATCAACAAAAGGAAACAAAGGAACAAGTTTTTGGGGAAAAAGATTATTTGATTTTAATAATAATGATAAAGAACCCACAATTCTTGAAAGAACTAAACTTCTTAAATCTGTAAGAAATTTTGTTAAAATATTAACTGGAAAGGATATTCCTGTTAGATATTCTTCTGAAGGGGAGGATAAAAGTTTTACTGATAGTAAAACAATTACTATTTCTGGAAATGTATCAAAAGAATTTGATGCTACCTGTGGACTAGCAATGCATGAAGGAACTCATATTGTTTTAACTGATTTTGAAATTTTACATCAAATAATGGATGAAAAACAAAGGAAACAATTATTAGATAAAAAATATTTGAATTATATTGGGTTAATTAAAGATTTGTTAAATATTATAGAGGACAGAAGAATTGACGATTGGCAATATAAAGAATCCCCAGGATATAAAATATATTATCAGGAAATGTATAAGAAATATTTTGAATCAGATAAAATTAATGAATTAATAAACAACAAATTTGTAGTTTGTGAAGAAACAAAACAAAAAATAGATTTAACTGAAGAAACGGTACAAAACTATATGTTTTATGTTATCAATATAACTAACCCAAAAGTTAAAATGAATGAATTAAAAGGACTTCCAGAAATATGGAAATTAGTTGATATTAAAAATATTGATAGACTGGGTGATAATAAAAAAGGAACTAAAAAGGCATTGGGTGTTGCACTTAAAATTTTTGATATTATTGAAAAATATGTTACAAAAGAAGATATGAAAAAAAATGAGGGTGATAAAAGTAAAGATAATGAACCAATTGAATATGATGGGCCATTAAAAGATTTAAAATCAGGAAATGGTAAAGGAGGAAAACTTGTTAAATTGGGACCAAATGCACTTAAAGAACTACAGAATTTATTAAAAAAACAAAAAGATTTTTTAAAAAGTTTGGTTAAAAAACAAAAAGTTGATTCTGAAACAAATAATAAAATTAATGTTTTAATAGAATCAGATACAGAAGAAATTGAAATAAAAAAACAACAAGATAGAGAATCCAATGATGGGGAACACAAAGTTATTACTGTCAATAACATTACAATGAATACAATCCAATCAAACATATATAAAATATTTAATTATTATAATTCTTATCAGGATGAAAATGTTAATCGGGGGATAATGCTTGGAACCATGCTGGGGAAAAAACTTCAAACAAGGCAAGAAGAAAGAACTTTAATAACACCCAGATTAAATATCGGGAAAATTGATAAAAGAAGATTATCAAATTGCGGTTATGGTTCAGATGATATATTTTTTACCAAAACTACAGATAAATATGGAGATATATCAGTTCATATTTCATTAGATTTAAGTGGTTCAATGACTGGTAATAAATGGACAAATACAATGATTTCTGCTATTGCTATTGCAAAAGCAGCATCAATGACAAAAGGAATAAGAGTTCAAATATCATTGAGATATTCTGATGGTATTAATGATAACCAACCTGAGCAAGCAATTGTTATTAATTTTTATGACTCAAAAATTGATAGTCCTAATAAATTGAAATGGTTTAAATATGTTTCACCTCATGGTTGTACTCCAGAAGGATTATGTTATGAGGCACTTATGACTAAAATTATGAAACCACTTTTAAATAAAAATTCTTTATTTATTAATTATTCTGATGGATATCCTGGAATGTGTACTATGGGAACACAAGAGGGAATAATAATTACAAAACAAGCAGTTAATAAAATAAGAAATTCTGGGGTTGAAATACTGTCTTTCTTTATTAATGAAAATGGTTTAGATGATATGAATTCATTTAAAGAAATGTATGGAAAAGGTACAACAAATATTAATGTTACAAGTTTAATACCGTTAGCAAAAGAATTAAATAAGAAATTTCTTCAAATGGGAAAACTTAATTAATTATTTTTAATAATGAATAAAAAAATAAGAAATTATAAACCTGGAGATAAAGTTATCATTTTAAAAAATAATTATTGTAATCATAAGGTGGGAGATGTTGGATTTATCATAATGCAAAATCCAAATCCGGGTTTTAATAATTGTTGGGTTGTTGATGTAAAAAGAAAAATAAGTATATCTGGAAACTGGACACCTTATGTTTCCTATTTAGATGAAAATATTGAATATTATTATGAAAAACCATTAAAAGAATTAAGAAATAAAATATATAATGATTATTATAACACTTTATTTTTGGCTAAGGGAATTAAAATAAATAAAGATGTTTATGGAACAATAAGTAATTTTATTAATAAAGAAGAAACTTTAACAAATGAAGAGATTAAACAATGTGCATTAATTTGGGAAAAATATAATAAAAATTATGAAAAAATCAAAAAAAATAAAAAGTGAAAAAGAGCCAATGGAAGAAATTCCAGTCATAAATCTTGATGAAATTGAAATTAATGAAGAAAAAGAAACCAAACAAGAAGATAATAATGATAATAATATTTCAGAAAATAATCCATTTGTTAGCAATAATTAATTTTTTATTTGGATATGTCAATTATTTTACTTACTTTTGTATTCTAATTAATAACTTAATTTATTAACTTAAAAAAAATGAAAAAATTAAAAAAAGAAATGGAAAATCCACCCCAATTAACCAAAACTAAAAAACAAGTTCCAGAAACTAAAAATACTTATCAACCAATTGAAGGTGATATTATTAAAGTAACAAAACAAGATGATGGTAGAGTTTATTTTGCAAGCATTGTTGGAACAAATAGTGATGTTACTGACCATATTGATTTAGATATTAGAAAACAATCATATGAAAAAGGAAAGAATATTATTTTTGAAAACGGAGAATATCAATTAGTTGATAAAGATTATGTACCACAAATACCAGAAAATCAAATATTTGATATGAGTTTTGTACATAACAGTTATAAATATAAACCTAAAAAGCTTTTTATTAATGAATTAAAATGGAAATATCTTATAAGAAATATACTTAAGTCAAAGAATATTATTATGACTGGCCTCTCCGGTTCAGGAAAAACTATAAGTGCTTTTCATGCTGCCAGTACTTTAAAAAGAAAATTATTTAATATTCCTTTAGGTTCTACGCAGGACCCACGGGCAGCACTTATTGGAAATACTTTTTATAACAAAGAAAAAGGAACATTTTTTAATGAAAGCACATTTGTTCAGGCAATTCAAACAGAAAATGCTGTTATTCTCTTGGAAGAATTATCAAGAGCACATCCTGAAGCATGGAATATTCTTATGCCTGTCTTGGACAAAGAACAAAACTTTTTAAAATTGGACGAAGCAGAAGGGCAGCCAGTAATTAAAGTTGCAAAGGGGGTTTCTTTTATTGCTACTGCAAATGTTGGAAGTGAATATACTTCAACAAGAGTATTTGATAGAGCACTATCTGACAGGTTTACAACTATTGAAATGGATGTACTTAACAAGGATGAAGAAGTTGAATTACTTACAATGTTATATCCAGATATTAATAAAAAAACAATTGAAGCCCTTGCTAAAATAACACATGAAACAAGAAAAGATCAAGAATCAGAATCCCCCAAATTAAACACTGCAATTAGTACACGAATGTCAGTTGAAATGGGAGAAATTATTAATGATGGATTTTCATTACTGGAAGCAATGGAAGTATGTGTTCTTCCGTTTTATAATTTATCTGGGGGCGCAGAATCAGAAAGAGAGTACATTATGCAACTCATTCAGAAACATTTGCCTAATGATGAAGATGATAAAGAATTAGTTGGTGATAAAAATGATGAACGAGAGAATGAAAATCCATTTACTACTAATAATTAAATTATTAATATTTTAAAAAAAAATAAAATGAAAAAAGCTAAAAGATATTTTCCCTTTGATAATCAAAAATTATCTAAATGTCATAATGTTCCTTTTATTGAGGGAACAAATTTATGTATTTTCTGTAAAAAACCTTCTCTTACAGTAATATCAGAAAAAAAGGAAGAAATCGTAGATTTAAAAAGGGATAATATTTCAAAAGAAAATCCTTTTGCTAAAAATAACTAAATGTGAAAAATGACAACGGAGATACAAATTATAAAAGAACTTAATGTAATTTTTTATAAAAGAGGATGGAAATTATTGCCCCCAGATAATATCTATCAGAATGATAGTGAGCTTACATGGTATAAGGTTATTCTCAGTGATGTTTATTTAGATAGAAGTTTTATACCTTATAAAAAACATTTAAATAAATTTACAATTGAAGAATTAGATAATTACGTTGTTGAATTTATTAACCCAGTATGTAAAAAATATAAAATTGATAATATACATTTTGCTGATGAAGGAAAACCAAATAGTATACAAATTAAATGAAAAACATTAAAGTTTCTGATGAAACACATAAAGAATTAATTGAATGGGTTACTCATAAAGAAATAAAAATAATAGATATTATTGATAGTCTCATTAATACTGGGCTAATGACAGAAAAATATGGGCTATCTTTTTTTCAAACCATAATAAAGAAAGAAGGATTTGTTTCAAAAAACGAACTCAGTAATTTGGAATCTGATTTAAAAAAAGAATTTTTTGATAATGGGTATGACAAAGGACTTAAAATAGGAGAAGAAAATGGTTATAAAAAAGGTTATAAAGAATCACAAGAACTAAAAGATAAATTTGTTAGGCCCAAAAGTAAAAATAATAAAGAAGAAAATATAATAATAAAAGAAATTGTTAAGGAAAAAATTATTGAAAAAGAACCTTCTTTTGAAAACTTGTTATTATATTTTGGAAATAAGGATTTAACACATGAAGAACAAAGACAAGTTTCAGATTTTATAAGAATGTTTAGAATGAAATATGAGGATATTTATGGTGAAGAAAAAAATACAAGATTTGTTAGACTGGAACAAAAAAGGAAAAAATGAAAGAAATAGGGGAAGAAAAAATAAAGTTTAAAAGATTTGAAAATTGGTTAATAAAAAATTATACAAATTTTTTAGATAATAAAGAATATATGCTTAAAGTAAATCATTTTTATTGTACATATTCTGGTGTAGGTACTCATCTTAGGTTACTAACTAATATATTTCCAAAATGGAATGATTTATTAAAAAAATATAGACATGAACAATTGATTGATTATTTTATGGGAGTGGTTAGAATAAAATTACCACAATTAAAAGGAACAAAATTGATATTCACATCAAATAAAGAAAAAGAAATAAATGTAATAATTTAAAAATTAATGAATAAAGACCCATATCAAATATTAGGACTTAATAAAGATGCATCACAAGATGAAATTAAAAAGGCTTTTAGAAAAAAAGCAATACAACATCACCCAGATAAGGGGGGGGATGAAGAAAAATTCAAAGAAATTAATTGGGCAAACTCAATTCTCTCTGATTCACAAAAAAAAGAACAATATGATAACTTAGGTCATGTTGGAAAAGGACAAGAATTTGAGGGGTTTAATATGAATGATATATTTTCTCATTTTGAAAATATGTTTGGTTTCAGAAGAAACAGGCAAGGATATAATAATCAAAATAAAGGTACTAATTTAAGAATTAAAATTAAAGTAAATTTAAAAGAAGTATTAGAAGGAACTCAGAGAAAAATTAAAATAAATAGACATGTTAAGTGTGATAGTTGTTCTGGAAGGGGTGGAACAGGGGAAATAACATGTTTAAATTGTAAAGGTTCTGGGCAACTAACAAATTCACAAAGAACAGCATTTGGTATGTTCCAACAAACAATAATATGTTATATTTGTAATGGTTCTGGTAAAATAATTCAAAATAAATGTCATAATTGTTCTGGAGAAGGAATAATACCGAAACAAGAATATCTTGGAATAGAAATACCAAAAGGTGTGGAAGAAGGAATGCAATTAAATATGCCAGGATATGGGAATTGTGGGAAAAATAATGGTCCAAATGGAGATTTATTAATATTAATAGAAGAAGAAAAACATCCTCACTTAATAAGAGAAGGTTTAAATGTTATTTATAATTTAGATTTAAATTATGTTGATGCTTGTTTGGGATCAAATATTGAAATACCTACAATATTAAATAATACTAAAATTGATATTAAATCTGGAACACAACCTGGAAAAGTATTAAAATTAAAAAGAAAAGGATTACCAAATATAAATAATTCTTATGAGGTTGGAGACCAATTAATAAACATAAACGTAATTATTCCAAACAATCTAAAATCTGAAGAAAAACATTTATTAGAACAAATAAAAGAATTAAAATAAATAATTTAATGAAAACTATTCTAAAAACAAAAAGACAAGAATTCATTGATATTTTAAATAAAGAAGATATTCCTTATAAAATAACTCCCCCCTTTCGGGGGGTTATGAAAAACAATAAATCCTCCCCCTCGGGAGGTTATAAGATTATTATTGATGGTTCTTATATAAATTCTAAATTAATAACATATATTCCAGATAATGTTGAATTTAATAATAAAAGTTTTGTAAGTTTATCTTCTCTTAAAAAAATGGGAAATAATATTAAGTTTAATAATAAGCATAATGTGTGGCTAATTTCAATTTTTTATTTTAATACATTTTCTGTTAATTTCACAAATAATATTCATGATGTATTTTTTGGAAAAGAAACATACTGGATGAATTTATTTCCTTATGAATTATATAATATTGGGGGAAATTTTCATATAATAAATAAAAAAAATGAATATAAAATAATAAAATAAAAAAAACTATAAAATTAGAAGTCGGTAAAACATATAAAAATTATGGTGTGTATCTTGGAATTACCACAGTTTACGAATATAGTGGAAAAGTACATGAAGAACATAGATTTAGGTCTAATAAAACTGAAAATGATTTTGATGGATTTGATAATATTCCAGTGATTAAAGAAATCAGGACGGATGATGAAAAGATATTGAAGAGAATAGAACATGAAAATCAAATTAATTATAAAAAAAATCATTATAAATAAACGACCAGAAAAATGGGGTAGTGGATTATGGACAAAAAAACATACAATATATCTTTTATTTGGAATATTTCCAATTTGGCATGATTATTATTATTATATTAAAAAAATAAATAATAAAAAATGAAATCAAAAGAAGATTATTTTATTGAGTTATTAAAAGTTTTAAAACCAAAAACTCTTAATGAACATCCAGATTATATATTTTATGTTTATAAAGATAAACTTTATATTGAATATAATAAAAAAACTAACCATGCCTGGGTAGATTATAATAGAATATGGAAAATTTTTTCATCCAAATATCATTGTAATTCTCAGGAAATCAAGAAGATAACAACTGACCTGTTGGA